>Ga0209058_1000063_pt1 | contig 76807 bp, 64 predicted proteins | sample GraSoiAngelo_147_FD_185904 | JGI IMG/M metagenome (GOLD analysis project Ga0209058, IMG submission 185904) | Grasslands soil microbial communities from the Angelo Coastal Reserve, California, USA - 14_1009_05_40cm (SPAdes) (version 2) | ecosystem: Environmental > Terrestrial > Soil > Grasslands ... | reverse complement strand
CCACCTCCGGCAAAATCGAACCCAATTGCGCGAGGAATGGGTGGTGCGCATCTCGGAGACGCGCCTGCTGACCGCGATGACCAAAGAAGAGATCTTCGCGGAAGCGACCTCGGTGTACGACAGTTACGTGGAAGCTCTCGAAACCGAGGCCTTCGAAGCATTGCAGGCATATGCGAGAAATCTCTCCGAACGCATCATTCCCCGAGGCGTTGAAACGCACGAAGTCGTGGGGATCGTCCTGTTGTTGCGCGACGTCCTTGCGCGGTCCCTCTTCGCGAAATACCAAAATGATTTCAAGAAACTGAACCGCATTCTGGACGCCTATGAGCCGGCGGCCAACCGCATCGCAAACACGGTGGCGGTCGGCTTCGTGCAAGAGCGCGAGCGCGTCATTCGCCAGCAACAGGAAGCGATCCGCGAACTCTCCACTCCCGTGCTGCAAGTTCGTGAGCGACTCTTGATTCTTCCTATCATCGGCGTTATCGACCCTCAGCGTGCCCGCCAATTGACGGAACAGCTCCTTCGCGGAATTCGCACGAACCGCGCCAAAGTCGTGGTGATTGATATCACCGGCGTGGCGGCCATGGACGTCACCGTGGCGAACCACCTGGTGCAAACGGTTGAGGCGTCGCGGCTCCTCGGCGCGACGGTCATCGTCACAGGGCTTTCGCCAGAGATTGCGCAAACTCTGGTGACGATCGGTGTGGACCTCGGCAAGATGAATACTGTCGGCGACCTGCAGGGTGGCATCGAGCAGGCGGAAAGACTCTTGGGATACAAAGTTGCGACTCTGGCGGAACAAAGCTAGACAAAGCAGAGGAAGGGCCAAGTGGAAGTTCCGATTCTCAAGCAGGGCGCGTTCCTCATCGCAACATTTCAGGCCGCTCTATCCGACGCGGACCTCAACCAACTGCGCATGGGCTTAGTGCAGCAGGTTGTTAAGTTTCGTTCGCGTGCGGTTATCGTCGATGTCACCGCGATGGACGTGATGGACTCGTTTGCATCGCGGACGTTGCGCGAGATCGCTCACATGATCCGGCTGCGCGGTGCGGAGACGGTTATCGTTGGAATCCAGCCCGAAGTAGCTTTTGCGATGGTGCAGCTTGGCTTAACGCTGGAAGGCGTTGCGACTGCGCTGGACTTGGAAGAGGGTTTGGCGTACTTGAACGAGAAGTTCAAGGTCACAAACTGAAAGTGAGCGATAGTGTGGTTGGGGAAATCCGGGTGGCAATCAACTCCGACCAGGATATCGTCTCAGCCCGCCAGAAGGGGCGGGTGGTGGCGAATGAACTCGGGTTTTCTTCAGGTGACGCCACGCTGATTGCCACGGCCATCTCAGAACTCGCCCGAAACATCGTGTCTTACGCGCGCAAAGGACTAATCACCATCAAGAAGGTGAACGGTCATAATCGTGAAGGCATCGCAGTCATAGCCGCCGACGAAGGTCCCGGGATCCCCGATATTCGCCAAGCACTGCGCGATGGTTTTTCAACCTCTGGAAGCCTTGGACTTGGATTACCGGGGGTGCGTCGATTGATGGACGAATTCGAAATCACTTCCCAACTCGGCAAGGGAACAACTGTGGCGGTGAAGAAGTGGAGACAATAAGAGAGCCGATGGTCGAATACGGCGTCGCCAAATACGTCCTTCCGGGCCAGGGAGAATCTGGCGATCACCATCTGGTGTGCTGCAACCGCAACGGAATTCTGATCGCGGCGATTGACGGGATAGGACACGGTGAAGAAGCCGCCAGCGTCTCCAAGGCTGCGGCCGCGCTTATCCGAAGCGCTGCCGACGAACCAATTATCTCGCTCGTACAACGATGCCATGAGAAACTCCGGTCAACTCGCGGCGTTGTTCTGAGCCTTGCTTTTGTCAACCCCGAACACGGGATGATGACCTGGCTCGGTGTCGGCAATGTGCATGGAGTGCTGATGCGCTCGGATGCGAAAAATGGGAATTCGCAGGAGTCCCTTCTTCTGCGAGCTGGCGTTGTCGGTTCCCAGTTACCGGCCCTTCAAGCCACGGTGATTCCCGTTGCGAAGGGAGACACACTCTTTTTTGCGACAGATGGAATCCGGAGCGATTTCCCGGCATCACTTTCCGCCCGGGAGAATCCGCAAAGAGCCGCGGATAGAATCCTCGAGCAGTATCGGAGCGGCAATGACGATGCGCTTGTTCTAGTTACGCGAATAACGGGTATTAATCCATGAAGACCGCAGTTCGAGGCAAGACCAGCCCGCAAACGAATTTTGAAGACGAATACCGCTCTTCCTTGCGTGAATATGCGGCAGGGGGAGGCGAGCTCGCGCTGGGCCGGGCGTACGAGCTCGGCCGTCGAGCGCTTAACGAGCAAAAGAGTCTCATCGAGATGGCTTCCCTGCATCATCAAGCTGTACTTGCACTAATTCGCGATGCCGAGAGTGACAAACAGCGGGAAGAATCCATCCGAGCAGGCTCCGAGTTTCTCGCCGAGTGCTTGTCTCCCTATGAGATGGCGCACCGCGGATTTCAGGATGCCGTGAAGGCCTTACGCCAATTGAACGAAACGCTTGAGGAGGAGATCAAGCGGATCGCATACGCTGTGCATGATGAGGCCGGACAGCTACTCGTTGCTGTTCACCTCGCGCTGGCGGAAATGGCCTTGGAACTGCCCGAGGCCCAGCAAGGACAAGTTACGCGGATTAGGGAATTATTGAATGAAGTTGAGAAGCACTTGCGACGGTATTCCCACGAACTTCGGCCAACGATTCTAGATGATCTTGGCTGGGTCCCGGCGATCCAGTTTCTGGCGGACGGAGTTTCGAAGCGGGCTAACATCCCAATTCGAATAGACGCGATCTTTTCCGGGCGCCTGGCAGGACCGATCGAGACGGCGCTCTATCGCATCGTTCAAGAAGCGCTGAACAATGCCGTCAAGCACGCAGCGGCAAAGAATATCTGGGTCCGTGCACGAAAAGAACATCACGGGCTTTGTTGTTCGATCCGAGATGATGGAGTGGGATTTGATCCCCATCAGGTTCAGACCGCGTCGCACCGAAATGGACTAGGCCTAGTTGCCATGCAAGAGCGTGTTAGCGCGATTGGCGGAACACTGCAAATCGAATCCCGCCCGGGCCACGGAACCGAGCTTTCCATTCGACTTCCATTGGAGGATAGCCATGCCAATTCGAATCGTACTCGCAGATGACCACGTGCTGGTGCGCCAAGGTCTAAGATCATTGCTGGAACGTGAGAAATTTCAAGTCGTGGCGGAAGCGTCCGATGGACAAGATGCAGTCCGTTTATCGGAAACGCACCACCCGGATATAGCAGTCCTGGATATCAGCATGCCTACGCTCAACGGCATAGTTGCGGCTCGCGAACTGAGCCGGTGCTGTGCAAAAACGAAAGCCATCCTTCTGACGCAGCATGAAGAGGATCAGTACATCTATGAAGCGCTGGAAGCCGGCGTGAAGGGATACGTGCTGAAAAATCAAGTCGCGAGCGATCTGATTCACGCAATTCAGCAGGTTTCCAGAGGAGAGTTCTATCTAAGCCCGGGGATTTCACGCGCAGTGGTCGAAGCCTATCGGTCCAAATCGGATAGGCCTGTCGATCCTTTGACAGTGCGCGAGCGGCAGATGTTACAGCTGATTGCGGAAGGAAAATCCACAAAAGATGCTGCTTCACTCCTGGGTATCAGCGTAAAAACGGCCGAATCACACCGCATGAGACTTATGCAAAAACTGGATATCCACGAAACCGCGAGTCTTGTGCGCTACGCAGTCCGCCGGAGATTAGTGGAGCCTTAAAGTTAAAGGCTCGGACCGGTGTGTCGGTCCGGTGGAGAGACGGTTTGCGCTTCAATGAAACCCTACACCCCGATATCCCCGCAATGCTCGCGTTTATCGGCAGGCGCTATTGTTGAGCTTTCGCAGCTGCTGTCCGGCCGCGGTGTTGCCTTTTTTCGACGCTGCCCGCAATAGGACCCGCGCTTGTTCACAACTCCTTGGAACGCCGTCGCCTGTCAGATATAGCTGAGCAAGGGCAGCCTCCGCAGAACTATCCCCAGCCTCTACTGCAGACCACAGCTGTTGTGCAAGGGCGCTGCGATCACTCCTCGAATGCATGTCCGGAAAATGTAATCGGGAAATCGGAAGATCTGTCTTGCGAGTGTCCGTAGGATTTCCTGCTTCAGTGGCTGATGCGGCAGATGATGCAGGGCGGGATTCATCCGGCGTCTCCGTTGAGGAAGCCTCTCGAGTTAGGTCTGGGACAGGCGGAGGGTTTCCAGGGCCAGGGTCCGAGGTCTGAATATGCAATGATGAAGAGGCTTCCCTTGGTGCATCCGAATCGCTCTTGAGTTTCTCCCCAAAGCGGATGAGCGAGCTCCCTACGCCCTGACGAACATTTCCCAAGAACAAGAAGGCCGCGAAAACGAGGGCAAAAAAGAGAATCCCCAGTGCGACACCGCGAACCAGCGGCGCGAGAGAAGAAGGCGTCTGACTTCTCTGCGAGAATGGCGCTGACAGGCGCGCGGTCGGCGGGATATTCGAAAATCGAGGCGCTGATAATGGGGCATGCATCGCGAGAGGACGCCTGGCATCATCCAGACTCGAAACTATCCGCGGTCGGTTGAGTGTGCTTTTCCATGCGGCGAGGCCAGGATCAATTTCATCCTTTGAGGCATACGACGGACCTGCAGGATTGGTATCCGGAGTCACTGATTCGGCTGTTTCTGCCAGCCATTGACGAATTCCATTCTTCGCCTCCGCGGTGACTTCCGTGAAGCGCAGCCCTCCGAACTTTCTCGCGTCATCCATCCAAGCAATTTCAGCGGCGAGCTCGAGCCGCTGCGTGGGATTGGGCGAAATAGACAGACGAATTGGGCCGGGCTGACGCACCGCATTCGCGGCATGAAAAGCGAGACCCTGTTCGGAGGCGTTCAACACGATTCCCCCGCCCTCCGGCTCGAACTGGATGTAGGAGAGTCTTTCAGGTGTCTCTCTTTGCAGACTCCGGCGTTCAAGGTTCATCTTTTCCAAGAGCCTCTCGACACTGTTCATGCGCGCGCCTCTTCTGCGCCGAAAGCATGGCCCAAACTGCGCATAAGCGATCGAACAACAAACCGATTTCGCTCCATGCAACAACCCAATTGTACATCGCAACTTTATTCTTAATTCTTGAAGGTGGTCATAACCCTTGAAATGGGTCATTCGAGCGTCCATTTCCGACGGTCTTGGAAGTTCTGGGGTTTCAGTGCGATAAGGATAGCTGGGAAAGGCCGTTCCCCAAATGGAACTCCAACCTAATCAGGTGTTTACCTCAGAAAAATAAGGGAACGACCCGATTGCCTTGAGGTGCCGAAACTCCTTAACCTGCCTGCGGTACAATGCCCACGCGTGTATTGCTCGCTGATGATCATGCCCTCATCCGACAAGGACTGAGGGCATTACTGGAAAAACAGGGATTTCAGGTTGTGTGCGAAGCCTCGGATGGACAGGAAGCTTTGCGCTCGGTACAGACTACGCAGCCTGACGTGGCCATCATCGACATCAGCATGCCGGTCTTGAATGGCGTCGATGCCGCTCGCGAATTGAAAAAATCATCTCCTAAGACCAAGGTGATACTGCTGACGCAACATTCGGAGGATCAATATGTCACCGAGTCGCTGCGTGCCGGAGTGAGAGGATATGTCCTGAAAAGCCAGGCGGGGGCCGATCTCGTGCACGCGATTCAAGAAGTCTGTCGCGGATCCGTATATCTCAGTCCGAACATATCGCGAGCTGTCGTTGATGCCTATCTATCCAAAACATATGTCACGACTGACCCTCTTTCGGGGCGCGAGCGCCAGGTACTTCAATTGGTCGGTGAAGGCAAGTCCACGAAGGACATTGCAGCGCATCTCGGCATTAGTGTAAAAACTGCCGAATCGCACCGGGCAAGGCTCATGAAGAAGCTGGACATCCACGAGACAGCGAGTCTGGTTCGCTACGCTATCCGCAATGGCTTGATCCAGGCCTGACGGCTGCGTCTCAGGTTAAGCCTCTGTAATGTCTCAATCATTATCCTCACTTCGAATGCATAGTTCACCGGATTGAGTTAATTTGGCGACAGGCTATGGTGCAGTGAAGAGAGCGGGCCGCCTCCATGGACAGGGCCCCCACCTCGATCACCCCAAATACCGAACTGCACTGACACGGAGGCGGGCCGAACTCAAAGCATTGGAGGTTTTTTAAGTGGCACACGGAGCCACGGTCGCAAGGGACAGTATGAAAACAACCCGACATTGCAAGGGAGGACCGTTCGCAGTTCAAGGACGCACGCAAATGCCGATTGGATCGAATAGATTTAGAAGTTCCCCGCGTAAGCGGTCGAGCGCCAAAAATGAAAACGATGCGTCAGACGTCGCGATCCTGAACGTGGCGGTTGATTCTGAATCAGTGTTTCGGCGCAGAGTTCCGGGCTCGTTATCTGGCAAGAGAAACAGAGCGGTTGATGACGTTTTCCATACTTTGCTTTCCGAAGCAAATCAAGAGCTCGCCAGCCTGCTGCAGGACGTACGGACAAAAGCTGGCGGCACGTCGCTTGGTGACGCCCGAAGTCAGCAGGTAAGTGAGCTATTGATACGCGCGGTCCGCTGCGCCGCGAAGCAGTACACGCTACAAGCAGAACTGGGTAATCTCGCCCTTACGGACGAGCTCACAGGCTTGTATAACCGCCGTGGTTTTATGGCCTTGGCAGAACGCCAATTGAAACTTGCGCGCCGATCTGGTCGTGGAATGTTGCTCTTTATGATGGATGTAGACCACCTGAAACAGATCAACGACAGGCTAGGCCATTTGGAGGGCGACTGCGCGTTGGAGCGCACGGCTGAAGTTTTGGAAGAAACATTTCGCGACTCGGATGTTGTCGCTCGTCTGGGGGGAGACGAGTTCGCTGTTCTTGCGGTTGAGGCAGCCGGGCACTGCGAGGCCACGATCAGAGCTCGTCTCTTCGAGTTATTGAAATCCATCAGCGCCAAGCAGTCTCGCTACTCGATATCTCTTAGCATGGGCGTCGCGCGATTTGATCCGGACAGCCCAGCGTCGATCGCAGACCTGATGATGAAAGCAGACCAGGCAATGTATGAACAGAAACGACAACGATTAGCGTCCTGTTTCGAAACGGAGATTGGTTCCTGTAGCCAATAGGCTTTCTGGTTTCTGGAGATCCCTCGTAGCTGGACTTCGTGTTAGTTCCCTTAGCTCTTCGGTGCCGCCCAGCCCGGTGCTGACCGACAGAAACCAGCTCACAAGGTGATAAGGCAAATGCCCGCGGGATCAGGACGACTTGAAAGACGGATTCGGCTGGCTGTTCCAGTTGAGGTATCCAGCCCTCAGGACCCGTCCGCCGCTGAACGAACCACTACGGAAAACGTTTGCTCGCTTGGAATACGCGTTCTGAGTCAACGCGCCAAAGAATTGAATGAACGACTACTGGTCAGCTCAATTGTGGGGGATCTGCGAACTGTTGCGCGAGTTGTCTATTGTCAACGGCTGCCCGACGGACGGTTTGGAATCGGATTACAGTTTCAACGTCGGGCTGTCAGCTGGCCAAAGGAGCCGTTGCCCCGGTCGGCAAATTGAATTGCGTTTACGCGGCGGATCGAGCAAGCCCCGATGCTTGATTCTTCCTGAGCATTTTCCCGATACGCAATTCAGTCGGACACCTGCTTGTCCCGAAACTTGATGGTAGGTAAATTGCCTTGCATGATCTTGCTGCTTGGTTCTCTCGAACCAAGGAAGCCCGGAGAGTGCACCGTAGCCTAGCCTGAAACTTGGAAATCAAATGGTAAATCCATCTCGGACTGAATGAAAAAAACATGGCGAAATGTGACGTAGCAATTGTAGGGGCCGGCCCTTATGGCTTGTCTGCGGCCGCTCATCTTCGAGCCGCCAATGGCTTGGACATTCGCGTTTTCGGCGAGCCCATGTCTTTTTGGGAAAGGCACATGCCGAAGGGGATGCTGCTTCGGTCTCCATTGGCGGGATCGCATCTTTCCGATCCTTCTCGATCTCTGACGCTGCAAGCCTATCAAAAGAAGAGTGGAAAACAGATCACCGCTCCGTTGCCGCTCTATCGCTTCACGGACTATGGACGCTGGTTCCAATCGCAGGCCGTGCCGGACTTGGATTGCAGGAAAGTTAGTCTCGTGGAGAAGAACGGAACTGGTTTCCAACTGACTCTGGAAGACGGGGAATCCTGGAAAGCGCGACGGGTGATCGTCGCGGCTGGAATTGTGCCATTCGCATGGCATCCGCCTGAGTTCAGCCATCTTCCGTTCACGTTGGCTTCGCACGCCTGCGAACACTGCGACCTCAGCCGCTTCGCAGGGAAGAGAGTTGCCGTGATCGGAGGGGGACAGAGTGCTCTGGAGTCTGCGGCATTATTGAATGAGACGGGAGCTGAAATAGAAGTGCTGGTTCGTGCTCCTTTCGTGCGCTGGCTGTGGCGCCAAAAGTGGTTTCACACATTTCGGCCGGTCGCTCGGCTCCTGTATGCGCCTCCCGATGTGGGCCAAGCGGGGCTTAGCCACATAGTGGCAAGGCCTAATGTTTTCCGGCGGCTACCACGCTCGTTGCAAGATCGGTGGGGAAAGCGCGCTATTCGTGCCGCGGGCGCCGCGTGGTTGAACCCACGTTGCGCGCCGATCCGGATCAGCACAGGCACATCCGTTGTTTCTGCTTCTCCAGTCGCGGAGCAGGTTGTTCTTAAATTGAGTGACGGCACTGAACGGCGCGTCGACCATGTGCTGCTCGCGACCGGGTATCGCGTGGACGTCTCACGCTATCCATTCCTCAGCGGACGAATGCTGGAATCGATGCGGCGCATAAACGGTTACCCGCAGCTTGATTCTGGATTCCAAACTTCAATTCCAGGTCTCCACTTCCTTGGTGCACCCGCGGCTTGGAGCTTTGGTCCCCTCATGCGATTTGTGGCTGGATCGGAATTTGCCTCCCTCGCCGTGACGCGCGGGATCCTGGGAAACCGTAATTCGAAACGTAGTTCATGAATCATGGCGGCCACAGCCACAATTCCAAACCGGATCGAAAGCTCGACACACGATGTGGCAATCACCCCGGGTGGCCGCGGGGCCTTAGTGATGGGCGCGGACTATCGAGCGCTCGGTGTGGTTCGAAGTCTGGGCCGACGGGGGATTCCGGTCTGGCTTATCAATCAGGGCGGTCACCTTGTGGCAAGCGCCTCAAGGTATGTTCGCCGCAGACTGCCATGGCCTGTCTGTGACGACCAGGAAAAAATTAATTACCTTCTAAGACTGTGTGCCTCCCATGATTTGAAAGGATGGGTACTAATTCCAACGGACGACCATTCCGTTGGATTGTTATCTAACCATCACCAAGCGCTTTCTAGCAGTTATCAGGTGACGGTCCCGCCATGGGAAACGTTGCGCTGGGCATGCGATAAACGGCTTCTTTATCAGCTTGCCGAGAGGGTCCAGGTTCACCAACCCTGGACCTTTTGCCCCTCGACCCGCGAAGAACTTGCAACAATTGATTTTCCCTTTCCGGTCATTCTCAAACCCGCCTTACGTTTGCGACCAAGTAATCTCACCGTTCCTAAAGCTTGGCCTGCCCACGACCGCAAGTCGTTGCTGAAACGTTATGACGAAGCCAGCGCGTTATTCTCACAGGAAAACCTGATCATCCAAGAGATGGTTCCGGGCGGAGGCGATGCGCAGTTCTCTTACGCGGCTCTTTGTAAGGACGGACACTCCCTGGCTTCGGTCGTGGCGCGGCGCACGCGTCAATTTCCCAGGGACTTTGGTCATTTCAGCACTTACGTTGAGACGATTGACGCGCCGGAAGTCATCGAACCGGCCGAGCGCCTGCTAGGTGCGATGCGGTTTACTGGCCTTGCAGAAGTAGAGTTCAAAAGAGATCCCCGGAATGGTCAATTCAGCGTTCTCGATATTAATCCGCGCGTTTGGGGCTGGCACACGCTTTCCAAACGTGCTGGAGTCGATTTTCCCTATCTTCTTTGGCTGCTCACCAGGGGCGAACCGGTTCCCCCGTTGCGCGGACGAGAAGGAGAACGCTGGGTGCACCTGATCGCCGACCTCAGGATGGCCATCGAGGAAATCTTGCGAGGCCGGCTTTCCTTGCGCGAATACCTGTGGTCCATCCGTGGCCCAGTAGAGTCTGCCATCTTTTCCTGGGATGACCCACTTCCCGGACTTCTTGATTTACCGCTCTTCGCCTACGCTGCGTGCAAACGCCTTCTCGGCCCGAAGGAACCCTCGCGCAGTTGACTCGTTTCTTCCACTCCAAGCATGGCCGCGGGCCATGCTTGCCGCCGATATTGACCCAACATATTCCTCAGGAGTTCACCGGTTCCTGATTTGCGGTGTGAACCCTATTGTGGCGCGGGTCCGCTTTGCGTACGGTCAACCTGAACAGCCGATAAGCAGAGCCTGATAAGGGTCAGTCTTGCTGGAGATTGCGTGGGAGTCTAGGTTATGGCGTGGCGGGAGAATCCCTTCAATAGCGTTTTCTTGCAAAGGGAAGGCTGCTCTCGTCCGCCGATTGGCAATTGCTCAACCCCTGGTCTGAAACAAGCATAGAAGTCTGAAGAAGAGAAGTGGGAGGTCCAAATTGCGAATCTCGGTAATCGGTTGCGGATATGTGGGGTTGGTGACGGGAACTGGCCTCGCGGAGGCCGGCCATCAAGTCATCTGCACGGATAATGATCCCGAACGCATCGCTGCGCTGAAATCTGGTGTGGTGCCCATCTATGAACCGCATCTAGATACGATGCTCGCTGAGAATCGCCGCGCTCAGAAGCTCTCCTTCACCAGTGACGCCGGAGAAGCCGTGCGAGAGGGAGAAGCCATCTTTATTTGTGTCGGCACGCCTCCGCTAGAGAGTGGTGAGGCCGATCTTTCTGCCATCGATAACGTGGCGCGTCTAATCGCCGCGGAGGCATGCGATTCGAAGTTGATTGTGGAAAAGAGCACGGTGCCCGCGCAAACGGGACAACAGTTAAAGCGCACCCTGGAAGTGTATTGCCGGAATGCTGGTGTGGAGTTTCGCGTAGCCTCCAACCCTGAGTTTCTGCGCGAAGGCACGGCTGTGGAGGATTTCCTTCACCCGGACCGCGTGGTTATTGGCGTGGAAGATGAAACCTCGGAAAAGCAACTGCGGGAGATTTACCGTCCGATCCTGGAGCGACGCCTCCTGTGCCCTGTGCACTTGAGCGGGTGTCCCTCGACGCAATCGCCGGCGTTGGTGGTCACTACGATCAACAGCGCCGAACTCATCAAGCATGCTTCAAACTCCTTCTTGGCCATGAAGATTTCGTACGCCAACATGATTGCTGACATGTGTGAAAAAGTAGGCGCCAACATTCAAGAAGTCACTCACGCCATGGGTTTGGATCCGCGCATCGGACCACGATTCCTGGAAGCGGGACTCGGATTCGGCGGCTTTTGTTTGCCCAAAGATGTCCAGGCTTTTATCCAGTTGGCGGAACGCTCAGGAGTTGACTCGGGCATGTTGAAAGAGGCCGAGCGGGTGAATAAGCGCAGAATCGATCTGTTCCTGGAGAAAATCCGACAGTCGCTTTGGGTCGTAAAGGATAAGCAAGTAGGCGTGCTAGGTCTGGCCTTCAAGGCTAACACCGACGACATCCGGTTTGCGCCCTCGCTTGAGATCATTCGCCGATTGCTGACTGAGGGGGCCCAGGTGCGCGCGTACGATCAGGAGGCTATGGACAGGACTTCCGCAATATTGCCGCAGGTTCGCTATTCTCGAGAGCCTTACGAAGTAGCTGACGGTGCGGACGCACTGCTAATCCTCACCGAATGGCAGGAGTTCCGTCAGCTTGATTGGGCCCGCATCTACAGCATAATGGGCCGGCCACTGGTGATTGATGGTCGAAACCTGCTCAATCCAGGCGCGATGTTGGACCTTGGCTTCGAGTACTACAGCTTCGGTCGTCCTATTGAGGCTTTAACCCAGCACCTTATCCCCTCGCTGGATTCTGGCGCTTCGGCGAGAGCAACTGCCTAAATACCTCCGGCTTGGTCCGTAGGTTCAGAACGCGACCTCGTTGCTCTTTCCACAAGACTCCTCCCAACAGCTTGACTCTGTAAGACTTAGACTGACAACCCTAGACGGACAAACGCTCACAGCCCGTTTTCTGGCCTTACGAGCAGTTGTCTGCCTGCAGTTCTTCCACCTATCGTCTTAATTAGGCCCCCGGCTGAGTGTCCCGACACAGGCTGATGGGAGAACTCTTCTCCCGCACTCTTTCTGCTCTTTGCCAATAAGTGTCGCGCCGGGCAACTTTCTTTGAGAGAGACGCTGCATGAATCGCTTTAGTTTAGTTGCAGTAGTAATGCTACTGGGAATCTCTTCTGTGGGTTGTTCTGGACTGGCCTCTCAAACTTCTGGCTCAGTCTCCACGGCCCCTTCGATTACGACCCAGCCTGCTAGCCAGTCCGTAACCGCCGGACAGATGGCATCCTTCTCAGTGGCAGCCACGGGTACCGCTCCTCTAAATTATCAGTGGAGGAGAAACGGCGCCGCCGTCAATGGTGCAAGCTCGTCCACTTACTCGACACCTGCAACCAGTAGCTCGGACAATGGCGGGCAATTCACCGTGGTCGTCAGCAACTCAGCCGGGAGCGTTACGAGCAGTACTGCCATCCTGACGGTGAATGCCTCCATTCCCCCCTTGCAAGTCACAAGTTCGCAGTTGTCCGGCGGGACCGTTGGTACTACTTACAGCGCAACGCTCAACGCCTCAGGTGGAACCTCACCTTATTCATGGTCGGTTTCGAGCGGTACGCTTCCTACTGGCCTGAGCCTGTCTTCGTCTGGCACTCTTTCTGGCACTCCGACGGTCGCCGGGGCATTCCCCTTTACTGTGGCGGTCAAGGATGCCGCCAGTGCTTCGGCCTCCGCCAGTCTCAGTATTAACGTCGTGAGTCTTCCACCCTTGCAAGTCACAAGTTCGCAGTTGTCCGGCGGGACGGTCGGTACTACTTACAGCGCAACGCTCAGTGCCTCAGGTGGAACCTCGCCTTATTCGTGGTCGGTTTCGAGCGGTACGCTTCCTAGCGGCCTGATCCTCTCTTCGTCTGGCACTCTTTCTGGCACTCCGACAGTCGCCGGAGCATTTCCCTTTACTGTAGCGGTCAAGGATGCTGCCACTGGTTCGGCCTCCGCAAGTCTCAGCATTAACGTCGTGGGTCTTCCACTCTTGCAAATCACGAGTTCGCAGTTGCCAGGTGGAACGGTTGGTAGCGCATACAGCGCAACGCTCAGTGCCTCAGGTGGAACGTCGCCCTATTCCTGGTCGGTTTCGAGCGGCACTCTTCCTACCGGCCTGAGTCTGTCTTCAACTGGAACCATCTCAGGGACTCCGACAGTGGCGGGGGCATTTCCCTTTACTGTGGCGGTCAAGGATGCTGCCAGTGCTTCGGCCTCTGCGAGTCTCAGTATTAACGTGGTTACCGCGGCTCCGCCTACGGTGTCGATCAGCAGCCCCGCGAATGGTGCAACTGTCTCCGGTACCACCACCGTCTCCGGCGTGGCCTCCGACGGCCTGACCATCACTTCCGTGCAAGTCTCCGTCGATGGCGGCGCCTTCGCCAATGCCTCCGGCACCACCAACTGGTCCTTCTCCCTCAACACCAACTCTCTCTCCAATGGACCACACACCCTGTCCGCCAAAGTTAACGACTCCACTGGCTCCGCCACCAGTCCCCTCGTCAACTTCTCTGTCAACAATGCCTCCACCTCTTCCGACTGCACCCTCTTCGCTTCCCCCTCCGGCTCCAGCTCTAACTCCGGCACCTCCGCCTCTTCTCCTAAGTCGTTCTCCAGCGCCGCAGCCGCATCCGGCCCCGGTTCCGTTGTTTGCCTCCTCGGCGGTACCTATACCCTCTCCTCTTCCTTCTCTCCCCCCACCAGCGGCTCCCCTTCCTCCTGGATCACTTACAAAAACTACGACTCCACCCCTGTCAACTTCGTCTGGTCCGGCGGCTCCAACGCTTCCGCCATGTTCTATATCGGCGGCGGCTCCTTCCCTTCCGGCCCCGCTTATCTCGAATTCCGCGGCCTCAACCTTAACGGCAATGCCAACGCCGCCGACGGCTTCTTCTGCCGCGGCTCCCACCACCTCCGCTTCATCTCCAACTCCATCTCCAATACCGGCGGCTCCGGTATCGCTTCCATCGACTGCGACTACCTCACCTCCGATCACAACCTCATCAACCACAACGGCTTTATCCCCTCAGGGACCGCCAACCCCCAGTGGTACAGCTGGACCAGCGCTATCTCCTACAACTCCAACCAGTGGTTCGATAACTACCCCGGCTTCCACAACATCATCTCCAACAACATCATCTCCGGCGAAGTCGACCAAAGCACTCATCACACTGACGGCAACGGCATCATCCTCGACCTCAGTTCCGGCTCCTACGACCCTGCCACCGCCAATACTCCTCCTGCTTTGATTATCAACAACGTCGTCTACGGCAATGGCGGCCGCTGCATCGTCGCTTACGTCGTCACCAACTTCTGGATCGTCAACAATACCTGCTTCAGAAACGACCTCGATACCTCCGAATCCGCTTTCGGCTCCTTCGAGCCCAACGACTCCCACGACGGCTACCTCATCAACAACATCGCCGTTGCCTACACCGGCGGCCATCCTCCCTACGAACAGGGCGGCACCGTCACTAACGTCCACTACTATGCCGACCTCTTTTTCGGCGCCGCCAACAACTTCTCCTACTCCGATCCTTCCCAGTTCCTCCAGGCCGATCCCCTGTTCCTCAATCCCCCCAGCCTGGCTGCCGGCGGCTATGCCAATGCTCTCGTGCCTTCCCTGTTGAGCACTGGACTGACCCTGCTCCCGCTCAGCCCGGCTTACAACCGCGGCATCGATCCCAGCACCCTATCCGGGTTGCCGGCCAACATCGTCAGCGACCTCAAAAAGTACATCTACACCGACATCACCGGCAAAGCTCGCCCCCAAGGCGGCGGCGTCGACCTCGGAGCCTATCAACACTAGGCTCCGGCCAAACGCCTCTGGGCGTTCGGTATATCCCTCAATCCAAGCGGGCGGAGCTGGTCAAAGTGAAGACCGGCACCGCCCGTCCCCAAAAGCACCAGGCCCCGCGGTTTGGGCGCCTAGCAATGCCCCTAAAGTCTTCCAGGAGGCAACCGTAGGGCGATAGAAGACAAACAGCCAATGGCTCCCCAGCGGCACCAGACCTGCTCTTGAAAGGGAAGGTAAAGTCGATGAATAAAAGCAAGACAACTGGAGGAGGCATTCTTCTAAAGCCGCTCCCGCCTAAGGACGAAGGGAGGGGCTATTGCATTGAGTCTAAAACGATAAGCCTGGACGTGTCACAAGCCTACCCCCTGAGGGTAACGGAGCCGAGTGCGGAGCGGTGGCAAGGCAATTTATCCAAGGAGGTGGAATGACTATGGCGAAAATGGGAAAGGACCTTCGCCCTCTTTGCTACGAACATTACGTCGCGATGAAGCCGGTTCAACTTGAAAACGGCACTCATACATTCACGACCCACTCCCTCGCTTACGCATGCCCACTTTCTGGCTGCTTCATCTTTTTTTCAGACAATACCGGATACTTTTCGGTTGAGGGCGACGAGCAACAAAGCAAGCAAACAGGAGTGCTGCGGGTGACTTGTCCTCAAGATGGACTACCTATGTATCTCGCTGAGGTTCACCCCCAGAAGAAGAATCTTCGCTTGTGGAGATGCGGAAAACCCAACTGCAAGGGGCATCGCGCAATCGAAGAATACATATTTGATCCGCAAGACGCTTCTGTACAACAGTATTTCCGAACGAACTGATAGGGATTTTGGCCTTGGGGCGTGAGGAACTGATCTCAAACCATGCGGGCGCGGATAGTGACATTGGATTGGGCCACGCCGCTCTTAGTTGACACTCGATGAAAGCTTTCTTCGAACCCACATTCCTGGAGTATTTCGGCATCTTCGGGATAGCTTTCCGGCGGAAGCGGCTTCATCAGAAATCCTCTTAATAATCCTTCGGTCATGAGCACGCGGTGGAACAAAGTGTAGAGGCCACGTCTCAAGCTGCGCTTTCGGACGGCGGCAATACCAAGCAGCAAGCAGCAGAAAAGCACCCATAAGCCCAACGGAATGAAGTCTTGAGTAATCAAAGTCCACAGGAGAGAGCCGAGACCGGCAGCTAGCCACAGCGCCGCCGTAAGACTCCACAGGCCACGTTCCTTGAGATACGGCCAGAGCAACTTGGTTCCCATGTGGTAGCGGATGCATTGACCCACACCGAGAAGAAAATTGCGCTTGCGCCTGCCCAGCAACGCTGATGGCGTTTCTTGCGGCTGCGAGTAGTGGCGGACAATGGGGGCATCGAGTTGCAGGACTTGATACCCTGCATGACGGATTCGGATATAAAGTTCTGGCTCTTCATCTGAAAAGAGGTAAGGATTAAACGTCCCGACATGCTCAAGCACGGACCGCCGATACAAACCCGCGCCACCAACGACGAAGGACACGCGGGAGACCTCTTTCGGAATGGCCCCGTGGGTGATCGGAGCTGGAGAAGGGGGCACTGATGCACCAGACGGCGGTAGTTCGATGACCTTGCTGGAGAGCATCACGCCAGCCTTGGGTATTGCTCTCATGACTTGAACGGCTTGCCCGAGCCAACCCTGGAGCAGTTCCATGTCGCCGTCCAGAAAGAGCACGAACTCTCCTCGCGTGCGCTTGTAACCAATGTACCGCCCAGCAGCAGGAGAAAGACGCTGCCCTGGCCGGAGACGCACAACGTTGATCGGATAGCGGCCGGCGAACTTAACAGTTTCGTCCGTAGAGTTCGAATCCACCAGAACGATCTCCCTGGAAGGAAACAAGGACGTTGCCTGGAGGACGGACTCGATCAGGCACGGGATGTTCCAAGCCTGATTCTTGGTGATCAATACGATCGACAATTCAATCATGGTTGGTAGTTGAAGACCATGTCCACCCAATAGGTGGCGGAGTTGTAAGTGCTGGTTGGGAAGACGCTGGTGCTGCTGTACCCATAAGGCCCGTTGGGAGTGCCGCTGCCATTCAGTGGAGCGTGCAACGGTGCATTGTCCACGCCAGAACTCGTGAAGTAATACCCGTCCACGCTGTAGTGCCCTGATGGGGCATGGTAGGAGGCCACGTACAAGGCGTTGGCATTGACTGGCACAGGATTTGGAAAATCCACCTCCTGCCAACCCGAATCGGTTTCCCCGGTGAAAGTCGCAGTAGCCAGCAAATTACCAGCGCTGTCCCAAAGACTTCCCACATGCGTTCCCGTATTGGCGGCGCTCTTATAAAAGCGGATGCCCTTAATGTAATCGTTGAAATCGGATTTGAAGGAAACTCCTAACTCGACTGGGTCATCAGGACCAACATCAACAAGCGACGGAACAGCGGTGCTCGGCCAGATCGTGCAGGGACAGTTGGTTGGGCCCACGGCGAGCGTGATACCGCCGTTGGGAACCTCCAGATTCCCGCTGTCATCAACCGCTCGACTCTGGACGTTTAGAGTTGAGGAATTGCCAACACTGAAGGTATAACTCCAATTCTCGCGACCCACAGCAGGGTGCCATGTGTTTCCCCCATCCACAGACACCTCAACTGCGCCCACCACGCCACCCCCAAAGTCGACAGCCGTTCCGGAGATGGTCACTGTAGAGCCCGGGCCCGCCGCACTGCCCGAGGCGGGCGAGGTTATCGTTGATTGGGGCGGTGTGGTGTCAGCAGAAGGTGTCGCAGGAAAAAGGCCTCTCTGTAACGCCGCCTGCTGAACTCCCATGTCAGCAAGAATGTTTACGGTGGCCTGCTGCATATTAGGGTCAGTTGGAGTGATATTGTCTATCGCATGATTGTTATCCAGCCCCCAAGACCACTGGACAGTACCCGCCCCGAAGACAAGGGCTCCACTCGCGGCGCGGTAGAAGGTCAGATGGTGGGTTGCCGAACAAGTGCCACTGCTGTTGTAGCCGATGAGGCAAGTCGGCACGGTTAATGTCGTGGTCGAGAGGGGCACAAGACCTGCCGGACGGAATCCGTTATCGGCATCCACATCCCACTCGTAGCCAAGCACGCCCGCCGGCAGCGTAGCAACTTGCCCGGGCGCCAGCGACGCAATGCTGGTATTCCTCCAGAAGCGCATTCTACCGTCTGCCTGGGGCACGGTGATGGAATCTCTGCGAACCTCGTTTACCAGGAAGCTTGTGCCGCTCAATGCGTTTTCGGGACGGCCCCCGTCGGCTGGCGGACTGAAGCGCGAGTCTCGCCACATGCCGGTCCAAATGGGCGGATCCGCGGGATCGATGATTCTGTTCGCTAGCGTCTCCTTATAGCAAACCAGCGTGCGGTATGACCTATTTGTGCCGTCAATGCTTGATTCCCAGAGAGTCTTCCAAAAGATTCCGTTGCCACTAAAGAATGCCAGATTCACACCGGCCGCCCGGGCAGCTTCCACATTGGCGCGTTGTCCGCCCGACCAATATTCGTCATGACCGATTGACATGAAAACTTTGTGCTGAGTGATCAGCGCGCCGTTACGGTCCGTATCCGCGCCCGTAAAATAGCTGACGTCGTAGCCGTTCGCTTCCAACCAGCGAATCATGGGATATTCCGCGCTGAAAAACCAAGCATACATATTTGGCACGTTAAACGGCCGGTTGTAGCTGACTTTGTACGAGCGACCGAGCTCGCCGGAATAAAAACTGTATCCCCCATAGTCGTTGTAAGCGTGCCAGCTAGTGTCCGACGTTTGCGCCAAGATGTCGGAATGACTGGCATCGTTGCGCACAACAAAAAGCATGGGACTCGCCTCACCGGTATCCTGGCGCGTGAGCTGAGCAAAATAGACTCCCGACGTAGCCGTGCTGGGCACAGCCCAAGAGGCGGATACGGCCCAGTTGCCGCAGTCGGTTAGTCCGGTAGAGCCATCCCACAGGCAAGGAGGCTGGCTTTGCGGGAGCGCCACGGAGCGCGCTCCATTCCCCTGGTAATAGCCTATTCTGTAGATATTAATGCTGTACGCTGCGGCGCTGGTGGTGATTTTAAAGAACACCGTTTGGCCAACGTTCACGCTAATATCCGTGGTAAATCCCTGTATGTTGCTCGAGCCTGCTCCCGCGACATACCACTGACCAGGAGGATTGCCCGGCAGACAATTCTCCGCCTCGATCGGATTTGCAGGAGCATCGCATGTGGCAAAGGCTGAGGCAGCTCCACATGCGTTCATTAATATGAACAGCAAAACAATTCTGAATAAGAAACCGATTTCGCCGAATGCCCTCTGCTGGCAGCGTTTTGCTTCTTGTACAAGGCGGATCAGCAGTGCAAGGTTCTGAGCATGACACATGGCCCTAACTCGTCTTCAGATCTGGAGTGGTGGTCGGGCACGGTTGAGGTCAAAGAACAAGAAAATGAACAGGACGTGGGAGAGTCTTGTTCCGCTTGACTTGTACTCCAAGCAGCGGTCCTCTCGGCTAGTTTCTTCCTGGTGCTATTCCGTCAAGAGAAGAAGGTACTTGTCTTTAAATGGCGAACACCTCCAGAAGCCCAGATGGCCAAGACAATCAACGCAGCGCTGTATATCGCCGTCGCGGAAACACTTCTCAGAACTCCTGCCTGAGTCGAGGAGAGAAGAAGATATGCCGTCATGCATACGCCCGCAATAATCGGCTTCCAAATGATCTGCGCGAGCGGGATCCCACCGAAAAGCCGCGAGACTGGAACGTAGTGCTGGCAACAATCTACCAATCTCGTCGCCAGCAACGCGATCGCCGCGCCACGCAAGCCGAGGACGCGGATCAGGGGCCAGCCGACCAGCAGATTGACAAGCGTATCTACAGCGACGATTCTCAATGTAATTTTCTCACGATGGCTGGCCACAAGCGCCTGACCTAGAACACTCGTGAACACTTGCGAGATCAGAACCCAAGCTACAATTCGCAATGCAGGGAACGCCTGCTGAAACACAGGATTCTTGTAGAGGATTGACAGAGCCCAATCGCCCAGGAAAAACAGACCAGCCAGCGCGGGAAGCGCCAGGATCAGCAGCACTTCAATGACTTGCGCTGAGATGCGTTTCAGGCTCTGGAAACCTGGCTCTACCTTTCGGCACATGAGTGGAAACACGCTTTGCCCAATGCTCTGGTAAACGAGCAGCAGCGGTACCATCAACTGCGTCGCCGCGCTGTAAAGGCCAACTTCCGTTTCTGTCGCCAATTTCGAAAGAAGCAGAACATTCAAGCTGCTCATTACCGCGATTGTGCCGTCAATACCAAGGAACGTGACCGCTGACCGAAAAGTGGCCAGACAAAAGTAATAGTCAACCAGCTCCATATGCACGGGGAATTTTCGGAAGAGCATCCAGACTTCCGTCAGGGCCGCGACAACGAGGGACGACAGTAGAATCAGGACGACCGCATATAATCCGTTTTTCCTCGTTAGAAGCAGAAATGCGCAGCTGACCTTGGCGACATTCACAGGCACATTCACGTAAGGAATGAGATACATTCGCTCCCAGGCTTGAAAAATTCCTTCGCAGATCGCTGAAATTGCGTAAGGAAGCAGCCCAATGCAGGTAAGCAAGATGACAAGGGTTGTGTCTGCCGGATAATGCATTAAACGAACGAAACCAAACAACAATGCCAAGGAAGAAAAAGAAGAGAGCGTCACAATAGCGCAGCCCGTGGTGTAATACCGGCTTGTCTGGCTCCGATCGATTGTGACCTGACGGATGATGAGTGTCTTGAGACCGGCTACGGCAAGTACCTGGAAGATGTAGAACAGAGTGAGTGCCAACGAAAGCTGGCCGAACTCGTGCGCGCCAAGGTGTCGAGCCACCAGAGCGTACAAGACAAAGCTTGTCGCCCGGTTCATCGCATCGCTTGTGAGGATCGAAAGGGCGTTGCCGCCCGTTTTGCGGAAGTTCAGAGACATCAAAGGGCTCTAGGTGAGGAGTTTTTCTAGCCGTGAATTCCGGAATTTACCGGATGGCGAAGTCTTACCGATTGATCGCAGCATAGGTTGTGATCTCCCCCTGCAATGCATCGCTGCGTGGTTCGTGGGCGTTTGATTGACGGAACCCGCACCGGATGAAGCTACGAAATCATAGAAAAGGCGCGTCCGGCCATGGATAGGAATCCTCCAAGGGGCAACCGCGCGTTTCAAGAACGCCCAGGTCGAGGGATTCTTCTTTTGACCTCGCTTGGCATCGTCGCCTTCCTACTGTTGCTGACATATGTCCTGAGGCATGTCCCCGGGGGCATCGTTGCGAACCCTGGATCATCCTCTGCCAACTGCACGCTCTTTGTTTCGCCAGCAGGAAAGGACGTCAATTCCGGCACAAGCACCACTTCACCAAAGTCACTCTCCGGCGCCGCTGCCGTCGCAAGGCCCGGATCGATCGTCTGTCTTCTCGGCGGCGATTACTCTCTGAACTCGTCCTTCAAGCCACGCTCTAGCGGCACGGCCTCTTCTTGGATCGCCTACAGGAATTATGGAGATGGTCCCGTCAACATTGTCTGGAATGGCCCAGCCGACGCTTCCGCTATGTTCTATATCGGCGGCGGCAGTTTCCCTTCCAACCCTGCTTATCTCGAATTCCGTGGGTTCAACCTAGATGGCAGAGGCAACGCCGCCGACGGCTTTTTCTGCCGCGGTTCCCATCACCTTCGTTTCATCTCGAACTCCATCTCCAATACCGGTGGTTCCGGCATCGCCTCCATCAACTGCGACTACCTCACCGCCGATCACAACGTCGTTCATCACAACGGATACATGCCTTTGACTACGGCGGTACCCGGCGATTATGGCTGGACCAGCGGGATCTCCTTCAATAGTACGCGGTGGTTCGACTCCTATTCCGGGTTTCACAACATAATCTCCAACAACATCGTCGCTGGAGAATACGACGGGTCCAGCCATCACACTGATGGAAACGGGATCATCTTGGACCTCAGCAACGGTTCGTACGATTACGACTCTGCTGATACACCCCCCGCGCTAGTCATCAACAATGTGGTTTACGGGAACGGGGGAAGATGTATCGTCGCGTATGTTGTTACAAACTTCTGGATCGTGAACAACACCTGTTACAAGAACAATCTCGACCCCGAAGTGAAAAACGCCGGCTCTCTTACGACAAACAATTCCAAGAACGGGAGATTTATCAACAACATCGCCGTAGCCTGGAAGAGCGATCAGCCACCCTACGAGCAGAAGAATCCCAACAGCGACATCCTTTATTACTCGGACTCATACTTCGGAGCCCCCAACAATTTCGTTTATTCAGACCCTTCGCAACTCATTGAAGCAGATCTCCTCTTTGTCCATGCACCTGTACTTGATCTTAAGCTTCCCGGCCAGTATGCGAGTGTCCCGCACCCCTCTCGGATAGGAAACGGCTTGGCTTTGTCGCCGTCCAGCCGTGCGATTGGCAGGGGCATCGACCCCACGGCTCTGCCCAAATTGCCGAAAAACATCATCACGGACTTAAGGAAATACGTCTATACGGACATCGATGGCAATAAGCGTCCCCGTGGAGGACCTTTTGACCTAGGGGCTTACCAGTCCCGCCGACAGCTTTAAGTAAATAACCGATAGAGGTCTTCACCAGCCTTCTCGGTGACGCGATCGGGGACCATATGGTCGGTGAATCGATTCGTCAGCGTGCCCAGGAGTTGTCTCAATTCCATCTCGGCCGGGGTCGCCGGACCGTTGGGCGCGTGCCGAAGAAAGGAAATGGTCTTTTCCTCCGTTCCGAACTTACGCTTGTAACGCACCAATCCTTCCTGGTCGATGTCGCTCAAGCCAAAATCCAAATACGAAAAACCCCGCTCCTTTCCGCGTTGAATCCCTTCCCAGATCAGCAAATCGTTCGGCCGAGAAGAAAGGTCGTCATGGAGGGACGCATTGAACTTGTAGTAGAGCGTGTCTTTCCAATCCAGGAAGAAATCACCGGCCACAATCTTATCCTCGTGAATCGCCAGAAGCAGAAATCCGTGATTCGCATCCACGAATTGCCGCCAGATATTCTGAAAGAAACTATAAGGTTGCGCGAGAAGACCGTATTTATACTTCCTCACTTTCAAGTGCATCTCAAAAAAGAAACGCAGTTCCTGCACTGACTCGGCGACACGAACAGTGAGCCCCGCCCGCTCCGACTTACGAATGGCGCGGTGTGTGGAATCGTGCATCGCAGTCCACAATGTTTCGAGTTCCGGGCGCAGGTCTAGGCGGTGCCACTTGGCTTGCTTTGCGAGGGTGAACCGTTCGTCGCCAAGCGGCAGGCTGTTGTGCAAGCAACGCAGGTTGATGGGGCAGCAATCGGGCAGCAAACGATCGATAAGGAGGCGCCAGGATTGCTCGTCACTTACTAGCGGGTCGCAGTAATCCGAAAATGGAAGCGCAACGATTCGTTCTCCTAACATGTCTGAAATCTTGCAAAAAGGTAAGCCAGCCTGAGGTTCTCCCCGGTCATTGAGCATAAGATAAGCGCTCGGTTCCCATCCATAGGTGTTCGAGAGCACGCGCATCCAGCTCGGCGAGTGAAAAACGCTGCTTGGGGCGTGCGTGACCAGCCTGCACCACAATGGGTCAGTCCGAGGATCGACGCAGAAAACCTTCAAGTAACTTACCTCCGGAAATTTTTAGATCCACATCGCAAAGAGAGTGTCGACGAGGAACAGAAGCAGGCTTCGGGAACGTTCGCCTCAGTCCGCCCAGTTCCCTGATTTATAGCTCGGCGCTTGTGCAAGTGACGAATGTTGCGGCTGAACCGTGCTAATGGGCTGTTGGGAAACCTGCCCCTCTATTTGGGCTGCTCGAGGAAGAACCAGCCGGTAAGCGCGCAGAAGATTGGGAATCGAATATTCCCATGCCAATTGCGTCTTTATCCTGCGAGGGCCAACCTCTCCGAGAGCCGCCCGGCGTTGCGGATCGTCCATAAGCTGTGCGATCGCTCTAGCAAAAGCGCTTTCGTCATTTGCAGGTACGTAGACTGCCGCATCCTGTGCGGTGAACCGATGCTCCGTCAAATCAAAGGCAACAATCGGTTTTCCCAGCGACATGTACTCCATAATCTTGAACATAGTGGAATGATTGGTGTACGGATTAGACGGCGAGGCATCCACACAGATATCCGCGGCGGAGAGATAGCGGCGAAGTTCCTCGCCGAAGATGAACCCCATGAACTGCACGTGTTCGTCAAGGCCAAGCTGATGTGCCTGCGCCTTCAGGCTTGCCCAGGCATCTCCGCCGCCGATGAGTACGCAATGAAAATCAGTTCGGCGCAGATCATGGACAAGGTGTTGAAGAACCCGCAGCAGACAGTCGACACCGTCCTGAAAGCCCATGACGCCCACAAAGCCGATGATCGTCTTTCCCATCCCTCGTAAACCACGGTCAGGCTCGCTGCCATTGAGACTGCTCAGCTCGATTCCATTGCGAACGATGGTTATACGGGTTTCCGGCACACGTCCGCGTTCCACGGCGAACCTTTTGTACGATTCATTCGTGACGATAACGTGATCGGCAAAAAAGCAGGTCAGATTCTCCAGCCATATGAGCACGCGATAGACAACGGGATTCCCGCGGCCGGATACCCTGGCTTGATACATTTCCGCAGACAGGTCGTGATGGTCATAGACAAAACGTTTGCCGAACAACTTGTAAAGCATAGCGATAAAGACAAAGGTATCCGGCGGATTATGCGCATGGATAGCATCAAAGCCTTCAGTTAGGAAAACCAGTGCCGTTAGAAAAAAACTGGCTGCCATGGACCAGCCGTACTCCCAAAGGTATCCCAGAAAACCGATGGCAGCCCGTGGCGCCGGATAGCGATATACGCTAACTCCGTTCACTGTTTCGCGATATGGCTGGTCATTGCCGGCGGGGCAGATAACCGTCACTCGATAGCCTGCCGCATACAATGCATTTGCCTCCCGGCGGACTCGCAGGTCCTGAGGGAAGGTCATATTTTCCAGCAACATGAGAATTCGATTATTCGGGGGCCTGTTCATGCGATGCTCCATCGCAACTTTTGGTGATGCGGCTAACCTCATACCGCCTGAGCGGCCAACGCTCCAGCCCTTCGCTGCGGTTGCACTCGGGAATCCATGAAGACGCGTTGCCACAGTTCCACGTTCATTAGTCCCCATAGAAGCGAACCGTGATCGGCGAAACCGTTCTCGTGTTGCTGAATCAGATTCTCAACGAAGGCCGGATTGAAGAGTCCTCGCCTCCTCAACACAGAAGGAGAGAGAAGGTCCCTTACAAAAGATCGCGCCTCATTGCGAAGCCATAGGGAGGAGGGCATCGGAAAGCCCTGCTTCTTTCGATGAATGATCTCTCGAGGAAGCCAACGCTGGCTCACCTTCTTTAACAAGTACTTCCGAACTAGGCCCTTCAACTTCAGGTTCTGTGGCAGAGAAGCGGCAAACTCCACGAGCTTGTGATCCAGCAATGGTACGCGAGCTTCAAGGGATACGGCCATGCTCATCTTGTCTCCCCTTGCTAACAAGAGATCGGGCAGCCAGAGTTTTGTGTCCACGTAAAGCATGCGGTTGACGGACGCGGTGGCGTTCGTGGACGCGAGGTGTTGCGCGAACACGTAGTCCGCATCGTAGCCACTCAAAGATGCCTTCAGGTCCTTTGAGAGCAACCCCTGTTTCATCTCTGAATTGAAGAGTGGGAACCAATTTACGAATCGAGTGACTTCCTCAGACTGGCTTAGCGCGTAAAGAGCCAGCTTTTGGCGGCGCAATCCAGGAAGTCGCGAACCTGCGGCCAGCGCGAATGATTTTGCGGCCTTGGGAATCTTTTGGAAGAAGGGTGAGAGCCGTTCACCGCTGTATCGCGCGTATCCCGCGAAGAGCTCGTCACCGCCCTCTCCCGTAAGGACCATCTTTACGTCGCGCGCGGCTAGCTCTGCGACCATGTAGTTGGCCAGTGTCGCGTGTTCCGCGAGCGGCTGATCCAAATGCCAGACAACTTTTTGGGCGAGGTCTACGAGGTGTGCGGGGCGGATGAAAACCTCGTGATGGTCGGTCCGAAATCTGTTTGCGACCACACGGGCATAAGGAAGTTCGCTGAACGCTTGCCCCTGGCCTTCAAATCCTACCGAGTAAGTCTTCACCGGCTCATTCAGGAACTGACTCATTAACGCAACGATAGTGCTGGAATCGAGCCCTCCGCTCAGGAACGCTCCGAAGGGAACGTCACTGATGAGGTGCATCTTCACGCACTCGCGCATCAAGGCTTCCAGTCGTTCGGCGTATTCTTCTTCCCGAATATTGCCATCATGATGATTGGCAAAAGACAAGTCCCAATATCGGCGTACTTCCACGCCATTCGCGTCGCACTTGAGGATGCTTCCAGGCGGGAGCGCATAGATGTCCTCAAACATCGTTTGTGGCGCTGGAACATATTTCAGCGATAAGAGATTGTTCAGCCCTTCGGTGTTTAGGGCTGCTTTAACGGAGGGATGCTGGAGAATCGCCTTAATCTCGGACCCAAAAATCAACCTGCCGCCGGCTTGCGTGTAATACAAAGGTTTAATTCCGAGGCGGTCACGCGCCAGCAGGAGCCGCCGCTTGCGCTTATCCCACACGGCGAATCCAAACATCCCGCGCAGGTGCTGAACGCACTGCTCACCGAATTCCTCATAAAGATGGACGATTACTTCGGTATCGCTCGCAGTTGCCAGAATATGTCCCCGGGCTTCCAGCTGTCCTCTCAGCAGCTGGTAATTATAAATTTCGCCGTTGAAGACAGTCACGACGGTCCCGTCTTCGTTGCTGATTGGCTGCTTCCCTCCATTCAGATCGATGATGCTAAGCCGCCGCATTCCCATCGAAAGGTCTCGGTCCAGAAACGAGCCGGCATCGTCCGGGCCCCGGTGGTGCAAGACCTGGAGCATGTCGTCCAGAATCTGTTGGTCCACAGACCGCTGGGTTTTGTATTCGTAAATACCGCAAATTCCGCACATGGCTTGGTTCCGGGCTTATCAGTTGGGTTTGCCTGCGGGCATAAGGAAACCGGTCCGTGCTTGATGCGCGGTCCGACCGCCGTGATTTCGCAAGACTTGCTCGTAAACCTGAATGATTCGCTGTGCCACAGCTGGTCCGGACAGATGCTGTACCCGCTCGCGCCCTCGCGTCCTCTGCCGGTGGCGCAAGATATCAGCGAGACGCTCTGTGAACTCTCGCGCGTCGGGTTCACAGACGTAACACGCGTCCGCGCGGCCGATGATTTCGCGGACATCCCCGACATCGGTGGAGACGATCGGTAAATTGCAGGCCATGGCCTGCTTCACAACATTGGGCGAGCCTTCCTGATAGGAAGTAAATACGAGGGCGTCGCACGCATTCATGAAGAAAGGCAAGCGGTCCTGCGGCTCCTTATGGACGACCAACAATTCGATCTCAGGATTTTGTCTTCGCAGGCGGTCCGCGACCTCCTTTGCCAAAGGAAAGCGCTTGACCGGTATGTCTGGGCTGGCCGCAAACAGCAGGTATTTTTTTTGGAGATCCAAGCCCAGCGCGATTCGAGCTTGTTCGCGGTCCATGGGCCGAAAGAGTTCGAAATCTACTTCATGCGGGATGACGTAAACGTCTTTTTTTCTTTTGAGCCTGTCGGCCATCTCTCGGCTCTTGACAATGACGCCATCCACCTGATGGCTCAGGAGGCGTCCCGCAAAGACTGCCAGCCTGCTGAACAGGGTCGGCTTCCCTCGCACGTTCATTGTCCCCAGAAGGTCGTCGCCGCAATAACTCACGACCACGGGCACTCTCCACTGCGTCCGGGCGACAATACCCACATAGCTGTAATGCGCGTGTATCAGGTCAATCGGGCTGGCCCTCAGCCGCTGGCGCAATTCCAGCACCGCTTTGGGATACATTAACTTTCGCGAGGGCCCCTTCAGGTGGAAAAGTTCAACTTCCACTCCAGCGCGCTTCAAATATTCAACTTGCGTGCGAACGAACGTCCCTCTGGAGGGATCCTCGCTCGTGGGATAAATCGATGTGGCGACCAGAACTCTCATATAGCGTCTTGTGGCTAGCGGGCCTCAGCCTTCAACACAAATGTTTTGGACAGTGGAATTTCAGTTAAATGACGCGGCGACTCGCGTCTCGCCAGCAGGCTGTCGCCACACTTGCGGTGTTCTCGAATGCTTGTAGAGTTTGCTCCACGTGGCGTAATTCAGCAGCAGCCAGAGAACCGAGGAGTGATCCCGCTCACCTTTGCGATGCTCGGCGATTAACCGGCCGATGGTCACATGGTCGAAGACACCAGGCGCCAGGTAACCGTTTGCCGCACTCAGGGAATCGCAAATCATTTCATGCAAGCCCCCGCGCAGCCATTCACGTAAGGGCACGCTGAATCCGTGTTTGCGTTTTTGCAGTGTGGCTGCAGGAAGATAGGGGCGGACGGTATCGCGAAATATGGCTTTCGTTTGCCAGCCGCGCAGCTTCAGCGAGGCGGGCAGGCTCGCGGCAAACTCCACCAATCGGTGATCGAGCAGTGGTGAGCGAACCTCCAGGGAATGGGCCATGCTCATTCTGTCCACCTTTACGAGCATGTCTTCCAGCAGCCGGTGGCGCAGATCGATGTAACTCGCCTTGTTAAGCGCGGGAAGATCCGAGTGCATGGCCGCAATGACATCCTCCGAGTATTCTGGAGCTGAGAACAGCGAGGTTTGCGCCAAGAACTCCTTAGTGAAGAGTTGTTTCAGCATGTCCTCGCTACAGAGAGCGCCCTTGCTGACATACATCTGTTCGAACGGAAGCAGACTATCCTCAAGTACTTTTGCCGCACGCAAGGCGCCGTACTTTCTGCCAGCAGGCAAGCAGGCTGTCCCCGCTCGCGCAAGGCCAGGCAGAATTCTTCGGTTTAGCCATGACGGCAGGCGCTGATAATAGCCGGCAAATCGGACGCCCTGGTGGCTGGTATAGCCCAGAAAGAGTTCATCACCGCCGTCCCCGCTAAGAATCACAGTCACATGCTGTCGCGCCAGCATGGACACGTAATACGTAGGTAGCGATGAAGAGTCGCCGAAAGGTTCATCAAAATGGCGTACCAGACTGACTACGGTTTCTGGCAGATGCGCCTTCAAGTCCGCTTCGTTCAACCGTAGGACATGATGATCCGTCTTAAAATGGTCGGCAACGATTTGCGCGTCGCGGGTTTCGTCCCATTCGGGCCGATCAAAACCGATCGTGAACGTCTTGAGCGGCCGCAATCCCGCTTTGTGGGCGTACGCAACGACAGCGCTGGAATCCAGACCTCCACTTAGAAACACGCCGAGTGGCACTTCGCTCATCAGGCGAATGCGCACACTCTCCGCCAGGAGCGCGTCCAACTCTTCCACAACTTCGCCTACTGGCCGAGATGCTTGGTCATTTTCCTGAAACTTCAGATGCCAGTACTTGCCAGTAGTGACTGCGCCATTTTGGTAAGTTAGCCAGTGCGCCGCTGGTAGTTTTCGAATGCCCCGGAACATGGTTCTTGGTTCAGAAACGAAACCATGCCGAAAGTAAGGGATGACAGCTTCCGGATCAGGCTCAGCCAACTCCGGAACCGCTGCGAGAATGGCCTTGATCTCCGAGCCAAATACCAGCCGACTGCCCTGTTGAGCATAGAAGAGCGGTTTTTTGCCAAGGCGATCGCGCCCTAGGAGCAAACGCTGGGTTCGTTGCGCCCACACCGCTACACCAAACATGCCCCGCAGCGCGGTCAGGCAGTCAGCGCCCCTTTCCTCATACAAGTGCGCGATTACTTCCGTATCCGAGGAGGTGCGGAAGATGTGCCCGCGTCGGCTCAGCTCCGACCGCAGGTCGAGATAGTTGTAGATCTCTCCGTTCAGAACAACCTGGACCTGGCCATCTTCGCTTCCCACAGGTTGATGGCCGCCAGTCACATCAATAATGCTGAGACGTCTGATGGCCAGCCCGACACCGTCGCGTACGAAGTATCCGTCCTCATCGGGACCGCGATGCCAAATCGCGTCTGCCATACGCTGGAGCGTGCGCCGTATTTCCGCGCTCGACATTGCTGGGTCAATGATGCCTGCTATTCCGCACATAGGAATTTCTGAGCAACCGACTCTCTAAGCTGCTCCCCGTCAACTTGGCTTACAATTTCAGGAAGCGGGACGGCACATGAGTTGGTGCAACGACCACCGCGCACTGGGTAAGGGACAGACTTCAGACCTTGCTGGAGAGCGGAATCCGCCGCTGATCAGCGGCGCAAATCTTGTACATCGCGGCTAGCAGGCCCGCAACCAACAAAAGCAATTGTTGAAGGGGACGATCTCGGAATAAGTCAACACCCTGGTGGACCATATGACCGGCGATAGCGGCAACGAGGCCGAGTGCAAGAGGTGAGAGAACAGAATCGCCGAGCTTCCAGCACTGCCAACCTTTCCGCAAAATGCTCAGCAGAAATGCAACGTAGGCCAGCAGGCCACCAATGCCGGTTTCCGCCAAAATCAATAGGTACTTGTTATGAACCGCCCATAGCCATTCATGACGAAACTCGGAAGTCGCGTATTGGTCCATTGCTGAAGTGAAATTGTTTGCACCCACTCCCAACACCGGATTGTCCGCAATCATTCGAAACGCCAGTTTGTTCAAAGGAATGCGAGACTGCGCCGATCCTTGGTCGTTGCCGAAAAGACGCTCCGAAATGACGCCGTGGAGGGGCAGGTACAGTAATGCAATGACTACGAAGATCGCGATGGGCCGTTTCAAAGAAATACCACGCTGGCGCCACTGTACGAAGCACAGCACCACCATCGCCAAGACCAGGGCAATCCACGCTCCACGCGAGAACGTGAAAATTAGCGCGACGCCGCCTAGCCCAAGCACCGCCGACGCCAGCCATTTGTACGCCTTGCCCAGATCCCCAAATAGTATGCCGGCTGCAAACGCAAGCATGACACTGAGGTAAGCGCCCGCTACGTTGGGCACTCCGATCGTGCCACCGATCCGCATACGTCCGGTGTCGCCAAGACCCTCGGCAATGATGTGAATTGGAAAATCCCATGTCGTCGAGGCTGTCACCGTGAATTTCATTACGGTGATGACCAGGCTCTCAAACAAGCATCCGCCCAGTAGCAACGACACAACGAACAGGACATCCTGCCGGGTTCGCACATTGTTGGCGACATAGAAATAGATCAGGCAGGCTTCCAGCAAGAGGTACACTTCGAAGAGCGAGAGGGTCTGATCTCCGGCGACGAGCACTGAGAGTGCTGTGAAGGCGAGATACACCAAGAGGGGCAAATTGAAGTGAGGCGAGGAACGCTCGCTGGGCGTTCTTCTTGCAAGTGCCTGGACGACCCAAGACGTGTATAGGGCCGCTAGGGCGAGCGTTGTCGCCGAGATGCTCAGGCCTTTTAATGCCCCTCGCGCTGCATCGAGAGGCCGGTAGAAGAGATACGTGCCGAATTGAATGGGGATATCCAGGATGACAATCGCCAAGAGGAACCTTTGAAGACTCCTGGAGGTCAGGGCAAGAAAAGGACTCAAAATGGCGACTACTAGGGAGTCCGCGCTGACTGAGCGGAGACGTGGGTAGGTCGCCGTTCCCGCCGTCTGGCTCGGGTTCGAAATTGTGTTTACCGCTCGTGCCTGCAACTCCTTTCCCAGGTCTGCCTCCTTTCGCTAATGGCTCCGGGTGCTCGCAATCTCGCCGGACTCATGCACTCGCGGCCGGGCCCTGGTCAAGAGACTCTGACACCGATTGGGCATCCTGCCCGGTGGACATGAAATCGCGTATCGCCTTAGCGACGCATTCGATTTGATCCTGCGTAAGTTCTGCGTACATCGGCAATGACAGGACTTGCCGTGCGTACAATTCCGTGACCGGGAAATCTCCTCGCTTGTGCCCCAAATCTCGATACGCCGGCTGTAGATGGATTGGAATGGGATAGTGAATGCCTGCGCTAATGCCCCGCGTAAGGAGGTGTTCTTTCAGTGCGTCCCGTTGCTCGGTGCGAATCACATAGAGATGCCAGACCGATTCGGCGCCTGCCACCTCGCGCGGAAGTACGACGTTGCAACCATCCAAGAATTGGTGATAGAGAGTCGCGTTCCGGCAGCGTGCGGCATTCCACTTTTCCAGGTATTTCAGCTTCACGCGCAGAACGGCGGCCTGCAAAGTGTCGAGCCGTCGATTGTAGCCGCGGAACTGGTGATGATATTTTTCTTTCTGCCCGTAATTGCGCAGCATTTCCAAACGTCTTGCGACCCCAAGGTCATTTGTGACCACCGCGCCGGCGTCGCCGTAAGCTCCCAAGTTTTTGCCTGGATAGAAGCTGAAAGCCGCTGCATGCCCCAATGAGCCCGCCCGCTTCCCCTTGTACCGCGCGCCGTGCGCCTGGCAAGCATCTTCAATAATCACCAGCCCATGCTTGTTCGCGAGTTGACGAATTGGGTCCATGTCAGCGGGACGGCCGTAGAGGTGCACCGGAAGAACCGCTCTGGTTCGAAGAGTAATGGCTCTCTCGATAGCAGACACGTCCACTGTGTAGGTGTTTGGGTCTACATCTACGAGGATCGGTGTCGCTCCAACGTGGGAAATTGCCAGTGCGGAAGCGATGAAGCTGTTCGCTGCGGTGATTACTTCGTCGCCTGGTCCGATGTCGAACGCCCGCAGGGCCAGCTCTAGCGCCGACGTCCCCGAGTCTACGCCAACTGTGTACTTCGCCTCGCAAAACGCGGCAAACTCTTCCTCGAAGAGGCTTACTTCACGGCCCAGGATAAAATCAGTTTGCTGTATTACTCTGGACGTCGCCTCATTGATTTCTCGTTCGATGGTGCGGTACTGAGCAGCAAGATCAACGAACGGCACTTGTGGCTGTTTCGAGTGCATTAACATTTGGGTGGACATAATCACCTTTGTTTTCTACCTCCACTTGGAGTCCCTTGCATTCAATCGAACGATTTACGGCTTCAAGCACTCGCACAACGTCTCGGCCTTCAACCCCACTGCTGATGGGCCGCTTCCCGGTTCGCACACAATCCAGAAAATGCCGGCACTGATGCTTCAGCGGCTCAACCGGCTCGATGCGGGGACTGATGATGTCGCCATCCCGGATCTCGAATCGAAATTCGCCATAGTTCAGTGGTTCGTGTTCAACAGGACTGACGCCCTTCTCAAACACGCGTACCTGCTCAACTCCGTTCAGGTCATTGAAGACGATCCTCTTATCACTTTTGACGACCACGACCTCTCGAGCTTTGTCTGGATCGGCCCAGCTAACATGAACGTGAGCAAGAACATTGTCAGGATAGCCGAGTGAGATGAACCCAACATCGTCACGGCAGTTGCCTAGTACCTTGCCTCCGACCGCACTCACCCATTGGGGCGTGCTGCCGAGGAGGTAGTTGAAGATCGCGATGTCGTGGGGGGCGAGGTCCCAAAGGGCATTAACGTCGCGTCGGATGGGGCCCAGGTTTGTCCTGCGAGCGTATAAATAATAAACTCGGCCACGGTCGTCTTGCACGTACTCCTTCACCTTCCGGACACCAGCGTTGAAGATGAAGGTGTGCCCGACCATCAAGATGGCGGAGTTGGATTCAGCCAAGTCAATCAGCTTCTCAGAGTCGGCAGCAATGATGGTCAGTGGTTTTTCCACGAGGACGTGTTTCCCAGCCATTAACAGGCGGCGCGCCACGTTAAAGTGCGTCGAAGCTTCAGTGCAAACGACAACCGCATCTACGTCTGGCTGCGACGCCGCGTCCTCAATCTGCGTCGTCAGGTACACTCCCGGAAACCGTCGCGCAACCTCATTCAGACGTTCTGCACTCTGGTCGCAGACTGCCAGTACGCGCGCATCCGTCAGTTCGTTGAAAATCCGGACATAATTCATACCCCAGTAGCCGCACCCAATAATGGCGACTCCCAACGGTTTCGCGCTTTCCAGATGTTTCTTGCCTCCGAGTGGAAGCAATGTGGTGTTCATTCTGCACCTCTCCTGGATACTACCGCTGGGACGGTAAGACAAAGAATTTTGAGATCCTGCCAAAGGGACGTGTTCTGAATGTACTCGAGGTCCATACGGATCATCTCCTCGAAGGAAACCTTGCCGCGCCCCTTCACTTGCCAAAGGCCAGTGATCCCGGGCAGCGCAGCCAGTCTCTTGTGATGCCCGTTTCCATAGCAGGCGACTTCGTAAGGAGGCACCGGACGAGGCCCCACAAGGCTCATGTCTCCTTTCAATACGTTCAAGAGTTGCGGCAGCTCATCCAAACTGAACTTCCGCAGAAATCGGCCGAGTCGCGTCACTCGGGGATCATTGGTGAGCTTGAATGTCCCGCCATTTTCCGGCGAGGGTTGGGCACGACCTTCGACAAAGTCTCGAATGTACGCCTCGTGAATTGAAGAATCAGCGTTCGCGACCATGGACCGGAACTTGTACATCGTGAAATTCTGAACGAGCCAGAATGCACGTCCCCCCGCCGATTGCCGTTTTGCTCCAACGCGTTCCTGGGTGAACAGCACTGGGCCCGGTGAATCCAGCCTGATCAGGACAGAGATCAGCAAGAATAGCGGGAAGAGAAAGACAAACAGGACACCTGCAAAGATCAAGTCCAGGCAACGCTTGCAGGTGAAATAGAAATTCCTTTCTGATCGGTCGGCCAGCAGGGCTATCCGGCTTGGCCATTGCCAAGTTTGTTGTTCAGCCATTTTGTCTAACCATTCTTTCTGAAATTAGGGCGGTGAGTCGCGTGGGCAGGATTTTCTTAGGGACTGGGGTTATTAGGGGGCGCCTGCTTTTGAGGGGACGAAGCTCATCACATTCGAAACAGCCCGGGTTTGTAATCGCGTTTAACCTCACGAGAAGTAGAATCTATCCTTTGAGCCTCCGGTAGATCGCGTCGGGAATTGGAAATGCGCGATTGTTCAACACAACTCCAAGTACGCTCACGTTGGCAACCGCTAGATTATCCTTCACGCGCCGCGCCGCTTCCTTCCGCGTGTTATTTGCCTCCACCACCAGCACGACACCATCGGTCCAACGACTAAGCTGCATCGCGCTGGTTTGCAGTCGGAGCGGTCCCGAATGGATGACGACATACCGGAAGGTGTCGCGCAGTTCTTTTATTCTTTCTCGCAATCCTTCTGCCATTGTGGGAAAACGTAATTCAGTAGCTGACTTCCCGCTTGGCAGCAACCACAGGTCATGGTCCGGGATTTGCTGGGCGAAATTCTGTATGGGACCCGATTCAACGGTGGCTTCGGCCAATCCTTTGCAATTTTCCACACCAAAGTATTCGTGCAGCGAGGGCGCCTGGAAATTTGCATCCACAACACACACTGGCCCTTCGGCACGAGACGCAAGTATCTTCCCCGCGCGGGCGCAGATCGAACCACAACCCGACTCGCTTTCAAGACCAGCAAACAGCGCTACCCGCGGCGAACCCTGATTTGTTCCGGGGAAAACACGCTGAACTAACTTGAATTCTTCTTCGCGCGCGATCGCATCGATACGGTTATCTTTCTGGCTACCGCGCGCCGGCAGCTTCCGTTCCCATTTATTGGCGGCGCGCTTAATTCCTTCAATCCATTGGAATGACGGAGAGAACTTTGGACGGAAGCTCCGCCGCGCCTCCTCCCTAACTAGAGTAGTGGATCCCATGCCCGTCGGGCTAGTCGGCACGCGAAGTTCCTGTTCCTCAGGCGCTGCTTTCGGTAAGGAAGGGCTCTCCGCTGCGTTTTGCGCGGAATTCTTCTCAACAAAGTTCTCAAAATCATCAAACCAGCTGGTTGCGTTTTCCGAAGGTCGAAATACGGTCGCATAATCATCAACTTGCGAGACGTTTGCTTTACCCTCTCCCAGCGCATCGGGCCGAGGGTCGGACCACTCTTCGAAAGTCCCGGGAAGAGGTTCAGTAACCGTCTCGAAGACGTCGGGCAAAGATGCATTCAGCATGATTCTCTCGAAGGTCTCTTTATCCAGGGCAAGACTTGCTTCATCCCTCGCCGCCGGAACAGTATCCTCCCCCTGGATCGCTGTTTCGAACAGGGTCTGAACGTTACCTACTCGTTGGAGAAGCTCAAAGTTCTTGCTCATAAGTGTTCGGTTGCTCCGCGCTGCGATTTCAACATCTGTACCCGCTCGGAAGTATGTTTCTCACTTTGCCAACGACATCGGGAGCTGGATTTCTTGTCCTACGTGAAGATGGTCAAGGTCTTTTAGATTTGGATTAAGCCTGCGGATTTCGGACAAAACCTTGCTGTCATATCGCCCTACCATAGACATGCAGAGATCTTGCAAGGTGTCTGTCGGTTGAATCACATACGTAAATGTCCGAATTGAACTCTCCCCTGCCCTTGTTTGAGGCGCCTTCGCGGAAAGCACGCCGGAGGAAAGACTGCGCGCTTGTTGTTCAGACCTGGGTTCCAAACCCCGAGCCGGAACAGAACTTGCACTGTCGACCGGTAGGACAGCAGAAGGCTGCGCAGTTGCCGGTCGTATCCGCGTGCCCAGGAAAATCCCCAAGCTGCCGATCGCAACCAAAAAGATTGTTGTCTGAAAAAGATGGTGCCGCCGGAAATTTTCGCGAACGCGGGAATAAAGGGACTTTGGCGATGAGCGCGCGCCCCGAGCAACCTGTGGAGCTGCCCCTTGTTGCGAAACTGCGGGTCTCGCGCCTTGCAAACCGGTTGATAGGTCCTCGGCGGCTTCCTTCGCCACACCGGCCTCAATTTGCCTCAGTCGCATCGCACAACCCAGCGACAACGCATTGAAGCAAAGGTTGTTGATGAGTCGTGGTATTCCCCGGCTGCGTTCAGCGATCAGCTCCATCGCATCACGAGTAAACAACTCAGGACCTTGATACCCCGCGACCTTCAGACGATGCTGAACGTAGCGGACCGTCTCGCCGAGAGGAAGCGGATCCAGCTGCGCCTGAACTGCAATGCGTTGGCGGAGCTGGACCAGGCTCGGTCGCGCCAGCCGCTGTGCCAGCGCCGGTTGACCGGCCAGAATGATCTGAAGCAGTTTCTTGTCCGGCGCTTCAAAATCCGAGAGCAGCCGCACCGTCTCAAGCACCGTGTCGGAGAGATTTTGCGCCTCGTCAATAAAAACTACTACTCGCCTTCCTGCTTTCGTCTCGCGAAACAGGAATTCGTTCAGTTCCGAGTGCATCCGTACAATGTCCTCGCCCTTGTTCTCGATGCCCAGGTCATCCAGCAAGTAGCGAATCAACTCTCGGGAGTCACACTGCGTCTGAAACAGGAACGCGCTGTGGACGTAGCCCTTCCATCGCTGCAAGAGCTGGAACAGCAGCGTGGTCTTGCCCATCCCCGGCTCCGCAACGAGGGATAGAAAACCGCGTCCCGTTTCAATACCGTAAAACATGGATGCCAGCGCTTCTCTATGCCCGGGACTGAAATAGAGGTAGCGCGGATCCGGCGTCACGCCAAACGGTTGGTCGCGCAGTTTATAAAAATCGAGGAACATGGTTTCTAATCGCCATTCTTCGGAAACGCGGCAACCACGGGGCTGCCCAGGAAGGATTCGACCTCTTCCGGCGTCCGCAACGACGGATCCCAGCGGTCCGCGACAACAGCCAGAATTACGCTCGCCAGGCTCCCAAGCACCACGCCAAGAGCCATGACCAGCAGCCATCGCGACTGGGAGGTGAACGGTACCGTGGCGGGTTCCGCTACCACCACGTTGGAAAAGCGCTGTCGGTCCAGTGCGTCTGAAATTCGCGCCTCCTCTGCTTTGCGGAGGTACAGCATGTAATTCTCTTCGTTTGACTTAGCCGTACGGAGCATGTCCTGCTGCAGGAGTTCCTTGCGGTCCAGTTGCTCATTCTCAGCCCGGTACGTCCGAATCAGCGAAGACATAGCTCCCGCGCGCGCCTCTGTTGCTGCGAGCTCCGTTTTGGCCTTCGCCAGTTCAGATCGCATCGCATCATAAGTGGGATCGCGGTCCGTTGTTTCGTCTCTCAGGGGCGCTTTTTCTGCCGCAGTGATGGCCGCACGCGTCGCGGTAATTTCCTGCTCGACCTCCTGGACGGGCCTGTATGTCGGCTCGAATTTTGTCAGAAGGTCGGTGCGTTTCAACTCCAAGTCCAGCAACTTGGACTTCATGTTCTGCATCAGCTGAGGATTGTCTGACGTACGCACCTGCGTTGTCTGACGGTTGGGAAGAGAGGTCAATTGAGCCTCGAGCGCGGCAATGCGCTGCCGACTCTCCGCTATAGTCGCCCGCGCTGCCTTCTTCTCGGCTTCGAACTCCGCGAGCTTGCGCACGCTCATTTCCTTCTCAAGCGTCGGATTGACGACCCCCTGGTCGCGGCTGAAACTGGTCAATTTTTCTTCGGCGCCTTTTAAGGCCTTTCGATATTCCTCGGCCTGCTGGTAGAAGAATTCATATTGTCCTGGAGCCCGATGCATGGCCAGGTGCTTTTCCAGATACAGACTGGCCAGCGAATTCAGCACCTTGGCCGCCATCTGCGGATCTCTCGCTTTGTAAGAGACGCTAATTAGATTCGTCAATTTAATCGGCTGGACTGTCAGCGCTTTTTCCAGTTTGATCACCGCGCGCGCAATTTTCTGCTCGTCGTTCTCCTCCGCTTTGCTCCAGAAAGGAATTGAGTTCAGGGACTGAAGATTACACGCAACCACCACCTTGCCGAGCAAATCCTTGGACCTGATCAATTCCGCTTCCGACTGCAATTCTTCCTCGCTTACTTCCGTCCGCCATTGCACGGGAGTTTCCCGTTCTGGCGACACCACTTGCTCGGCCCGTTCATGCCTTACCAGAATTTTCATCTGGGCTTCGTATTTCTTGGGCAGCAGAAACGCAATTACGGCGGAAACCGCCACGATCCCCAGAAAGGTATTAATGATCAACCGGCGCTGGCGAAAACCGATCGCCAGGAAATCCCTCATTGTGAAACTCTGCTTTTCCTCGTCCGCGTGAGTGTTCAGTGTTCCTTCGATCATTGCTTTGACCTCACTCCTGTGAGAAACGGCTACAGAACGCCCGGATTTGCATACAGACCGAGCGATGAGGTTGGGATGAATCTCCCGATCTTTGACATTGTGTTCTTCGGGACGTAAAGAAAATCGCCAGGTTGCAAGTAGGCGTCCTCGTTCAGGTTCGCGTCTTTCAGCATCTTCTTCATGTTTAGTTTCTTGACCTGAACCCAGCCATCCGGCACGCGGTGAAATAACACCACCTGCGAATGTTTTGCTGAATCTCTAAGGCCTCCGGCAATGGCAACTGCCTCAGTCGCGGTCGTCTCTCCGCGCAAATCAAATTTCCCGGGATGACCCACTTCCCCGCCCACAATGAAGAACGGTTTCTCAAAATCCTTCAACTCAACGTTGATTACCGGATCGTGCAAAATCTTTCCATAAACGGCTCGCAGCGAATCGTTCAATTCGGGCAGCGTCTGGCCCTCCACGCGGATGCTGTCCACGCCACGAAGCGTTATGTAACCGTCGGGTTGCACTGTGACGGTCTGATTGAACTCCGGTGTGAAAGGAAAATTCAATTCCAGCACATCCGCCGAGTGCAATTGATATCGTCGATTGCGATGCTGCAGCTGCGGAGATTGCCCGCGCTCTCCGGTTCCATCTGCGCTGGCGTGAGTCCCTTGTTGCGAAGGGGAAGACGCCGGCGCTTTGCCGTCTTGCGGCTCCGCCACAGACGCCGCGCCCGCCATTGCGCAAGCTAGCAAACTGATAGGAAGTACATATTTTCGAAGCATCGATACCTCATTTGCCTAACCAAATCCTGCATTCGGGCGGCTTCATCGCCCCTCGAACGACTCGCCCGCCAGGCCGCGCGTGCTATCAAGCGGCATTTGGTGTATGGAGATAGATTTTGCCGGACCGGACGGTGCATCAATGAGTGAAGCCCTTGCCCCGGCATGTACGCTGCTGATCCATCTGCGGTCAATTTCCACCGCCACCGAGCGCTGCAACAGGCTGACGGATAGCACCAGTTTTAGTCCGGACTTGATCTTGAGGACCATTCCAGATAAACCCTGCAGCGGCCCCTCCCCAATCCGAACCACGTGCCCGACCTCCAAATACGGCCAGGGCATAGTCGGGAGACCGCTCTTGCCCACGCGCTGGATCGCAGCAATTTCCGGCTCTTCCACGGGAATGGGGGTTTTGCCTACTCCGACAATCTGGATCACGCCCGGTGTCATCAACACAGGTAATCGGTTATGCGGGTTCATCCGGCAGAAGAGATACCCGGGGAAGAGGGGCAGATCGACCTCTTTTACCCGATCGGACCATCGGCGAATGAACTTACTGACGGGCAAATAGCACTCGTAACCCGCGTTCTCCAGCAACAGGGTCGCATTCCTTTCTCTGCCGGTCCTGGCCAGGATCGCGAACCACGGCCACTGCTGATTACGCATTCCCATGACAACTCCTCTATAGAGGCTACCGCCCTTGGGGCCCCAGAAATCCCAGGACCCGGTTTCGGCAAATACCTAGCTCCCCTCGGACACACCGTCTCAACTCACACAACATTCACTTTCGAGGGGGTAGCTTGGCTCTCACGAAAAAGTAGCCCATGCCAAACCCCTTCACAATCCGGTCTTAACCTCAAATTGCGCAAGGGACAATTCCCCAGACACAGAAGGAATCGTTATTTCAGCGCTCTTGCAGTACTTTAGGGCGGTTGGATGTGAGCAATTCACGCAGGATCCCCTTTGCTCCTGGACTCAGGTATTAACCTGAATCCAAATCCTTGATTCAACTGATTGTCCCCCTCGCACACCTCTCCATATCCTAACTAGGGATCATTCCTCGTCCCGCCCAGTGGAGAGAATGTGGGAATACTCATCTGACCCGAAGACATGCTATTCGACTCCCCTGCTTATTTTCTCTTCCTGATACCCGTCGTGCTTTCGTACTGGCGTCTCAACCGGCGTGCCCAAAATATTTTTCTCCTCCTGGCAAGCTACTTTTTCTACGGATGGTGGGATTGGCGCTTTCTCGCTCTGATGATAGGCAGCACCACCGTGGATTACCTGATCGCTCAGAAGATTGCTCCGTCGCGTGCGGATCCACACCGGAGGCAATGGTTCATCTTCTCTATCGTTCTCAATTTCACGATTCTGGGGATTTTCAAATATTTTGATTTCTTCGCGGGTTCCTTCCTGGGAGCCCTCGACAGGCTTGGCATTCACAACCTTCCTCTGCCCTTGATTCGCATTATCCTGCCGCCCGGCATTTCGTTTTACACCTTCCAGGAAGTGGCCTATATCGTGGACGTTTATAAAGGAAGAATTGAAGCCTCCAGGTCCTTTTTCGACTATGGTCTTTTTATCAGTCTGTTCCCGCACTTGATCGCCGGTCCCATCCAGAGACCAGGACACCTGCTGCCGCAAGTCCAGAAGCCCCGCACTTTCGATGCGGACCGGTTCTTCGACGGTCTGATGCTGATTTTTTCCGGCCTCATTCGCAAATGCGTCGTCGCAGACAATTGCGCCGTTCTGGCAAACGCGGTTTTTGGCGGGCAATTCGGGCCGTCAAACTTCTGGCTCGTATTGCTTGGAACCTACGCGTTTACTTGGCAGGTTTACGGGGACTTCAGCGGTTACAGCGACATCGCGCGCGGCAGCGCACAATTGCTGGGCTTCCATTTTATGGTCAATTTCCGGCAGCCTTTCCTCTCGAATCGTCTCCAGGAATTCTGGCGCCGTTGGCATATCAGCCTGAGCACCTGGCTCCGCGATTACTTGTACATTCCTCTCGGCGGAAGTGCTCATGGACAATGGAAGACCGCCCGGAATCTCTTCATTACCATGGTTCTCGCCGGCCTTTGGCACGGCGCAAATTGGACATTCGTCATCTTTGGCGCCATTCACGGAGTCGTGCTGGCTGTAGAGCGCTACTTCTTTCCTGCCCGCTCCAAATCAGCGCAGCCGGATGTTCCTCCACGCTCCCCTGGCTTCTTAACACTCTGGGGCCAGAGAATTCTCACATTTAATATACTTGCCTTGAGCCTGGCCTTTTTCCGCGCCACTTCTCTCCGCGCTGCTGTGCAACTATTGGCAGGACTCTCAAATTTCGCCTGGCGGAGTGAATACGCCTCGGCGTTCTTCATGCTTTGCCTCTTCTCCATTCCACTCTTCGTGGTGGACCTGTTGTTGGAGGCCAGCAACCACGAATATCCCTTCGCAACTTCACCGTATGCCGTTCGAACGGCCCTCGCAGCCGCTGCGCTTCTCGTGCTGGCACTTTTCTCAGGGAGCAATCTCAATGCCTTCGTCTACTTCCAGTTCTGAACCCCGCGCCATCTTCTATTCCAAACTTCTGGTCGGGATCTCTGCCCTGCTCATCGTCTTATTTGAATTCTTAAGCGGCTATCTGCTTAAACACCACTCCGAAACTTACGACCGCGTTTCCCACCAGTATGCCGAAGCCGTCAAGATGCGGCCAGCAACGCCCGGCCAGCCGACCTCGGTTCTTATGGTAGGAAACTCTCTGCTGCTGGAAGGCGTCGACGTAAACCGTTTGAAGGAATTGACCTCCGGACAGATGCATATCTGCCCCATCTTCCTTGAGGCCACTGGCTACTATGACTGGTTCTATGCGTTGCAGCGCCTCTTTCGGGAAGGTGCCAGACCCCAGCTCGTGGTCCTCGGTGTTGGAGTAAATAGCTTCCTCGCGAATAGCGTACGCGAGGACTATGTTCCATTAATGCTATTTGATATGCGGGATTCCCTTGGGGTGGCTTCTGCTCTCAAGATGGATCGGACAGCCACCAGTAACCTCCTGCTGGCTCATTCCAGCGTCTTCTGGGACACGCGCACCGTCCTTCGAACGCAGATTTTCAGGCATGCAATTCCGCATTACAGGGAACTCATCTTGCTCCTGAAGCCGCAGCCCTCCATTCCGCCGCCAGAACAATTTCAAACAATTGCGAATAGTCGTCTTGAGCGCCTTCGTGAGTTATGTGAGTCCCATGGAGCCAAGCTGGTCATTCTTGTTCCACCGACTCCCTCGTCCGTCGATGCGGTCCGTCAGATGACGATGGCTGCACGAAGAGCCCGCGTGGACACCTTGGTACCCATTGATCCAGCCGCTCTCTCGGTCAAGTATTACCAGTCTGATGAACTTCATCTCAATCCCGAGGGCGCCAAACTTTTCACCACGGCTTTAGCAACTTTTCTTCCTCGCTCTGTGGACCATGAACAGGCAGCCTCTCCCAATTAGCGGACGCGAGCTCTAGCCGTCGGATGGTCCGGTTGCACTGACCACTACCGAGGATCGTGTCACTGGGAAGTCCGCAAGACACGATCCGGCCATGAGCTAAGACTCCAACCCTATGGTATTCTGTCGCCGTGCCCGAGTGGCGGAACTGGCAGACGCGCCGGACTCAAAATCCGGTGGCCGCAAGGCCGTGATGGTTCGACCCCATTCTCGGGCACCAAAATCCAATTCTTACCAGTTGTTTATATAGAATAGCAGTAAACTGAACTCAAGGCACAGCATCGCCTCGCAGCAGCGTTTTTTTTGTGCTTTAGAACGAAACTCTGGCGCTCAACTGGATTTCGCGCCCTGGCGTCATCGCCATGGTGATCGTTCCAAACTGCGGCGTGTTTACAAAGCGGTTCGGCGTGCCAAGGTTTACCTTGTTTAGCGCGTTGAATGCTTCTGCCCGGAATTGGAAACTGGTTCTCTCGCTGATCCGGAAAGCTCTCGCCAGCGCGAAGTCTAACGTCTGCATCCGAGGGCCATACACGGAATTCCGGCCCGCATTGCCGTAAGTAAACGCCGGTGGCGCTGCAAACGCGGCGGGGTTAAACCACTCTGCGGCCGTGTGAGTTCCCAGACCAAACACCGGCTGTCCGGTAACGTTGGCGCGTATCGGATTCTCACCGAGCACTGTCCCAGAGTTCGCGGTGTCTCCAAACACAGAGATGGTGAACGGCATTCCCGATTGCACCTGGTAGATCGTCGACAAATGCCAGTCCTGCGTGACGAGGCGCATCCATTCCTGCTTCCTCAATGCAGGGACATCGTAAACACTGCTCAGCGCGAAGCGATGCCGTACATCGCAGCCCGGGCCCTTCTCCAGATTTAGGTTCCTGTTGTCCTGCGGAATAGTCGACTCGTCCATCGGGGAACGAAAGTCCGGCGCATTCGTTAGATTCTTGGCGAGAGTGTAATTGGCCAGGAAACTCAGCCCATGAGAATAGCGGCGCCGCACATTCACATAGCCCGCGTCATACCAGCTCTGCGCCGTGTTCTCCAGCAAATTGATCGTGCTGACCGGGAAAGTTTCGCTTTGCACCACGGCATTGGTGCTGCTCGGCGTCAATACCGTCCCCGGCACAAACGTAAGCGTCTTGAACGGGCGGCGCGGCCCGAGGGGGCCCGTTCCGGGGAGTGTGTTGTTGATCAGGTGCGCCCTTTGCAGGTGGAAACCGCGCGAGCCGATGTAGCCGATCTCCAATGAAGTGTTTTGTCCGAAGCTCTTTTGCACCGACGCGTTCCATTGCTGGACGTACTGCGCGGGCGCATGGGAATCAAACGCAGTAAAGCTTACGGTAGTGGGCGTCAGCGCACCTGCGCCCAGCACCGGTGTGCCGAAATTCATTCCAGTATTGAAAAGCGCGGCTGGAGGCGTGAAGTTGTCGGCTTGCTGCGTCTCTGGGAAAACGTACGGGACATTGTGCCGCTGGTTGCACCACGTGTTCAGGTCCACCGGCGTGAAAAAGATTCCATAAGCGCCATGGAAGACCAAGCCTTTATTTGGAAGATTCTTCGCAATTCCAAAACGCGGCGCGAAGTTGTGCTTATTCGCGTACATCAAGCCTTTGGGGTTGCCCAACTGTCCCCCAATGAAAACGGAAGGAACGCTATTCTTAAAAATCAGGTTCGTGTTGGTGCTCTGCTTGTCGTAGAGAGGGCTGGCGTACTCGTAGCGAAGGCCAAGGTTAAGAGTCGTCGTCGGCGTCACTTGCCAGCTATCTTCGGCAAAGCCCGCCGTGCCCCACGCGCGCAAATCCATTTGTGGCACGCCAGCCTGGCGCTGCTTCACCGCCGGTAGGCTAAGCAACAGGCTGGCCAGTCCGGACCCGCTTCCATCGTTGAAACCAAATTCGGTGGTGTACCCCGTCGTGTACTGGTAAAAGCCCCGGTTTTGAAAGAATCCCCACATCGGCCAGATATAACGATGGAATTCGCCGCCAAACTTCATGCCGTGACGGCCGCGCTGCCACGCATAGCTGTCTCGCACTTCAACGGTCGTGTCCCACGCATGCATGGGCGTTGCCGCAAAAGTGTCGCCGATTCCCGTATATCCTTGAACCGCGAACCACGGCGCGCCCCACGCGTTCTTGCCTCCAAATCCGATTCCCTGAACGCCTAACGCCGTGACAATATCGTTGACTCCATCATTCTGCGAGGTCCGGTCCATGGATAAGCGCGAAAGCGCCAACGACACAGTGTTAATTCTGTTGCTCGCAAAAACGTGGTTCCACGACCCCACCGCCTGCTGCGAAAGGTTGTTGAAGTTCACGCCAAATCCAGGCAAGTTTTCCGTCGTCGTGGTCATCCCGCTGCTCGGCGAGAAGCCATTTTCCCCGCCGGCAGAGTATCGAGCCAGCAGCGTATCGCCGTTCGAAAAATTGTGGTCCACGCGAAACGTGCCCTGGTCCTGAAAGTGCGTTTCGTTGCGCACATCAAGATAATTATTTGAATCCGCTGCCCCCGCCACCATCATTATGTTCGGCATCGGCAGATATTGGACCAAAAAACTTTCAAGAAGAGGATTGACCCTGCCCGACGGGATTTTGTTGTTGGAAAACTGCGAACGCGTATAGGGGAAATTCGAGGGCCCGGTCGGCAGACTCGGATTGTAATTCGGGTTCTGCACCGCAGTGGTCGGGTCATAAATTTTGACGTTGCTCATGCTGAAATCCCCCATGATTTCAGCCGGTGTCGGAACGGTCAAAATCTGCGCGTCTGCCTGTGCCAGGTGCAGACCCTCGTAATTGACAAAGAAAAATGTTTTCTTCCCGATGAGCGGCCCTCCGAACGACGCGCCAAAATTATTTTGCACCAGGTGATTATTGCCCATGGATGCGAACGCGCTTGCATCCATTGCGCCATTACGCAAGAATTCGTATACCGTCCCGTGGTATTGGCTCGAGCCGGAATGCGTCACGATATTGATCTGGCCGCCCCCCGCGCCCCCCATGTCGGCGGTGTAGCTGCTCGTCTCGACCTGAAATTCCTTGACGGCGTCGGGAGAAGGACTCAAGTTCTGCGTATTGAATGTCGGATCGGTGTTCGTGGCGCCGTCAAGCAGGAAAAAATTCGCATTGGGGCGCGCGCCACCTATCACCACAGCGGACCTTTGCCCTGGCCGCCAATAGAGAGGATTTGTGGATCCCGTCTGCGCCCCAAACCCGACATGCGATCCGGGTACGGTGAGCACGAGGTCAATCAACATGCGCCCATTCAATGGCAGCTCGCGAATGGACGTGGGCTCGACGACTTCACCGACGCTGGCGTCGGTCGTTTGCAAGACTTCGCTCCCTGCTGTGACCCTCACTCCCTCCGCGACCGACCCAACCGTAAGTGTGATCTCCAACGCCAGTTTCTGGCCCACCTCGAGGCGCAACATCTGTCTTGCCGTAGCAAGGCCCGATGCCTCGACTTTCAGTTGGTAGTCATCCGGCAAGAGTGCCGGGGCCTCGAAGAGTCCTTGCTGGTTCGTGACCACGCGGCGGATTGCTCCCGTGCTCGCGGCCGTAAGCTCAATCGCAGCCCCGGCCACGGGGAGATGCTGCGAATCGGTAATGGTCCCCGTGAGAAGGGCGTAGTTGCTCTGGCCAAACCCGGGCATCGCAAGTCCCAGAAGAAGTAGAAGTATGCAAGATCGCCTCATGCGGTTTGCCCCTCCAAAGAAATACAAGCTCAAAATGCGCGCGCTTCCGGGCACAAGAAACGAACGGTTAAGCCTTCGCGTGATAAATGCGCAGCCCCGGTTGCGCGAAACTCTAACGACATAGAAAAGGGGCAGCAATAGTAGGAAAGCACTAGGCATCGCCTAACGTCCCGATTCTCTGCAAGTAGGCCCTTCCGGCGGCAATCCAACACTCCCCCGTCCTCCACATTTTTTCCACAGCCCTCGTCTGGACTGCCTTTCACCCAGGCGCTACCCTATAGAGCCCCGTTCGGCAGGGGTCTTCTCGCAACGAAGACATCCGAGCGGATTCCGAGGCCGTGCATGGCTACAGTTACGCCGCTTCCCTCCGGTTGTCACCCGGAGCACCGCGGCCTGTCTTTTTGGATGGATCGCGTCATCAAGGAACTGGAAAACGTCCGTTCATCTCCTGACCCGGACGCCGTTCACGATCTTCGTGTAGCTATCCGCCGCTGCCGCTCGGTGGCAGCCGTGATGGAAGAGGTAGACCCTGACCCAGCTTGGCCGGCCATGCGCAAAGTCCCGCGCAAGCTCTTCCGCGAGCTGGGCGCGCTTCGCGACGCGCAAGTCATGGATGAGTGGGTGAGAAAGCTCGCTCCCGAATCGGACCCCGTGCGAACGCACCTGCAAACCGCATTCGAAACGAACGAAGCAAAGCTGAAAGAGAACGCCATACGCCTGGCAGGCAAGTTCGACCAGAAAACCTGGAAGCGTCTGGAGCGCACGTTGCGCCAGCGCTCCCGCCTCGTGCCCGTTGGGAGCCTCGCAGCCGAGTGTCTCGCCCTCGAACGATTCGAAGTTGCCAGGCAGCTTCACGCCAAAGCCTTGCGCACCGAGAAACCCAAGCCCTGGCACGCCTTGCGCATTGGGCTAAAACGTTTTCGCTACACCGTGGAAAGCCTGCTTCCCGAGCATTACGTTGCTTGGAGCGACAATCTCAAGCGCGTTCAGGACATGCTTGGCGAAATCCATGATCTTGACGTCCTGGCCGCTATCGTCAAAAAGTCCGAACTTCACGAAACCGAAGACTCCCTCAGGCTCTGGCAGGAATTCATCGAACGCGAGCGCAAAGAGCGCATCGAGACATATCGCCAGCTCACTCTTGGAAAGACCAGCCTCTGGAACACTTGGCGATCCGGCCTCCCCACAAATGGCCGTGTTGAGACCGCCGCTCTGGCTCGCTTGCGCGCCACCGCCCGCGCCGTTGATCCCCATGTGCGCCGCACTTCCCAGGTTTCCCGCGTCGCCATGGCCGTCTTTGATGCCTTCAAGCTTGCGGAAGCCGCTCCTGCGTTCAGCAACGCCGCTCTTCGCCGCATTTTGCTGGCGGCGGCTCGCCTGCACGGCATCGGCGACGCGGATACTCGCAAGTCTCCCCAAAAAGCCGCCCGCAAATTTCTTCTTGGTGTGGCCGTTCCTCCCGGATGGAGCAACGAAGATTGGGAGCTGCTCGCACTTGCAGTTCGTTACCATCGTGGGACCGAGCCTCGCTCGAAGAAGGGTCCGTTCTCCAAGCTTTCCGCGGAGCAGCGAAACAATGTGCGGGCTCTAGCTGGCGTTTTGCGTTTGGCGCGCGCGTTTCGCAAGTGCGGCGTCCTTAGCGGCTCAGGGTTTCGCGCCGAGAAATCCGCGGACGCTATCGTCCTTCGCGTTCCCGCCCTCCCCGATGATGTCGGAACCGCCGCGCGCCTCGCCGCTGGAAAGCATCTCTTGGAAGAGTACCTGCGTGTGCCATTGATCGTGAAGGTCGCCGCGAAGCCGGAGAAGATCGTTACACTGACGCCTCAGCAAGTTCCCGAATTCTCGGTTCTCGCTTCCGACTGAACCGCTGGCCGCTTTACTTCCCCGCTTGCCTCAGCAACTTCGGTGTCGCCAGCCACACCAGTTCCCCAATCGGCGGTGAGAGCCGTTTCAGCTCCAAGTAAGCCGCTCCCGCTTTTTTCAACGCCGTCAGATGTTTCTTCGACCCCAGCGCAGTGGCAATGACGTCGTCGAGTTGTGGTGCATGCCCAAACAGAAACACGGTGGACGCTTGCTTCTGTTTCACAAGCTCCCGAAAAAGCTGCGAAGGCTCCCCTCCCGGCAGCAGCAAATCCGTCCGTCGGATTTTCTGCTTGGCATAGCCAAGCTCACTCGCAAAAATCTCCGCAGTCTGTACAGCGCGCACGTACGGGCTTGTCAGGAACAAATCGCCCGTCACTCCGAGCGCCGCCACGCCTTTCGCCACCTGCTTGGTCTTCTCGACGCCTTCCTCCGTCAAATACCTCTCTGGGTCCGGAGGGCATTTCGGATCTTCGCGGTCAATGGCGATCCCGTGCCGAACCAAGTAGAGTTGCATCCTCTTCTCCTTCAGTCGATCGATTGCAGGCGAGCCTGGCGCATCGCTATCCACTATGCCGGCGCTTGCCGGAAATACAGCCTCACGTGAAATTCCATTTCGAACAGTTCCGCGCTGCGATTCGCGTCCCGCAAATCTTCAACGGCATCGCCCCGCGCGTGTACTTGCAAACTGACGGCGCCGCGCTGAAAGGAAGCGCGGATCTTCGCCGCCTTCTGCCGGTGTGAATGATCGAGCGCCTCGGCGATTCGCAGCATTGCAGCCAGCCGCCGTGTGATGCGTTTGTCCGCATTGTTCAGCGAAGAATACGCCGTGTGGTGCCCCGCCGGCTCCGACTTCCGATTGTGATAGCGCACCAGGGCCGCCACTACGGCTCGATCTCGCCCTTCCAGCCCGGGAATGTCGCCGTTTAGTGTCAGGTACTCTCCGTGTTTGTGATGCCCGCGGTGGCTGATCATGTGTCCGATGTCATGCAAAAGCGAGCTCGCCTCCAGCAGCACTCGTGACTGCGCCGGCATGTGATGAACCGGCTGAAGTTGATCGAACAGTTGGATGCTCAGTTCCCGAACGTGTTCCGCGTGCTGCTGCTCGTATCCAAGTCGCCTCGCAAAACTGCGAGTCCCTACCAGCAATTGCCGCGCCGTAGCGTTGTAATGATGCGGTTCCTTGCGCGAGAACGCGTCACGAGCGATGTCATCCAGCAATCCCTCGCGCACGCCCACTCCGGGAATGCTAAACGATCGCAGGTTCAAGTAGCGCCCCAGTGTGATCAGCGTGAGCGCGGCAATTCCCATCACGTCCGCGCGGTCTCGCCTCACCGCATAAGTCTTCATGCGCTCGCGCACGTCCCGCTCCAGGATGTCGGGCAACCGCTCACGCAAAAGCGAAAGCTCCAGCGTCGGCAAACCGTGTTCGCGGGGACCGGGCGCCACGATCGCCAGCGTTTCTGCGTTACCGCCCAGCACCGCGGCGATACACTCGCCCAATACCGGTCGCGGCGTCAATTTCGATTCCAGCAATGCTCGGACGTATCGCCTTACTTGTTCCTCTTGCGCTGGACGAATCACTCCGGGGAGGTTCAGTGTGCTCATCAGCCGCACGCTGCCCACGGGCAATTGCGCGGTTTGTTCCACGGTGTGATCTTTCAGAATGGTGACCTCCAGGCTCCCCCCGCCCAGGTCCGCGATGCACCGTGGCGGCGTCTCCGGTCCCAGAGCCGCCTGTACCGCCTCCCTGCCCAGCCGCGATTCCTCTGCGGCACTGATGACTTCCAGTAGGATTCCTGTTTTCAGCCTGATATGACGGACAAACGCTTCGCGGTTTCTCGCTTCCCGCGTGGCGCTGGTCGCCACCGCGCGGTAGCGTGTTACTCCGAATTCATCCATCACTTCGTGAAAATGCCGGAACGCCTTTACCCCCTTTTTGAAGACCTCTTCGCTGAATTGCGGCCGCAAAAAAACGCCTTCCCCCAATCGCAGCGAATACCGTTCACTGTGCAGTGGTTCGATGTCCAGTGCGGAGTAAGCCCGCGCTACGGATAGGCGCACTGCGTTGGAACCGGCGTCGATGGCGGCGATGTGAACCGGCTCGGACATTCCCGGTCTTACCGCCAAAGATGGGCCAGGGCGGCGGAAGGAGTATATTTCGTCGCGCGAATCCCCAATTGTTCGGCGATGCGCTGGCGCAACTGCTTGTTGACAGTGGAGACGCTGGCCTCGCCGTCGAGTTCGAGGAAGTTGTGTTTCTTGGCCATGACTTCGAATTCGCGCTTGATCATCGTCTGATAGCGGATAAAAGACCAGTACAAATCGTGCGAAAGCGACATGTCCCGTCCCGCTTCCCAATAACTGATCGCCTGCGCTTTCTTAAATTCCCGCCCGAACGCCGTCTCCGGCCGCACGTTCAGCCAGAACGTAAGGTGCGGCCTCAGCGCCATCGCGTAAAGCCCGCTCATGTAATCGCGATTGATACCCCGCACCACACCTCGCGCAATCAGCGTGAAGATAAATCGATCCGCCAGCACCACCGTGCCGGATCGCAGCGCCGGCAGGATGCGGTGTTCCACTTGATCGAAAAAGTCCGTTGCGTACATCAGCGCCAGCGTCAATCGCGTCGCGGCATTCTTGGCCAGCAGTTCATCGATGTCACGCCCCACCAGATTCGAACGGCGCAGGCCGCTTGTCTGCACGGCAAAGCCTTCCGACTCCAGCCATTCTTGCAGCAAAGCAATCTGTGTCGACCGCCCTGACCCGTCCATGCCTTCAATGACGACCAGGTTGCCGGTAATTTCGCTTGGATCGACTCCGACGAGTGGCTCGCCAAAAAAATACTGCGACGAAGCATCTTCCGCAGCTGCTGCAGTTTTCGCCCCAGCCGCTGGCGGCGCGGTTGAGGCAGCGGTAGCCGAGGGTGTTTCCGTCGGAACAGCTGCCGGCGTTTTCTCTTTTTCTTGGTCCGGCATGGTCACTCCGGTTCTGGAAGACGGGGAGCAAACCGTTTGAGTTCAATTTTGGAGGCCACGATGTCGCGCATCTGTTTTTGCAGTTTGTTCACCGGCAGCGTGCCGTCCAGCACCACGAAATTGTCGGTGTCCACCATCTTGTCGTACTCCTCCAAGATTCGTGCCTGGAACAGCCGGAAACTCTCCGCCCGGTCATACGACATCCCCAAATCCATGCCCGCTTCGTAGTATTTCAGCTTTGGACGCCCGCTCAGGATGCGATGCACCGCCACGTCCAGCGGCGCGCGAAAATAAAACGTGATGTCTGGAACCGGCGCGAACCGGTACAGGTTTCGCAGCCAGCGCGCCGGGCAGCCTCGCGCCGCATCCCGCGCAAATGCCGTGTAAATGTAACGATCCGCAAGCACCAGGTAATCGCCCTGCAACAACGGCATGATCTGCCGCTCGCAGCGGTCGGCAAAATCCGCGGCATGCAGCAGCGAAAACGTCGTTGGCGTCAGCAAACGCCGCTGTTTCCCGCGCCGCGTCGCAGATTTCACCAGCGGCGAGGAATTCCACTCCGTAAAATGCAGCCGGTATCCGCCGATCTCCAGCCACCGCTTCAGCAAATAAAGCTGCGTGCTCTTGCCCGACCCATCCGTTCCTTCCACCACGATCAATGCGCCCGGATACGCGCGGCTGGGAACAGGCTTGCCTGGCTGCGGAAGTGTGGATTTCGCCGGCTCGGTCCGCGGCGGCTTTTGTACGACGTCTTGTGTTTCGGTCATCTTATCCGCGAGAAGCTCGTCTGCTTGGGACAGTAATCCTTCATTGTTACTGTGGCATTACAACACACGTCCCGCTTCCGGCAAAGCGGCGGCCCGTCGATTAGAAAATCGTGACCTTGATGTGCAGGAATTTCTTCGGATTCTGCCGGAAATCGCCGACGAGCAGCCGCATGTCCCCGGTCAGGCCCGCCAGGTTGTCGTACAATTTCGGGTCGGAGAAAAGTTTCCCCGCCGTCGTGGTATTGTCATTCAGTTTCGCGGAAGCCGTAGCCAGGTTCGTGCTTGTTTCGCGCAACCTGTTGTACAGGGTGTCGTCCGTCACCAGCTTGCCTAGCGAGCCCTTTCCCGCCCGCGCGTCGCGCAGCATGACATTCCCGTGGGTCACCGCCTCCTTCGCCTGATCGTACAGCGTGGGGTCATACATCAGTTTCCCGATCGTCCCCTTTTGCGCGCGCACGTCCGCCAGGATCACGTTCACGTTGTCCAATCCTTTGTCCACTTTCGTGTACATTTCGTCCGACGCTACCAGCCTTCCAAGCGTTCCCTGCCCTGCTTGAATGTTTGCCATCATCGCTTCGCCCTTCGCAAGCATGTTGTTCAGGTGGTTGTACGCCTGCTGATCTGTCAACAATTTTCCCAGCGAGCCCTTCCCTTCTTGCACGCCTTGAATTAGGTCCCGTACCTCTTCTGAAAGCGCGTTAAGGTTTCCCAGCACCTCCGCGCTCCTCTCCACCACTTCTTTCATCGCCTTCTCTTCTGTGCCGGGAATCACGCCGTTGTCACCAATGGGAGTCCCCGTAATGCCTCGCGTGATGTTCACGTAACGGTTGCCCAAGAGCCCTTCCGTCACCAGGCTCGCGATTGAATCCGTCAGAATGTCACTCTGATATCGCTTGTCCACGCGCATCACTACTTCAATGTTCTTGTTCTTCTCTAAGCTCTTGCCCGGCGTTCGCGGCAACAGCCGGATCGACTCCACGTTTCCCACTTCCACGCCGTCAAGGCGCACCGGCGCCCCATTCGACAAGAGTGATGCTTCCGGCAGATAGGTCTTCAGCCGGTATTTCGGCCCCAGAATTCCACCGCCTGTCACGTAGAAAATCCCCGCCGCAAGCACGAAGAGGCCGACCAGCACGAAGAGGCCAACCCGCAATTCCGTCCACGTCAGTTGTTTTCTATGCGCCATCGCTGCTTCCCTCCTTCGCTATCGTGAAACAGATTACTCTAGAATTACGTCAGAAAGCGCTTTAGATACGGGTCTTCGGAGCAGGCAATCTCTCCGGGTTCCCCTTCGAAATAAATTCCGCCGTCGCGGTAGACTAGAAACCGAGTTCTCGCCGCGTTCGTGGCTGCCGCGTCATTGCCATTCTGCGAGTTGGGCACCACTCGTTTTGTCTCCGGATCGAAATGAAAATTCGCCAGCGCAAAGCCATCCTGCAAGCGATGTGTGGCCAGCAGCGCCGTCACTCCGTATACATCGCGAAGCCGCAGAATCAGCCTGATAATCGTTTGCGACGTCACCGGGTCGAGCCCTGCGGTCGGCGAATCGTATAGTACGATGGGTGGCTGGTTGATCAGCGCCCTGGCAATCGAAACGCGCCGCTTCATGCCCCCGGAAAGCTCCGAAGGAAGCATATCGACTGTGTGTTCCAGCTCTACGAATCTTAGGACTTCCAAAACTCTGGATTCGATCTCTTCTTCGGCCACGCGGTCCTCGCGAAGCCGGTACGCCACGTTCTCCCCAACCGTCATCGAATCGAAAAGCGCCCCCTCCTGAAACACAAATCCAATCTTCCGGCGGAACGGCAGCAACTCTACTTCGCTCATCTCCGAGATCTCATTCCCTAGCACGACGACGCTTCCGCTGTTGGGCGCCAGCAACCCTGCGGCCATTTTCAATGTCAGTGTTTTTCCCGTTCCTGTTTCTCCCAGCAGGATCAGCGTCTCCCGCTCCTGCACTTGAAACGTCACTCCGCGCAGCACTTGGCCCTCGTCGAATCCCACCCATACGTCCTGGAACGTGATGGCTGGTTCGAACGCCAGCCCCTCTTTTGTCAGTGCGCTCATCAAGCTAATTCGTAATTATAGCGGCAAATGCGGTATGCGTCGGAAAGGAAACCTGCCTGGAGTTTTGCGTGGACGGCCTCCAGCATCAGAAAATCTTATCGGACAGATATAGTGAAAGTTTCGTCATAAACGTGTCGGCCACGATAATCAGTACCGAACTCACCACGGCCGCCGATGTCGTGGCGCGCCCTACTCCCTGCGTGCCTCCGCGCACGGTTAGCCCCTTGTAACACCCAATCGTGGCGAGAATAAACCCAAATACCAGCGGCTTCGTAAATCCTTGCATCAAGTCCGCGAAATCCAGCGCATCGATCGCGCGCCGCCAAAATGAAACAGCGTCCAGGCGCAGGGTAAATACCGAAGCGGCGCATCCCCCCAACAGGCCGATGAAATCCATGATCGCTGTCAGCAACGGAACCATCAGCAGCGCGGCAAGCAGCCGCGGCGCTACGAGTTTGCGGCTAGGGTCCGTTCCCATCGCGCGCATCGCGTCGACTTGTTCGGTCACCAGCATCGACCCCAGCTCGGATGCGATTCCCGTGGCGCAACGCCCGGTCACCAGCAAACCGGTGAACGCCGGTCCCAGCTCGCGCACCAGGGCAATCGCCACCACGTCTCCTGTCAGCGAAGTCTGCCCAAAGCGAATAAATTGCGCCCCCGTCTGCAGCACCATGACTCCGCCGATGAAAAATCCCGACAACAGGATGATCGGCAGCGACCCCGCCCCAATAAAATCCATCTGCTCCAGCGTGTCTTGGAAGTAGTGGGGGCTGGTGAAGATGTTGCTGACGGCGCGGCCGGAGAGCAGCGCATAGTCCTGAACGGCGGCCACCACCCGCTTCGCGGCATCTCCTAATACTTCAACCACGGAGACGGCTTCTTCCTCTTTTGTCTGGCGGCCGGTGACCTGAAGATGAGTATCTGCCACGAGTACCTGTTCGCGTTGGTTTTCCGCGACGAACTGCTCGGACAACTACATCATCGAAAGCCTAACTGTGTGGCAACAACTCGTCAAGTCAGCGATTGGAAATTCCCTCTATTCCAAACAATATCAGTAACATAAGCCCGTCGTCTCGCCCTGCATTCTGAGTAGCACCGGTGGCCCTAATTTCATTCATAACGTAAAGCTACGATCGGATCGACGCGCATGGCGCGGCGGGCGGGGATGTAGCAGGCGAACAATGCGACACCGGAAAGCAAAATCGCGACGGCTCCAAACGTGAGCGGATCGGACGCGCCAACTCCGTAAATCAAAGTGGTTATGAGGCGGGTGAAGCCAACCGCAGCGGCGACTCCGATGCCGACGCCGATCAGCGTGATCTTCAATCCCTGTCCCAACACCATCCGCAGGACGTCTCTTCTGGAAGCACCAAGCGCCACGCGAACTCCAATTTCGTGCGTGCGCTGGCCGGTCAGATAGGAAATCACGCCGTAGATTCCGACCGCGGAAAGAATAAGAGCAAGCGCCGAGAACACGCTGAGGAGAAACATGGTCAGCCGTTGCGTCGAGATTGAGCGAGAAACAATTTCTTCCATGGGCCGGACATCATAGAGGGCCGCGCTGCTCACGACTTTTTCGGCGGCATGCCGAATGGCGCCGGTGATGTCTCCCGTAGTGCCTGTGGTCCGCGCGACATACCCGCTGCCATTGGCCAAAAGCGTCCAAAACCTGTCAGGGACTTGCCAAACCGGAAGATAAAGCTGGGCTTGCAAATCCTGATGTTGCCGCGAACCCAAACCCCAGTGCTCGACGTGACCCACAACGCCGACGATCTCTGGCTGCATATCGAGCAAACCGACGTTGAGGTGTTTGCCGATGGGATCCTGATTGGGAAAATACTTGCGGGCGAAAGTAGCGTCGATGAGCGCGACGGAGGGGCTGTGCTCGTCGTCACGATCGGTGAAGGAACGGCCGCGCTTGACAGGAATGCGCATGGCCTGGTGGTAGCCCGGATTCACAAGATAAAACAGCGCAAAAGGCATGTCGTTATCGTTCGCCGGCTTGGGCTGGCCTTCGAGCCAGAAAGGAACTTCGGAATCTCCGGTCATTGGTAACGAACCGCCCATCATGGAAACGGTCTCCACGCCGCGAACGCTCTCGAGTTGCCGCAAGGTCTCTCGGTACATGGCACGAAGCTGATCCGCTGTGGCAGCTGAATTGGAAGTTGAGGAGATCGCGAATGTTAGAACGTTGCGCGGATCGAAACCGGGATTCACGTTGCCAAGCGCGGATAGCGTGCGAATCATCAGTCCCGCACCGATGAGAAGAACCACGGCCATGGCCATTTCGACAACGATAAAAACACTTTGCGCGCGATGGCGTGCGCCGCTCGAACCGCGTCCGCCTTCTTTCAATGTTTCGTGAGTATCAGGCCGCAGCGTCTTAAGCGCGGGAATCAATCCGAACACGATGCCGGTCAACACGGAGATGCCTAGCGTGTAAAAGAGCACGTGGCTGTCGAGAGCAATCTCCTCTGAACGCGGCACATTCGTAGCCAGAGTCGCGAGGAGAACGCGGACGCCTAACTTCGCCAGAAGGAGGCCAATGCAGCCGCCGGCGATACCAAGCAAGACGCTTTCTGTGAGCAACTGACGAATCACGCGCGCGGGGCTGGCTCCGAGAGCGGCGCGAATCGCAAATTCGCGAGTGCGTCCGGTAGAGCGTGCGAGAAGGAGATTGGCGACGTTGGCGCAGGCGATCAAGAGAACGAAGCTGACGGCTCCGAGCAGCACGAGCAGAATTCCTTTTACATTGCCGACGACATCCGCTTTGAGGGGAATCAGCGAAACGCCAGTGCCTTTGTCGGCTTCGGGATACGCAGCGGCAAGATTTTCCGCGATGCGATTCATGTCCGCGCGGGCCCGTTCGATGGTGACGCCGGTCTTCAGGCGGCCGATGGAGTTCATGCCCATGCTGATGCGGCGGTCGCGGAAAGTAGGATCGGTCCACTGGCCGATGGGGACGTACAGGTCGGTGGAACTGAGCCCGGTGATACGGCCCTGAGCCACTCCAATGATTGTGTACGACTTGCCGTTCAACGTGATGCTCTTCCCCAAGACGTCCAGCGACAATCCAAATTTGCGCTTCCAAAGGCCGTCACCGAGGATGGTGACCGGACCGGCGCCCGCCTGATCTTCTTCGGAACGAAACGTGCGGCCGAGCAGCGGCGGCAAGCCGAGGGCGGGAAAGAACTCCGCGGAAATCATGTGAATATGAACGCGCTCGGGCTCGCCGGCGCCGACCATGTTGTAGTCGTCGGAGCGAAAAGCGCTTAAGGCCGCGAAAGAGTGATTGTCTTTCTGCCAGTCGAGGAAATTGGGATAAGAGATGGAGCTTTCCTGGAACGTCCCCGTCTTCGAGTAGACAGCGAGGAGTTGGTCGGGATTCGGGAACGGCAGCGGATTGAGGAGCACACCGTTGACGACGGAGAAGAGCGCGGTGTTCGCGCCGATGCCCAAGGCCAGCGTCAGAACAGCGATCGCCGTGAAGCCGGGATTCTTTCCCAACACGCGCAATCCGTAGCGGACATCTTGCCAGAAACTCATCATTGGACTCTCTCCTCAGATAACACACCCAGGGCGGTGCAGGGCGTCTGGAAGAAGAAACGAGAGTGCGGCGCCTTTTGTTCCTGAAAGCGAAGATGTTCCGTCATGACGATGCTTTCCTTGGGTCGGGGAGTCTTCCGGCCCCGACAGCGCGGCGATAACAGGCGGGGCCCCGAATGCCGGAGCCGTCCACCGGGTCGCTCCAGTCGCTGAAGTCGAGCTCGATGCGCTCTTGCCCGGGCTTGACGGAGTTGCCTTGGGCGATGGCGGGAAGGGTGCGGAGGAGGAGGCTGGCGGTGTAAGCCATGACGGCAGCGCGGCGAGGAGTGATTTTGTTGCGGGCCTGGAGCTTATAGAGTTCGCCGAGAGAGTGGTTGATAGCGACAGCGTCGCGGAATTCCTGAACGTCGCCGATGAGAACGGGAGCGAGATCGGCCTGATCTAATTCTTTCTGGCGGTCGGCGAAATGCTTGGAGCAGAGGCCGGAGTCCGGATCAGAGACGGCCAGGCGGCAGCGGCGCCCGCTGGGAGTGCGCTGCTGGCAATGGAGCAGGACAGAATTGGAATTGATGGTGATTGTTTCGGATTGCGAGTTCATGGGAGTTCCTTTCGGTGGTGAGCGGGGAGGTTCCATTGTGGGAATTGTTGGTACACACCCCGGCAGTTTTCGTAAGAGTGGCAAACAAAGGAGTTGCAGGATACGGAACTTGGAAGAAGATACGGAACATGGAAGACAAGGGAAATAAAGGAGGTTGAGGAAGTAAAGCAGTTAAAGGAACGGAGCGGAAAAGACGGATAGCGTTGGACTTACGGAGCAGCCGGGCATGGAATTGCTGATTCACACAAAATAGTAGCATGAATTACACTATTTGTCAAATACAATTATAGTACTAGTATTTAGCGAATTGACATCATTTGTTCGAATGATTTTGCAAAGAGAAGAAAACAAAGGGGTAGAGCTCACTGTGCATCCGCGCAAATAGTTTATGAGGGGGGATTGAGATCTGGAGAACGTTCGGCAGGGGCACCAGTTCGATGACGACGGTTCTAGCCATTTCGGCATGATTGTGGCTAGCACGGTGCAATTCCACTTTTCAGGTAACCGCGTTAACCAGGCACTGGGCATGTTGTCGCCGCAACAAACGCCGATGACCCAGGAACATTTCTATCGGATTTGGGGTCTGAATAGATATGGGGGTTCTCACGAGTCCACAATCACCGCGGATTTCTTTTTTTCCTCAAATTGCTCTCCTGTATTCACAAATCTTGGTTCTGATGGTTATCCCCGGGGTCGTCGTTTTCCACTACGCGTGGGGACCCGACCATCGTTCCCAGGGCCTGTACGTCGCGGTCGGCCTGTCGTCGATGTTGAAGAACCTCATGTGCGGCGAATCGTGGACGGTCCGAATCGACGCTAGAGAACATTGGTATTTGAACGCGACAAAAACTTCACAAAATGAATTGGCAGGAGTTTTGAGTCAACGGCTGAGAGATAAGACGAACTGCGCTGTATATCTCGATGTCGACCCTGCACTTCCTTACGCGGTCGCAACAGAAGCTATTTCCAATATTCAGAAGACCCGGGCTAACGTTGTAGTGTTGTTAACTCCAAAGACGAGAAAAGAGTCTCCGTTCCCATAAATCTTGTCCGGCAGCTCTACATGCATCGTAACAAAACCCACTTTACCGGTTTCCGCTGCCGCCTCAGATGGTCGACGCAACACTTGCTTGGAGTTTACTCGCCGGAGTTTGGAATCCTAGGATTTTTCTTGGGCGTTGGTTCAAGAGCAGCTCGACCTGATCGAGCTGCTCTTGAGAGATGGCGGACAGGTCGGTTCCTCGTGGGAAGTATTGTCGCAGGAGCAGATTTGTATTTTCATTCGTTCCACGTTGCCAGGGACTTTGTGGATCGCAGAAGTAGACCTGCACATTCGTGGCTACCGTAAACTCCTTGTGCTTGGCCATCTCCAACCCGCGATCCCAGGTCAGCGAGCGGCGCAAGGTCGCCGGAAGTTTACGAACGTGTTTGCTCAACGCCGCCACGACCACCGCCGTGTTTTTGCTCGGCACTTTGATCAGCATGAGAAAGCGTGAATGCCGCTCCACTAGCGTTGCAATATAGCTGTTCTTTCCTCCGGCCAGCAGATCGCCTTCCCAGTGGCCAGGGATCGCTCGGTCTTCCGCATCCGCTGGCCGTTCGCGGATCGAGATGGCATCGACGATCTGCTTCCGTGAATGTCCATGCTCGCTGAAATGGCGCGAGCGACGCATACGCCGCTTCGACCTCAGGTGGTCCATCAGCTCTTTTTTCAATACGCCACGTGCTTGAACAACAGACTACGGTAGATCGTCTCGTGAGACACGTACATGCTCTCGTCGTTGGGATACCGATTCTTCAACCACCCGGAAATCTGCTCGGGCGACCAGTCCAAAATCAGTTTACTCGCAACGATATCTCGCAACTTGCGGTCCATGGCCAGCAAGCAGCGCTTGGGTCGCAAAGCCGATTGCCAAGCTTGTCCGTCCGCATCATGGGCACGATAGGCAGGACGGCCGCCATGGCGTACGATCTCTCGGCTCACTGTCGAGGTGGCACGACTCAGACCACGGGCGATCTCGCGAATCGACGAGTCGGAAGCGATCCCTCGCGAAATATCTTCTCGCTCAGCGAGGGTGAGTGCTACCCGCGAACGACGACGCGCAATGGGAGCGATGCCCCCACGTGGCAACAACAGCTTGCGAATCGTGGGATGTGGCCTGCCATAAGCGCGCCCAATCTCATGCATGGACTGCCCGGCCTTCCAGCGCCCCCAAATCTCGTTCTTCTTCGTGGGAGAAAGTCTCGTTCGTTTCCGTTCGATCATACACACCACCCTTCAACACAACAGTTAGATGGTGTTGCATCGATCTATTAAATGCACCGCGTTAACCAGGACCTACGCCGCATTGGGACGCGGGGAAGTTCGCTCGTGAACAGTTGCCCCCAATAGTCTATGGAACTTCGTCATTGTATAATCCGCTCAAATGCGGCAACCAGAATTCAAGCCTCGACTCATCCACACCAAGCGCGGAGCGGTATTTGCACTCTGCTGTACCGGCTATGTCGCGACCTTGAGTGTTCGGGATGTGCTCTGGCATTCCCATCGCCAACACCATTGGCTTCTCGACTTTGATTGGCTCGTTTTATGGCATATTTCGCTGCCAGCCTGGATCGTAGCGGGAGTTAATCTGGCGTTTTACGCAGGCCTACTCTGGGGCGGGGTGCTGCTTTACCGGATTGCCCAGGGCAAGGAGCGCGTTTTAGTAGTTGGCTGGGCCGCAGTTATCTTCCTTGGTTTAATCCAATTTCTAATTTCAGCGTCTGCGGCTACCGCCATTGATTACGTACAAGCCATGGTCACGGCAGTCGCATTCCTTGCCGCTGCCGATATCCTGTTAAGGATGCCCCCGAGCGGCTACCCTCGGGTCGATAATCAAACTTTTCGAAGCACTTGAGAAATAGGTCGCCATGTCACCACTTCACCACAGCGATTCGCCCACTTACGCCGGTCCTGAATAGCGTAAGTCCCGATTAGCCTTACCGGAGATGTAAAACTTTACTTCTCCGATTGTCTTTGGGAACTGCTTATGATTCTGTCGTGTCCAAATGTTTATGGTGAGTCGAGCAATCGCGTGCGGCTTTCTGTTCTTTGCTTCCTGCCTGTATGGGCAAGACAATTCTCTTGAGCGACCCGCTTCTGACTTCGACTCAAAGGGCGTCGGCCTGACAGAAGCACTCCTCAAGTTCTCGCACCAGCAGCACCTGCGAATTGCCGTCGAATACGTTGACCGAGAATCGACGGACCAGCCTATGATCGTGAACCTACAAAACAAAACGGTTCGACAAGGTCTCGATATCATTTTGAGCAACGGCCACGGATACAGTTGGCGATTGCGAAATGGAATCGTCGAAATCACGAACAGTCGCGGTTCAAAACGCGCCGACAAACAGTTAAACATGGTCATCCCAGTTTTCAAGGTCGCGGACGGCGAGACCGCAAAAATGGCGTCTGTTACGCTGTGGTGGAATCTCCAACTCACGCTAGACCCAAAGTTGAAGGGCTACGGCGGAGATATCATGGAAGGTGCAGAGGCCTCCACAGTAAAACCGGCGGTCCTGCATAACCGAACTGTTCGGGAAATCCTCGCTTATATTGTCTTCAATAGTCGCGCAGACGGCTGGATTGTAACCGGACCTCCGCAGTGCCTTGGCTTCACTCCGTATTGTGGTTTGTGGTTCCTCATTGAGAGCGTGCCATCCACACGTTCATACGAACTTCTGTTGCGGGATATCCGCAAAAACCTGTGAATGGGCGCTGCAATCGGCCCTTACAAGGCGATAGGTCCTGATTTGTCGCCTTACCAGACATGTGGGTCACATGGACCACCGAAGGGTAATGAAGACATCGGGGCGCGATCCGCTCGATGCACCAGGTTTCTTCCATGCGGTTCTGGACAGTTTCAGGGAATTTGGATTTCGGGGAAGTTTGGGAGAGGGCGCCGCAGTACCGCGACGATCCAGCCCTGATAGAACCGGCCAATGTTCGAGAGTTGGAAGCAAATGGACCAAGTAAGGTATGCTCACACTCGACTATGGCGCGATTGACGGGCCCGGAGCGACGGCGCAAAGGGCGGCTCAAGCTTCCACAAACAGTCCGGGTAAGGCCTTCCGACACTCACGGGCTTGACCTCGACGAAATCCTGCCGACGCTGAACAGTTCGCGGGACAGCATTTACTTCGCGTCGAAGAATGAGTTCTATACGGAAGGCATGCGCGTGTTTGTCACCTATCCCTATTCGGACAAACCAGGCTCGCTCAACCGGGAGTCTCTCGGAAAAGTAGTGCGCATCGACGATCTCGGGCACGGCCGACGCGGCATTGCGGTGGAGATTTTGATGCCCGTCTACATCGGCGGAAAAGAAACCATGAAGTAGCGGCCTGGCGGCGGGTTATTTCCTCTTCCTGATGACCACCCAAAATTCTCGCCGCATAGCGGCGGAGGGCGCGGCGTGCTGGACGGAGAGCACTACGGCGGCTACACTGTTTGTATTCCACTTGATTTGAATCGATTGCGCGCAAAATCGTGCGAGGAATAATCGGGGATGCTTCGCTTTTACACCGCTGGTGAATCGCACGGACAGGCTCTGCTGGCGTTTATTTCCGGGCTGCCCGCGCAGATGCCTGTGGATATTCGGTTCATCAACCACGAGCTACGGCGGCGGCAGCTTGGTTATGGCCGCGGCGGGCGGCAGAAGATTGAAAAGGATACGGCGGAAATTTTTGCGGGAGTGCGCCACGGGAAAACCATCGGGGCGCCGATTGCTTTGCGAATCGAGAATCGTGACTGGGCGAATTGGGAAAAAGTCCTGCCAGTGGAAGAAGGGAAAGAAGATTCTGACTCGCGAAAACTTGTGGCGCCGCGGCCGGGGCATGCGGATTTGGCGGGATCGCAGAAATTCGATTACCACGATGCGCGGTACATACTGGAGCGGGCGTCTGCGCGGGAGACGGCAGCACGAGTGGCGGCAGGGGCATTCGCAAAGCTGCTGCTGCGCGAATTCGGCACGGAGATCGCGAGCCATACGATTCAGGTGGGGCACGTGCGGCTGGAAAAACCGGCCAGTTGGAAAAAGATTCACGCGGTGAGCGCGGACCTGGACTCTCCGCTGCGATGCATTGACGCCGAGGTGCAGGAGAAAATGAAGGCGGAAGTTGACGCGGTTCTGAAAGCCGGAGACACGGTCGGGGGAATTTTTGAAATTGTGGCGCACAATGTTCCCGTGGGGCTGGGGAGTCACGCGCAGTGGGACGAAAAATTGGACGGGCGGCTGGCGCAGGCGGTGATGAGCGTGCAGGCGGTGAAAGCGGTGGAGATCGGCAACGGCGTGAGGGTGGCGGGGTCGTTTGGGAGCGAAGTGCAGGACGAGATTTTTTATGAAAAATCGGCGCGGCGGTTCCGGCGGGCGACGAACCGCGCGGGGGGACTCGAAGGCGGGATCACGAACGGCGAAGACGTGGTGGTGCGCGGGTACTTGAAACCGATTTCGACGTTGCGACAGCCGCTGCACACGACGGACATGGTCACCAAGGAGCCGGTAAAGGCCGCTTACGAGCGGTCGGATTGGTGCGTGGTGCCAGCAGGTGCGGTGGCCGGGGAAGCCATGGTCGCACTTGTGCTGGCGGATGCTTTTCTGCAAAAATTTGGAGGAGACTCGCTGGCGGAGATGCGGCGGAACTTTGACAACTATGCCCGACAAATTGACGAGTTCTGAGCCTGCCAGCGCCGCAGCCACGGAGACGCCGCAGGCAACGTCCGCCGCGGGCAAGATCTATCCGATCGTCAAGTATGGCGATCCTATCCTGGAGAAGCCGGGTGCGCCGGTTAAAAAATTCGACGCGGAACTGGAGGAGCTTGCCGAAGATATGTTTGCTTCGATGTACGCGGCGCAGGGAGTGGGACTGGCGGCGCCGCAAATCGGAAAGAGCCTGCGGCTTGCGGTGGTGGACGTGACCGGAGGAAAGAATCCGGAAGCGAAGATCGTGCTGGCGAACCCGGAAATCATTCACGCGGAAGGCGAAGTTCGCGAAGAAGAAGGCTGCCTGTCGATTCCAGGATTTCGAGGTTATGTGCTGCGTCCGCAGTTTGTGACGATCAAGGCGCAGAACGCCAAGGGCGAGGCGTTTGAAATTCGCGGCGAAAACCTGCTGGCGCGGGCTTTTTGCCATGAGATCGATCACCTGAATGGAATTCTCTTTTTGCAGCACCTCAGCATGTTGAAACGCGACCTGATCAAACGAAAAATCAAGAAGCTCAGGAAACAAGGCGAGTGGTAAGTGCCCCTGCGGATGCGAATCGTTTTCTGCGGCACACCCTCGTTTGCGGTTCCCACGCTCAAACATCTGCTGGCACAACCGGACATTCAAATTGTTGGCGTGATTACGCAGCCGGATCGTCCGCGGGGGCGGGGGCAGAGCGTTTCGTTTTCGGCGGTGAAGGGAGCGGCGCTGGCGGCGAAGCTGGCGGTGCATCAGCCGGAAAAGATTCGAGACCCAGAAACGGAGACGCTGCTGCGCAATCTGGCTCCCGATGGCGTCGTGATCATCGCGTACGGACAAATTATCCCGGCGAAATTGCTGCCAATTCCGAAACTGGGCTGGATCAACCTGCACGCTTCCCTGCTGCCCAAGTATCGAGGGGCGGCGCCTATCAATTGGGCCATCGTGAACGGCGAAACGCGAACCGGCGTGACGACGATGCGGATCGACGCAGGCATGGATACCGGGGACATGCTGGTGCAACGCGAAATTGAAATTGGCGCGAAGGAGACGGCCCCGGAGCTTGCCGCTCGATTGTCGGAGATTGGCGCGCCGCTGATGGCGGAAACGCTGCGAGGGTTGGCCGCTGGAACCATTGTTCCTCGAGCCCAGAATCATACAGAAGCCAGCTACGCGCCAATGCTGAAGAAAGAAGACGGACGCATTGATTGGAAGCGGCCAGCGACAGAGATTTACAACCGGATGCGCGGGTTCGCGCCTTGGCCGGGGGCTTATACGACGTTCCGAGGGCAGAGTTGCCACGTTTGGGGCGAACCGGCGTCTAAAGGAGAAGGCGCTGGCTCACCGAGGGGCCGTGGCGAGGCGGCGCCGGGAACTCTATATGCCGAAAAGAATGAATTGTTTGTTTGCTGCGGAGACACAACCGTTTTATCGCTCAGCGCAGTCAAATTGGAAGGTCGCAAGCCGGTAAAGGCAGGGGATTTTGCGAACGGCGCGCGATTGAAAAGCAGTGAACGCTTTGGTGACAGCTAGTTTGCGCGGAGCAAAGCAGTAGGACATACTTCAGTTTTACCCCATGCACTCGGAAGAAAACATTCTTTGACTGGGCGTGGTAACGGGAGCTCACCATCCATGAAAATCTGTGAATTTTCAGCCAAACGCCGAAATGCGCGTTTTCGCGGGAAGGACTTCGCGCGGGCGGCGGCATGCTGGATGCTCGCTGCGCAACTTGCGGGATTGCCGATCGCGTCGGCGGGAGGCGACAAGACTACCGCGAAGCCAGCGGCTGCGAGCGCGGCGAGTGATCCCGTATTAAAAGCGATGCAAAACGAGATGGCGCGCGCGACGGCGGAGCTTGGCAAAGCCGAACAGGCGCCTTACTACCTCAGCTACACGGTGTACGACCAAGACTACGTGGTGCTGGTGGGGGCTTACGGAAGTTTGCTAACCAACAGCGCGGCGCAGAGGCGGTTCGCGGACGTGACCATGCGAGTGGGCACGCCGGAATTGGACAATACCCACGGACAGAGCCGGCCAAGCGGAGTGAATTCGGGCAGCTTGCCGCTGGGAAACGATGCGGATGCCATCGCGCGGGTGCTGTGGGAACTGACGGATCGCGAGTACAAGCGCGCGGTGCCGACACTGTTGAACGTGCGGACGAACACAGCGGTTCGCGCGGAAGAAGAGGACAAGTCGCCGGACTTTTCGAAGGAGAAACCGCAGACGCACATCGAGGAAGCGCCGACGGCAGGACCGTTCGATCGCGCGGCATGGGAAGGCGAGATCAAGAGATTGTCCGGGGCGTTCCGGAAATATCCGGAAGTGTACTTCGCGTCGGTGATGATTCAAGTGCAGCGATCGAATTCGCGGATGGTTTCGAGCGAAGGGAGCGCCATCGTGTCGCCGAGCGCCTCGGCGCGGCTGATTATGGAGGCGCAGACGCGCGCCGAAGACGGAATGGATTTGCTGCGCGTGGAAACTTTCCAGGCGCCAGCGGCGAGCGGCTTGCCGAGCGAAGCGGAACTGGCAGGCAAGATTGAAGAAATGGCCGCGGACTTGAGCGCATTGCGCAAGGCTCCTGTGGCGGAACCGTACGACGGACCGGCGGTATTGAGCGGACGCGCGGCAGCCGTGTTTTTCCATGAAGTGCTGGGGCACAGATTGGAAGGCCACCGGCAACGAGATGAGGAAGAAGGGCAGACGTTCACGAAGAAGGTCGGGCAGGAAGTGCTGCCAAAATTTCTGAGCGTGATTGACGACCCGACGACGCGCGAGATGGCCGGTATGAAACTGGCGGGCTCGTATGACTTTGACAATGAAGGAGAGCCGGCGCGGCGAGTGGAAATGATCAAAGACGGCGTGCTGGAAAATTTTCTGATGTCGCGAATGCCAGTGAGGAATTTCGCACAATCGAACGGACATGGACGAAACCAGCCGGGACGGATGCCAACGGGGCGCCAGGGAAACTTGATCGTCACATCGACAAAGACCGTGCCGGAAGCGGAAATGCGGCAGAAGCTGATTGAAGAAGTGAAGAAGCAGGGCAAACCTTATGGACTGTACTTCGACGACATTCAGGGCGGATTCACGCTGACGACGAGGTCGTTGCCGCAGGCGTTCCAGGTGCTGCCGGTGCTTGTGTACAAAGTGTACGCGGACGGGAAGCCCGATGAATTGGTGCGCGGCGTGGATATTGTGGGGACACCGCTGGCGGCGTTGACGCGGATTATGACTACGGGGGACCAGCAGCACGTGTTCAACGGCGTGTGCGGCGCGGAGAGCGGGCAGGTACCGGTTGCAGCGGTGGCTCCGGCGATGCTGTTCTCCGAGATGGAAGTGCAGAAGCGCGCGCACGAGCATGAACGTCCGCCACTGTTGCCGCCGCCGGGATTTGAAGATGGTGGCGCTGGCAAAGATGCGCAGATGAAGGCCGAGGTGAAGCCATGAAGATTCTTCACCGGCCGGCAGCCTTGCGCGGATTCAGACCATGGACAGGGATGGCAATTGCCGCGCTGCTGGCGCTGAACGCCGCGCCCGGACGCGCGGATTCCGCGAAATCGAAACCGGCGCTGGACGCGGCAATGGTAGCGGCCCACGCGGCGGCGAGGGGCGACGGTTTGCTAGAGGCGCTACTGACGGAACTGGACCGCTCCAAGGCGCAGCTCAAGATGGATCAGGTGCAGGCACCATATTATGTGGAATACCGCGTGAATGAGGTGGAGGATTTTGGCGCGGAGGCCGCGTTCGGGGCATTGCGCGAGAACCAGCACATTCATGTTCGCGTGCTGCGCGTGGTTGTGCGCATCGGGGATTACAAGCAAGACAGCTATTTCGGAAGAGGCCAGGGCGAATCGAACATTTTGCCGCTGGACAATGACTCGATCGCGCTACGCCACCAGATATGGCTGACGACGGACGAGGCGTACAAGGCCGCCGGACAGGCGCTGGCGGAGAAGCAGGCCGCGATGAAGCAGTTCAGCGCGGACCCGAATCCCGTGGACGACTTCGCGAAGGCGCCGCAAATGGTTGCGGTCGAGCCCACGGTATCGCTGAGAGTCGATGAAAGGGCGTGGAAGAAGACGCTGGAGGATTTGACGGGTTTGTACAGGCAATATCCGGATGTGCAATCGGTGACGGCGTCGGCGAGGTTTTCGGCAATCAATGAATATTTGGTGAATTCCGAAGGCACGGTCACGCGCTGCGGAAGGACGACGTACAGCGTGCAATTGAACGGCTCGGCGCAAGCGGCGGACGGAATGAGGCTGAGCCGGAGCCCGGCGTTCATGGTAGCGCGTGCGGAAGAATTGCCGACCCACGACGCACTGATGGGTGAAGCGAAAAAAATGTTGGATACGGTGGTGGCGTTACGGCAAGCGCCGATCGTTGAGGAGGAATATCGCGGGCCGGTGCTGTTCGCACCGGATGCCGCGGACGACATTGTGGCCTCACTGATTGGGCAAAACGTCCTGGGACAGAAGCCGCAACTTGGGAAACCGAACCGAACGACTGGGGCGTTCGCGACGAGCTACAAGACGCGCGTGCTCCCGAACTTCTTGTCAATCGTGGACGATCCAACTTTGAAGGATTTCAAGGGGAAGAGCCTGGTCGGAAGCTACATGGTAGATAGCGAAGGCGTGAAGGCTCACGCCGTGAACGCGATTGAGAACGGCACGCTGTCGAATTATTTGATCGGGCGGCAGCCGATTCGCGACTTCCCTGCCTCGAACGGACACGGACGAGCCGGGCCGGGATCTTTCCCCGCGCCGAGCCTGGGCGTTCTGCTGGTAAAGAGCTCCGAGGCACAATCGCCCGAGGAACTTAAGAAAAAAGTGATGCAGATGGTGACGGACCAGGGGAGGCCGTACGGTTATCGAGTGGAGACGCTGGGGCCGGGCAATTCTCCGCGGCTGCTCTATCGAGTTTACGCAAAGGATGGGCACGAAGAATTGGTGCGTGGAGCGGTGTTCAACGAGCTCGACATTCGCGCGCTGAGGAGCGATTTGATCGCCGTAGGCAACGATCCTCTGGTAAGCAACCGGGCCGGTGGCGCGCCGACGACGATTATCAGTCCGTCGCTGCTGTTTGATGAGCTGGAAGTGAAGCGGGCGGACACGAGTAAGGACAAGCTGCCGGATTATCCGGCGCCGCCGCTGAAGAAGTGACCGGTTTTTTCCGTTCTTAGTAGAAGGGGCTAAAGGCCGTGCGCGATACTGGTGCGGGCCAAACCTCGCCGCTAGCGGAAGGGCGGCGGTAACTGCCCTTGAAAGCAAGCAAGACACCGGCTCCGAAACCATGAGCAGCTTGGCCCCCTAGTAACTGCGGATCGCACACGCACGTCTCAACAACATGGAGATTGGAGGGACCATGTCAAAGATCATGAAACGAGTTTTCGTATGTGCGGCTTTTGCGATGGCGTGCGTGCCAGTTGTGGGTTTGAGAGCGCAAAACCAGAAGGAGCTTCTCCCTGCACCGTTGCCCAGGCAAATCTTCACTGCCCACAAGGTATTTGTTTCCAACGCCGGGGGAGACACTCTCGGTGACTACAGTGGAGGCCCCGACCGAGCATACAACCAATTCTACGGGGCCCTGAAAGGTTGGGGGCGATATGAACTGGTGGCCGCCCCCGGCGACGCTGAGTTGGTGTTTGAAATAAGCTTTGCAATGCCCATTGTGGGGGAAAACGTCTCAGGCGGAAACGGAACTACGGTGTCAAGCAGTCCGGTGAAAGATCCGCAATTCCGGCTGGCCATTGTAGACCTTAAGACGCAAGTTTTGCTGTGGACGTTTACCGAGCACGTGCAACCGGCATTGCTGCAAATGAACCGCGATAAAAACTTTGATCACGCGATGGCGGCCCTTGTGAATGATGTAAGAAATGTGGCTGGCCAACCCGGGCCGGCGGCCGGTGGCGCTTCAAAATAAAACGCCCGCCGAGAAGTTGGGGCTGGTTCGCAAGGAAGCGAAGCAACGCAATCCTCGGGGGAAAACCGTTGACGAATCGGGGCTGAGATTCGAGACTTTATCGTATGACTCTTGGAGAAAGACTGGAATGGCTGGGGCGGCTGACACTGCTGGTGTTCATTCTGGCGTCGGCGGCGTTTCTAAGCGCGATTACGGCAATGCGCATTGCGATTCACGGGCGCGAAGTGACGATGCCGAATCTAGTGGGTTTAAATGTTTCCGAAGCGAGCCGGATACTGCAGCCGCGCGGGCTGGTGCTGCGCGTGGCTGACCGTATCTACAGCGACCAGCCGATTAACGCCGTCGTGCGGCAGACACCCCCGTCCGGACTCCTGATGAAAGTGTCGCAGCAGGCGCACGTGGTCTTGAGCCTGGGACAACGGCAATTGCAGATTCCACTATTGGAAGGGAATTCTTTGAGGGCTTCGCGAATCGAACTTCTTCGGGCAGGATTGCAAGTAGGAGAAGTCTCAGGCGTAACCATGCCGACGGCGCCGGTCGATACGGTCGTGATCCAGAACCCCAAGCCCGGAGCGGGAGCGGCAACGCCGCGAGTGGACGTGCTGGTTTCGCAAGGGACGCGCGAGACGGCTTACGTAATGCCACACCTAACCGGTCTGAATGAGATCGAAGCGCAGCACCGTCTGGATATCGCGCAGATGCGGCGCAGAGTTAACTATGTGACGGCACCACAGTGGCCGCACGGAGCGGTGATTGACCAGTCACCGATGAGCGGGACGCGGGTTCCGGCGAGTTCGACCATTGAATTGACAGTGGCAAACTGAGCCCTCAGCTTAATCGGTTCGACAAGGCAAAGATGGCCAGGTTCCGCCCAGACCGGAATCTATTTAGTGGCGTCCTTTTTGTGCAGAGTGGTGCACATGGTCAGGGCAGTGTTGGGATCGACGGCACTATCACCTTCCTCGACAAATTGAATGACGCCCTGCTTATCGATGACGATGTTAGCCCGCAAGGCCCATTCATAGGTTTCATCGTGCTGGTTGTACTCCTTGAGGATGCCGTAGGCCTTGAGCATCTTGCGGTTCATGTCGCTAAGGAGAGGAAATCTGATGCCGATCTGTTTGGCGAATGCGGCGTTGGCAGCGGGACTATCCACACTGACACCGAAGACTTCCGTATCCGAGGTGTCAATCTTACCGGAGGCGATTCCAGCCTGGACCGCCTGAAGTTGCTTCGTTCAACCACCGGTGAAGGCCAGGACGTAGACGGCGAGAAAGACGTTCTTCTTGCCGCGATAGTCGCTGAGCTTCACGGCTTTCCACTGGTCGCTAAGTAGGGTGAAATCGGGGGCGGCGTCGCCGACCTTGAGGGTCATCTTGGCGACTTCGGATTTCCCGGGCTGCGGAACGGCCGGGGCCGCCGCGAGGACAGCCGCAACCAGTAGCCCCAAAGCGATCTTGCGCTTCATAGAGAATCTCCCCTCGGAGTTGGGATTCAGTGGCAACAGGAGCTTACACCCTGCCATTTGTGTAATACCACTGGGATGGGGGAAATATTCCATGATTTTTTGCCCAAGCCGGAAGTCTAGCGAAGAGCGGCTAACTGCTCAACTGATAGCCCTGCTTCGCGAAGAATCGTACGAAGCGTCCCCACACGAAGGACTTTATGGTCGGCACAGACACACGCGCAAAGGGGGATTCACGCCGCAGAATGATGTGGCTGCCGCGCTGCCGTTGAAAGACGAAACCAATTCTCGTAAGGATACGAATGAGTTCCTGACCGGAGAGGTCGGTAGGAAGCTTAGTCATCGAGTAGAAGTATTCAGCTCGATGAACTGTCTTTGGTCTTCGATAGGAAGTGGGTCGCCGGTAGCCCGAACGTCCTCAATATAGAGCTCAGCAGCTTCCTCAATATTCTTGAGCGCTTCCTCGCGTGTGTCACCCTGCGAAACGCAACCCGGCAGGCTAGGAACGACGGCGACGTAGCCTCCGTCGCTTTCTCGCTGAAGGATAACTGTGTAACGCATCTGAGTCTCCCGAGGAATCTACCCCATGTTACGCCCGATCCTGGAGGACGTAAAGAAAACGCCATGACCGCTGACCGGAGCGGCCTCTAGGCAACCCATTGCGCGGCTTGGCGGCATCACAGGGAGGGTAGTTCGGGTTGGCCGGCGGAACGGTGCAAAGTAGTTGTTCGGGCTGGCCATTCGTTCAGGGTATAATTGTACGTTCCTTACAGCATGAGCCGGGAAGCGCCCGAGGCTTTCGACGGACCGCTGCGGGGAAGCGCCGATTTGAGAGAGGTGAAGTTTGCTCTTTAATTCGTTCCTAGCGACCGTAAAGCGCTGCGCTTTATTCGCGATGACAGGACTGTTTCTGTTGAGCGCGACGCGGTGCGACGCGCAAATCTTTCATAAGAAGAAAAGGGTCAATAAGTCGACGAGTGCGGAGAATACCGCGGAGCCCGACAAGATTCTGTATGACAAGGCAATGGATGATATCAAGCACGGGCGGCATGAGGTCGGCCGACTGAACTTGCAGACTCTCATCAACACCTATCCGGACAGCGAGTATCTTGCCAAGGCCAAGCTGGCAATCGCCGATTCATTTTACAAAGAGGGTGGGACGGCGAATCTGACGCAGTCTGTGCAAGCGTACAAGGATTTCGGGATTTTCTTCCCTATGCTGCCGGAAGCGGCCTACGCGCAATTGCAAGTGGCGATGACGCACTACAAGCAGATGGAAAAACCGGACCGCGACCGCACACAGGCTCGCGCAGCCGAGGATGAGTTCCAAATATTCCTGACAAAGTACCCGAATGATCCGCTGGCTCCCAAGGCCGAACAACGCTTGCGCGAAGTGCAGGAACTGCTGGCGGAAGGCGACTTCCGCATTGGTTACTACTACTACGTGAAGGAAGACAAGAAGGCGGCGGAATCGCGGCTAAGAGGATTGGTAAATCGTTACCCTCTTTACAGCAAATCCGACCAGGCGCTGTGGATGCTCGGGAACATATGGCAAGGCACGGAAAAGAAGGAGATTGCAATCCCGTATTACGCACGGATCGTGCGCAATTATCCTTTGTCGCCGCTCGTCCCCAATGCCAAGAGCCGGTTGAAGGCCCTCGGGGCGCCGATCCCGCAGCCGGATCCCAAAGCCGTGGCCTGGATGACGGCGGAGCAGAATGCACCGCGGCAGCGCGAAGCATTGATTAAGAAACCGCTGAGTCTGATTCGTACCGGTCCGGGGCAGGAGTTGCGGGCGGCGGCCACAACCGGAAAACCGACGATGACGCCCGATTCAGAAAGCGAAACGGGAATTGATATATTGAGGGGCGGGAGTCCGTCGCAAGGAGCGACTACAACCGGAATCGTTGCGACGGTAACACCGGGAAGCACGAGCGGAACAACGAGCAGTGCAGAGAGTGTTACGCCAGCCACAGACGGCGGCGAAGCGGGCCCTGTGGCGACAGGGGATCCAAACGCACCTCCAACGACAGAGAATTCCGCAAATGGAACGGCCGAGACAACACCCAAGACCGATGCCACACCAGCGGCAACGGGCCAGCCGGGTGACCCAAGCAAGACGGGTGAGACTCCGGTGGCCGCAGGGCAAACCAGCGATGCAGCTAAGACGGACGCGGCAGCGCAGGACGGAAAATCTAAGAGTGATAATAAGAAAGAATCGACTAGCAAGAAAAAGAAGGGCCTGAAAAAAATCTTGCCCTGGTAAGGTTTTGCGGCAGGGCGAAGATCAGGAGAAACACTGCGGGGTACGGTCATAGAGGACCGTATCCCGTGTGTTTTTGGGCCAAAAACGACGCCTCTGGACGGGCCATGAGTGCAGTATTCACTTCCGACACACGGCTGCCCTCTTGAGATTGACGCAAACTGGAACGGGTGCTCCAATAGGTTGGAGTAGGTCATTTGTACGGCCACGCACGGGTGTGGCCAGCATAGGCAGCGTATCGGCGGAGGACGCTCGGTGGCAAAGATTCTGGTCGCGGACGATAACAGCAACATCCAGAAGATGGTGGGGCTGGCCCTGAAAGATCAGGGCATCGACGTCGTTGCCGTTGGCAACGGTGAAGCAGCCGTGCGGAAAATCTCCGATTTGCGCCCTGACCTGGTGCTTGCGGACGTATTCATGCCGGTGCGAAACGGGTATGAAGTTTGCCAGTACGTGAAGATGGATGCTTCGCTTGCGCATATCCCCGTCATCCTGCTAGTGGGCGCGTTTGATCCACTGGATGAGCAAGAAGCACAGCGAGTGGGAGCGGACGGCGTATTGAAGAAACCGTTTGTTCCGCCGGATCCCTTGATTTCGATGGTGAAATCAGCGCTGCAACGCGCAGGAGTCGGTCACGGAGGCGCTGCCACCGTGAAGGTTCCGGAACCGGAGGTTTTAAGGGCCAGCGATCTGCTTACTCCGAGTGTTGCGCCTATACCCATGGTGAGCAGCATCCCGGTGCACACTGCGTCTCATGAACCAGTGATTGCGGCCTTGGAGCAAGAGAGTTTTGTGGATGAAGTGCCGGTGCCGGCGCGTCTTGAGCCAGTGCAAATTGACAGCAGCTCGCAACCCGTGGCATTCGGGAGCCTGTTGGAGACGCCAACGGATGAAAAGGATGACGAACTGGGCTTTCTGCCGCAGGCGCATCCTGATTTGGCGCCGGAGCGCGATTGGCGCGATACGGATACAGAGGAACTTGACGAGGAAGCGGAAGAAGAAAAACCTCCTGCTCCTTGGCGGCGTGAAGAAGCGGAGAGTTCCGCCGATTCCGGAACGAGCGGTGGATCTAAGGATTGGCGTTCGGGAAGTTTCGAGCAGATTCTTGCCCGGAAAGCTCACGGGGAGTCCTGGGAACCTGTTGAAGAAAAGCCGGAAGTAGTGGAGAAGGCCCCTGCGGCAAGTAACTACGTCGCGGAAGCGCCCGCTCCTCCCCCGAGCATTCCGGAACTGCCAGCGGTCACCACTGGAGCGATTCCGAGTACGCCATTTGTGACGGACGCGTGGGCGGGCGTGAGCTCGCCGGCTTCACAGGAAAAGATCTCGACAAAGACACCCACGGCTGTGGAAGAAGTAACTCCCGTGAAGGAACGCGAACGACCGTCACCGGAGACAGCGGTTACGAGCACACCCGAAGCGAGCCAAGCCGAGCCGCAAACGAAAACATCGAAAGACTCGTGGTTTTCTGTGCCGTCAAACCCCTGGAATGCCGAACTGGAGAAGGCTAACCGGCTGGCTTCGACGTGGGATTCTGGTGCGCCGGTGGCCGCTCCTCCCGCGTCCAGCAACGGAACGGAAAAGGCTACTGAGGCCATCAGCGAAACGGCTCAGAAGGTGATCGAGGAAGCGGCCTTGCCTGCGGAAACCGTGGAGGTCATCCGCGAGGAAGCCGCTCAAGTTACCGAAGACGCGACGCTTATTCCGGAGCAACAAACCTACGACGGAGCGGGCTTCTACGCGACGGAGGAAATCCTAGAGACTCCAGCTCCGGCAACTACCCCCGCTCCGACCCCGAGCATGGATGATCTCGTCGCTAAGGTACTGGCAAAGTTGAATCCCGAGGTTTTGCAGGCGGTTACGCGTGAGATTCTGAAGCCCGTTGTGGAAGCGATGGTCCAGGAAGAGATGAAGTCGAAGAAGTCGTAATTCCCCGCCCTGTCGAGTCGAAAAATCCGCCCTACTTTGCATTTGCGAAAATGAATTCTTTTCCTAGGACTGCGTCCGGCCGAATTGACGCCGCTGCTTTGCCCCTCGTATAGTCGAAGATTACTCTGAACCATTTAGACGCGTCTAGAACGGACGGGCCAAGGCCCGCCAGTGCATGGGAGAAACGCACCAAATGGGTCGCGAAATAGCAAAAGCATATGAACCGCAGCAGATCGAACCGCGGTGGGCAGACTTCTGGGTAAAGGAAGAATTGTTCAAAGCGGACCCGAATGCGCCCGGGCTGGTGTTTTCGATCGTGATTCCCCCTCCCAACATAACGGGCTCACTGCACATCGGGCACATGCTGGAGCACACGGAGATCGACATCCTCACGCGGTGGCACCGGATGCTTGGTTACAACACGTTGTATTTGCCTGGCACCGACCACGCGGGAATTTCGACGCAACGCGTGGTGGTGAAGCACCTGATGGATCGCGGCATTGACTACCACACGCTGGGGCGGGAAGAGTTTGAAAAGCAGGTATGGAAGTGGAAAGCGGAAGCAGGCAGCGAGATTACGCGCCAGATGAAGGGCATTGGGGAGAGCTGCGACTGGTCGCGGGAGAGGTTCACGCTGTCGCCGGAAATGTCGCGCGTGGTACGCGAAGTGTTCGTGCGGCTGTATGAAGAAGGATTGATTTACCGCGAGAAGAGGCTAGTGAATTGGTGCCCCGTG
>Ga0209058_1000061_pt1 | contig 77965 bp, 71 predicted proteins | sample GraSoiAngelo_147_FD_185904 | JGI IMG/M metagenome (GOLD analysis project Ga0209058, IMG submission 185904) | Grasslands soil microbial communities from the Angelo Coastal Reserve, California, USA - 14_1009_05_40cm (SPAdes) (version 2) | ecosystem: Environmental > Terrestrial > Soil > Grasslands ... | reverse complement strand
GAGCATAGTACTCCGCGTGTCTGAAGGTGATCTGATCCCAGGATCCCGCGGCGGACAGGAGGCTTAGAAACGTGGCTATCATCAGGAGTGGAAGGCTGATCCCGTCAATCCCGACTTTGTAGTTGAGTCCAAAGGACCCGGCCCAGGGAAGGCTCTCAGAGAGCTGGAAGCCCGCCTGGCCATATTGGAAAACAACCAGAATTAGGATCGAGATGGCGAAGACGATCGCTGTGGTCCCTACTCCCAGAATCTTTGCCATTTTCGGGTTCTTCCTGCCTAGCAGAAATGTCGGCGCTGCGAGAACCGCGGGGAGAAATATGGCGATTGATAGTAGTCCAATCATTTAGGTCGCGCCAACGACGAATAGCATGTAGGTGAGGAGGAGGATTATTCCGATGGCGAACGCGATGACGTATTGCTCTGTCACCCCCGACTGAAGCTTTCGGAGGAGGTTACTGAGCCGGGACCCGTACGATGCTACCTCGTTTGCGGCTCGGTCGACAACTTGAGTGTCGAGTTGATCACTTGCCCGCGAATAATCCATTATGTCCCGACCAATCGTGTTGTTTAGCCTGTTCCAGATCCCTTGTTCAACGTACCTGTAGAGTCCTCGGCTGGCGGCGAGCAGCCCCGTAACGAAGACTCTGTAGTAGATCGCGTCGAGATACCAGCGTTTGTACAGGAATCGCTGGATCGGGTTCATTCCAGTTTTGAAAACATAGTCTTTCCGGAAGTAAATTAGGTAGGCAATTGCTCCCCCGACTACAGCGACAACTGTGCTCACGGACAGCAAGAGGAGATCAGTAAGACCGGAAGCTGAGCTGATTCCCGCCGGAAACTTGTAGAGCGTTGTACTGAAAGTACCCGCAATATACGTGGTCAGAGGACCACTGTAGAGCGGGTAGGCTAGTCCCAATCCCAGGCTGCCAACGGCGAGAAGAAGATAGGGAATGAGCATCGTAAGGCCAGCTTCATGTGGATGCTTTCCACCTTCCATGAGATCTTCAACATGCTTGCTAGGCTTTCCTGCAAGCGTGATGCCCAACATTCGAACTGTGTAGAAACCCGTAACGAAAGCGGTGATGAGCGCTAGTCCGTAGAGGATGTATTGTCCTCCGAGAAAGCTTAGAGAAAGTATTGCGTCTTTCGTCCAGAACCCGCTGAAAAGTGGAATGCCCATCAGGGAGAGCCCTGCTAGAAGCATCGAAGCAGAGGTGAACTTCATCGCCTTTGCCAGTCCTCCCATTTCGTCCATGAAACGCGATTCTGCGACGTGTAATACCCATCCCGCGGCGAGGAAAAGTGAAGCCTTGAACACAGCATGGCTGAGAAGATGAAAGAGTCCACCAGTATAGCCTGCGAGAAAGTTGGCGCTGAGCCCTGCCATTCCGAGGGCCAGCATCATATACCCGATCTGGGAGACCGTGGAGTAAGCCAGTACCTTCTTTATTTCGCGAGCGACCGCGGCCTGACTTGCAGCCAATAGCGCGGTAAACGCTCCTATCCAGGCGATGACGCCGAAGAATTGTGACACTTGGTTGAACTGAGAGAGGGCGATGAAGAATACGGGTCCCATCCTTCCGGTGAGAAAGACTCCAGCCTTGACCATTGTTGCAGCGTGTATCAGGGCGGAGACCGAAGCGGGACCGGTCATCGCATCCGGGAGCCATTCCTGTAAGGGAAACTGTGCTGACTTCCCGATTGGTCCTCCAAAGAACAGTAGCGCCGTGGGAAGTAGAAGCCCGAGGCGAGCCAGATTCGCGGCCCAGCTCCCCGAGTCACCGACATGCGCTACTAGCTGATTGTAGTTGAAGGTCCTCGCGAAGGCGAAGATCAGAAAGATTGCGATCAGCAACGCGATGTCTCCGATTCTTGTCATCACGAACGCCTTCATCCCCGCTTTCGTGGGCGAGTATTCCTCCGAAACACCTAGGGCTTTGTCCCCCGGGCTACCCACCCAGTGCTTCGGCTCGTCTCGGTAAAAGTGGCCGATAAGTGCGTACGAGCAAAGGCCGACGCCTTCCCAACCGAAGAACATCATCAGGAGATTGTCGGCGAGTACTAGCAAGAGCATGTTTCCGATGAAGAGATTCATGAAGAACCAATATCGGGTCATGCCGAATTCGCCTTTCATGTATCCAACGCTGTAGATCATGATGAGGAGGCTGATCCAAGCGACGATGTTGGCCATGAAGAGGCTGAGAGGATCGACCAGAACGCCTGCTGTGATTCCCAGCGATGGAATCCAATTGACCATATAGTCCCGAGCGGGGACCGCCAGGGCCGTTATTGCCGCCAACAGGGCAGCGACGAGGGTGAAACCAACTGCTGCTATATCGCGAAGTCTAGAGTGAATTTTCGCAAATATGGGTGTTAGGAGAGCGCCTGCTAGTGGCGTGATCCAGATGAGCCATGCGAGAATAGAGCTATCCAGTCCTCTATGACCCCACTACTGCTCTTGCGGCGGACAAGAGTCGGCCGAGTATGGGCTCAGGATAGATGCCCAAGATTATGGTGACAATGCTAAGAGCGATTAGAGGAAAAGTGATTGTCCAGGGCGCTTCCTTGACATCGGATGTATCCGAGTTTGGCGCTCCAAAGAAGATCTTCTTCATTGCCATCAGAGAATAACCTGCGGTAAGGGCGGTGGCGATAATTCCCAGCGCGGCAATTACGAGGCGATATTCGGACGCCGTATCGGTAGCTCTAACGAATCCGCCTTGGAACAGGAAGAATTCGGACAGGAAACCGTTTGTTGCGGGGAGACCCGCGAGGGTGAGAGAGCCGATGAAGGCGGCCGTGGCTGTGATGGGCATTTTGCTAGCGAGCCCCCCGAGCTTGCTCAGGCTTCTCTCCCCCCGGACCTGAAGCATGACCGCGCCGACTACGATGAAGAGTATTCCCTTGGCAGTTCCATTGCTCACGTACTGAAACATTGAACCAGAAACGCCGAACGAGTTGAATGCAGCTAGCCCGAATAAGATGTAACCCATCTGACTTATACTCGAATATGCCAGGAGCTTTTTGATGTCATCTTGTACCAGTGCCATCGCGCTGCCGTAGATCATCGTGATGAGAGCCCACCCTGCGAAGAAAGCAGAGAAAGTGAGAAAGGCCTGTGGAAAGATCGTCATGACTATTCGAACGGTCGCGTACCCTCCGATCCCCGTCATCGCGGCAGCCAGAATCGTACTGATTGGAGTAGGCGCTTCCGCATAGGCCGACGGAAGCCAGACGTGAAGTCCGAACTGACCGATCTTGACAAAGAACCCGAAGCACATGGCTGCAACGATCCCAAGACGGAGTGTCGTTGAAATGAGGCCTGGATTCACAGTGAGGTTGCTGATGACGAGATCCATGTCGGTAGCGCCGGTCAGAAAGGCGGTAACTAGTATTCCGACGAGGAGAACTAGGGCTCCTACATGGGTCCAGATGAAGTAAGTGAGCGAAATTCTCTCTTTCTCGCCGTATCCCCATTCAGCGATGAGGAAGAAGGAGGGAACGAGCATGATCTCGAAGAAGAGATAGAACTCGATCAGATTTGTGGCCAGAACAGTCCCGATCATTCCCAGGGAGTAGAGCGCGTAGAGACTGTAGTACAGCCCGTACCTTCTGGGATCGTCGCCTATCCTCTGATGCATGTAAGGGACAGAGAAGAGAGAGACCAGAGCCGTCAGGAGGCCTATGATGAAGAGTATCGGAAGGCTCAGATTGTCGACTCGAAAACCGAAGTTCCCAATGGGAGACCATGAATATAGTTCCTGGTAGGTCCCTTGAGTGGACCCGGAACCCTGAAGCGCGGCGTATAGGATTGCAACGAGTGGGACGAGTAGGAAGACGAAAGAAACGAATCCGGTCTTCTCTCTTAGCCGTTTGGAGAGAGCGTAGAGGATTGGAATCGCTAGCAGCGGTACAAGTATTGCGCCGATTAGTAGCAGTGTCATTGAGGTCTATCCTTTCAGCTTTGATAGTTTCGACAGGTCTATGTCGGCGTTCAGTCTTGAGACTAGGATGATTATCGAGAGCCCTACAGCCGCTTCCATCGCGGCGAGTGCGATGGTGAATAATACGAGGACTTGCCCGGTGACTATGGGAGGATTGCGCAGGCGGGCGAAGGCTATGATGTTCAGATTGGCCGCGTTGTAGATCAATTCAATGGAGAACAGTATGCGAATAGCGTTCCGCTTCGTTGTGAGACCGTAGATTCCGATGCCGAGCAGGATTACGGATACGGCGAAGAAACTCGATAGGGGCTCCATTTCCTACTGCCCTCTATCTGTCTTTGACAGCGCTAGTGCGCCGATTACGGCAGCCGCCATAACTAGAGACATGAATTCTAGTGGAACGCCGTAATTCTTCAGAAGAGAAGTACTGAACAAAGAGAGATCGCATCCGGATCCGCACGAGTCTGGTCCCGGAAAGGCTGTTGCGTTGGCCAGCGCACCAGTCATTCCTAGCAGCAATGACATCAGCATTGCTGCGAGAAGAGATACTCGTTTCAGCCCCAGCGGGGTTTCTCCCTTCTTCGGCCCTACGAGCATGACCGTGAAAAGAATCAGGACTACGACTGCGCCGATGTACACTGCAATCTGGAACCAGCCAACGTAAGCGGCGTCGAGAAGAAAGAAGAGCCCTGCTACTCCAAGGAAAGCGATTCCAAGCGCTGCTGCTCCGTAAACAAGATCTCTTGCTTCGATCGCGAGGATCGCAGCGCCGACTGTCACTGCCGCAAACGCCAGAAACAAGAGGTCTGTCATTTTTGGATTCAGAGCGTTGGGAATCCCACGACCAGAATGTATGTTATGCCTATGTTGATTATCGCAAGAGTGAGAAGGGTAGTCCAACCTGCCCTGAGAAGTTGGTCTAGGCGGACTCGAGGAAACGTAGATCGCAGCAGCATTATCAGCACGATGATTAGTAGAGTTTTGAGCAACATCCAGAAGAGAGGAGGAAGAAAACTGGGCCCAAGGAAGCCCCCTAGAAACATTACGCTGAAAAGGGCCGAGAAAGCGTAGAGTTTGACAAAGCCGGGGCCCTGGGCCGCGAGGAAGAGGACCCCGGGATACTCGGCTTGCCAGCCCATCATGATTTCGGATTCTGCCTCGGGAAGGTCGAATGGAAGTCTTTCCATCTCTGCGACGCTGGTTACCAGGAAGATGAACGCTCCGAGAGCTTGGGGCAGGATGAACCATCCGCTGGTTTGGGCGTTAACAATCTGGCCGAGATTCATGGTTCCTGCCATCATTATGACGCCCAGAGCGGAAAGCCACAGAGGAATCTCGTAGGCTGTTTGTTGAAAGAGTGCTCGTAGTCCCCCGATGAACGGGAACTTGCTGTTGGCACTCCATCCCGCAAGTAGGATGAGGGTGGGAGAAAGGGTAATGATCGCGAGGAATGCTGGCAGTCCGACCTCGATGTTTGCGATTTGAAGCCCAGGGGCGAATGGGATCAGGCCGACTAGGGCCGCGCCGAGAACGAGTCCTGTTGTCGGAGCCATTATGAAAAAGAAGGCGTCGGAATTTTCTGGAACGAAGAGTTCCTTGAATGACAGTTTGATGAGATCTGCAAACATCTGGAGAATTCCGCCAGCCGGGCTGGCGTAGAGTGGCCCGATTCGTAGCTGCACCCGCGCTGTTACCTTGCGTTCCAGCCAACCGAGCAGTGCCCCTATGATAGCGATTGACAAGAGTCCCGGAAAAAGGACGATTTCGAGAAAGAGAGGACTAGTGAGCATGTCAACTATAGGTTGCAACGGACCGAGGACTGGAGCCAACTCGAGTATAGACTCCTACCAGTTCTCCCGATGGTTGGCGAGATGAAGCGCATAACCCAAAGGGATCAGAAGAACGACTATGAAAACAAGAACCGGAACAGACCCCGACGCGCCAAGGGCCCGTAGATTCAACCCCCAGGCGAAAAGAAACATCGCGATGACGTCGTAGACAACGAACATCAGGAGATAGGGATAGTATTGAATGATGAACCTAGTCCTGCCAGGGCCGGCCGCGATCTGCCCTGACTCGAACGGTTTTTTCTTTTCAGGAGTTGGGCGAGGATCCCTGGGGGAGACGAATAGCCTTAGAATGATTACGAGGGCGACGGTCGAGACGAAGAGAAAGGCGATGTAGGATCCGATCTCCGGGATTCCCTGTGCGACCATTTCTTGGACCCGTGCTCGATCTTCGAGCCACCGGGAGTTGAGCTATTATAAACGTTTGAGTTAGAGAGTAATTTTGCCCCTATTCTTTCCTCTTCCATAGATAATCGGCGTATTCTTCGAGAATCTTCCGGTTTCTCAACCGTTTTACCTTCCGCAACGACGCCTTCGCCTCAATTGCATAATCTCTCGCGCGTTTCCGTGCAAATTCTAGAGAGCCCGTCTTTCTCAGAAGTTGCAGGACCTCTCTGTTGCTACGACCGTTGTTCGAGTTCAACATGTCCGAATTATGGTTGGGTCGAGGAGCCTCATGAAGGCAATGGGAAGTCACGATGTTCGGTCCCTTCAACAGCTGTTCCCCAGACCCGTTGTGGAAATCAAGCACGTCATCTTGGATCTGAAACGCCATTCCGCCTGACCTTCCGAACTTCTGCATGCTAACAAGATCCTTCCCCTCTACTCCGGCGATTGCAGCTCCGATACCAGCGGCGCTTCCGAACAGCGAGGCCGTTTTTAAGTCAGCTATCGCGATGCACTCGCTTACGCTCGCGTTCAGGTCGGAGATAATGTCCAGAAGCTCTCCCCTGCTAACGTCCACTAGGGTCGAGCCGATCATTCTCATGACCTCGGCGTTCTTGTAGTTCGACAGGAGTTGAACGCCTTTGGACGCAAGGAATAATCCAGAGGTCAGCGCTTTCTCGTTGCTGAACGCCATATGGATTGTGGGGGCCCCCCTACGAACTTGGTCCTTATCGATCAGATCGTCAAAGACGAGAGTGGCGGCATGTATTATCTCCAGCGCGGCAGCCGCGTCGAGCGCATCCTCAGGATTTCCGCCGAGCGCCTTGGTCGATAAAACGACCAGTAGAGGTCGACAGCGTTTGCCACCAGTCTTGAACATGTACTTGATAATCTGATTCGCCTCCTCTCGATCAAAATTCGTTTCAAGAGTATTGTCAATTTTCTCTTGAATCGGACCACGCCAACTCTTGAAAACCGGAGGGAAGACGCTCATTTAACCATCTTCTAATTGAGACTTCACATAGCGTTCGCCCACACCCATATTTAATCGGTTCCAATCGCACAGATGCCTTTCTTGATTATCGGTATGTAGATGCCTGAAACAACCTTTATACCAAAAGCAACGAGCCCAGCGTAATTCAAGTGGAAAAAAATGGAAACTACTCCAAAATCGATGGAAGCCCCAGCAGCAAAGCCAAGGAACAAGAACCTCATCCTGGTTGGCATTGTTATCATAGTGCTAATAGTCGTTGGAGCGGGAGTCTACGCATACATCAACACAGGAAGCACTACACCTCAAGGGACCAAATTCACAATGTGGGATGTCGGCGCTGTGTGCTCAAACGCGACCCAATGCGGGTTCAAAGATCCCAGCGGGAATGCCAACTCGACCATAACGTCTGGCACGGTCGTGTACTGGGCCAACACGGGAAAGGCGTCTCACAGCGCGACCAGTTGCGATTCTGCAGGTGTCGCTAGTGGTGGGACGATTGGTTGCCCGGTCCCCAACGCCAGCAACCTTCCCGGTTTCGATACCGGGGTTGTCGCGGGCGGATCCAACACCAAGTCGATAACATTCAATGCAGCAGGAACGTACTATTACTTTTGTACAGTTCACGCCTTCATGCACGGAAAAATAGTGATCCCGTAAGACCGTCTTCCAGAGCAACAATAACCCCCTTTTTTGGGGACTCTTTTCGTTACGATGCCTTGTGTAAATTCGTGCACTGCATGTCTGCTATACCGTGCCTGACCTTCCAGTCGGAACCGCGCAATTCATCGATGACCCCTTAGAGAGACTCTTTGCAGTCCACAGAAGCGAAATGACCAGCATGGGAATGGATGCTCCGATGAAATAGCCTTGATACGAAGCGAGAAGAGTCACGAATACGATTCCCGATCCCCCAAGAATCGCCGCCAGCAAGCCTTGCGCACATGAGGGACACACCGAAAAGATTCCCATGAAACTCCCCATCGTAGTAAGCAGTGAGCCGTTTCCTCTCACCGATCTGGTTCTGTGTGCTAGAACTGCTGCACTCACATTGGCCCCAACCAGCCAGGATACGGCAAAAAGTAGAACGAGTCCTAACGGAGTCGCAACAAGGCCAACATTATCCGAGAGATACACTATCAGCTGAGGCATCTGGCCAATCGATCCGCAACAAACGGCGAATGTAGATGATGGAATCATTACTCTGTAGGATGCAGAGAAGCTTTGGGCGGGTTGGAAGACGAGAATTCCTGAGAGGATCGACAAAAACAATCCGTAAGCGACCGCCGATGCTACTCTGACCTTTCGCAAAGACCGAGCACGCGTGATGAGTCTGAGTTTGACTAGCCAAGAATTTGTTGACCGTTCTTCTTGGCTCTTAGAGAACGAGTCGATGAGATTCAAAGTGCTTCGAAGAGTTATGATTACGCCAACTACCAAGCTTGAGAAACTTGAATACACCATCAGCTCCAATATTCCTGACGAAGCACCACCGCTCGTGTAAACTGTTGCGGTTGCGCTTGGAACTGCTACGAGCCCGAGGGCGATGAGAGCGAAGCCAAGAGGGACAGATATTGTTGAAGAGACCGTGAGTCCATCTCCTCTCGTTACCTATTACTCATTCTTAGTGCCCGTGGAGCTGAATGAAACTGAGGCTCATCAGCAGGGATGCGATGACAAGTCCAATGATGACCCAAGAGGACAGGGATCGAGGTTCGTACTTGAGATGTTGGTAGAACATTGCGATAAGTATCGCCTTCATTCCAGCCAGTCCGAGAAGAATGCTCACGTAGAAGCTATACGGTATTGTCGCTTGGAGGGTTGCCAGATTGAATTCGATGTCAGTCCCACCCACCAGTATCGCAAACACGAGAAGGTAGAGATATGTCGTGTTCAGTTCAATCACCTAGATCAGATAGAAGAGAGGGAAGAGGAATACCCACACGATGTCGACGAAGTGCCAGTACAATCCGAAGTGTTCTATCGCATGATAGTCGCCCTTAGTGTATCGCCCTCTGACCGTATTGGCTAGGAGATATACGGTCATGCACATTCCAGCGACGACGTGTACTCCGTGGGTGCCAGTGGTGATGAAGTACGATGTTGCAGGGAGGCCACTCGCAACCGAGAAGACCCCATTTGCCCCGAGTTCTATCCACTCGGTCGCTTTGATGTAGAGGAACGAAGCACCAAGCCCGAATGTTGCCAGTAATCCAGCAATCAAACCATTGCGAGAGCCTATCTTCGCAGATGCCAGAGCCATTATTGCGGTAAGACTGCTAGTCAACAGAACGAGAGTCATGGCGAAACCGTTTCGGATCGAGAAGAGTTCGCCAACCGCCGGCCAAGTCGCAGAGTTTGTTCTCACGAAAAAGTAGGCGCCAATGAGAACTCCAAAGAAGATGACCTCGGCTCCCAGAAAAGTCCAGATTCCCAGCTTGACGTTTGGAACTTCCCGGAATGGCCAGCTTTCCACGTGTCTCTCCTCGTGCACAGAAAATCTCTCGCGGCTGTAGCCGTACAGAGAGATTACGCCCAATATCGTCCCATCTGCGATAAGTGGCCAGAAGGGCTTGTAGCTAACCGGGGTCGGACTGCTTGGTTGTCCAATGCTCAGTCCGAGGAAAAAGAGGAACGCTGCGAATGCCATAACTAACGGCCATGGAGTCAATCCCTCGAGATGCGAATACGCGAGGCCGTTTCCGACTTTCGAATCATCAATATGAGCCAAACCGTTAGGGTAGCCTGGGCCGTTGCCGAACCGGTACGTTCCGTCCTCGGCAATTGACGGGATCGTATCGAAGTCGTGAGCAGGAACTGGAGACGGGAGAGACCACTCCAGGGTCCAGCCGTCCCAGGGATTCGGCCCGGAAGGCGCGCCTCTCCTCTGGCTGAGGAAGAGGTTTAGAAAGAGAAGTACTTGGGCACCACCGAAGATGAAGCCCCCGAGAGTAGCAAGTGAGTTTAGTGGTCCCCATCCCGTATCGGGGGCGTATGTCTGTATTCTCCGGGGCATATCCAGCAAGAGAAACATCGGAAAGTAGAGAATGTTAAAGCCGATGAACGAAACGACAAAGTGGATCTTAGCAATAGTTTCGTTGTACATTCTTCCGGTAAGTTTCGGAAACCAATAGTACAAACCGGCGATCAGCCCCATGATACTTGCGCCGACCATGATGTAGTGGAAGTGAGCCACGACGAAATACGTGCCCCTTAACGCATGATCAAGAGCCACGGATGCGAGGTATACTCCCGTGATCCCGCCAATCACGAAGAGGGCGATTGCCCCGAGCGCAAAGAGCGCGGCCGCCTTGAGCTTGACCCTTGCTTTTATCAGAGTCTCGATCATTGCGATTACCATCACGTCAAAGGGGAGCGAAACCGCGATTGTTGTTACGGTGTACAGCTTGGTTGACGTCAATCCTATTCCTGTCACAAACATGTGATGACCCCAGACGATGAAACTGATGACCGCTGCCGCAATCATCGAGCCGATGACGTACTTGCTACCGTAGAGAGGCCTTCGAGTGAATGTCGGAATAACATCGGCGATAACGCCGATGGCGGGAAACAGAACGATGTACACTTCAGGATGCCCGAAGAACCAGAACACATTGTCCCAGAGCAGCGCCCCACCTTGAATCGATGAGAAATAGAAGGTTCCGAACGCCCGGTCAACATATAACAGGAGAACAGCTGCCAGGAAAGACGGAAACGCATAGAGCATCATGAAGATCGTCACCAGAATCGCCCACGGGAAAACCGGCATGTTCCTCAACTTCATGCCCGGAGCTCGCACCTTGAACATGGTCACGAGAAAGTTCACCGAGCTCATTGTTATTGAGACCGTGATCAGGATGAGTGCGGCAGCCCCAACGTTGAGTCCGATTGTTGGAGTGAATTGAAACGCGGTTTGAGGAGAATAGAGCGTCCAGCCGAGGTCTGGGGCACCGAAGATGAAACTCATTATAATTGCAACGCCGCTGAACAAGTAGAACCAGTAGCTCATCGCGTTGAGCCTTGGGAATGCAAGGTCCCGAGCTCCAATTTGTAGTGGAATTATGTAGTTCGCGAAGCCAAAGGCGAAGGGGGACAGAACCCAAAATATCATCAGAAGGCCATGCACTGTTACGAACTGGTTGTACAGGGTCTCGGTCAGCACATTGTTGTTCGGAACTGACAGCTGTGTCCGCATGGTGAGAGCCAACAGTCCAGCCGCGACGAAGAAGAAGAGGGACGTTACAAGGTAGAGGATTCCAACTTCTTTGTGGTTGGTTGTGAACAGCCACCTCCTGACTCTGGGTGGAAAAATATCCTGGCTCATAGGGTCACTTTGCACTACCATACCAATTCTGGAAATCTGTGACATTCATCACGTTCAGAGTTGCGATCATTCCGACGTGTCCGGTCCCGCACAGCTCAAAGCATTGGATGGTGTAATTCGCGGTCTTGTAGGGGATGAACCAGATCGTGTTGGTTCGTCCCTTGATGGCGTCTGTTTTGATCTTGAACTGTATTATCCCGAAATCGTGGAAGACATCGGCGCTAGTAACGTCCAGAACGACAGTCGTGTTTACTGGCACCCTGAATAAATTGGTGTATGAGCGAGCGCCCGGATATGTGAAGACCCAGTAGAACTGGTGACCCGTCACGTCGAGTCGTGGGCAGCTTTGTCCCGTAGCCTGGGTCTGATTGTAGGCAGCGATGCTGTAACACCATGTAGCATTTGGTGGGTTATTTGGGAAAAGTGTGTCCACGGCGGCAAACGACGTTATTATTAATATGGCCAATAGGAACGTCGAAAGAGTCACCGTGATCAATACGTTTCGACCATGACCGCGTGAGGTAGGAATGCGGCCCAGTCGAGGCGTATCTTCGGGATCGCTTGAAGAGTCTTTCGCGCGGTATCTGATTATCAGATATGCCATTAGCGCGAAAACAATTACTCCAACAATAATCGCGAGATACGTGAAGATGCCGTATAGATTGTCAAAAATTACTTGAGTGTTGGAGACCGCCATCTTCTATGTCTCTTGATTTTCCTCGTGTCGGCCACTCGTTTTTAAAGCGTTATGCACTGACTATAACGAATGAGCACAGCCATTATCTAGAAAGCAAATGAGACAAAGATGTAATCCTTCTTACTGTTATCGCATTTAGTATGACCGCGGAAAACAATGCAGAGGCCACCGCGAGATGAGCCGTACTAACCAGGGGATCCAGGTCAGTTTTGACAGTCACCATCCCCAGCAAGATCTGGCCCAAGAGAATAAGAAAACTGACGGTCGATAATTGGAGGATCCTCTTTTCTTCTCTGTATCGTGTCCAAACGACTAACGTCGTACCAAGCACGAAAAGCCCGACTACTAGCGTAAACAACCTATGTGTCCATTCCACCAGAACTGGTCCCGAAAGTGTCGGGATAACCTGTCCGTTGCACAACGGCCATGAATCGGGGCCTGAACTACCGCAGGCCAGCCCGGAACCGCTAAAGACGACATAGCCTCCGATGACGATCAACACGTATGTTGAGAGTACGGATCCGTAGGCTAGGATTCGAAGGCCTAGTGTTCCCTTCAGTGACGCCATGGGAGTAGCAACCAGTCTTTGGTTTTCTTCAGTGCTATTTAGCCACTGACCATGAAGAACTCTTACTTCGACCTCAGAATCTCGTCGGTCATGTTCTCCAATAGTTGACCTGGACTCGGTCCTTTCACGACGCTACTTGACACCAGCACTCCCCGAGTTCCGAGCTCAAGAGCCTTGCCGACATCCTCTGCAGTGCTGACTCCAGCGCCACACAAAATGTCGACGGAGTTGTTGACGGACCGGATCCGTTTAATCGCGTTGGTTATCAATTCCGGCTGAGCCTTCGAAACTGCAACCCCTGTACCTATCAGGTCTGGAGGTTCTATGGCGATTATGTCCGGGTTTAGGGATGCAACCGCTGCGCTGACTCCAGGAGTGTCAGTGCAGACAAGAGTTGCCAAATCGGAGACTCTTGCAAGAGACAGCGCTTCCTCTATGTCAGAGATCTTGATTCGTCTCTCAGAATGGTTAAGAATGGTTCCGGAAGCTCCCACAGCTTTCACCGCCTCGGCCAGAATGTGGCCTGTAAATGCTCCGGGCTTGATTGGGTCGATGTGCTGGCTGAAAACAGGTATTTCGACAGCCTCAGTTACGCTCTTCAGATCGGTGAACTGCGGCGCAACTGCGATCGTCACGCCACTATCTTTCGAGACCTGATCGGCGATCTTCGCGAGTTGAACGCCCCTCTTGCCGGTGGCTTCGATGTACGTCTTGAAATTCACAATAATGGGAGGCGCTCTAGACCCTTTGATTCTGCTCAACCCTTGGCGTTCCCGAACAGACCAGCAGTTGTGCCTGAGAGTTCTTCAAACTCGGAAACTAGTTCCTTATTCCCCAAATAAGTGGGGGCTCGTTGTGAGAGGCTTTGAGGTTCAAGGTCTAGAATATTCCCTTTTCCCGTGCTCGCTTTCCCCCCAGCCCTCTCGGTGATGTATCCTATTGGATTTGACTCGAATTGTAGACGGTACTTTCCGTCGGGCGCATCGAGCAATTCTGGATAGGCAAAGAATCCACCACTGCATAGTACCTGATTGTAATCACCGACAAACGATCCCCCATATCGAAACTTCAGTTTCCTCCTCTCTAGCGCGTTCGCAAATTCGCGGACCTTCTCCGTCCACTTGTCCCGCGATCCCCCGATCCCGTAGACTAATCCTTTCTGGGGCAGGCGGTGTGGCTCTCCGTTCGAGATAAATTTGGCAGCTCCGGTGCCCCTCCCCGCTGGAGCGGCAAGATAAACACCGCTCTTTATCCCAACCACCGCTTCAACGTATGGTCCGTAAAGGAAGTAGACTGATGATAAAAGATCGCGGCCTTTGGCTGGCAAGGCTTTATCGTGATAGATTCCGACAATTGTGCCCATGAGGTTGTTCGTCCTGATGTTAGAGGACCCGTCTAGAGGGTCTAGGGCAACAGTGTACTCGCCATGATCGGCATTCATCACTGTCTCCATCTCTTCAGAAGCCACCTGTCTAACCAGACCGCTCCTAAGCAACCTCTTAGTCAGAAGCCCATTAGACCAGACATCAAGTTCCGTCTGTTGTTCTCCGTAAACGTTCACACCTTCAGTCATTCCCAGCGTTCTAGGAATCTCCCGGACAATCCGTAAGCTAAGTTCAGCCAGAAGGTCCACGAGCTTGCTGAGACTCCGGTCTTCAGTCTCGAGAAGCTCGCGAAGTTTCCGTGCCGCCATAGGAGGACCTACTTCTTCACTGCGCTACGACAAGCCGCAACGCCTTATCGACTTCGCGGCCGTTGAATATGATCTCCTTCAGAGCCGACGCCATCTTGAGGGGTTCTTGGTGCTGCCAGACGTTTCGCCCAACCGCGAGACCAGCTGCCCCTGCGTCCATCGCTCCCTTGACCTGGCTGAGAAAGGTTTCGTCAGTCGGAGCCTTAGGTCCGCCCGACATGAAGACTTTGATCAGTCCAGCGGCCTTGACCGCCCAGCTGAACGTTTCCGGTGACCCAGAGTACTTTATCTTGACCGCGTCAGCTCCGACCTCGAGGCCCGCTCTAGCGGCGTAGGAGACGATTTCCGGGCTGGTGTCATTCTTCACAGCCTCACCTCTCGGATAGATCCAGGCGATAGCCGGAATTCCGTCATCGTGAGCTTCTTCCTGAATCTCCCCGAATTCTTGTAGCATCAAACTCTCGTGAGCGCTACCGAGATAGATGGTATAGCCGACACCCTTCGCGCCCAGGCTGACCGCCTCCTCCACGCTACAAACCTGAGTTGAGACCGGCTCACCCTTAGGCAGACTGGTCTTTCCGTTCAGTTTCACGATGAGCGGGATCTTCCCGGTATAGTATTTCTCAGCTATGCCTTTGTGTAGAACAAGTCCGGTGAAGTCTCCCTTTGCTGCGATGTCAAGAATGTAGCTTGGATCGATATTCTTATCGTTAAAATCCGCGGAAGGTCCGTGCTCGAATCCCTGGTCATATGCAAGTAGCATCCCTTTCCCGTCTCGGAGAAAATTGTTCATGTTAGCCTTCAAGGATTTATCCAGCCTCAAAATTCCCGCTTCCCCACTTTAAACTAATCCATGCTCCCAATCTCCGTTCACCCCCCCAGGGAAACCGTTATCGGACAACGGATATGGCGCGGCTCTATGCCAAGGCGCATTGTGATCATCGGATGCGGAGTCTCTGGCACAACTGCAGCGTTTCAAGCGCGAAAAACAGATAGAACCGCAAAGATCGTTCTACTAGGCGACGAAACGCTACCTGAGTACTCTCGGTGTGGCCTCCCCTACGCTTTCAGCCATATAGTGCCAAGCCTTGAAGCACTGATAGGATATGATGAGGCGTTCTATGAACAAATGAACCGGATTGACCTCCGTCTTGGCTTGAAAGCTACGAGGATCAATATAGAGAAGCGAAGCATAGAGGCCACCAGGGCTAAGGACAACTCGACTGAGACTCTAGGTTACGATACGCTGGTTCTTACTACGGGAGCGCGACCTAGCACTGTACCAATCCCAGGGTCCGATCTCAAAGGAGTGTTCACCATCCGTACAATGAATGACGTTGAGAGACTGACCAACCATCTCGTTGAGAACAACGCGAAACGCGTCGCAATAGTGGGAGCGGGACTTACAGGTTCAGAGATGGCTGAAGCACTACTTCAACGTGGCATGGCAGTTCTCGAGGCGGAAATTGTCCCAGAGATTCTACCCGTGATACTCGACCCAGACATGGCCTCGATCATCAGGGCGCGGGCAGAGGAACATGGCGTTGATTATCATTTCAATTCGACTCTCGAGGAGATCGTGGGACGGAATGGCAGGGTTTCTGGAATCCGTATTTCGGGAGAAAATTATCCTGTCGATGCGGTTATTGTCGCCGTGAGGGTGAAGCCAAACACCGAGTTGGCAAAGGAAGCCGGCATTGTTCTTGGGGAGTCAGGCGGAATCAAGACGGACGAGCGGATGGCGACTTCTGCAGCGAACGTGTATGCAGCCGGAGACTGCATAGAGACATACGACCGCATAACCCGTCGGCATGTATTCTTTCAGCTTGCCACAACAGCCGTCAGACAAGCGTTAGTCGCAGGGATCAATGCAGCAGGCGGTAACGCAGAGTATCCTGGGTCGACGGGCGTAACGACTGTCAAACTGTTCGGACTGGAGGTCGCGTCTTTTGGACCGACCACAACAGTTTCGGAAAAATTGGGTATGCACCCGGTATCTGTCAGGGTGACGGGGTCTACTCGACTCCCGTACTACCCTGGTGGTAAGGACCTGACCGTCAAGCTTCTTGCAGATCCTAAGGATGGTCGATTATTAGGGGCTCAGCTCGTAGGTGAGGAAGGTGCCACTTTGAGGGCCAATCTGGCCTCAATGGCCGGGCACTTAGGATTGAGCGTCGAGGAGTTCGAGCAGATAGAAACTTGCTACTCACCGCCACTGGCTCCGGTGTGGGACCCGGTGACCATAGCGGCCCAAGCGCTGTTGCGGAAACTCCAAACTTCCCAAGCAGCAAAGTCACGCCCGGTTACAACAGTGGAGAACTAGGTACATGCGAGTTCTCGTTTGCGACCCTATTCATCCTGATGGATTGGAAATTCTCCGATCCACAGGCTTGCAAGTCGATGATCAGACAGGAATTGACAGAACCAGGCTTGTAGAGTTGATCTCGAATTACGAGATCGTTATTGTCCGAGGCAGAACGAAGATCGATGCCAGCGTGATTAAGGCGGCAAGAAAACTGAGAATTATCGGTAGAGCAGGAGTGGGACTCGACAACGTCGATGTCGAAGCGGCGAAAGCCGGAGGCATTCAAGTATGGAATACTCCCGGTGCGCCATCAACCAGCGTTGCCGAGCTGACCATTGGTCTGATCTTGTCGTTGCTGAGAAAGATTCCATTAGCAGATCAGGAGATGAAGGCGGGTCGCTGGATCAAGAACCAACTGATGGGCGAGGAGTTGCAAGGCAAAAGGATCGGCGTCATCGGACGTGCTGGTCGAATAGGAAATGAAGTCTCAAGGATTCTCACGGTGGGTTTCCAGGCAGAAGTTCTCGGCTACGACGTTGTCAAGCCTCGTGGAGTCCCAGGTCTCAGCTATGATTTCACTGAATCTATTGAAGAACTTCTGCAAAAATCCGAGATTGTCACAATACACGTTCCATACACTCCGCAGACTCACCATCTTCTCAACGGCAAACGGCTGGCGATGATGAGACGAGGGTCCTACTTGATCAATACTTCGAGAGGAGACATAGTCGATGGACCAAGTTTGCTAGAATTGCTTCGGCAGGGCCAGCTGGCCGGCGCTGGGCTTGATGTGTTCCATCTTGAACCGCCTGTCGACGAATGGGAGAAAGCACTGGTATCTCTCCCGAACGGTGTTACGGTGGCAACCTGTCACATAGGTGCCCAGACCAACCAGGCACAGCGAAGAGAGAGCGCGGAACTTGCTCGGAAGATAGTATCTGAAGCATCGAAAACCATCGTCCAGCCACCAAAACCCTAGCTTCCCAGAAGCTAGTGCGTAGGAATCGCCCGTTTTCAGCCCTGATCCCTGATCTGGGACCACGCCCCTATCCCACCCCGTGAATCGTTCGGAGATCGCTAGATTTCCTGTCTTTTTCCCCTCCCGTCTAAGCCTGGACTGCGCCCTGAATCGCCAGACTCGCCCAGAAACAACACCGGACAGGAAATGGTTTTTACAAAATAGGGGGTCTTAGCGACTCGACCTCGCGTCGCATAAGTGGCTCTCTCGGACCCTTGTGAAAGTCTCAGATTCTCGCGACTCCAAACCGCGGCGTCTCGAAGACAACCCTCTATTATGGGTAGATTCGATTAATCAACCGCGGGAACGCTATCGCGTCCCGTATGTGGTCGAGTTTGCAGACCCAGGAGACAACTCGTTCCAGGCCGAGTCCGAAGCCTGAATGGGTGACGCTGCCAAACTTTCTTAGATCCAAATACCATTCGTAGCTTTTCGGGTCTAATCCCTCTTCACGAATCCTCGCGAGCAACGCGTCATAGTCCTCAATCCTTTGCCCTCCACCGGTAATCTCCCCATAACCTTCTGGAGCCAGACAGTCTACGGACAATGTAACCTCTGGATTCTTGGGATCCGGCATGTGATAGAACGCCTTCGCCTTCTTCGGATAGTGAGTGACAAAGAAGGGACGATCAAATTTCGCAGTCAGGAGTTTCTCCTGCTCGTATGCAAGATCGTCGCCCCACTTTATCCCGGATTTCTCCTCCCCGATCATCTTGAACGCCTGATCATAGGTGACTCTTTCGAACGGTAGCTTCAGCTTCTCTAGATCCTCTGTTTTCCGCTCGAACAGTGCGAGTTCGGGCTTACACCTTTCGACCAGAGTCGCAACGATATGGCTCAGCAATTGCTCTTCAACCTCGATGATACAATTCAGATCGCACCAAGGCGCTTCAGCTTCCACGTGCCAGTACTCTGTCAAGTGCCGCCTGGTCCGTGATTTCTCTGCTCTGAAAGATGGAGCAACGGTGTAGATTGGGCCTACACTCGCGATCAATGCCTCAGCGTACAACTGCCAGCTCTGGGTCAGGTAGGCTTTCTGGTCGAAATATTTCACCTCGAACAAAGTCGCACCACCCTCCACCGCAGCGGAGGTGAGACTTGGAACATGAACCTCGGTGAAATCATGCTTGTCAAACCAATCACGAACCGCGGAGAGGACGACTGCACGTACTCTCAGAATCGAGCGCATCTTGTCACTTCGAACGAAGAGATGCCGCTGGTCCAAGAGAAACTCAGGACCATGGAACTGCTTCGCGATCGGAAACTCTTCGAGAGCCGGATGCACCACTCGCCCTTCATCTACCTGAATCTCTCGCCCGCCGGGCGCTCGAGGATCAGCTTTCACCTCGCCACGTAGCTCGACACTCGACTCTATTCGAGTCGATTGGAACTCCTCGAAGGTCTTCTCGTCAACCTTCCCCTTTCGTAGCATACACTGGACCACTCCTGAGCCGTCACGCAATAGGAGAAAGATTATTCCACCCCCGGTACGCTTGTTCTGAAGCCATCCTCGCACGCGAACCTGCTTTGCGTCAAGGGTGCCACGCAGAATTTCTCTTACAGTGACGAATTGCTGCATCCCTAGACCCTGCAAAACTCAAGGTTTGACTACCCTCGGATTATTTAAGAATCCCAATGCGACCTAGCGATAATAAGATATGTCAGAGCTGAGAGAGCGGTCTACAAAGAAACTGGCAGAGCTGAAAGCCTATCTCGATAAGAAAGTCGTAGAAGACGAGGAAGAAACTAGGACACTCAGATCCTTCCTCGAAGTAATTGATCTCTTACTCACTGAACGAAGCTATCGAAAAGTCGAAGTTCCGAAAATAATGCTCGAGACTGGCAAGAAACAGGAAGCCCCTCCACAGAGCATCAGGACAATCAGCGGAGTAGTACTTGCCGATATGTACGTTAACGGACCAAATCTCCGAGTTGTCCCTGGTGAAGGAATGAAATTCGACACTAACACTCCGCCGTTCCGGCCATTCCTACTGGGCAAGGTGCTTGAACCAATGCAGAAGAAGGACGAAGAAGCAGTGCGAAAAGGAGGATTGTCACCGGATCGAGTTCTCTCATTCGACCTCGACCAACAGGGCAACCTGCTAAAGCAGTTGCACGTAAAGAACTATGGCGACGATACTCGCCTCAGCGAGATCAAAAACGCTGTCCGCTGGACATTTCGGAAGATGTACGAGAAAACTATTGGCACATAGAGCCTAGCGACCTGGGGCTAGCGGCCCGCACCGCGACTCTGGAGATCGCTCTTCACAACCGAGGCGTAATCAATCCCATATGTCGTCTGAAGATAATCTCTCAACGACATTGCCGAACGTGCTTCGGAAATGAACCCCTCCTTGGGAAACTGAAAGGCTTGTGCCTGTCCACACGACTTGCACTTCGCGATAACGCTGTCGTATATGGTTCCTCCTGACATCCCGAAATCATGATCAACCGGCTCCAATTGGCCTCCGCAATGGCACTGGGTCTTCAAAACCGTAGCGTAGGTGGCCTGTATTTCCCGGAAATGCCCTTCTGCATCTCGGAGCAGCTGTTCCTTTAGTTCCAAGTACCTCGAGTCGTTCCCTAGCTCCGGCCTCTCGGTTTCCACCCTTCGAAGGCCATATTCCAGCAGGTACGCCATTGGATTCCCCGATGAGGCCATGACCTACCTTCGGGGCGGCCTTTGAAAGAAGAGATTGGTACCAGTCTTGAAGCCTTCAAGTTCTAGAAGATGGCCCTGCGTCCGGAAAAGGTCTCTTTCTACCAGGCCTGACAAGTGCATCATCCACATCACTCATCTGATGGTTCAATCCTCCGGCGGGCAAGATCACCGTCACCAATTCAGTTTGAAAGTTGTCAAGCGGGTAAACCTTAAGAAATCCCGTTTCCCCCTTGTTTTCGATTTCGGATTCAAAAAGAGGTATGATAGAAATGTCTGCACAAGGAACCCAGGGAGTGCCTGTACTCATTCTAAAGGAAGGAACTGGACGATCCACAGGCAAGGAAGCTCAGAGGAATAACATAACTGCCGCAAAAGTCGTGGCGGAAACTGTCCGCTCGACCCTCGGACCCCGAGGAATGGACAAGATGCTCGTCAGTTCCATTGGAGACGTAACAATTACCAACGATGGTGCCACTATTATGAAAGAACTTGATGTCCAGCATCCGGCGGCGAAAATGCTTGTTGAAGTGTCGAAGACCCAGGATAACGAGGTTGGAGATGGGACCACGACCGCTGTAATCTTATCGGGTGAACTTCTCGAGAAGGCTGAGAAGCTCTTGGACAAGGATGTGCACCCAACTGTCATCGTCGATGGTTACCAGAAGGCCGCGGAAAAAGCGATCGAGATTCTCGACAAACTATCGATCCCTATCGCGGAGAAGGATGATGTTATCCTCCGGCAGGTCGCAACAACATCAATGTACAGCAAGGGCATAGCAGTCGCCAAAGAACACTTTGCTGACATTGCCGTCAAGGCCGTCAAGCAGGTTGCCGAGAAAACTGATGGTAAGCTGAAGGCCGATATTGATCTGATCAAGATTTTGAAAAAGCACGGAAAGAGTCTGGAGGAAACTGAGCTGGTTAAGGGGATTGTTATCGACAAAGAGCTGGCGCACGCTCAGATGCCGAAGACGATCACTGGTGCACGGATAGCTCTTCTCAACGCTAAACTCGAAGTTGAGAAGACGGAGTTCGACGCGAAGATCAATATAAACAACCCTGACCAGATGCACCTGTTCATTGAGGAGGAGGAGAAGATGTTGGTGGACATGGTCAACCAGATCGAGAAGACTGGCGCGAACATCGTATTCAGCGAAAAAGGAATAGACGATGTTGCATTGCACTATCTGGCCAAGAAAGGTATTGGCGCAGTCAAGAACGTGAGTAGCGGTGACCTCGAGAAGTTGTCAAAGGCAACCGGTGCGAGGGTGGTCGCTAGCGTCAAGGACCTTGCAAAAGACTCGTTGGGAGAGGCAAAATCGATAGAGGAAGCTAAGATTGGCGAGGACAAGCTTCTGTATGTCCGAGACGCTAAGAATCCGAAGGCTGTTACGATCGTTATCCGAGGAGGAACAGAACATGTCGTGGACGAGGCGGACAGGTCGCTTCATGACGCTCTGTGTGTTGTAAGGAACGCTTTGGAAGACGGTAAGATAGTCGCGGGCGGAGGCGCTCCTGAAGCGGAGTTGGCCAAGCGATTGCGAGAATACGCTGTAAAAGTTGGCGGAAGAGAGCAGCTGGCTATCGAAGCATTCGCAGAATCACTGGAAGCAGTGCCGACCACTCTCGCGGAGAACGCTGGGCTTGACCCGATTGACGTCCTAGTCGAGTTACGCTCAAAGCACGAGCGAGCCGGAAGCCCGTGGTTTGGAATAGATGTCTTCTCAGGCGACGTGAAGGATATGAGGAAACAGAACGTTCTCGAACCGTTACGAGTGAAACAGCAAGTGATAAAATCGGCGTCCGAAGCGGCATCGATGATATTGCGAATTGACGATGTGATAGCCTCCAAAGGAGTCGACAAGGGAGCTGGCGGCGGCAAGGATTTCAAGCCGCCCGGCGACGACGAAGAGTTCTAAGACGAACCCTGCTCTTCCAGCTTTCGAATACTCGTTCGAACGCTCCTATGGAACTACTCTTGGGTCACGATTTACTTTCACAAGGGTCCGAGAGAGCCACTTATGCGACGCGAGGTCGAGTCGCTAAGACCCTCCCTCAGCTAGAGAAAATTCGCTGTCTGCCAGTGATTATTGGCGAGAAAGGCGATGCAGGGCACAGACCAGGCTTGGATCGCATGGCGTTTTGATGAGTCGTCACGAACGATTTGCTATGCAATTAAGGAGACGGCTCCCAGATTCGAGATCGGGGCAGAAAATAGGCGACTCCGGCGACTAATCGAATGTTCTCACTGGCCCCATACTGAAGCCAAAAGGATTCGGGGACTATTCATTCCTAGCGCGAGAGCCTTTTTTCTTGGATTACTCCTCTATGGATTAGCGACTAGATTTCGGTGAGTCTTTTCCTTACGTGATGCAGTATGTTCGGGGGGGTCCATACTGAGAACACTCTAACGTATCTAGGAGATGCTGCTGCTCGTATCGTGCTCGCGCTTCCTTGCTCCCGATAACCCTTGATGAAAGCATCCACATATCCCGCAAGCGTCTTGTCGAACGAAAGCCAATAGTGACCTGAATAGAAGAGAAACTCTGCCAGATCCCAGGAATAATCCCCTCTGTAGCGGGCTTGTTCAAGATCGACTAGAGTCACTTCGCCTTTCTTCTCAACCAAAAAGTTCTCTGGCTTCGTATCTCCTAGCGCAGCTTCAAGCCCGTGTGCCCCAGCCATCAATTTTCCTGCTTGGTACGCGGCCTCCTGTACTCTCTGACCGATTTGAGCTGCCTCGGCCAACCTTGGAAGAAGACTTGACAATTGGTCCCCAGAGACATAAGAGAACAGAATTGTCCGCGATTTCTGGTCGGCCCCTAGAATAGATGGCACAGGTATTCCACGTCGCGAAAGAAGGTCGTTGAAGGCGTATTCAGCCTCCATTCTTCTCTTTCCCGAAATTGAGAAATGAACCGACCCAAGCCCGAAGAGACTCAGTGTCACCCATTTCAGAGACACCCAGTTCGTGTAACGCTTAGCCACCAGCTTCTCACTGTCAACCTTCACCAGGAAGACATCGTTGACGAAACTGCCGATCCGTCGAATCGAAACCCGGCCGTCAGGACGATACCTCCTAACGATCTTCAAAATGAGATCCATTTCTTCAGGCAAGAGAACTTCTCCGTTAACTGGCCAATGATGGCCCTAGGACCAGTTTTCCTAAATATCGTCCAAGAACCCATCGTCCCACTCTGACAATATTGTCTACCGACAGAGGAAGCTCACACAACCGTCGAAACTTTCTCATATGCTCCGTTGGTACCTTCGCTCTCTTCCTCATCGGCTCATCGACAGCGCTACTGCTTCTTGAATGGACGAGCAGAGTACTGCCCAGGAATGCCCAAGTGGGAATCCTCACACTGGCTTTGAGCGCCACACTCTCGGTCGTAGTCTCTCTCATTGGGATTCCCATAGGGTTCGCGTACATGTACTTCTTCGGGGGTGTCGTATCAACGAAGGCGATTAAGCTCTATCTCTTCATAACGAAGGGAACTCATGTCATCAGTTCTAAGACACCGGAACTCGCGGCGGTCCAAGCTTCTCGAGGCTTGAAACTGAAACTTCGCAGGCAGATCATGTACTTCGGGTTCATTCTCGCTGTAGTAGTGCCTTTTGCAACCTACGAAGCCAAACACAAAGACATCCCGTTCTTCTCGCCTCTGGCCCGAACGACCGACATAGTGAACTTGATCACCCAAGATTTCATAACACTCACAATGACCGCGTCGCTAATGCTTCCACTAGTTGCACTTGCTCTCCCGTACTTCGGAGGGCTGAGACTTCGAAGCATCGATGTCGGCCCATTTCACACCACGGTCCTCTCCATGGTAGTGGGTGCATCAGGCGGCTTTGCGCTCCTCTATGCGGCCTTGACACAGCCGATCCTCAGCGTGCTCGGGTACATTTTCTTTCTCTTGATTGGGGTATGCTGGTGCTTCGCGCTCGGCTGCAACCTAGCAACTGACCCAGCAAACCGACACATCGCCCGTATTGTAATAGCCGAGAAGGTGAGCTCCAGAGTCGTTTCTTCGAAGATATGGCTGGAAAACCCTCCTGGGAAATTCCGAGAAGTCTAGAGATGGATTCGAGATACTATTTTTATACACTGATAATCAACCAACTATCGAATATCGTTGGATAGGGTTCCCACAGGTATCAAAGGGCTAGACGAGCTTCTGGGAGGAGGCTTCCCGGAAGGCAAATGCATTCTCGTAGTGGGCAGCCCGGGTTCCGGAAAGACGACGTTCGCGATCCAATATCTCTACAGCGGAGCCCTTCAGGGCGAGACAGGACTCTATGTTACTCTCGACGAGTACCCTGACGTGATAAAGCAGAACTTCCAATCCTACAACTGGGACTTGGACAGCGTAGAGAAGAAGGGCAGACTCCTCTTCCTAGACGCAAGCGGTCTCCGGAGAACGAGAGTCAAGAACAATGGTCCTCACGCGTTGTATTCCTCCGACTCCGGCGAAGGAGTCAGCTTCACCGAAGTCCTGAAAACTCTTACAAAATTGGTCGAAGGCGAAAACGTCGAACGGATCGCACTTGATCCTATCACATCGGTAATGTTGAGATATGGAGAGGAACTGAAGAGAAGAAGGGCCACCGTCGAATTCTTCGACGCTCTAGCCGACACCCGTTGCACCTCACTGGTGACAAGCGAGCTCAAGACATCGTTGTTGGATCGAAGATTCCAACTTGAGGAATTCCTCTCTCATGGAGTAGTCGTCCTTCACACTCTCATGCATCAGGGGAACTTTGTTCGGGCAGTCCAAGTGGAAAAGATGCGTGGAATATCCCATGACACACAGATTCGACCTTACCAGTTCGGTACCTCGGGAATAGAAGTCTTCCCGCGCGACAAAGTATTCTAGGTCTTAGGCTTCTTAGAATAGAAAATGATTCCCTTCCCATCTTCTATCGCGAAGACATTCCAACCTTCCTGGTGCCTTCTGGCCCTGAACTTAGCAATTCTAAGACGTCGACGACGAACTCCGCGCTCCTCAAATGCTTCCATTTGAACAACGCAGTCAGCCGTGTCTTCGAGTTGTCGTTGAACCCCCACTTCCATGCTAGGCCCCAGGATAAAAACTGCTTTGCCCCCTATTCCACGCATCCTGGCCCCAACCGATTGCACGAAGGATATGATGCTCTCAGCCTTCACCTTAGACGCAAGGGGAACCAGGGAATCCAAATAGAGGCTCGCTCCCTTCGCCTTGTCTAAAGGTAGCGACGACGTGATCTTTATCCCTAGCGCAGTCAAGTCTCCCAGAGAAGATGTGAAGAATTTCTCCCTCGATTCCTGCCCAGCTTCCGACGAGTACGCATCGACAAAGCTCAACAGTCCACTCTGCTCGTAACCCGTGACGTCGAGTCCCATGGACTTCATATTTGATCGTATATTGGTGGGAAAGTCGCCAGTTGCTACAAAGATGCAGGGTCTTCCTTTCCTAAGGTCTTCGTACATCAACTGCTCCGACAGAAGAGTCTTACCGGATCCAGTATTACCCTCAACAGTCATCGTGCCACCGCTCAGCTCTCCGCCTGTTAGACTGTTGAAATGTTCGAATGGTGTGAGATACCTCTTCGACCTCCTCTTGGTTCCAAGATACAAAGCCCCGCCCACGACGGCCGCTCCACCAATAGCAACAAAAGGTATGAAATTGAAAGGTGGAGTTCCCCCCTTGAATAGACCAAAAGAGGAGGAACCTCCGAAAGTAGAGGCTAGGCGGCCTTGGGAGTCGATTAGATCAATGCTAATCTGATAGACCCCTTCTGTGGCGTTCGAGGGATAGGCCCACTGAAAGTTGTAACTGAATGGAGGGAATTGGGTGAGCGGAAACGCTTCATTCCCGTTTCTCGATTGGTTGTAGACCGGTACTCGGTTAGGCCCGACTATTGTCAAGTTTACTCTTTGGATGTCAGCTGAACCGAAGGCCGCAACCACCGAAGCTTGAATCAACACTACGTTGTTTCCTGTTGAAGTTTGGAGATCAAAGTTCGGAGCAGGTCGTAGCAGTTTGTCGAGGATTGCGACACTGTTCACGAAGGCGTACCCTGAAAGTGGCATGAGAACCGAGGAAGATCTGATTCTGGAACCCCAATGAAGGGTCACCTTGGTGCCTATTGGTGGATCTGCCCAAACCGAGAATCTGACTTGAGACCCAAAAAGCAGGGTGTTGATTGACGGGGTATAGGTGATGTCGAATAAAGCGGGCGTTGTCGTAACAGTCTCCTGGATCTGTCCGGTGGTGACATTGAAGCCACCAGCAAGTGTAAGACCCAGAGTTACCTTCGCCGTCTGGTTCGAAGAGAGCCACAAGGAGAAGACGACTGGGCCCGTGACGGTTATCGAATCGAAGAGCTGGTTTTGCATCGTGAAAATTGAAGAGGAATTGGTGAGATCTTTTGTCATCGTATTGTTTCCCGAGGGAAACTGGAAGGATAGGCCGGCGTTGCTTGTTGAGTTACTTCCTGCGAGATAAAATACTCGAGGTACGGCTGCGGAGGTGCCATCCGCTGTTGACTGTGGCAGCCAATAGATGACAGCGACCGACAATATAAGGAAAATCGTCGTTGCGCTTTTTGCGTTCAATCCTTACTAAAAACAAAGAGCCTGGGGGTTAAAAGGTTCGTAGGTTTAGCCCTCGAATCTGGCGATGGTTGATGAGCTTACCTAGAGGGTACGCTCTAGCCTTTGCCAATGCGGAAGACTGAGGTTCCGCAGTTGGGGCAGGTGCCCTTGACCGCAGCCTTTCCGTTCTTGAGCGTGACGTTCTGAGGGTTCTTTATCTCGATGTTTGCTTTGCATTTGACGCAATATGCTTGTGGCATTTCTATTCAGCTGAGCGTGCACTGGAGCGTGGTAGTATTTGAAACTCACGTAGAACGCGGAGATACCCACGAAGGGCGACCGTGAAAACGAGCGAGAATACAAGTATTTTCCTCTAAAAGAGCTTGAAATAGTGCTTGTCAACCTGCTCAGACCGTTTCTGGGACTGTAATATCCATTAAGGTAGGAAACTTGCCCGTTGTTCCTTCCAATGCTTGAGCGGAAAAGATCCGTTCAAGGGGCCTTAGAATCTCTTCGAGAGCATTTCATAGGTGTCTTTCAGAAGTTTCTTCGTGGAATAGTTGAGAAGCTTTTGAGCCCAAGTACGCTCGAAGAGGTCCCTCATGCTCAAGTTCTTCAATCGGTCAAGGTCAACCTGTTTACTTGCCTCCATGAGGCCGGTAGCCATGGTCGAGAATGTTTCGAAACTGGGAGGCTTCACCGGCTCGCCACGAGCAAGCGCTTGCTTTCTGAGCTCGTTGTAAAATCTGAGCGTAGCCTTCACAGATTTTCCTATGGCAACGTCCACTTTCTGGTCGAACTGAAACTCCGTTTTTAGGGCGCTCCTCGATTTGAGCGTGAGGGCATCATTTTAGTCGGCGCCTCCTCGTACGGCATCGACCCGTCCTCATGAGTCGCCTCTCCACAGGCGTCTAACGATGCCGCAGTAGAAGCGTTTCAAGCGTTGAGCAAACTCCCGTGGATTGTTATGGTTGTGACACTATGATTGTCTTAACGGCAGTCTGGGAGGTCCGGGCGTGCTCGATTGCCTTCGAAGCATCTCGCAAGGCAAATTTGTCAGTAATCATCGAGCGAAGATCTATTTCCCCTTTAGCCAGAAGGGCGAGGGCAACCTGAATATCCGATTCTATACAAGAATAGCTCGTTATGATCGAGTTCTGCCGACTGAATAGAGCGCCGACATCAAGATTGATCGCTGCGCCTTGAGCTGGAGCACCGAATAGGAGGAGTTTTCCTCCCTTTCGAACAGAAGCGAGCGCTGGTTGTATCGCTTTCGGATTCCCTGTGGACACAATTGCCAGATCGACTCCGAGACGGGTCAACTTGGTAACATGTTCGGGGACGCTCGAAGAGGACGAGTTTATCGTCTCGTTGGCACCCAGCCTCTTAGCTATTTCGAGCCTTTGAGGGAGAACGTCCGCACCGATGATAACCTCTGCACCCATTTTCCTTAGTAATTGTATCTGTGTCAGGCCCGTTGGGCCTAGGCCAACTACGAGAACGTTGTCTCCAGGTTTTACCTCTGCCTTGTCCAGGGCTCTAACGCAGCAGGCGGTTGGTTCTATCATAGATCCTTCCTCGAAGCTTGTTTCAGGAGGCAAGCGCACGACGCCTCCTCGGGTGACGTTGGCCTCGGGAACTCTGAAGTATTCTGCGAGTCCGCAGGGATCGAAATTTGTCTTCTTGAAATGATCGCACATGGTATGATCCCCTCGTCGGCAGTGGTGGCAGCTGTAGCATGGGACATGGTGGTGTGCGATGACTCTATCTGATTTTCTTAGATCGGTTACGCCTTCGCCAAGGCTCGCGATGGTTCCGCTGACTTCGTGGCCAAGGATTCCTCCCGGCCCGTACGCGCCGTGGACCTTTTCGATGTCAGTTCCGCAAATTCCAGCGGATGCCAGTTTGATCAGGACCTCACCCGGTTGGAGTCTGGGGGTGGGAACCTCCCTCATCTCCGCGTGCCCTTGCCCATTGATTAGACATGCGAGCATGAGAACGCCGACTTGGCCGTGCAATTTAACGAATTTCCCAATCCAGACGATGATCTTGTGGTTTCTGAATTAGAGCTTATTCCATAAGAAGAGTAGATGAGCCATGAATAGTAGTGGGCTACCGTTGTCCCTATGCCAGTATCGAGAACTCGCGGCACCAAAGACTCCGTCAAGTTCATGCAAGTACTTGACAGGGCAGTCTATCTGAGGCTCAAGCAGCTAGCGCACCAGAGAGGGGTTACTGTTCAGGAACTTATCCGAGTTCTCCTCATCCCTGACTGGCTGCACGGCGCAGAAGAAAAGCGGTTGAGAGCCGAGTTGGACAGCCGCCATCGTAGAGCTACTCAGAAAAGGCTCTTTCGGACTTCCCTTCAGAAACCGCTGGTTTCCACTAGAAAGAACTGACCTTCGTGCGAACTATTGAACGGTTGCCTCTGGGCGACCGTTCCCAATCATAATATAGTATTCTCGCCCGGTATCATCAAGGCATCTTCTTGATCAAAGATCTCGACGTGGAGATGGAAAAGGGAAATGTCGGTTCCATCATAGTCTTCGGGGATTCGACTGTCGGAAACCCGGACCTTCGATATGTAGCTGGAACATCTCTGCCGCGGGGCGGAATATTCCTAAAACGAAGATCGAACGATCCGACACTTATCGTCAGCAATATCGATGTGGGCAGTGCGCGCCAAGGAAAAGTTCGCGATATCAAAACATATTCTGACTTTGGCTACGAACGCATAGCGAGCAACTTCGACCGTGACGAGGCGCGGATCCGGTTCTATCAAAAGATCATGAAGGACGAAGGACTGCACGGTCCTACGATTCTGGCGGGAAGGAATGACGTATCAAATACTTTGCATTTGATCGATGGGCTCCGTCGTAAAGGTGTGAAGATTATTGGCGAGAAGTCGCCAACGATAGTTGAGACCGCGCGTGAAACAAAGGATCGCTGGGAGATCGAGCGCCTGAGAGTTCTTGGAAAGAAGACCATACGAGTTGTGGAGGACACTCTTCGGTTTCTGAGAGGGGCAAGAGTCAATGGAAAAAGGGTATCTTACAGGTCAAGACCATTGAGTGTTGGAATGGTCAAGAGGGTTATTGGAAGGTCGCTTTCCGAGCAGAGCCTTGTTGCTCCGGAGGATACTATTTTCGCTCCGGGAAGAGGGTCGAGTGATCCTCACTATAGGGGTGAGGATGAGGATGTCATCCGGGCTGGTGAGCCGATCGTCTTTGACATATTTCCCTCTGAGCCCGATGGGTACTGGCACGATTGCACCAGGACCTACTTGTTCGGTTCGCCACCGAGGAAAGTTAAGGAGATGTATGATGCAGTCCTCGAAGTCCAAACTTCCGCGCTGGACATGGTGAAGGAGCAGGTTCCCTGCAAAGAGATGATGGCGAACGCTTGCAAGATCTTTGAGAGGAAAGGATACCCAACTGCACGCCAACTGGTGAAAGGGAACAAGGAGGCGCGTACTCGCGGGTTTATGCACGGGCTCGGTCACGGCGTTGGATTGACCATTGGAGAGAGACCCTACCTCTCACTATACGGGAAGGACCACCTTCGAAAAGGGTCCGTGGTGACGATTGAGCCGGGCCTCTACGAGCCTAGATGGGGCGGCGTGAGGATAGAGGATATCGTGGTTGTTGGTTCTCCCTCAGAAAACATCACGCCTTTAGCGAAAGATATCGAATTATAGTCCGAAGCCTAGGTTGTACCCATGTACGGGGGCGGGATGCAGCCCAGACAGAGGATCCGGGTTACATCCGCGGGCGGCGTCGTCTATCGCTGGGATGGCGACAAGCCGCTCTTTCTGCTCCTAGCCAGTAACAAAAGAGGAGTTTGGTGTTTGCCGAAGGGGCTGATCGAGGAGGGCGAGGATGAGGTTACGACGGCTATGCGTGAGGTGCGGGAGGAGACTGGTGTGAGCAGGGTGAAGTTGCATGGGAAGCTCGGTGCGATCAAGTACCAGTTCGGGTTTCGTGCGAAAACCTACGACAAGACTGTCCATTTCTTCCTGTTTGAAACCGATCAGGCAGATGCGAAGGTGGGAACTGAGCATGACGCTATGGAGTGGATGCCCTACGAGAAGGCACTTCAGACGCTGTCTTATCCGAACGAGAAGGAGATGCTTTCCAAAGCATCGAGCATTATCCAGTCGGAGAAGGCTCATTCCGCGGAGGCCAAGCTGGATCAGAGCAAGCTTCCAACTAACTAGAATTGATTATGGAGAACCGGGTTCGTCGGGAATAAGGAGACTAGGAGGCTTCCACGGTGATAGATCCATCTTCTTCCGAACTTAGAGTCTACAATACGCTGACGCGGAGACAGGACAAGTTCGCGCCTATCCGCCCTACCAGGGTGAACATGTTTGTCTGCGGCCCGACAGTGTGGGACGTCTCGCATATTGGGCATGGAAAGACCTACGTCGCCTATGACATTATTGCGCGGTATTTGCGGAGGAAGGGCTTTAGCGTCTTCTTCTTACTGAATATCACTGATGTTGATGATAAGATCATCAACAAGGCTCGCCAACTAGGGGAAGAACCGCTTGCGCTCGCTAAGCGTCTTACGAAATCCTTCTTTAAAGACATGAAGGATCTTCACGTGGAAAGCATAAACCTCTATGCCAACGCTTCGGATCATATTCCCGAGATCATCGATCAGGTCGCAGGACTTCTCAAGAAGGGTTTGGCTTACAAGGTTGAGGGTGATGTCTACTTTGACATCTCCAAGTTTCCAGGCTACGGGAAACTTTCCCACCAGAAGCTTGAGGACCTGACGGTTCACAGGGTGGATCCTGATCCGCGGAAAAAGCATCCGGGGGATTTTGCGTTGTGGAAGGGCCAGAAGCCTGGCGAGATATTCTGGGACAGTCCTTGGGAAAGAGGACGTCCAGGCTGGCACATAGAGGATACCGCGATCACGCTGACGTATTTCGGGCCAATGTATGATGTTCATGGTGGTGGGACGGAGCTGATCTTTCCACATCACGAGGCAGAGATTGCTCAGGCTGAGGGCTTGACCGGGAAGAAGCCGTTGGCGCGTTATTGGCTCCACACTGGCCTGTTGAGTATTAAGGGAGAGGAGATGCACAAGTCTTTGGGGAATTTCATCACGATCCAAGAGATGGTCAGGAAAGTTGGCACTCCGGGCTTACGAGTGTTCTACGCAGGAACGCACTACAGGAGTCCGCTGGACTTTACTGAACAGGCGCTGGAGCAAGCTGTCAGCCTTGCTAGACGATTTAGGCGGACGTATGACCAGCTGGTTCTGGCTCGTACTAAGATGGGCGATGAGAGGACTGACCCAACCGCGGTCTTGAAGCGGCTCGATGAGGCGCGGGATGACTTCTTCAAGGCGATGGACGATGATTTCAACACTCCAGGAGCACTCGCCGCTTACATCAGAATAATCGGATTGGCGGAGGAAGAGGTGAGGAATCCAAAAGACAAATCTGCGAAAGCGATAGTCGATGCTTTAGAGGATCTGGGTTCGGTCCTAGGCGTCTTGGAGACAGAGACTGTTGCGCAGGACCGGGTTTCGGAGCTGGTGAACTTTGTTCTGGAGCTGAGGAACGAGCTTAGGAGTAAACGCGATTTTCAATCGGCTGATCGCATTCGCGATCGAATGGCCAAGCTTGGCTTTGTGGTAGAGGATTCGGCCGAGGAAACGCGCTGGATAACCTAGTCATGCTTGGAAGCGTTCTTTGTCTGGTTTTTGCTTTGAGTCTTTAGGATCTTCTTCACTTCATCGAGCTGCTTGAAAGATCCAATGTCATGATGCGGTTCCGGCGTCAAGTATCCGTAGACTCGTTCTCCTTTCGCGACGAGTGTGGGTATGACGTTTGCTGCGATGTCGGATCCGCTTGAACAGTATTTCAGGACAGAGGGTTCGCAGAGGCAGACGCCGATGCTGACAGGGTATTCCTTGATGACGGGTTTCTCCTCAAAATATTCTATCCTACCGTCTTTGTCCACTCGCCCGACTCCGTAGTCGATTCGGACCCCGGTGCTGAGTGCGACTGTGCAGGTTGCTTTCTTTTCTTTGTGGAACCGGATCATGTCGGTCAGGTCGAGGCTTGTTAGGACGTCGCCGTAGTAGACGAGGAATGTTGAATCGATGTGGCCGCTGGCCTCCTTGAGCGCGTTCGCCGTGCCTGTTCGTGGGCTGATGCTGTAGCCGACGTTGACGCCATACTTTGATCCATCGTCCAGATGGTTACGGTAGACTTCGCTGTCCTCATCAGATAACAGCATGATGACGTTTCGGATTCCGTGGCTGGCGAGGTAGCTGATTACATAGTCGATGAATGGTTTGCCGGCGATCGGTATCATTCCCTTGGGAACGTAGCTTGTGAGTGGGGAGAGCCGTGTGCCGGCGCCGCCTGCCAGAACAAACGCCTTCAATGGGATCGGTAGCTTCGCGGCGGGTCTTCGACCTGTATAAGGACTTTAATTGCCCGATATCCGCGTACGGAAGAAACGACTCTTGCGTCGCGAGATGTACTGTGCAATACCCCCCCCTCCTTTTTTCTGGAGAAAATTTCCTGTCTGGCAATGATAATGGGCGAATATTACAATTCAGGGCAGTGTCTGGGCTTTGATCGCAAAGCATGTTAACGTGTAATCTAGGCCGGTTCCCGAACGATTTCAGGGCGTGTTGTGGGACTTGTCCCAGATTCGAGATCAGGGCTGATTATGGGCGAATTCCGTGCGACAAGTGTTTGTTCAGTCACTTTTAGGGCAAAATCGAGGGGGATGAAGAGTAGTTGGAGGCTTTGTTTCTGACCGACAAGCCTAGAATTACGATTTTCTACTCTAATTAGTAGGAATGCATGGCATAAGACGACTTTGTCCGTTCATGGCTAGACTTGTAGAGCGCCTCGGCTGACGAAATCCTCCAGTTCAGCATGTTCTTCATGCAGTCCATGCACGTACCACACTTGTAGCTCATGCCCATCAAAATCAGTTGTCTTCGTCGAAAGCACCTTCGCCCCAGGTCTCATAACCCAGTGAGACAAACCCTCTTCCAGATCCGCGCGCGGAATCTCTGGAAAAGCTGCTTGAAAATCTGCAAAACTCACCTCAGCCTCGGGGTTCAGGTATGGGTCGTGGAATCGGTGACGGAAGAACTCGATAATTTTGCCGAGGGGAAGAATCTTCTCGATCCTCGTCGGCTTGTTCTTTCTCGCTTTGCTGGTCACGAACGATCACGTCAATGCTCTGTTATCTGGAAAATGGCAGCGGAAAATATGGCTGTTGCAGTACCCGGACCCGACTGTCGAAGGTAGCCATTTCCCCTATCCTCAGCCAATGCAGGATAGTTGGGTCCTAGTTAATGCTGACCTTTGACGGCAGAACGTGTTCCACTATTTTGATTGATAAGGTCAGATCGTTTCTCTCCGCAATCAATGGCCTCAAACTAGGCTCGATCGAACCCTGGGCTAGTTTTAGAGAGGCCTCGTCCAACTCACCACTCTTATGATCCAGCTTTGCATTGACCAGATATTTTGTCAGACTCGTGATCTGTCCTGTCAGCTCGGCTAGCCTTGATCGCATCGAGCTGACCAGAGTGCTTGCCGTTTTCACCTTGTCCATGTAGCCTGTCTTCTGCGACTCCAAGAGCTCGGAGTAGATTTCACTATCAATCTCCCTCGAGTCTTTCAATGATTCAAGAGCGCCAACTCTCTTTCTCAACAGTGATAGTTCGGAAATGATGTCCTCGGATTCGAGTTTCCACTCCGGAGATATCGTGATTGTCTTCGGCGTTAGTGCCATTTGTCGGGCCTTCGCGGTCAGGATGATTCCACCCGTAGCCTCTACCTGGACGCCTTCCATTTCGCCGAACGGGTTTCGTTCGATACCGATCACTCTTCCAAGCAATCTGCCGTAGATGTCAGTCACGCTTCGGCCGAGGAGAGCCTTCGTCTCTAGCTCGGGAGATAGCATCGATTCTACCTCACTCGATGGGCTGGATTCACGATCTGGGGAATCTCAGGGAACTTCTCTCTCATCTTTGCCTCGGCCATAAGATCCGCCTCCTTCAAGATGTGGGCAGACTCATCGTTGACAGGGATCGACATTCCATCCGAGTCGACAGCCTCCCCAATCTCCATCGTGAGATTTTCCAACGAGTCCTCGACATCGCCAATTCCAGTTGATATCTCGGGAAGTTTGCCCTCTAGCTCGCCTCTCACCGTACCCAAGAGTCCTCTGACAGAACCCATGCTGTGAACCATATCGCCAAATTGTTCTATGGTTTCAAGGCGGAGAAGTGCCTGTTCGAGGCATATCTGGCTTCGGAGGGATGTTTTGATAAGTTTCCGGATTTCTACGCACTCGTTTGCGAAAACGGTCGCCGTCTGTGCGTCCCGTGCTTCCAACGCTTTCGTGCACTTGTTCCGAAGGGTCTGGTCTCGTGATTCCATCTGCATGATGCTGCGCTCTAACCGCGTGGTTTGTGTGCGGAGCTTGTGGGTGGCGAACTGGATCCGCTGCTTCATCGGTGTCGGCTTGATGGCTTCCCGAATCCTATCGGCCAACGAGGGATTGTCGCGGAACATGATTAGTCTCCAATCATCCTGTTCTCCGGCGTGAGATACGACGGTGGTCTAAGGTGTACCTGGTGTTTGGCTTGTGACGCTTGACGAGGCAGGGCGGTGGTCATGAAGATCGTTGTTCCCTGGTTCCGGTTCAGTCCTCTCAACAGAGGGATTAACAGATTTGTGGCTGAGCCATCCAAGTCGCCCGTTGGCTCGTCGATCACGAGTAGCTCGGGTTTGACGGCTAAGGCTCTGGCCAAGTCAATTCGTCTTCGTTGTCCTGCGCTCAACCCGTCAGGGTATGAACGTTCGATCTTGTCTAATCCAAAGAAAGCGAGAGCTTCCTTGATCCTTTCATCTCGCTCCTTTCTCGGGACCCCTGCTAGCGATAGAGCTAGATGCAAGTTTTGCGAAACTGTCATCTGTGGTAGCGCAGTGGGTCTCTGAAAAACGGCGGCTGTTTTGACCAAGCCGCATCGTTTTACAAACGATTCCCGGGTGACGTCGTGGTCACGGAAGCTTACGGACCCGTGAATGGGCTTCTCCAAGCCTAAGACTACGTTGACTAGTGTCGATTTTCCCCAGCCGGACCCACCGAGGACGGCGAGGAAGTCTCCTTGATCCACTTTCAAGGAAACGCCTTGATCGTAGAGTCGGAGGACCCCTCTGATTGAAGGGTATTCGACTATCACTGACCTGGTTTCGATTACGGATATCATTGTCGCTAGCTCTTGTAGTTCTCAACGAACGAGGAGGATCGTATCCTGCGCAGACTTGGTAGTGAATAGAACAAGCCTCCCGCGAAGAACAGAACGATCACTGGGACGACAAGCTCGAAAATCAAGGTAGTCGCAAGGAATCCCTGCAGTATGATTGGAGAAAATGCTATCAGAGCAATGATTGCACCTCTGAAGAAGTAACGTAGGAGAATCTGCCAACTGGAGCCTCCGTAGGCGAACAGTGCCAATTCTTCCCTTGTCCGTCGCGTCGTTGTCGAGACGGACGCCAGCGCGCAGGTTGGGGGAACGACTAGCAGAGAGAGCCAGAGCCGTGAGTTGAAGGCAGCGGGACCTATTGTCGCGAGGGAAGCTTCGAGAGCCACAATTCCCATTACTAGGATCGCGAGTAGGTCCGTGGCTTCTCGTGGGATGGCGCCGGATAGGACGATAGGGGTCCAGGATGGCTTTTCCAATTAGAATCGACCTTCTATTCTGGGCCTGCCATGGATCGGAGGAACATTCCTAATCGTCCTTCGTCGTAGGTCCTGATTACTGAGGAGGCGAAGTCAATGTCAAGGTTCATCGAACGGAGCTTAGATAGAACGGCGTTGACGTCCTCTTTGTTGCGGGCGACTATGAAGACGAGTCCTTCTGGGGTTCCGAGGGAACTGATAACGTTGAGGGTTTCAGGTATTTCACATATTTGTTTCAGGATGTCTTCTCTGGATGGGGTGCTTGGGAAGTTGGCGGCGACAATGACTTGTTCCGACAGCCCGAGTTTTGAGAAGTCGATGAGGGTTGTGTACTCGCGAATGATGTGCGCGTCTTCCAAGCGGTTGACTCTGTAAGCGATAACGTTGGGGTGGAGGGCGAGTTTGCGGCCTATCTCAACGTAAGACTGTTTGGAGTTCTCCACGAGCTCCGCGAGGATGCGCAGGTCAGTTCCGTCAAGGTTCACGTCTTTCATCCTCTATGATGCCTTGAACGACTCATCCCAGTCGAAGTAGCGCTTGATGATGTTCTGTGAAACGCTTGGACGTCGGCCAACGATGATGGTCTCGAAGTCTTCCATGGTAATCGGGTCAGGAATAGCGTTGAGATCGTTAGCGGCGCCACGCTGGAAGAAATCGCGGACCACCTTAATCTGGGTGGACTGGAATAGATCGCGAATATCCCCACCGGAATAGCCCTCTGTCCTACGGGCCAGCTCGGCGAAGTCAACATTGTTCTGGAACTTCAGGTTCTGAGAGTAGATCTGGAACATGTCCATACGGGCTTTGACGTCTGGGAGCGGGACGTAGATTCTCTTCTGGAACCGTCGAATGAACGGCTCATCCAGAACCCACGGCTTGTTTGTGGCGCCGATGAGGTAGACGTGTAATTTCTTGTTCTTGTCGAGAATGCCGTCCATCTCTTTGAGGAACTGGTTTCTGACACGGACTTCTCCTCCGACTTCTTCTCCTCGGACACCCATCAGCGAGTCTATCTCGTCGATGAAGACGATCGCTGGCTGTCCGTTTTCAGAGACTTCTCTCGCCTTGGTGAAAAGCTGGGAGACGTTTCTCTCGGATTCTCCAAGCCATTTCGACATTAGGGAGGCGGCGTCGGCGCAGAAGAACATCCCTTTGATCTCGCTCGCGATCGCCGCTGCGAGTAATGTCTTTCCACAGCCTGGTGGTCCGAAGAAGAGAATTCCTCGCGGCCAACCGAGTGGGAAGAGATCTGGTCTTCGTACCGGGAAGATTATCGATTCTTCGATCGCCCTTTTCGGCCTTTCTAGGTCTGCGATATCGCTCCAGCTTATGTCGGGTTTCTCTGTTAGAACCCACTGGTCGAGCTTGATGGTCTTAGAGTCTCGGGTCTCAGTGGAATCCATTGGATGAGCGATGGGCTCGTCTGATTGGAGTTCTTGGATTCGTTTCTTGTACGCTTCTACGTGTTCTGTGTAGACTTTGTTTTGTGGTGCAGCTGGGTAGAGGGAGCATAGTTTGAGGAGGACTTCGATTGCTCGTTGGTATTTTGTGGCGGCTAGTCGTTTGGAGCCTTTTCTCTCGAGCTCGATGGCTTCTTTCGCGTATTTTACTGCGAGCGATTCCAGTTCTTCTGATGCTGAGATTTCTTGTCCCTCCTTGTGACATTGAAGGGCTTGGACGGGAGCACTTGTCTCCCGTTCTAGTCCATGACTATCTTTCCGTCGTCCTTGAGCCGTTGTAGAGAGCGTCTGATGTCATCGCTTGGTACGAGGAGTTCTGCCGAGCAATTGTTCAGACTCAGCTCGCCGTTGTGCGATTTGATGTAATCAAGGAGCTTGTCTTCCAAGGGAGCCTCTTCTGATCCTGAGGTAGTGATGGCTATAGGAATTCTTTGTTCGGGGGATCTTGTTGCTGCTTCTGGGATGGGTTGGCGGGCTTCAGGTAGTGGCAGCTCTGGGAACCGTTCTTTCATCTGTTGAGACGCGATGGCGCTGGACTCTTCGAGTACTTTGCGTGCTTCAGTGCTTGAGGCGCTCATGTCGAAGCCTTGGTCTTCACCGACTTGTCCGGTTTCCATGCTCATGTCGCTGAGCATGTTGTTAACCTCGCCGAGCTCATTGGCTACTTCAGGTATGACGCCTGCGATTCTGCCGCGGGTCTCGCGTACGACTCCGATGACTGGGGCGATCTGGGCCATTATGTCGCCGAACTCTTCTACTGTCTGCATTCGGAGTATGACGCGTTCAAGGGCTAGTTCACTACTCAGGGTGAGATGGGCCATTTTCCGGATCTCGGCGCACTCGTTGGCGTAGAGGGCGGCGTGAGCGGGGTCTTTGGAGAGTTGTGCACCGATGCAGCGTTGGAACATTTCCTTATCGCGTTGCTGGAGCCGGGCGGACATGTGCTCCAGTTTTTCCTTCTGGGATCCGAGTCTGAACAGGGCTTGCGCTATGCGTTCTTTCAATGGAATAGGATGGACTTTCTCTTCGAACTTTCGGAACAGCCCTTGAATCCTCCTAAGTCTCCCTCACGTGAAGTACTAGAACAGGGTCTCTCGAGGGAGAGGTTGTCGGAGGGGTGGGTTGAGGAGTTTGAGGTATTGGTTGGGGCTGTTGTGCCGCAGGTGGTCCTTGGGTCGCGTCGAGCTTCTGCAGATAACCGTAGATGCTCTCGACGTCCTTCTTCTCGGCCATCGCGCGGACAAGGCCGCTGTCGATAGCGTCGCTAGCTGCTTTGTAGTTCATGTCGTCGAACTCGCCGGACGCGTGTAGCATCTTGTTGCCTGCGAGATGTGTTTGTAGCTGTCGGAGTTGGGTGTTGAGAGTGCTGGTTCGTTGGCTTAGAGTGTCGATTATCTCCTTCCTTTTGCCCTTCAGCTCATTGATCGCATCCTCGTGCTGCTTTCTTAGATCCTCGTAGACATCCTTCTGGATGTCTCCGACGCTGAACAGCTCATCGAGAGCTCGGAGGCGTCTGGTCACGATGTCGAATTCTTTGCGGAATTCCTCTGCTTCAACCTTCCAGGCAGGCGCGAGGATGAGGCTGTCGCCGGTTATGGTAACCCTGTCGCCGGGGCATTGGAGAAACTCTCCGTTGCCCTCTTCAATTCCTACTCCCGTTACCTCGTCTCTGAGATTGGCCGAGATACCTACGACTTTGCCGAAGGCTCTGCCGTAGGGGTCTTGAAGGGTTCTCCCAAGGAATCTTCGAACTTGTTCAAGTGTTATCGGCATGATTTTGCACCAAAAAATGTTGGCGGAGTTACTCCTACCTTGGAATCACTGTCTCGTGTTCTGCGATGGCGGTTTGAGAGGGTAACTCCGGGAACTTCTCACGCATCCGTGTCTCTGCTATAGTGTTGGCTTCGGAGATGATCTTCGAGGCTTCTGGGCCTGATGCTTCCAGGTCGTAGCCTTGTCCGGTTGCTTCGCCGACTTCCATGACTACGCTGTTGAGTGTGTCAGAGATCTCGCCTAGTTCGTATCCGACTTGTGGGATGACCCCTGCGATTTGGTTCTTGATTTGGTGCACAACTCCGGCTACTGGGCCCATCATGGCTGCGACATCGCCGAATTCTTGGATTGTTTCGAGTCTGAGTACGACTTGTTCGAGGGCGAGTTCGCTTCTGAGTGTGACTTTGGCGATTTTCCGGATCTCAGCGATCTCGTTGGCGTACATTGCGCTTCGCATTGTGTCCTTGGCCATCTGAGCTTGGACGCACTTGTCGAACAGTGACTTGTCGTGTTGCTGTGTCTTGAGGTTAGCGCCTTCGAGCCTGTTCTGTTGGACTTTGAGTTTGTAGACGCACTGGGAGATCTTTTCTTTGAGTGGTTCTTGGTGGTGGATGCGATCGGTGACCTTCGAGAGTAAGGGTTCCCTTTGCTCTCGGTCCCAATTCTTCATGGACTTGTATGACATTTCTATCTTGAAAGCTGGTTTACTTGGGACGGGTTCCAAGTGGGTTCTTGACACGTAAGGGTGTGATTCCGTACCCTGCGTGCTAGAGAAATTCTAGCTCAGGCAATAGGTTGCATGTTGCCAACAGATATTCGGCGGGTATGTTGTGTGGGCCACAGGACGATTTTGGTTTATATGCGGTGTCAGAAAATTGGTAGGAAGTTGTGCTTTCCCCAATCCCAGTTTAGCATTGCTAGTTAAAAACGATACAATACAGCGTGCATCATTGACAGTCTTGTTTCTACCAAATTGCTGATTCTTGGTTTACGAGCCCCGTTTTACAGGGTTTTTGCGGTCGAACGCTTTTACCATTTTACCTCATAGAAGTCGTTTCCCTAGGATGAAAAAAATGGTACTAAACGATCTAACTCTAGAGAAGTTAGTCAGCGAGATCAACGGCTACAAAGAAAAAATGCGAACCATCTACGAGGAGTATGGACGAGCCTCACAAGACCTCCAAGACAGAATCAACGTGCTAGGATACACGTTGAACGAGCACCTCAAAGAAACCAAGGACCAGATCGGCAACACGCCACAACGATTGCTGAACCTTGAGACGAAATACGTGACCGGTGAAGTCAGCGAACAAGAATACCGCGGACAGCGGGAAGAGTTCAAGGGCCTACTACAGCGAAATCTTCACAGCATCGAAGAGATCAAGGACATGATCGAAGTCCTAACCCACATCGAAACGAGACCACTGGCGTCAGCAGATTTCAAACAGGCCAACCCACCAGCTCCACGAACTCTGATCGAGGAATGGGCGAGGAACGCGGTTCCACAACAGGCACCAGCCCCTACACAGCAGTTACCGGTCTCGACCCCGACTTCGCCAAGCGTCAAGTTCTCTGCAAGCTCCATTGTCTCAGAGAGACCATGGGCTCCACCCGCAACACCTACAACACCCCAATCAACCGACGCACTAGTCAGCGCCCCTATCTCAGCCCCGACCTCAGCGACTTCGCAAGTCCAAGAACAAGCTATACCCGTATCGCCGATTACTGCTGATCCCATCGTCGCCGCCCCTGTTGCCCCATTGACCCAGGTAAGCGATTCTACAGTTGACGACTCCTTCACGACAGCGCCAGCGCAAGAATACGTCGAGGATGTCGCAGAAGCGCTCGTCGTTAAGGTTGTCGATGATATGCCAATTCTTGATGCCTCCTCAGCAGTCGCGACAGCAGAGACAGAGGTTCAGCCAAGCATTCCAGGCACTGAAACTATTCCAGGCATACCCTCAGGACCAGACGTCTCCCAGCCAAACCTCCAACTGCCAAGCCAGTTCTACAAGGTCGTCTGTCCAAAGTGCGGCGCTGACGTTCCCAAGGCAGCGAAGGTCTGGGAGCTCAAAGGCGGCAAGTCCAAGAAAAACGTGCTTATCGGCCTCTTCCAGTGCCAAGACTGCCGGGTCAAGTTCAGAGAAGCCCTCACCAGGGACATCATCTAGAACCTCGAGAGCTCGGCTCCTCAGATTCCCTTCACGTTTTTTTCCCGTTTCTTTTTCGCGATGGTTAGCAAAGCCTTAAGTCGCAAGAACCTTCCCCGCTTCTCACCGTAAGGATTCAAAGAGGCTAGTGTTTGCAAGTGGAGAAAACAGAACCGAAACGTGTTGCACGTACAGAAAGAACACCGGAAAGAATTCCAGAAGGGGCTCCCGAAAGAGCTCGTGAGACCCGTCCTATGAGCCGGGCTCCCCCTGATGTTGTGTTCATCGGAAAGAAGCCATTGATGGCGTACGCGACGGCCGTAATGATGCACTTCAACAGTGGATCCAATCAATGCACCGTCAAGGCTAGGGGCCAGTCTATCAGCCACGCCGTGGACGTTGTGGAAGTTGTCAGGAATCGGTTTTTTCAGGGCAAACTCGTTATCAAGGAAGTAAAAATCGGGACTGAGCTGCTGGGAGAGGGAGACGAGCAGCGAAACGTGTCCACGATAGAGATTGTCCTGAGCAAAAACGACTGAAATTCTTACTTCATCATTCTAAGAGTGCTTAGACCCCAGGTTCTCTCCACGCTGTATAGCTTCACTTCCGAGATCACTAGAGGTTTCTTCATAGCGGACATGTTTTGTGGTGTCCATTCCATGAAGAGGGGTCTCTCCGGACTGTTCGTGTAGAGAGCTCGATCGACGAGGAAGAGTTTGTTCATGTCGTTGAGCGAGTTGTAGATTATCGCTTTGATCCGAAGATATTCCTCGCTCACGCAGTCGAGCAGGACTTGGTCTGTGTATCCTGAGTCTAGGACCGTTAGCTCTCCAGAAGGGCCTTGGTCAAGCTTCATTTGCTAAGCCAACAAACAAGCTCGTAGCTGTTTTGTTCGTCAGCTAGTGTTGATGCAAACGGGTTATAATTGGTATCGCTACCCACGCATCCATAGTATGGAGAATGATAACCGGGGTGGTTACTATTCTACAGAAAGACATCCTTTCGGCAGAGTCTGCTGTAAGGTCGCGCGCGACTTGAGTAGGCCCCCGAGGGGTCGAAAAAAAATCGCCAGAACCGTTTCTAAGAGCGGTTTCAGAGGCTGGTTTCAGATTGCGATTTCAATAACGCGTTTCAAAAACAATTCCCAGAGCCTGATTCCAGTATGCGAATCCCATACTTCGATTCATGGTAGCTGTCTCATCCCGATTTTCGCCAAGAACTTGCGGTTCCACAGGTTTGGACTCGCAGCCTCATGTTGAACTCTTACTGCTTTGCCCAGATTGTTTCTCGGTTCTAGGGTTTGACTGTGAAGACCCCTGATGCCTGTTTGGACTCGTCAAAGTCCTCTGTTCCCATATCCCTCAACTGCGTGCTTACTGCACTTAAGTCTGCAGGAGTTGAGCCCCACTGGATGGTGCCCGTGAAAGTGAATGAGTGTCCGATGTCTCCACTGTTGAACACAACCGCTAACCGAGCGTCGGACAGCGTCTGTCCAGGAAGCAATTGGAATACGACCGAGCTGACGGACAGCGTCCTTATGCCTGTGTCGCCGATTATTGATATTTGAACGCGCGCGTAGAGCGTTACATTGGTGTTGGGATTAAGCAAGCCGACCGTGAAAGTCTGAACGCCCCCATCTCTTGTGATCGAGAGGCGATGTCGCCAATGTAGTTCGCTGAACAATGGTGGACAAGTTCTAGCAACGACCTGAACTAGGACATGCTCTGACGCAGTGGAAGCACCACCAGTCCCGGTGACTGCTACGAGATAGTAACCTGGAGCTGTGCTGGCGTCCGCAGAGACAACAAGGGTAGAGGTAGCGAAGCCAGAGGAATTGAGAATCACGCTCGTAGGGTTGAGCGATGCTGCAGGCCCATTCGAAACCGGAGGAGAGACAAGAGAAGACAGCTGTATGGTTTCGGCAAAACTTCCTGGTCCCAGGAGGAAGATTGTGGAGACCTTGGAGGAACAGGTAAACACCTGGAGGAAGGTGGGAGAAGGAAGCACGGCAAAGGCCGATCCCACATGTACGGTAACAGCGACTGAGTGAACAAAAGTGCCGCTGGCTCCCGTAACGTTCACCACGAACAGACCCATTCTGCTAGCGACAACTTGTAATGACGCGTTGGCATTCTTGTTGGGAGAGAGGGAAAGACTGGGGGGAGAAAGGGACATAGTCAACCCCGTGAGGGGAGAGACAGATGTTGAGAAGGAGACTTGGCCCGCGAACCCGTTAATGCTCAAGCCCGTAATTGTAGAATTCAGCGGGCCCCCGGGAAAGGTGAAAAGGTCATCTGGTCGGGCAACCAAGGCAAAGTCCGGATTAGGAGGCGGTGGAGGTTGGAAGGGTACTGATACTCTAGAGCTCTTCGAGGCGGAAATCCCGAAACTGTCTGTCGCGATCAAAGTCACCGTGTAAATCTTCGCTATGGTGAACATGTGCTGTACAACTGGATTCGTCGTAATGGTGGGGGGGCCGCCGTCTCCCCACTGCCAGGAGTACTTCTTGATTATGCCCTGAGGGTTGGTTGAGAGGCTCGCAGAAGCATTGAAGGTTGCGGTTACTCCTGCATAGGGGCCTGGAGGAACGATGGTGAAGTCCGTGATGGGAGGCATGCAGAGCCGGCCGCTTCCCTCTGGGCAGTCGATGTTTGTGAAATACCCGTCAGACGTATCGGAGGGCACGATATCTGGATTTACTCCACTGGTCAGAACGGCCGAGAGCATGTGAATTTCCGACAATCCTTTCCCAACGATGTTTAACGTGACTTTGAAGAGTGTGCCGCTTGTAGGCGCAAGGGTCGCTGTCGCGGTCAGGATGAGCGCGAGCGAAATTATTCCTGGGGTGTCCTGAGAGAAACAGGAGGGTCCGAACCCGTCGACGCAATTCCGCACAACTATCGGGGTTCCTGCAGTATTCAAGACGGTGCTACTGTAGTCGAGCGGGGCGATGGCCTTGAGGACTGTTGTGTTGTATGAGAGGACGACACCGAAGCCGTTGATGGAAGGCGCTGCTGTCACATTGATCTCAAAGACGATGTGGCCAGAGACCATGGTAAGATCTGCGATTCTAGATGGGTTGACCGCGACTAGGGCCGCACCCGGAACCGGCTGGGCGGGAGTGGATGATGCCGCGTGACTCGAAGAAACGGTATGCATGTTCGGGAGTGAGAGGCTGAGGATTATCAGAACGATCAAAGCCGACAAACCAGGTTTCACAAGCAAGATCATCAAGCTCGGGATAAGTGGGGTTGGCGCTGAAAATATTAAGCCTGCCGGTGGCCATCGCAACTTTTTCCCTGGATCATCCGCCGATTCGGAGTTTTAGCACATCACGAACGTTGAAGAATGAGTTGGAGCGGGCTTGCCTTCTTCCCCGAGACGCTCGTAGGTATTACAGCTAACGCTTAAACATTGAGTGTCTAACTTCCAGTTGCGGGTCCCGCTTTTTCGATTCACCATAGTCGATACTTATTGTTAGTAGTTCGAGTCTCCCCTAAATGCAGACTATTCGTCGTTTGGGTCCTACCGTCGCAATTCTCTCTGACCGGTTACCGCTTAGTCCTAACACGATTTTGAGCCACTGCCGTTCGAATCAGATCTTTCAAGGCTGGCTCGTTGATCTTGTCCTCTTCATGGAGGTCTATCGCCCGGGTTTTCTTAGCTTCAAGCCCGGCATTGAAGAGCTTGTGGAGATCCGGAAGACTCGCGCCTAGGAAAAAGTTCATTTTCACATTTCCCTTGAAAGCACCTACAGCCAAGACCAGCCCGTTGTGAGCATACACCGCGGTGTTCCATTTCCACTCCTCAGCTATCGCGGGGTCAGAATCGTGAACGATCTTGCGAAGCTTGGCCATCGTCTTGCCACGCCAGTCTGTAAGTTCTATGATTTGCTGGTCGATAAACTTGGACGGGATCATTGGAGCCTCCATATTGTTGCATCTTTATTGAACTTGGCTTGAGTCGGAAGTTTTGTCACCGTAGATAGTTGTAAGCGAGTAGCGTCATGAACTCTGGAAAACCATCACTGGTCACAAGAGCATCAAGCAATTCTCCCGCGATCTTGTAGTTGTTCGCGTCTTGGGATTGCGGTCTGGCACCCGTTGTTATCCTCGCCATCTCTTGTCTCAAAATGGTTCGAAACAACTCCTGCGTAATTGTCGATCCATCGAGAAGCTTGGCAGAATGATGAATCCACTGCCAGATCTGCGCTCTACATATTTCCACTGTAGCGGTGTCCTCCATCAGGCTGTTGATGGCCACACAACCCAGACCTCCTAGCCAAGATTCTAGATACTTTATGCTAACCGCAACATTTGCCCTCAAAGCCTGCTCACTAATCTTTGGCTCTGGTACTCCAAGGAGATCCTCGCGAGTTATCTCCGCAATCACGTTCACGTTTTTGGATTCGAAGGAAGGCTCATCGAAGACACTCTTGACAACGGGTACAAGCCCTGGGTGGGCGACCCAGGCGCCTTCGTATCCCTCGGCAGCTTCTCGCTTCTTATCAGCAACTACCTTGTCGATGGCTTCCTGGGAATGGGGGTCGCCTTTGATCGGGACTTGAGCGGCCATTCCCCCGATCGCGTAAGCGCCACGTCTGTGGCAGGCTTGAGCAAGTAGAACTGAACAAGACCTCAGGAAGGGCGTGGTCATGGGGAGCAGCGGTCTTTCGGGAACTATGAATCTCAGGTCGTGGCCTATGAACTTGATCAGGCTGAAGATGTAGTCCCACCGACCGAAGTTGAGTGCGGTTATCCTCTCGCGCAGCTCGTAGAGGATTTCATCCATCTGGAATCCTGCGAGAATGGTTTCGATTAGGACACTGCACTTTATGCTGGCGTGTGGAAGTTTGAGGGCTTTCTCGGAGTAGTCGAAGATCTCGTTCCAGAGACGTGCCTCCAGATAACTCTCGAGTTTGGGGATGTAGAAGTATGGTCCTGTGCCTTTGTCGATCAAGTTCCTGGAGTTGTGGTAGAGGAATAGGCCGTAATCGAAGAGAGAAGCCGGAACAGGTTGTGACTCGGCTAGAACATGTTTCTCAACGAGGTGCAAGCCTCGAGGCCGCACCATGAGAGTTGCAAGCTTGTTTCCTAACTTGTATTCTCGACCATCGGGACCAACATACGTGATGGTCCCATCGACCGCATCTAGAAGGTTAACCTGGCCCTGAACAGTTCCCTCCCAAGTTGGAGAGTGCGAGTCTTCGAAATCGGCCATGTAAACGTCCGCACCCGAGTTGAGCGCGTTTATCACCATCTTCCGGTCAACCGGACCCGTGATCTCAACCCGTCTCTGTCTAAGATCAGCCGGGATACGTCCGACCTTCCACTCGGACACCCGAATACTACGGGTCTCGTCCAGAAAATCGGGAAGTGCCCCGTTTCGGAGGCTTTGATGGACAAATATTCGCTTCTGCAGTAACAAGTCGAGGCGTGGAGAAAACTCCCTGACAAGATCTCCGACAAAAGCCAGCGCGTCGGGTGTCAGTATCTCTTCGAAACCACGGACGCTGGGATCTGTGACTCTGACGGTTCGTGGTTCGAGCACTAGTTCGGTTCGCTTGTCGGCTTCCTCGGATAAGTGCAAACCTATAGGTCCCGGTCACGCTCAGGCTTGGTCTTTGAACCTGAGGGTGCTGCTAGTGTTTCTTGTTGCTTGAACTGTACAGTTTCAGTGGATTCGCCCATCGCGGTGGTTGAAGACGTTCCACTTGATATTACATTCGCGACTTCGTCGAAGTATTCTGTTCCCACAAACGCCTGGTGTTTCACAGCTGCATAGCCTGCGGGTTCGGCCTCGAATTCTTTCCTCTGGACACGAACGTAGGCCGCCATTCCCTCAACTGCGTATTGTTTGGCCAATTCGAACATCGATACCGAGAGGCTGTGGAAGCCTGCCAAAGTGACGAACTGGAACTTGTAGCCCATCGTCGCCAGTTCCTTCTGGAACAGTTGTATGATCTCGGAGTCTAGGTTTTTCTCCCAGTTGAATGATGGCGAGCAATTATACGCTAATAGCTTCCCAGGGTATACTCGGTGGACCGCTTCTGCAAACCTTCTAGCCTCATCAAGGTCCGGTGTGGGTGTCTCGCACCACAAAATGTCAGCGTAGGGGCCGTAGCTTATCGCTCGTGCAATGGCCGCTTCGAGGCCAGATTTGATTCTGTAGAAGCCCTCCGTTGTTCTCTCGCCTGTGATGTAGGGCAAGTCCCTCGGGTCCCCATCGTTTGACAAGAGTTTCGCCCCCATGGCATCTGTCCGCGCAATGAGATACGTTGGAACTCCCATCACGTCGGATGCAAGCCGAGCAGCGATTAGGGTTTTGATGAACTGACGAGTTGGGACGAGCACTTTTCCTCCTAGGTGGCCGCATTTTTTCTCTGAAGCTAGTTGGTCTTCGAAGTGTACTCCTGCGGCTCCAGCTTCTATCATCGCCTTCATCAATTCGAACGCGTTGAGAGGGCCTCCGAATCCTGCTTCAGCGTCAGCAATTATCGGAACGAACCAGTCGATTTTTCCCTGGCCGTTCATGAACTGTATCTGGTCGGCCCGCTGGAAAGCCTGGTTGATCCTCTTTACGAGATGCGGGACGCTGTTGGCCGGATACAGGCTCTGGTCAGGATAGGTCTGGCCTGAGAGGTTAGCGTCGGCTGCGACCTGCCAACCGCTCATGTAGATTGCCTTGAGACCGGCTTGTACCATCTGGAGAGCCTGGGCTCCGGTGAGTGCACCGAGCGTAGGAATGTACGCTTCGTCCCTCAGGAGACGCTCAAATTTTTCCGCGCCCAGTCGGGCCAGGGTAAACTCTGGATGAACTGTCCCACGAAGCTTACAGACGTCCTCGGCCGAGTATGGTCGGCGGATTCCGTTCCAGCGTTCTGATCGCCAGGCCTGCGACAGGCGTTCAGACTCTCTACTGGTGTGCTTTGTTCCATTGGTCAAGGGAGCTTCTTGTTTTCGATGTCTGTCGGCGAATTATAAGTGTTGATGAAGGAATGGTCCGAGTTCTATCTTTTGATATATATTTGCATCGATAGACTGTCCCTAGGTTCCGATCGCGGCAAGGATTATGGAATCTTCCAAGCAGTATCTCGGGAGGAAGCTCTCTCGTTTTTAGAAAGTGTTCGGAAATATTTTGGTAGTTGAGACCTTCAAGAACGTTTATGCATGGCTCCTCGGACGAGTCGCATGAAGCAGAATTTGAGACATGTTGCCGTTGGCCTATCAATCTGCTTGGCGCTCCTGACCAGTCTCGTCATTAGGCTAGCCGATGACTCGGTCTCCCACACCCAATCCCCTGAGCAACTCTCATAGAGGGGATAGTGAGTGGCAAGAGTTACCCGGACACGATGGTGCTTGCTCGCCCTCTTACTCGTCGGTGTCATCTCACTCGCCTATACTAAGCAAGGTATCGCGGAGACACCGCCGGCGCCAACCGGAGTCTCATGGAATCCCAATGTAAACTGTGTCCCGGTAGTCACTACTTTCGAGAATATGATGGGAACCAACCTGAACTCTTTCAATGGAGGACTGCTATCAGGGAGCCAGTATGCCACTTACAATCTGAAATATTTCGACCAGAACGATACTGGCTCTTTCCAGCCAGGCGACACCGTCGTGTACGACCTAGACAACAACGGAACCGCGGATGTGACACCCGGAAAAAACGACCAGTTCTACTCGACTGTGACTTCACGCAGCGCGGACCGCAACCTATCTACTTCGCCTACCAGCCTGGTTTCAGGATCACTGGTTGGGAAACCGTTGAAGACCGAGCCCAGGCTCAAATATATCGACGGGTCAACGACCGCTTACTACAACACTACCAACGGCAGCTGGGATGCGGGGGAACAAAATTTTGGGGAGACAGTGGTTTTTGACGCGAACAATGACGGGGTCGTCGACGGAGGCGACACGGTGGTTAGCGGAGGAGCGAGACTCCCGTCCTCCGCCGAGATGGGAAAGCCGCTTGTAACTCAGACCTTTGGAGGAATCCCGAACAAGAGGATGCTTAACCCGCCCTGCACGATCACGAATGATTCCGGACAGTTTGTCGGTGTCTTCGTCGAGATCCGCGGCGTCTATCCTGTGGTCTGGGACTATACTTTGGAGGATTGCGCGTCGGTTTTCAACGGAATCAACGGCGGCGGCAACTTTACCACTCGACTCTGCGATTCAAGTGGTAACATGCAGACATTCGGCATCCACGGAGATTGCGGTGGCGTGATCCACACTGCTTGCGGCCACCGGATCCATTTTGAGATCGACATGGACTGGCAGGCGAAAGGCTGGTGTGGACCTGCAAGCTCATACTGCAACAATAGCACCCTTTCCCAGAACGTGGCAAGCGGGAGTTCAGGAGGCTCCACGAGCATAGACGTTCAAGGTTTCATCTACTGGGACCCCACCGAGGTAACCACGCCAGGCCACAATTACAGTGGCTGGGAACTTCATCCGTTCACGGCTTGGCGCTTATCCGCGTCGCTCGCTACCACCATTGAAGACTCAGCCAACAACCCTGTAGCATCAATAATGGCTGGGACCGCTGTCCACGATACCGCCATCATCTCAGAAGGTAGTGGTGTCTACACAGGGACCGTGACCTACAGCCTCTTCACGGGTCCGACCTGCGCGGGTACAGGGACTATCGTCGGCGGCCCTGTTACAGTCACCAACGGTATTGTTCCAAACTCTGCGTCTCAATCATTCAACACTGCTGGTTCGTTCAGTTGGAGTGCTGTCTACAGCGGTGACGCGAACAACAATGGCGCCGATAGCCCTTGCGAGCCGTTGACGGTAAACCCGTCGATCACGGTCAATTTCGCATTCTCCCCTATCAAACCTGCTTTAGGGCAGAAAGTAGCATTCTCTGGAAGCGCCACAGGCGGGACTCCACCCTATGTGAGCTGGACATGGAATTTCGGCGATGATTCCCCGCCAAGTTTTGAGGCAACTATCGTTCACTCATACTCCAAGCCGGGCTCCTACACGGTGCAGCTGACGGTAACCGACAGCACCGGAATCAATGCCACCTCCGCGTCGACGATAACCATTCTGGAGAACCGGACAATTCTCGGACTCGATCGAACCTTCTTCTATGAGATGATAACGAGTCTGGGCGTTGCCGTCGCGACCACTGCCCTCGGCCTGCATTGGAAGAGAACCAGAAGGCACCTCGATTCAACTGCCTGAGAAAAAATACCCTGAGGATTTCTTCGAGTTGTGGCGCCGCCGACAGGGTTCGAACCTGTGACCAACGGGTTGCTACAGTGGACCTTCCACCTTAACAGCTTCAGCCTCAGCTACGAGCCGAGTCCGCTGCTCTACCACTGAGCTCGCGCCCCCAAACCTCTGAGGGAACGGCGGCCCGCGTCTATAGCCGGCGGCAACCGACAACCCGACAAGACCCGTTTATTAAAAGATAAGCAGGGATATAATTAGAGGATAACTCCGTCCAGAGTTATCAACACTCCGACAGAAACAAGCCAGAACCACACCGCCGCCGGACGGTAACGAGAGTTCTTTCGAGTCTCCCGAAGCCCGCTAGAGCGCACAACCAATCCGAACGAAACAAGGAATCCCGACGAGTATCAGAAGCGTGTACATGATCCTATCCAGAGATCGCATGCGGTCGCATTGGACCTCAGTCTTCATCAACTATCGGGTAGACTTTCTAAAAGATTAAGAATTCGTGGTGTGCGAGCGGCTTTCTTGGAGGGCCCGTAGCTCAGCTAGGTTTTCTTCAGGTCGAAGAACTGAGAGAGCGGCAGGCTCATAGCCCCGAGTTCGGGAGACCTGACGGTCCCCGGTTCGAATCCGGGCGGGCCCACCATATATTTCAAGTGGTAACCGGAGGTCTTATATCTAGAAAGATGGGAGCCGGCAATATCCGGATGATGTTCGCAAGAGTCAAGAAAGGTAAATAGCGATGACTTAGGCTTGCGATTTACTCCCAGTTCCACTGTAAATTTGACGTGAGTCAATTAACAGATAGAGCCTTATCGGAGGAGATGCCTTGATGGAGTTAGAGAGTCGATTCCCTGTGAAATGGAGAAAGCCTGTCCCATTGTGGGTGTTGTTGATAGGAATACTCGCGACAGCCTCGACGACCGCCGGAGTAATACTCCTGCCGAGCATTCTCAGTCCAAAACCTGACTTCACTATGTCTGGCCTTCACCCTATGTACGTTCAGGCAATTCAGGCATTTCGCCCCGGTGAGCTTGGCAGCAATCAAACGTTGATCACGATCCAGGCAACCAGGAACTTCACTGGCATAGTCACTGTTACCACCTGGTCATCTACTGGCGTGGGAACCGTGCTCTGGGATCCTCAAACGTTCGGGGCAAAGGATCAGATTCTACTTGGCAAGGCTGGAAGCCTAATCCTGAATGTCAAAACCGGGGAAGTTGGAAACTTCACAGTCACTGTCATCGCCTCTAGCGGTCCGATATCTCATACAGAGAGTTTTCCTGTGATTGTCGAGAATCTCACTATGACCTCCAGCCCGTCCTCTCTTACGATCATGCGGGGCTCATTGGGGACAACAGAGATCAACGTCTCAAGTGTGAATGGACTCTCCGGCAACTTTAGTCTCGGAACAACCGTGTGGTACAACTGTAATTGTGGGGTTACCTATCTCCGGGACTACGGCAGTAGCGCGTCCACAAACCCGACGAGTATGATTCTGTCCTCCGGCGGAGCTGGGAAGATAACTCTTACAATAAGTGTGGGACAATATGACACAAGCTCTCCTCTCCGAGTAGTTGTGAATGCCTTGATGGTCAGGCAACTGTGGACCTTCAACCTAACCGTGCAAGTTAACGTAGTATGAGGCCCTGGACAATTCTGATGAAACGATAGACTCAGCCAGTTCCACTGTAAATTTGCAGTGAGTCCGGGCGGGCCCACCAAAAAAAATTCAGCGGATCCTTTTTGGCTAGACATGGCATAGTACAATTGCTTTGACGAAGCCCAAGCCGAACCTCCACGAATTCGCCTCCAGACCAAAGTCCAGAGTTATGGACGAACTCTCGTAAGTTTTCGTAAGAAGAAAGGGGGTTGCGTGTCGAGTTGGACGCGGCTAGCCGCCGGTGACGAGGATCGAGTCCTTCTCGTGGTCAGGAAGCGCGTCACGGTACCATAACAGTAGTCCGTTTTGTGACGGTGAGGCTGCTGCTCCACCTGCGACACTGTTGATTGTCAGTGTGCTGCTGCCGCTGGCAGGGACCCCGGTGGTGGGGATGCCTGAGCCGACATAGCGTGGCGTGTTCAGCGTGTAGGTCATTCCGACTATGGCGTCGGTGACCGCGCCTGTGAAGTAGTTGTCGACCGCTAGGACCGAGAATCTGAACTGGGTGCTTGGCGTAAGGCCGATATCTGATAGCAGTGCGGTCAGGATGACGTTGCCGGAGTCGAGGTCTGCGTCAGTGAAGAACCGGACTTTGAATGGTCCGTTGGGGAGCGGGCCAGCTGCGACTACGTTTTGGCCAGTTGCGGCGAAGCCTCCGTTTTCGAGGTTGAATATAGCGAAGTCATCTGTCCCGTCGTGATTGGTGTCTATGAGGATGTCGAATTCGGCTGGGTAGTTGGGGTGGGACCGTATGCCGAATGTGGTGATTGCGAACTGGACTGCGGGTAGCCCACTTACTGTGACTAGTCGGACTCCGACCGATCTTAGGTCGATGACTGCAAAGTTGTCGCCGGGCTGGGGCAGCATGCTCTGCGGCATTTTGCCGCTGGACCCTGTCAAGGAGAAGAGTTCCACGCGACCGTTCAGTGAGCTAGGGTTGGTTAGCTGTACGGTACCTGTGCCCCCCATGAGGGTGAGTGTGTCTGCAGATGTTGTTACCGCCGCTGCTCGATGGGGCAGTATCTGCCATGCCAAGTGGACGTTGTCGGTGTTGTCTGATATGTTGATATAGCCGTCGAATTCGAAGCCGTCTAGGCGGAAGCCGTCTCCGCCTCTGCTTCCGCCGTTAAGGTCCCATATGGGTAGCTTTGTTACCTCTACAGCGAGTTTCACTTTGAACGTGGCGGTTGCACCCGGCGTAACTTTGACAGTTAATGGGGCGCTGATCGTGACCGCGCCGCTGGCAGCATCAGCTTGGTACCGGAAGGTGGGTGTGATCGAATAGGTTCTTGTGGTGGTGCCGTAGTTGTGGACGGCCACGGTCTTTACGAATTGGGCAGAACTCGTTAGTGCCTGGTAGCCGAAAGACAGGCTGACAGCTATGGGTGCTGCGTTGTCCCAAGCAGTGGTCTTGGTGTTGACCGCTCGGTCGACCCGGACTTCACCGCTTCCTATGCGTGATATCGGGGCTCCTACGCCCGGGCATTTTGCTGGGTTTAGACCGATGTTCGTGTCAGCCGTGTTCATCAGCATCTGTTTGATCTCGCTGGGTGTTCGTGCAGGAAAGGCGTCGACTAGTAGTGCTGCTGTACCGGTGACTACTGGTGCTGAAGCGGAGGTTCCAGCGAATGGTGTTCGGCCCGTGGCTGTGCCCGCTTCTGCACTGATGATGTCGGTTCCTACAGCTCCGATGTCGGGTTTGATGGAATTGTAGCTGTAGCTCGGACCGCGTGATGAGAAGGCGGCCATATTTCCGACCAGGCTGATAGCGTTAGCCGGATTTATCGTCGCAGTCTCTCCAAGCGCACTGGCTTTAAGGGTGCTTCCGTCGGCAAGTGTTATCGTGTAGCCCGCGATGGTCTGCGTGCCACCTCCGAAGGAGAAGGTGGGCGGGAGGTCGCAAGGTCCTTGCGCCACATTGTTGGCCACTATTGCTGCTATTGCTCCTGCCGCTCCTGCGTTTGCCACTTTCATGCTCACTGCGCAGATGCCGCGGTCAATCAGCAGAATCTTTCCTGGGAATTGCGTCCCGGTCCAGGGGTTAGTACCTGCTGCGTCTACGCAGCCGCGTCTGGTGCTTGCGCTAGTTGTGTCGTACACGAGGGGGCCGGAGACGAGGGAGGGGGCTGCCGACCAAGATTGCCAGACCGCTCCGACTGGAGCGACTGTGGGTGTTTGGACGAGGTACATTTTTGCTGCGGGATGAAACGTGGCTGCTACGCTGATGACTTCTGGTGTTGTTGAGGGTGACCCTACGATGTAGGGTCGGTCTGCGCTGTTGCCGGCCGATGATACTACCACTACGCCTAGATTGACAGCGTTAGCGCTCGCTGCGCTGAGGTCGTCTTCCTTCTGCCCATACGACGAGCCCAGCGACATGTTGATGACGTCCACTGCGTCGAAGATATTGCCGTCGCCATTGGGATCAAGGGCGAACTCCATGCCCTGTAGAAGGGCGATGCCGCTGCAGCTGGTTGAAACTGCGCTACACACCTTCACCGCATAGAGGCTGACGCCTGGTGCTACTGAACCGGCTCCGCCGATGATGCTCGAGGTGTGGGTTCCGTGTCCACCTGCACAGGGAGCTGGAATGGTCGAAGGTCCGCAGTCGATCGGGTCAGGGTCGGGCCGGAGGCAGACCAGCGGATTGCCATGGCTGTCTACTCCGCATGCAGGGTCAGGACCTGGCCAACGTTCTCCAACAAAATCGAACCCTCCGATTACTTTGGCGGTGGGGAATAGCCCGTCGGTATTCTTGTTCCGCGGGTCGTTCACACTGGTACCGTAGGCGGCCGTGTAGGCAGCTGCTGTGCCAGGGCCTCCGAGGTCAGCATGAGTGTAATCGATTCCAGAGTCTAGTACTGCGACTCTAACGCCTGTGCCGTCGAAGCCGAGGTTATGGACGGCCGTTGCCCCGATGTATGGGACAACATCGCTAAGTTCAACCTGATAGGTTTGGACTGGGCGTATCGACGCTACGGTGGGTAGAGAGGCAAGGGCGTTGATTTGAGAGGAGTCGATGCTTATGATGAGAGCGTCAAGGACTTTGCTCAGTCGGCCGAGTTCCTGGCCGCCGAGGCTGCGAATCTGACCCATCATCGCATCTTGCGACTTGGCGAGTTGGTGGAGATAATCGCGTTCTTGGGATGGGCTTAACTTGCCGCCCAGCTGTTTGGCGTTCACGCCATAGGCAACCGCTAATGGAGCGGTCGTGAGTTGAACCACTACTTGTATGGGTCCAGTGGTTTGGCTAAGTTCGGGGTCGACAAATACGGAAACGTCGCCCGGCACGAGCAGGTTCGAAACGTCTGGGGTTTGAGCATATTGCGATGCAACTGCCGTGGCGGGTGATGCGCCAATCATGCCGACTAGTGCCAACATTGCGAAAAGTTGAAGGAGCCGATCGTGATTTACATTCAGTTTCAAGCCCATTCTAAGAACCCTATGAAGATTTGCGATCGCGCTCTGTAGCATATTTATGATTTTTGGTATATTGGGAGGCTCAAGCCTGACGGAGACGGCTCGGGATATAACCGTCAACAGTTGGCATGAATGCTTTCTATGGTCGAGAAGACTAATTTTTGGCCAGTTACCCTATAAGGTGCAGACGACATGACGGCTTTCCTAAATGCTTGGGAAGCTCTCGGCAAGTCCGGAAGGGTGTCGAACCGGGAAACGGACTCGCTCTAATTTTTAGGTGAGTCCGGGCGGGCCCATCAAAAATTCATCGAGTCTTTTTTGCATTACATGGAGAGAGTGCTACGGACACAATTATCAACGCAAGGAAGATCGAGTCTTTGGCAATTGCTAGGTTCAACTGAGTTTGTTTGTGCCCCATTGTAAACGGGCCGAATATAACCGCGCATCAACGGAGTTATCTTGATACACTTGAGGGTGTGTGGTAGCTGTTGGGCAGAGGACCAGCGGAGAGACGGTACAAGAGCATCCGCGCAGTAGTCGTCCTCGTCTCGCTCGCACTGTCAACACTCCTCGTGGTTCCGGCGCCTTACAAAGTCCACGCTTCATCGCCTGCCCCTGTTCTGGGCGGTTGGGGTGGCGTGAGGCTGGCGGACACGGACCAGAACCTTTCAGCACCACCATCTCTCGTCTTCGCAGGCGAGAAACAGAGCGGCTTTGAACAAGTTGTGATAAGAGAAGCGCAGCTAGGATACAACACGGTAAGAGGGTCCTTTGCGCCATACTGTGCACAGCGCGCCAACAATTTCATGGGCACTTACAACTCATCCCAGTTAGTACGAGCAGTCAATATTGCCCAGTTCTACGACTTCTGGCTTACAGTAGACTACCATGGGCACAACGAGTTTCAGACAAATGATAGTATTTCGTGCTGGCTGAATTTCTGGTTCGGGCCCAACCCGTTCAGCGGACCGACAGGAATCGTGGGACAATTCCAGAACAGCTACGACAAGATCATCTGGGAACCTCTCAACGAACCGAACATGACTGGAACGGGGGCAACAGACGCTGTCTGGACGAGTAGTTCGAGCATCGCCTTCCAGAAATGGATCAACCAAGACAGGACGGTCGGGGACACCCACTGGATAGTTGTCCAGAATACTTGCAGCTACTTCTGTCATAACCCTCGCAGCCTATGGTACCTAGACTACCCCGTTGTGAACGATACTCTGGGCAGAGTGTTCGAGAGCCTTCACACCTACCTCTATTATCCCAGTTTTGTAGAACACCTAGCATACGACAACGATTCTAACGGGATCTTCGATTCCGCGGATACAGCGATCGTGGGCGATATACCAGACGCGACAGTCCTGACGACCGACCCCAAGATCAAATTTGTCAATGCTACCAATGACCCGGTTGAGACATGGGCCCCCGGCAAATCCATAGTCTATGACAACAATTCAACAGGCGCGTACGAGACAGGGGACATTCCAGCCGCTGGAACCGTTCCTCCGATTGGGGCTCTGCTGAGGACTGACCCGAAGATCAGATTCACTGACACAAATAAGAACGGTGTCTGGGATAGCTACTGGAGCAACGCGACAGCGGACAACATAGCTCAAACAGATTACTTGACGATGCTGACCGAGATCGCAGGCCAATCCTCGGGTTCCACACCGGGGCTCGGATGGCCTATGCTCAACACCGAGGGCGGCGCCTTCTGCAGTATTGTATGCCCGTACGTTGTCCCTGGTGCTGCCGGATACTCTACTGTCAGCCTCAGATACATCCAAGACATGGTCCGCTACGAAGATGGTAACAATCCTAGGCTGGGCTGGCTGTTCTGGCCCGCTGCCCCGTGGACTGACACGCCAAACGCGGGAGGGTACGGGGCGATAGGCGCTGGGGAGTGGGGGACGAAGATCGCCTACAAGAAATTTACATCGTTCGTCCTGGTTTCCACGCCCAACGTGCGTGCCCAGCCGTTTGTGTACCCGTGGGATGGTAGCGGGTTCTACGCGCAGGGTAGACACTGGATCTTCTACATCAACTATGGCAATTGCTCCGGGACAACGGCCAACTGCCTCTACTATGCGACGAGCCCGAATGGTGTGGGCTGGACCAGTACCAATGTTGGAGTGGTAACCGGATCGAGACCGTCAATGGCTACGAATGGGACGCATGTTTTCTATGCTCGGTACGATGGGAACAGTGGAAATCTCGGCGGGGCGTTGATGTTCCGTGTAGGAGCGCTGAACGCGGACGGTCGGATCAACTGGCAGGCTGAAACGGCTGTGAAAGAGGCGACGCCGGGCCAGGAATGGTATGGGCTGTCGATGAGGATCGGCACTACCGGGCAGGTCTTCGTTGCCTATGGGAATGTTACCTCAAAGGGAGGCGGGGGATTTGCCTGGGTGATCCACTCGAACGGTAATGACTATTCCACATGGGAACAGGATACTCTTCTGAGAAACTTGACTGACGGCTGGCGGTTCTCCCTCGCCAGATTATCCTCGGGACAGATGTACGTTCTCTACTGGCCGGACGTGGGCAGGCTACTCGGAAGGCTGTGGAGCGACGGTGCCTGGGGTCCAGAGGAAGCTGTAACCGCGAGCGGAACCGCGGTGCGTGGCAGTGCGTTCGCGTTTGGAACTGGAAACAATACGGTCTATGCTATCTGGCAGGAGAACCTCACGGAGAAGTTGCTGTTCGCCTCTCGAACTGGCTCGTGGAGTGCCCCCGAAACGATTGGTACAGCTGAGACCAACATCAACCCAAGGTGGACGGCGAGCTACGACCCGCTCCATGAAAAATGGTCCTTGTTCTACTACAATTATACCCTGAACCGGGTCTACCAGTATTCTGGCGCGCCTGGCAGCTGGGGCCAGAGGACGGAGATGTACTCGACTCAGGGTGCTAGCTCAGGGATGAGCATAGGAAGCTACTACGAAGCAAGCGGGGTCGACGCGTCAAGCCATGTGCTGGGAGTCTTCTGGACCCAGAACGACAGCACTTCCGGAAGAATAGAACTGGTGTTCGCAGACGAAGCAATAACATAGCATGCCAGTCACTACAACTTTCGGCATCTTTCTACCCCGGCAGAAAGAGGAGGTAGCAGCCACTGTCTCTTGGGGGTCTTCGATTCAAGGATAACCATGTGGTCCCGGACGGGCCCCCATCCACTGAGTGTATTTGGCCTGCTATGCTATTGGGTTTATGAGATTGCCAAGCGTTCTCTTTGGGACCTTGGGGGTTGCCAGCTGACGCGGCTGATCAGCTATGTGAAAAATCAGGTCGAACTTGGCCCTGATGGAGGTCGTGACTGCTTAACCGTGTATGGTATTGGGAATCTGAAGGGAGCTTTCCGCGGGAAGGGAGTTATCTATTCTTGGATACAAGGAGTCGATGAGGCTGCTAGGTGGAACTGTCAATTCGAGCTGTTGCAACCCACTCGAGCAGAATTTACCAATCGGCAAGGTGAGATCATTGTAGAATTCGATCCCATGGACAAGTTTCCCTGCACGGGCATTGTTACTTCGAACGGGGAGGGATACATGATCGCACCGGCCCTTAAGCTCGATGTGGGCAAAGGAAGTGAGATTGTTCTGACGCTACTATCGCCACCGGCAAAGCCTCACAACGTATCGGTCGAGAAGACCGTTCTCGCTATCCCAGGTGAAGAGGCAACTATGACTCTTACAGCCGAGAGCGGCGAGCTTCGCTGTCTGGGAAATTTCTCCGCCATGTCGAAAGGGGCAAGGGTCATCTTGAACAGAAACCCAGGACTGCCAGTGTATAAAGCAGGATTCAATGAGACTCTCGGCAAGCTCAAAGGCCGTGGGCAGATAAGCGCCGTTTGGAAACCCGTCGATCGGAGCTTTGAAGAACTCGTTCTGGTTTTCGACCCGTCCACTATCTGTTCCTTCGAAGCGAACTCGCTGTCCTTTGATAGGATACCAAGCCATCTCAGCGGGAGCGAATTCAAGGACTCCGGAAGCATCGACGATTATGTAATAGGGGATGGAATCGGTGTGAGCTACACGATTCGTCTATTGTTGGATCGCGGCCTTGGAAGACATTCCTCCGATGAGGCAAGACTTGCCGTAACCTGAAAAATGTTAGTCGAATTCTAGGTCAAAGCCTCCGACTTTGACTGCACGCTGATGAGACATGTGGTAGGCGACACACTTCCTATAACAATTCCGAAAGGGAAGAACGCGAAACTCAGAAGAGTTAGTTGACGACCTTCAGGTTGACTCCTGATGCGGTAACTGATCGTTCAGCTTATTTCCGCACGTGGGGCAGAAGTTCAGTTGTTCTCCGACAACTTGACTGCAAAGGCTGCACCTTTTTGTTACCGTTTGCCCGGCGGGCGTCGGTGTGGGTCGTCCCTGTAGGTACGTGGAGACTGGAGGGGGTGGAGGGATTACCGGAGGGGCCTTTCTAGGGCGAAACGCAACCACAAGCTCGACTGCTGCGAAGGCGAGGAAGAAGAGTCCAAGTCCTAACCGGAAGTTGTCGTGGGTTATGTAGGTGCGTTGGAAGTCGACCGTCTCTGTGCTGTTGAAGAGGCCGCTTCCATGACGGAACACGATGTAGTACGTATCCTGCACGGTGAAGGCGAAAGAAATGGCGCTCGATGCAACGTCCTGAATGGAATACATGCTATTGAGGGAGGCTCCGGTCTGGAATGAGGCAAACTGGGCACTGCTTAGAATGTAGAAGCTGACTGGACTTCCTGAGCCTTCTTGAAATGCGCCACTGATCGAATCGCCGGGACTACGTGTGATTGTTAGATATTCATACTGTCCCGAGAGGATGTTGAATGTAGATTGCGTGGAACTGGTGTTGGTGTATGTGACGAAATTGAACAAGGCGAGTCCCACTAGGAAGAGCCCGCCGACCAAGAAGCGAACCCGAACAGGATCCACGATTCAACCTAGATAGCGTCCCCCAAAAATAAGGATAGTGAAAACTCGGTTATTCATGCCCACTTTACCTATTGCCAGGGATCGACGAATGTTGAATTATCAAGATACGATATGCTAGGAAAGTGGGAATTGGGCGAGACATTGACGTCAGAAATTCCAGAATATACGTCAAAGGAGCTCTCGGCTAAGACATGGCCTGACCTAGCGAGGCTTTTCGAGAAACCGGAAATTGGGGATGCGTGGTGGTGTTGGTGCACGCACCATCATGTGGAATCTTACTCTGTGCACGAGAACGCGCAACCTCGCACGAGGGCTGAGAGAGCAGTGAGAAACCGTAGGCAAAAGGAAAAGCTCGTCAGGAATGGACGAGCCCACGGGGTAATTGTCTACGCAAATCAGGAGCCAGTGGGATGGTGCCAGTATGGTCCCAGAGAGGAACTTCCACGGATTGACCATAGTAGCAACTATCGAAATCTCGCGCCTACAGACGAGAAGAAGAAACTCTGGAGGATAACCTGTTTTGTTGTTGACAAGAATTATCGCAAAGGCGGCGTCGCCAGCACTGCCCTGAAGGCTGTTCTAGAAGGCATAAGGAACAAGGGTGGCGGACTCGTCGAGGCCATTCCCGTGAGTAGGACTGATCAGGGCTCAGGCTACATGTATACGGGAACAGTCTCGATGTTCCAAAAGGCCGGGTTCAAGACAGTCGGACCCTTCGGAACCGGCCGGACAACTACCGTTGTGATGCGAAGAACCATTTGAACTGCGGGCCCGTTTGGGCGTTCATTTCGACCTTTTCCGTTTCTTGATCTTTGATTTCGGCCGTTGTGATGCGTGTATCTTGGCTACTCGATCAACTAGCTGAGAATCATCTAGTCGTTTGCAGATCGCCGGAAATCGTGCCCCAGGTCCGCTCCAGTGTATCTCTTCAGGAGATGATATGTTTGGCTCCTTTGTTCGGAGAGTTGCGAGGTCGCGAAACAGAATTGCGAGTTTGAAATTGGTTTCTAGAACTTCTGCTAGGCGAGGGGCGGATCGTGGTTGTACCTTCCAGTTTTCTGATTTCGGGGGAATTGATTCTAGATGCTTGTAGATTCCGAGAACGGCGGCTGTTGATTTTTCTCCCCAGCCTTCCAAACCAGGATATCCGTCCGCATCGTCGCCTACCAGTGCGAGATAATCAGGAATCGAGCTTGGAGGGACACCGAACTTCTCTATCACGCCTGCCTCGTTCCGAACACTTCGGGCACGACGATCTAGCTGAACTACACGATCGTCTCGAACGCATTGGGCCAGATCCTTGTCCGGAGTGCAGATGCAGATACGGCCGACCTTCGCAAGCTTGCTCAGAGAGGCGGCGGCTCCGGCGAGAGCGTCATCAGCCTCCAGCTCGACCATCGGCCAAACCCTTACTCCCATTGCCTGCAATGCTTCTTCGAGCAACGGGAATTGTGACATGAGTCGTGGATCAACCCCTTCGCCCGTCTTGTATCCAGGCCAGAGGTTGTTCCGGAATGATTCGATAACATGGTCTGTCGCAACCCCAATGTGAGTGATTCCGGATTCGAGCATGCCTGCCATGCTATTGAGTACGCCGCGGGTCGCTGCAACCTCCTCGCGTCTATCGTTGGCATGGGTCGGTAGGGCGTAGAAGTGACGGAACAGTTCGTAGGTGCCATCAACGAGGTAGATATCCACGGTAGAGTCACTTCCATTTGACTAGAACAAATAGATGAACCCTTGAGACGAACGGAGCTGTCGTTAGTTCCAGTCTACGGGTAAAAATCTGGTTATTTCCTTTTCTGCTGAATTTCCCTCATTCGGAACATGACGATTTTCTTCACGAGATCATATGGAATTGGCTTGTCGAGCGGGAACCGCAGGGAGCCTTTCTCTCCAGCATAAGGCGACAGTTCCTTTTTGAAAGCTTCATTGCCCTCGGGTATGGAATAGAATCCGATATGATTTTTCCATGCGCTGAAATATACTAATCTCTCCCCGCTTAGTTTGAACGTGGGCATATCATAGCTGATCGACTCAAGGGCTTCAGGCGTTGCCTCCCGGACTGTAGCCCTCAGCTTCTCCAAAACGCGCTGAACGTTCTTCGGGAAGGACCCGATGTATTCGTCTACTGTTTCGAATTTCTTAGCCGATACCATTCTCGCTCACCGGTGGGGCTCCTCGACCTAGTGTCCGACACTACTCATATCTTTATTTCTCGTAATTCGCATACCCGGTGCTACGAGCCCATTTTCTCGACTGAGTGCTAAGTTCCGGGTCATTTGCATGCAATCGCAGATATAGTATGATGAAGTTTGCGTGGACATGCCCTAATCCGATCTCTTTTGATTTGAGCCAGGCCAGCATCTCGGAATGCTTTGATGCAACCTTGCCGCGCTTGACAAAACCTTTCTTGCTGGCAAGTCTCCAGAAGTCTTGTGCGCTCTTACCAGTCTTGATCTGAATGTTGTCCATATATCCCTTGAATGTCGGTCTAGTCATGGTGACTTTGACTTGAGGGGAATACCACACACCATAAAAGTTGAAAGGAAAGGGAATGAACTGATAGTTCATATTGCCTTGACTGAAAGACCAAGTTGGGACAGAACTGGGGTTATTCTAGCATCGGAGGGTTGGCAGGACATAGGGTATGGATTGAAGATGCAGTTAACAATCGCCTCAACTAATGTTATCCTTCAAAGTGAGAGGATTAAGTTGATACAGAAACCTGGAATACTCAATCGTCTACGTGGAAAGAAGATACCAATGTTGGAGGATAAGTCTTGAGATGGATAGTCTCTACCCTTGTCTTGGTCGGCTACGAAGACGCTAGTTAGCTTGATTTTCGTTTTTTAGAACGATCCTTTTCGCAGATTGATCCCGTATTCCAAGTAGGCCTTCAGGCAACAAGTCATTTGCATCCAGCCCTGGCAGTTCCCGTACGAGCCTTGCAGACCGCCCTCTGTGTATCGCCATTTACCCTCAACAATCTTCACAAGCGTCTCCTTCGCGTTCAAAGCTTCGAAATTCATCTCGACAATAGTGTCGTATCCGCCCGATTCTGGTATTGATCCAGTTTTCGGGTCAAAGAGGCCTTCGCTAGCCTCCCATGAGAATCGAATCAGCTTGTTCCGTACAACCTTCTGTACCTTCACCGGTGCCGACACAATCTTGTCTCCAACGTCATTGAATTTCCATAGCACGGTTTTTCCTTCATCCAATGGTCCGTCGGCGCCTCCAGACGTGAAGTAGCTGCTAAGTTTCTTCGGATTATAGACGGCATCGAATACTTCGCCAATGGGTTTCTGAATTTTCGTCTGGACAGTAAATCTCAGGTCCATATTCATCTTTCCAACCGTGAGTTGATATATGTTATATATTTATAACACTTTGCTCACTTCTAAGGTATCGACTGTAAACGTTGACCTGAACAAATCTTCGGAGATGGTATCTTGAAAAAGGAAGACAAGTATGATCTGATCTTCAAAGCACTTGGCGACTCTCGAAGACGCGAGATTCTCGACCTCCTCAAGGAGAGAGGAAGAACAACAGGGGAGCTGGCCGAGCACTTCAAGCTAATAGACCGGTGCACTGTGATGCAGCACCTGCGCGTTCTCGAGAAAGCGGATCTTGTCATTGTGAAGCGTGAAGGGCGTCTTCGCTGGAACTACATCAACCCACTCCCAATCAAAGAACTGCATGACAGGTGGATCGGCAGTTACGCGGACGGTGCAGTCGATCTGCTGGCTCGAATGAAACGTGAAATCGAAGAATATTAGCCTGGGGCAGCTTATGAGATGACCTCATGATCCTTGACGAATTCAACAAACGCCTGCTCTGGTCGCATTGCCTCTCAAATAGAATGATGGGATCCTCCTCTCCGGTCAAGGTAGCGGACGCTTGTTGCGGTATCCAATCGCAGAATTTCCCAGAAAGCCTCTCCTCGTTCTGGGCCCGAATCGAAGGGTTCCAAGACCAAGACGTCATCTCGCAACTGAGACCAAGAGGCGGGCTAGTCAGAACTCGAGCTGTAAGAAGTACGATGCACATTATCCCGAGCAAGGACTACTACACCTACGTCCTAGGTGGAGCCGGTGAGAGAATGCTCAACTGGCTTGACACGATCGCAAAACAGCGAGATTATCCCTCTAGGGAAGAGCGAAGAAAACGTCTCTACAATCCAATACTCGAGGAAATCAAGGGACGATCAGTCACTCAAGAGGAGATTGGAGCACAAGTGTCCGCCAAAGCCAGAAAACTCGGGCTCAAAGGAGGCGTTTGGACCGGAATCGGCGAAATGTCGTTCCTGGGCCTGCTCGTTTTCGCGGGCAAGAAAGGATCCCGAAGCTTGTACATGCGAACCGAAGATTGGATCCCCGGAACCAAGGAACCGCCTGACATTCATACGTGCAGGCTCGATTTGTTACGCAGATACATTGCGCAACATGGGCCTGTTTCGAAAGAGGATATCATGTATTGGGCCTACCTCAACCACCAACAACTTGACAAGGCTCTGGCCGATCTTTCCGAGGACATAATCGAATTGAAGCTGGGGCCGTCCAAGAAACCCTACATTGATACTAATCGCCAAATCGATAGGACGTTTCCACCACCTCCCCAAGCAATAGTTCTTCCCAAATATGATTCCCTGATGCTGACTCTGCGAGATAAGTCGAGGTTCATGGATATGCGATACTACAAGCGGGTGTTTCACGCGCTTGGAATGGTGAGACCAACGGTTCTAGTAGACGGGTTCGTAGCCGCCATCTGGAGAAAAGTCGAAAAAAAGAACACCATGTCAATAGAAGTGCACGCGTTCAAGAAACTCGACCGCGGCGCGAAAGAGGCAGTCGAACAGAAATTCTCAGAATACGGCAACTACACTGGACTTGACGTTTCCGTAAGATGGGTCCGAGGAAAATGGATCCACCAACCCTCCAGGTAGCAAACCAGCGATTTATACCCCTAGTTTCGAAACAGGTTCTTGGGAAATCGTTGACCCAGATAGAGAAGAGCACCACTCCGTCAATCGTAAACCTGGACGATCTCGAACAGCAAGCGAAACAACGGCTTGACCAAGCCAGCTACGATTTTGTGGCTGGAGGCGCAGGGGCAGAGCAGACTTTACGGGCCAACCGGGAAGCCTTCCAGAAAATAACCATCATGCCACGGGTCCTGACCGCAATCAAGGAGGTCGACACATCGACTGATCTTCTCGGGCAGCGACTGTCTATGCCAATCTATGTCACTCCGATGGCCAACCATGCTGTCGTGCATCCTTTGGCCGAGATCGGAAGTGCGCAAGGTGCGAAGAAGGCAGGGACCCTTTTCATCGCTCCAACAGGCTCCAACAAGACGATGGAGGAGGTGGCAGCGTCGATCAAGGACAGTCCTCGATGGTTCCAACTGTACTTCAACAAGGACCCCGAGGTCAACAAACAACTGCTTCAGCGAGCCGAGAAAGCTGGATATTCTGCAATCGTGCTGACAGTCGACCTACCAGTGTTAGGCATTAGGGATCGTAATGTCAGGAACAGCTTCACGTTACCTAAGGATCTTAACCGGCCTAAGGTTCAATCCGAGCGATTCGCGGCCGCAACGAGAGGTCTTGAGGCTCTCACCGCTGGTATCAAAGACGATCTCAGCTGGGACGACTACGAATGGACTCGGAAGCATACTACTCTACCGGTCCTAGTCAAAGGAATTCTTTCACCTGATGACGCCGAGGAGGCTGCCATGCGCAAGGTCCCTGCGATAATCGTCTCAAATCATGGGGGGAGACAACTCGATACAGGTTTGGGAGCGATCGAAGCTTTGTTGCCAATAGTCGAGAAGGTCAAAGGAAAAACGAGGGTGCTATTCGACAGCGGAATCCGTAGAGGAACCGACGTCTTCAAGGCACTGGCGTTAGGCGCCGAAGGGGTCGGTGTGGGACGTCCAGTCCTATGGGGTCTCGCTCTCTACGGAGCAGACGGAGTTGCTGCGGTACTGGAGCATTTGCGAGCGGAGCTGGTAAATGTGATGAGGCTTGCCGGCGTAGCACGACCAGCTGACATCACTCGCGAATACGTTAAGGCCGTTTAGCTGGATTAGTATCGCAGTCACAACTGGTCCAGTCTGGGGTAGGAGAAGCAGATTTCTCGGTCGTGATTGTAACTGTTTGTGGTCGTTTAAAATCCGTTGATTTATATTTCAATCTCCTGGAAGACTAGTTCAGGCATCTGTCGCACAGCTGCCCTCGTATATCTGAAGACATCCTGTGATGGACAAAGTTCAAAGCTTTGGTAAGATGGTCGAGCGAGAGAGATGCTTCGAAGAATCAGGCCCCCAGAAGAAACCGGCCGATCCAGCATACTCCACCAGTTCTTCGAAGCGCAAGTTGACACGCGCCCCGAAGCAATTGCCATAATGGTCGAAGGCAGAAGGATAACTTACGCCGAGATTGAGCAAAGGGCCAATCGTCTAGCCCGATACCTCTATGACCATGGGGTAGGCCGCGGCTCTCTTGTCGCAATACTTCTCTCCCGATCACTCGACGCATACGTATCGATTCTGGGCACTCTAAAAGCTGGGGCAGCCTACGTGCCTTTGGATCCGGAATATCCGGCGGACCGGATCTCCTACATTCTCGGTGACTCTCACGCTGAGACCCTCCTTACCACGGCCGCTCTGGCCTCTCATCATCGGGAATTTCATGGAAATATCATCGCGGTCGACGTGGATGCTGATGCGATCAGCTCGGAAACTTCTACACGCCTCCCAACCGATGAGGTCAGAGTGGGACCTGACGACCTCTGCTATGTCATCTATACCTCAGGTTCGACGGGTCGGCCTAAAGGCGTCTTGGTCGGGCACCGTAGCGTCTGCAACCTAGTCGAGGCAGAGGCCGAAATCTTCCGCGTTACGCCCGAAGATAGGGTCTGCCAGATCGCTTCATTATCCTTTGACCTATCCGTTGAAGAGATCTGGCTCGCCTTCCAGGCCGGTGCATGCCTCGTCCCTGCGACCCGCGAGCTAGCTCATGGAGGCCCTGACCTCTCGAAATTCCTAGTAGAGCACCAGGTGACTGTCCTGTCGTGCGTCCCAACCCTCCTCAACATGCTTGACGAAGAGATCCCTACCCTACATCTTGTCATTCTCGGCGGAGAAGTGTGCCCTGAAAACCTAGTCAGCCGCTGGGCTCGTTCTGGCCGGCGTTTAGTCAACACATATGGTCCCACCGAGACCACTGTCACCGCAACATACTCAGACCTCACACCTGGAAAACCGGTAACAATCGGACGACCTCTACCTGGGTATCATGTCCGCATTCTCGACGGGACCTTACGACCGGTACCTGAGGGCGCGACTGGCGAGATCTGTATTGGCGGAATCGGAGTGGCGCGCGGATACGTTGGACGACCGAAGGAAACCATGGCGCGATTTATCCAGGATCCGTTCGTGCAGAAAGGCGAGGTCGAAACGCGACTCTATCGGACAGGCGACCTTGGCCGGTTTGACGCTGAGGGAAACCTCGAATTCCTCGGCCGCAGTGACAGCCAAGTGAAACTTCGTGGCTTCCGGATAGAACTATCCGAGATAGAGTCCGTGCTGATGGAGGAAGCGAGCGTCCTCTCGGCCGCCTGCGCCGTTCGTGAAGATGCCTCGGGTCTCAAGCAGCTCGTCGGTTACGTTGTTGCTAGAGACGGCGCTAGCATAGACCCGGATCGTCTTCGACTACATCTTCGTGGTCGCTTGCCAGCTTACATGGTTCCGGCGTTCATCGAGACCGTTACAGCTCTGCCCAGGCTTCCCAGTGGCAAGCTGGATCGCGCGTCCCTTCCCAAGCCAGCATTGCTTGCGCCCAACCGCTTGGACCTCAAACTTCCCCGAAACGAGACTGAAAGTCGAATCTTGGAGGCCTGGAACACTCTCTTTCACCCCCAGCCCGTCTCTGTCGAAGATGACTTTTTCCTCGATCTCGGCGGCCATTCTCTTCTGGCTGCACGGATGGTTTCCGAGCTTCGAAAAGACCCCCTTTACTCGCATGTCTCGGTCGCTGATGTGTACGAAAACCCGACGATCTCAACCCTCGCGGCCAAGATCGACAAGTCATCACTTTCAAGAACAGTCTCCAGAACGGAGACGGCTCTTGACAACAGGCTAGCTCATGCTGAGACAAAGGGGAATCTCGGAGCAGGCATCGTCCAGACACTCCTCCTGTACTTCGTTTTCGGCTTCCGAGCATTAGAGTGGATGACACCGTACCTAGTCTTCTTTTATCTCCAACTAACTGGACATTCAATCCTTTCATCTGCTGCGTGGGCGGTTGCCGGGGCCGTCATCATCTTTCCTGTTCTTCTCGTTGCAACAGTTGCAGCCAAGTGGCTCGTGATCGGTAAGGTCAAAGCCGGCCGCTACCCTCTGTGGAGCGGGTACTACATCCGCTGGTGGTTCGTGCAATCTCTCGTAAGCTCCATACCGATCGACTATCTCGAAGGGACGCCACTGCTTCCATTCGTCTATCGGCTGTTCGGCGTCCACGTCGGGCGTAATGTCCAGCTTGCGACTGAGAACATCGCCGCCTTCGACCAAGTTACGATAGGCGATGGGTCATGCATCGACGATGATGCCTCTCTTCTCGGCTATACTGTCAAACAAGCACAACTGATCATAGGGCCCATCCGGATAGGCCAGAACTGCTTCGTCGGGACACGCAGCGTTCTGTCTGAAGAAACAGAGATGGAGGACAACGCACGCCTCGAGGACCTCTCACTACTCCAGCCCGGCTCGCGCATCCCCACTGGAGAGTCCTGGTCAGGATCTCCCGCGCGCAAAGTCTCTCGCCCAGATGTTTGGCGCACTGACCGGCCTCGGTCTGGACTGATTCGGCGCGCGCTAACGCCAGTCATATACATCGGCCTAGTCCTCATCCTACCAATTCTTCTTCTCGCAGCTATCCTGCCCGGAGTCCTCGTCCTCGTCCAGATGAACCCTCTCGCCCATCCATTCTATTACGCCGCCGCCGTCCCACTCGTTGGAGCAACCTTCTCAATCCTCATCATGCTAGAGGTCGTGGTCGCCAAATGGCTCCTAGTCCAACGCGTTAAGCCCGGAACATACCGGGTCCACGGGTCATTCTACATCCGCAACTGGCTAGTTGAACAGCTCTACGCGTTGAGTCTTGATCTTACAGCTCAGCTACGCGCCACCCTCTACCTTGCACCCTGGTTCAAGGCGCTAGGAGCGAAGCTGGGGCGTAACGTAGAACTTTCGACAGCCGCCACACCCACACCAGACCTGCTCACGATCGAAGAAGGTGCTACAATCGCAGACGAAGTCGACCTAGGACCATCCCGTGTTGAAAACGGCTGGATGACAATCGCCCCTACAAAGATCGGCAAACGAGCATTCGTCGGCAATAGCGCAGTTGTCCCTGCAGGCACAACGATCGGCGAGAACTCGCTTCTAGGTGTCCTGACACTCCCACCGCAAGACCCCAGCCAAGCTTCCGAGCCCGGCGGCTCGTGGCTCGGCAACCCACCAGTCCAGCTTCCACACCGAGAACCCAGCACCAGTTTCTCGGAGAAGCGAACCTACCAGCCGACCCGTAGAGCTCGCCTTGTCCGCGCTGTTGTCGAAGCTTTCCGCGTGACTTTACCTTCAGCCGGATTCATAATAGTCACAACGACTGTTATCTCAGCAACCCTCGCTCTGATGGCCAGGCTCGGACTCGTCAAAGCATTGCTACTTCTGCCAGTGACATATGGGGTGGCCTGCACGTTCGTGGCTCTAGCTGTTGTAGTGGCTAAGTGGCTTGTTATGGGACGTTTCCGTCCCTTCACGCATCCTCTCTATACTACCTATGTGTGGCGGCTTGAGGCTGTTAACGCGCTTTACGAGTTCCTTGCCACACCACTAGCTCTTGATGCACTGCAGGGCACGCCTCTACTGCCTCTCTATTTCCGTTTGTTGGGCGCGAAGGTTGGCAAATCTGTCTATGTTCACACAACAGGGCTGATCGAATTCGACCTCGTCAGAATTGGAGACCACTGTTGCATCAACCAAGACTCTGTTCTGCAGACCCATCTGTTCGAGGACCGCGTCTTGAAGGCGAGCAATCTCACTGTCGGAGACTGGTGTGACATCGGCGCCTATTCCATCGTCCTCTACGACAGCCAGATGGAAGACCGCTCCCATCTCGACTCGCTCAGCCTGCTGATGAAAGGCGAAACACTTCCTGCGGATACGGCATGGGCGGGCATACCTGCTAGAAGGAGCGATTGATATTGACGATGATGGAATCAGTTACCGACTTTGTTCATCGTGTCGGCGGTGTGCCCGGTAATAATGCGAGGGTTCGCGTCTGGTTCGCGGATCTAGATAAACAGCCGGCTGAGATGGCACAGCTCTCATGGCTCTCGACGAGCGAGCATGTCAAAGCGGTCCGCCTGAAAATGCCACAGGACCGCCGACGATATCTCGCTAGCTGCGTAGTCACAAGACAGGTACTGAGCAATGAGACAGGTATTCTCCCTGAAAATCTGCAGATTCTCACAAATAAGTGTGGTAAGCCCCGCTTAAGCCCGCTAGCTGTTGTAGGGCGTCCGCCGTCAAAGAGCTTGTTGAGGTTCAACGTCTCGCACTCGGAAAACTTTCTCTGTATTGCTACTGCATTAGGCAGTGACGTCGGTGTAGACATTGAGGTTGTGAATCCGAGTCTGGACGTCCTTGCAATAAGCCGGGCTTGTTTTGACCAAGAGAATTACGAACAAGTCCGATGCTCATCCCAAAAGGAACGTGTTCTTGTTTTCTATCGACTCTGGACTCGGAGGGAGGCGTTTGCGAAAATGTTGGGTCATGGAGTCAGCTCGCAACATCTTCATCGCACGCCAGCCCCACCCTGGTCTCGAAGAACTCTTGAGTTCACCTTGGAAGAGAAGCAAATTGTGGGATCGCTAGCTATCGGAACCCCAACAGGGCTATTCGACACTGCTTGACGAACAGAATGCGCGATTCATTTGTAGCGATCGGAAACCTCGATCTCCAGGAGCATCATGAGTTCCTGAAGCTTAGGCGGCACGCCATCCTTGCCGTTCCAATTCTCGTAGGTCTGGAGAACTTCCTCCACGAAATGAAGAGCCAACTGGATGTACTCGAGACCCAAGACTATCAGTTCGTCAATGCTCTGACAAGAACGTAGACAGGTCAGCCAGCCGAAACTAATCTGGGTTGAGCGGTATAACCCAGCAGCTATTGTCCACTCGACAGGTAATACTTCGTACTCTATACGCGGACACTGATAGAGTGCCATTCCCCGGGAACCACATACGTGCGGAAATGCGGATCTCTGACAAGGCGTGTCAGGTAGGATTGTATTGCTGGCTTTCCTGGCAGCCTTCCTCCCCAGCCGCCAAAGAGTGGGTTGAGATTCGCGGTTACGACAATGCTGCCCGGATGCGTGAGACGGCGAAGATGTGGAATGTATCCCGGATATTCGCGCCAGTCACCGTCGAGAAACACTATGTCATACTGGCCCTTTAGCCTGGAAAGGACATTTTGTCCGCGGCCTCGGAGCACGTGGATGCGCGCGGAGAGGCCTCGTAGCTCGAAGGACTGCTCAGCGAGATTCGCATGATCATGGTCTTCTTCTATTGTATCCACACGACAATCGGGTCCTGCCGCGGAAGCCATCACAGCGGCAGTGTACCCATGGCCACAACCAACCTCCAATATCCGCCGGGCGTGTGTTAATGACGCGAACGCTGCCCACAGAGGCGCCTGTAATGGGTCGCTAGGGAACATGTCGCAACCCCGCCCGTGCTTACGCCGATGCTGGTTCGACAATCCGTAAAGGTCCAGATGAACATCAGCGCGACCACCGTAAATTTTCCTGAGCACCTGCCTAACGCTTTTCTTCAAGATCTCACCTTCGCCGTCGGGGCCGCGAAGTATTAACCCCTCACAGTCCACTCAGCTTATGATTCGCTAGTTTGCCTGGGGTTGGCAGAAAGGGCATGTAGAGATCCGGGAGACTACTTTTTTGCGTAAATAGAGTAGTTTGGTAAACCCTTGTTCTGATTTAAAACAAGACTATAGAAACGCTCAGGGATTGACTGAAATGAGTCAAACCCCTTTCTGGAATCGTTTTATCGTCCACTTTCACAATCTTGACACGTGCGAGGAATAATCTGCGGTCTTGGCGAAGATGTTAACTATGTAAAATGGTCATATTGGCAATTTCCGGCAAGACTATTTCTTGAAATCCGGTATACCCACCATGTTCGAGGAAGAACCAAAGGCCCGATGCCCAGACTGCAGTCAGTCCTTAACATTCATCCGGACAAAATCTCACCAGAAAAGATGGTACTGTTACGCCTGCGAGAAATACGTCGACCGTCCTACAGAGCCAACCCTCATCAAAGACGCACACTCCAGGATCGAGGCCCTCAACGGGCTCCAAGTAATAGATTCGCACGGAATGATCGTCGGCCGGGTCCGCAAAGCCATCTCAAACGACACCGGCGATGTAAGATCATTCGTCCTATCAGTTGACAAGGAACAATTCAAGACCCTACTAGACGAGAGGGATTTGCCACGCGAGTTTGAGCTCGGACATGAGAAGATCGCAACAGTCGGAGACGTCGTAATCCTTTCAGACGTGTTTTCGCCAAGTGCATTTGCACCACCCAAACCCCTAGAAGAATCTCCGAGCATCGGCAAATGCTCAAGATGCAGCGCCCCGCTCATTGCGGGTGCAAAGCACTGTATCAAGTGTGGAGCTTTGCTGACCTCGGCTTCCTGTATTTCATGTGGAACCCTGAACCCGACCGAAGCTAGATACTGCAAGAACTGCGGCAACAAGCTAACCTAGGGTTCGGATCGTCTATGGAGCTCGCGGAAAAAATTGACATTGACATTGGCACTTGCAGTTTTTTGAGAGTCTAAATAGGGGGACTTTTTCGAGCAGATTCTAGCGAGGCTTTAGCAAGTGTCGGACGTTAAGGAAGATCTATGGTTGGACCTTGACCTTGCGGCTGCGAATGTGAATCGGGCTGGGACGGTTCTCGGGTCAACTATCGCCGTCTTTACCTTCCTCCTTTTTTTCCTCTACCCTCGCTATTCCTCAGGGCAGATCGACCCAGTTCTGTTCCAGATCACTTTGACGATAATAGTGTTGACCATTCTTTCATTCAGCTTGTGCATACTATTCTGCTACCGAATTGGCGTATTGAAAATGAGCAGTGCCGAGAAACATGCAAGTATGCAAATAGGGGCACTACTCTGGGTCATTGGCATACTCTTTGCAGTGTTGGAACCAGCTTTTGATATTATTCACAATTGGACTCAAGCTTGTCGGCGCCGTTGCGCTGAGCGCATGGCTATTGTACACCTTCCTCACCTTGCGCGATGCAAGAAAGTACCAGGTTTATTCCAGACGACACGCGAGCAGAAGTTGATCCCATATTAGAGAAGGGAGTATGACACGGGATACCCTTGCTGACGTCTTGACTCGTGTCTCTTTCTCCGTCGTCATCTGGATCGCTCAGAATTGGTTGCCCTCAGGGCCGACTAGTTTCTTGGAGTCTTCCTGGGGTTCCTACGTAAGCGCAAATCTGCCGATTCCGTTCTAGAATGTCTGGAATCATCCCTGATCCCTGGGTTAGAACTAACAACATGACCGGAGAAAATTGCCTTGAGGAATATGACTAGCATGGTACCTGAAAGGAGGCTGGCCCTGATTCACAGGGTTATCGTGCCAGACCAGGAACATCCGAAAGAGTACGCTATTCTCGTAACGGATCGCCGGTCGATCTTCATCCGTCAGAAAGAGACGAGAGGCGATTTTTGGCTGCGTCGCGAGATCAACTATGGAACTGCGCTAATCACCGATGTAGTACCGAAGACTCTCGAAGATTACGAACAAACCAGCGTGGAATCACTTACCGCTGATAGCACAAACATCATGGTCCCCCATGAAGCAGTTATCTCGCTAGCAATGAAGAAAGAGAAGCAGAAACCCCGAAAGTACGATTTTTTCGTGCGGCTAACGATGAGAATGCAACGAGAGGAATTTCAGGTATACGACTTTGAAATGAACTATCGGGAGAGCCGGAACTCTGAGACCATGATTAAGTTCTACATGGTGCCCTTGGGAGCGTATTTCAAGCCAAGAAGACAAACCCAGACTAGGGAAACAGTCCTCCGAGAATACGCCACGGATGCGTTAGAGATTTTCCAGAAGGTTCTTCCAGCAAAGATCGCGGCTTAGTGGGGCTATTCTTGGCATAGGGTGGAATGCCTTGCCGATAGACAATCACGACCCTATCGCTGTTTCTTCGCCAGGCGCTGGAACTAGCCTTCGAGTTTCTTTGATTGAAGCCTTCTCGGTATGAGTCGGAATATTGCGACCCCTAAGAGCCCGGCGAGAATCAGCATTCCATAGTAGTTGAGAAAGTAACTCCCCAGAGCAAAATTCGCTCGGATCCAAGTCTGCATATTCACGTTCGAGCTATACTCTTGCACAAGGCCAACGTAGATTATGATCATTACAATGGCTTCGACAAGCGCAATCGATAGAGTCTTCGATGGCAGACCGAACGACTTTCTTCCGGCGTGCTTCGCCTCCATGACAGCTCCAACGACAGCTGGAGATTCTTGCGAAGTGCTCTTTTGCCCAACCAGCACCTCGAGTTCATACAAAGCCGACTCAATCCGACTGCTTGCCCGCCAAGTTCTCCTCATTGCAACGTAGTAGGTACGAAGGCCTACTCCAACCATCAAAAGAGGTACGGAGAGGCGGAGGAGAAAAGCCGACGCAGAAGAGTCCCATGGGATATGATCGCCCAGTCCCAATCCTCCGAGACCACGCGTAGAATAGACCCAGGCAACGGTGCCGACTCCAATCGCGATTAGCCCGAGTGCAACCTGGGCTCGTCCCTTCCAACTGGCGTCGGGAGTGAATACCGCCTGAACGCCCTTCTGGGCTGGCCGTCGCTTTCTCTTAACGCCGCCGTTGACGCCGTTGGCCAAAGGTGATTCAGTCCCCTGCGGAGCCTAGTTTGGTTAGAACGGTGTCTGCGAGAGAGCCTTCCAACAGTTCCTTTGTGAGACGCCGGTATTCTTCCGAGGCCCCGTTTCTAGGGCTGTAGATGATGCCCGGTATTCCTTTGCTGGGGGCCTCCGCCATCCGAATAGATCGTGGGATAATGATTTTGAGTATGTGTTCTCCGAAAGAAGCTCTGAGTTGTTGGACAATTTTCTTTGACAGTCCTGTTCTCTTGTCATAGAGGGTGAGTAGTATTCGATAGTCGAAATCGGTCTTCGCACGGGATTTTACGATTCGCATGAACTTTAGCAATGTCGGCAGACCATCCATTGACAGAAATTCAGATTGTACCGGCACGACCATCAGGTCGCAGGCGACGATCGCGTTAACAGTCAGGATCCCGATGTTTGGTGGGCAATCGATCAGGATCGCGTCGTACTTCCGCCTCGCAGCAGAAAGAGCCTCTCGCAGTACGAATTCGCGGCCGGGAATGGAGGATAGCTCGACCTCTGCTCCGGCAAGGTCCAGATTGCTGGGGACAAGTGTGAGATTCTCGACCTTGGTTCCAAGCATTACTTCTTCAATCTTTCTCGACTGAGCAAGCGCATCGTAGACCGTGTAGAGAAGTTTGGATTTCTGGAAGCCGAGGCTGACCGTAGCGCTTCCCTGCGGATCAAGGTCCACGAGCAGAACTCTTCTTCCTAGTTGTGCAAGGGCGGTGGCGAGGTTGACGGCGGTTGTGGTCTTGCCGGTTCCTCCTTTGTTGTTCGCGAAGCTTAGGATCATGGTCGGGAACTGCTCGTAAGTTTGAGGGTTTGGTAAGAGATTCATTTGCAGATCAAGTTGCACCCAGCATCACCGGTGTCGTCGGATTTGGCAGGAAAGTGATCGGTGCTTGCGAATTTTTGGAGCGTTGCCCTCGACACTATATTACCAGTAACGCGAACCGAATGGTCACGTTGTTAGATAGTAGATGAGGGATAGGCTCCCTCCCCGACAAAATTTACATTCTCGACGACAAGAAATGCGCCTTGGGGACCTTCGGATTCACATTTTCGTGTAACTCGCCAATTGTCCGGAAAAACATCAACCCGATTGCATTTTCGAGGCGGCTCGCTGAAACCCTGACCGGATTCGACTGACTCGGTTTGCCAGGTGTAAACGAAGTCTTAATCAGCAGACGGCCCGTTTTCCGATTTTTGATGAACCGCGAAAACATTCCTCCACAACTAGCATCTGCGAAAAAAGAGGCGGCTACCCGCTTCTTGACCAGCAGCGCTAGAGCAGCCTATTCGACCAGGGCGGTTTCCTACCAGCTCGACTTGAACATTGTCGGAGTAGGAATAGGTAAGAAGATCAAGGGCGGTCAATCGACAGCCACGGACGCGGTTCGAATCTATGTAAACAGGAAATTTCCCAAAGCCCAGATTCCCCAGCCACAACAGGTGCCTGCTGCAATACGAGGCGTTCCAACGGACGTCGTTGAGACAGGCCGGTTCCGAGCCTTCGCTCTTACCCCTCCGCCGACCACTCCCCGAGACCGATTCAGGCCCATCAGACCGGGAACGTCTATCGGCCCTCCCCCTATTGGAAACTTGGTTG
>Ga0209058_1000060_pt1 | contig 78273 bp, 81 predicted proteins | sample GraSoiAngelo_147_FD_185904 | JGI IMG/M metagenome (GOLD analysis project Ga0209058, IMG submission 185904) | Grasslands soil microbial communities from the Angelo Coastal Reserve, California, USA - 14_1009_05_40cm (SPAdes) (version 2) | ecosystem: Environmental > Terrestrial > Soil > Grasslands ... | reverse complement strand
CCTTCCACCTGCACGGCAACATGTTCCGACTATACCGCAGCGGAACCAGGTTCGATCCCACCGCAACTTTTGACCGGAATACGTCTCGTCCGCTCGACGACAGAGTCAAAGAGTGGCTCTACAGGGACGCTTTCGCCGAGGTTGCCGACGTGGTGTTTCTAGGACAAGGAGAACGAGCAATTCTAGAATTCATACCAAAATACACAGGCAAGTTTCTCTTCCATGCACACCAGAGCGAGTTCGTCGAGCTAGGCTGGACCGGACTATTCAATGTAGTCTAGGCCTCGAGACGGGAGCTGCAAGGCGGCTATTAGCGCACATGTACACTCTCCCTATCGCCGCTGACTCCGTCTTAACCTTCGTAAAGGCGAGTCTTTTTGACTCGGGGTGAGCCTAGTATGGTATGGCGAAGGACCCCGTCTGTGGCATGTATGTCGAGGAGGGAGAGCTTGCCCTCAAGACTACACGCATGGGGACAACCTATTATTTCTGCAGTGAAGCATGCCTTGTTCAATTCCAGGCCCCTGAGAAAGCTGCTGCTCGTCTAAGGCGTCTCGTAGCCCTTGCAGCCATCCTCACAGTTCCAATCACTGCACTAACCTACCTGCCGATAATCGCCGACCAAACCACAAACAACCTTGTCATGTTCATCGTCTCACTTCCCGTTCAGTTCGTTGTGGGTTCTCGGTTCTACCGTGGAAGCTACGACGCCTTCAAGTCGAGAGCAGGAAACATGGATCTTCTCATCGGCCTCGGAACATCAGCGGCTTGGGTCTACAGCACGATCGTGACGTTCGTCCCAGGCTTCTTCCCGAATAGTGGAACATACTTCGAGACCTCCGCAATCATAATCACTCTAATCCAGACCGGAAACCTGCTCGAGCATATCACCAAGAGGCGTGCTTCCGAGGCGGTCAGGAAGCTGCTGGACCTTCAGCCTACAATGGCTAAGGTAGTCCGAGATGGAGCTGAGATTCAGATTCCGGTCGAGCAGGTCCAGGTTGACGATGTTCTTGTTGTCCGTCCTGGGGAACGGATTCCCGTAGATGGTGTGGTGGTTGAAGGAAGCTCCGCAGCGGACGAGTCCATGATAACCGGCGAGAGCCTGCCGCGAGACAAGACCGCCGGTAGCGAGGTAATCGGTGCGACAATCAACGAGACCGGGCTGCTAAAAATCCGAGCCACAAAAGTCGGACAGGATACTGTCCTCTCGCAAATAGCGAAGCTCGTAGAAGAGGCGCAGATTGGAAAAGCCCCGTTACAACGGCTGGCTGACCGAATCTCCGCCTTCTTCGTTCCATTGGTCATCCTGATTGCCACGGGGTCGGCTCTGACATGGTATTTTCTGGGCGGAATCGGCCTCGCCTCATCCTTACTCGCCTTCGTCTCGGTTGTAATCATTGCCTGCCCATGCGCTCTCGGAATCGCAACTCCGGCGGCATTGCTCGTCGGAGCAGGCAAAGGGGCGGAGAGTGGCATTCTCATCAAAGGGGGTGAGAGCTTGGAGGAGGCTCACAAGGTGGACACGATAATCTTCGACAAGACAGGAACCCTGACCAAGGGAGAGCCCTCTGTAACGGGCATCGTCGCTGTCGGAAAAATGTCAGATAGAGAAATTCTACATTATGCTGGATCTGTTGAGGCTGGAAGCGAGCATCCTCTCGCCCGTGCAGTCGTCAATGCAGCGAAGAAATTAGGCGTCCCGCTTGCCCCGCCGTCGAAGTTCGAAGCTCTACCAGGCTTGGGAGTAAGAGCCGAGGCAGATGGGCATCAGGTCCTACTCGGAAACCAGGAACTCATGACGAATTTCCATGTTCCAGTCTTCGGCTACACAGAAAAGCTCACGGGCCTTCAGAACGAAGGCAAGACAGTTACATTCCTAGCGGTTGACAGTGAACTCGAAGGCCTAATAGGGCTCGCGGACACCCCCAAAGAGACTTCGGCAAAAGCTGTCAAGCGGTTGAAATCAATGGGGCTAGAAGTCGTAATGCTCACTGGCGATCATGAGACAACAGCCAAGGCGATAGCTGAACAGTTAGGCATTGACAAGGTCATTGCCAACGTTAGGCCGGAACAGAAGGAGGAGGTTGTTCGAAAACTCCAGTCCGAGGGGAGAAAGGTCGCCATGGTCGGCGACGGAATTAATGACGCCCCAGCCTTGGCAAAAGCTGACGTAGGTATCGCCATTGGAAGCGGAACTGACGTCGCGAAGGAAACAGGTGGCATAATTCTGATCAAGAACGACCTGATGGACGTTGTAAAGGCTCTGCAGCTCAGCAGAGCGACAGTGCGCAAGATTAAGGAAAACCTGCTATGGGCGTTTGTCTACAACATTACTCTGATTCCCATAGCCGCTGGAATACTGGTCCCCTTCCTTGGGCCAGGAATCTATCAGGTTCTCCCGCTCCTCGCAGGAGGCGCCATGGCAATAAGCTCAGTGACCGTCGTCTCGAACAGCCTCCTTCTGCGAAGGTTCAAGCCGCGGCTATGATGGAGGTGATATGATGCAGAAAGACCCCTTTTGCGGAATGAAGGTAGACGAGAAAAAGACGAAGCTCACGTCAACGCACGACAACAAGACTTTCTATTTCTGCTCAGCCGGATGCAAAGCAGCCTTCGACCGAGACCCCCACAAGTACGGCCACCACATGACGTAGCTCGGAGGAAATCCTACTTGAGGTAGCTGGAACCGAGGCTCGTCTACAACTTTCCACCAAAACTAATGTAGAGAAGCAACGCATTGAGAGAGAGTATTGCAAGGACGAAGATGCCTGCGACGATAGTGGTTATCCGCCGGTTGACAAAGGGTCCCATCAACCGTTTGTCTCTCGTAAACTTCCACAGTGGTAGTAACGGTAGAGGCAACATCAGGCTCAAGGCGACCTGGCTGTAAACGAGTATTTGGAGAGGCTCAAGGTGGCTCAGGATTGCGATGGTAGTGGGAATTGTATTGATCAACCGAGTAACTATCCTCCTAGCCCAGAGGTTGACCTTTCTCGTCAACATCCCTTCCATTATTGCTTGACCCGCTAGGGTTCCAGTCGTTGAAGAAGACAGACCAGACGCTAGGAGGGTGACAGCGAATACAGTTGCCGCCGCAGGTCCGAAAAGCGGACCTAACGTCCTGTACGCGTCCTCAATAGTTGCGACTCCCTTATCATGAAACGCTGCGGCGGCCATGATCATTATTGCTGCATTAACGAAGCCTGCAAAGGTGAACATGATGATGCTCTCGAGACGGTGGAAACGCATCGCCATCTCTTTGACTTCGACGTGCTGGGCAGGGATCTTGTCGTTGGCAAGGGCGGAGTGGACGAATACCGCGTGTGGCATTACCGTGGCCCCTATCACTCCAACAGCTAGAAGCAGCCGATCGATAGATTGCAGGTTTGGAGTTATTGACCCCGCGGCCAATGGACCTAAGCTGGGGCCTGAGATGAAAATTTCGTAGATGTAGCCGATCCCGATTACTGATACGAATACCATGAAGGCGTATTCGAGACGTCTTATTCGCCCGCCTGACAGTCCCAGAATTAGGAGCACGTCTAGAACAGAGAGAAAGGTTCCAATTATCAATGGGATATTGAAGAGAAGGTTGAGGGCGATGACCGTGCCTAGAAACTCGGCCAGGTCGGTCATAGCCGCCGCCACTTCAGAGCCTAGCCAGTAGGGAATCACATACCTTGGCTTCTTCAGGTCGAGGCGGATTAGCTCGGGTAGAGAGTGTCCGGTCGCGATTCCGACCTTGCCAGAGAGGTATTGAAGAAGCATTGCCATGATGCTTGCGAGCCATACGACCCAGAGCATGGTGTACCCGAACGTGGCTCCTCCGGTGATGTCGGTTCCATAGTTTCCGGGGTCAATGTATGCGACGCTGACGATTAGGGCTGGCCCAAAGTAGGTGGCGAAATTTCGAAAAAAGCTCTTCGAACTGTAGTCCTGAATGGTTGCCTGCCTTGTCAAAGTCTCACCGGGAGGGCTGCAGTTGCAGTCCCTCGAAAGTATGGAAATTGGATTTAGGTCAGTCTAATAAAGATAGGTTACCCGAACATGCCTTGGCTGCGGAGGACTCACGATAGAGTGGATCCGCGACGGCTGCCCGAAGAATACCACTCTCCTCGCGCAAATTATCGGAAACCGTTAGCGGCCTTACCGGCTCAGACTAACGGTCTAGAAAAAGCCAATTGCAGTCCCAATCAGATACAGGACTCCGGACGCGCCTAGTCCAAGGACTAGGGTTTCTAGCCCTCCCTTCCATGGTTGTCTTCCCGCTAATCTTCCCCTCCACGCACCCAACAAGAAGAGGAAAAATGGTGAGACTATGACCGAAACGCTGAGAGAATATATCCTCGTCTGTAGGAGCAGAAAAGGAACGAGGGGAATCAGCGCACCCATAAGGAACGAAAACCCGATGACTCCCCCCATTTTGATAGGATTGGGGAGCTTCGTCTCGTGAACGTGCAGTTCATGCATAAGAATGTCCTCTAGGAAGATCTTCTTGTTAGAGGCTATTCGGTCGACTACTATTTCCGCCTCGTCCCGAGTTAGTCCCTTAGCGGTGTAGAAGTTTTCTAGCTCGCTCTTCTCTTCCTCAGGTTCATGTTCAATCTCGTCAGCCTCGCGATTTGCATCAGCCTTGAACAGGTCGTATTCGGAACGTCCCTCTATGAACCCGCCTAAGAACATGGAGATAGTTCCTGCCAACATTGACGCTATCCCGGCGAATCGAATCAAGGCCAGCTGGGTGTCGGATACAGCCCCGGCGAGACCTGCGAGGAAAGCGAGGTTCGTAACTAGCCCGTCTGAGAGTCCAAGCGCCGCGCTGCCAATATAACCGCGGGCCCGAATGTGCTTGTGTATCTCCCTAGACGCCTCTTGCAACGAAACCCTCCTCAAAGCCCGCCATTGTTTCTGCCGCTATTGTGAGCTGTATGTTCTTCTTAAGAACAAATTCCAGTAGGTCATGGGCGGTTTTCAGATAGTCATGTTCTCCTCAAACCTGCCCACGTCTTGGTAATATTGTTGGACCAGTCCGGCGGAGGATGGGTTTGTGTAAAGCTCCGCGACGGGATGTTCTATGAGTGCTGTGATTTGACTTGCTACCTCCTTCGCTGACTGAATCATCACTCGTCCAGTACGACCTCCTGGTCCCACGAATGAGGGCGTCGAGGCGACTTTATGAAATTCCGTGTCGACCATCCCCGGCATTACCAGCGAGACATGGATTCCGGGATACTCTGTTTTCAGGTCCATTCGCAGATTGGCCGTGAGAACATTGACCGCCGCTTTTGCGGCACTGTAGATTGACCGATAACTTGCAAGAGGGACTCTGCCGAGAAAAGATGAGATGTTGATCAGATGACCCTGCCTCCGTTCTTGGAAGAGTGGAATAATAGTCTGCGCTCCGTAGAGGACTGATTTCAACACGACAGCGACTATTTCATCAACCTCTCGGTCGGTCAGCTCCATTACAGGCTTGGTGATGCCTCGTCCTGCGTTATTCACCCAAACATCTACGTGCCCGAATTCTCGAAGGGCAAGTTCACGAATCCGTTCAACGTCGCTTCTGACGGTCACATCGGCCCTAACGACGATGGCTTTGGCCCCGGTTTCTCCTGCGACCTTCTTCAGCTCGTCTACCCGCCTCGCGGCGAGAACTAGTTGATGGCCTTTCTGCCCTAGCTGCTTGGCGAGGGCTGCTCCTATTCCACTGCTCGCGCCTGTGATGACGGTTACTTTGCTCATCATTAGCTGAGATGATCGTAGGCTCAAGATAACTCTTAGATTTCGTGCGGTTCAACCCTCCGAAGGGAGCATAGTCGGTTACCGCTGGGGGACCTGCTTCCTTCTGGCTCTCTTGTAGCCCGCGGCTGACAACCGGACCAGGTTCGCTAGGAACCGATTCTTCTTTTGCAGATTACTCGAGAGGATAGCTTCCTCCGACACGAACAGGGCTTTCAGGTGGCTGATATCCGTTTTGGGCGAGAAGAAGACGTAGAGCGGGATGCCGAGCAGGACTACGATCGACCCGGCGATCTTGTCTAAGAGAGTGGTTGAGTAGAGGAGGTATAGGCAGATGCCCACTCCAAGCCAAGGGAGAACACTCTGTCCATAAAGCCCCTTTTCACCACTCTTCTTCAACACAGAGAACGACAGGGAGACAAGAAGGAAGGAGAATGCGAGGTTAAAGACCGCGAATGAGATCAAATTCTGCAGCCCGGAGAAGGTTGAGAGGGCGAATGCGATCACCGCTTGAACGGTGAGCGCAACGTATGGCGTGTTGAACTTTGAGTGGAGGCGGGCGAATGCTTTCGGAAACAATCCGTCTATCGCCATCGCATATGTAAGTCGCCCGGTTCCGAGCATCCCAGATTCATCGGAACCTGAGACGGATACAAGAGCACCGACACTTACGATCGTGGCGCCCATTGCGCCTAGGAGGGCTAAGCTGACTATAACCAGAGGGACAAGTGTTCCCGCCAGTTCTGGGGAACTTACAGCTCCGAATATTACGAAGTTTGTTGAAAGGTAGAAGAAAGTGACGATGGCCATGCCGCTGACTATTGCCTTAGGGATTGTTTTCTTCGGGTCTTGGACCTCTCCTGCTGGTAGCGTTCCCAACTCGAACCCGACATACGCCCAAAAAACCAACACTAACGCTGTCCCGAAATTTCCCAAACCCGACGGGAGAAGGGGAGTATAGTTCGAGACGAACCTGGAGGGAGCGTAAAGAAAGGAGCCTAGGCCAACAGCCACGATTAGCAACAACGGCATAAGCTTGCTGAGCGTCAGCACATCATTGAGCCTTCCCGCTGCTTTCACGCCAAAGATGTTAACCGCAGTGAGCCCGAAAAGGAAGGCTCCCTTCACGAGAAGCTGTCCGGCCAGGTTCAGCGGCACATAATATTGCAAGTAGTTTGTAAAGGTCAACGCGAAGACAGGTAGCGACAACACTTCCGCGACCCACATGCTCCAGCCGGCAAGAAATCCCCAGAATTCGTCAAAGGCGGCAGAGACATACGCGAAGGACCCGCCTACCCTCGGCACATAGTAGCTGGAATAAGCAAAGACCATGGCTAGAATAGTTGCGACTATTCCCGCGACGACCCAGACGATTATTGAGAAGGGTCCGATGAGCCCTGCTGTTATGGCTGAGGCAATGTAGATGTCGCTACCGACGATCGCTCCAACAACAATGTTTGTCAGGTCGAAGTAGGACAGGTCCTTTTTGAGCGACATCGGTCGACCTTGGCTCGTGCGCCGTTCTAAGAAGTCTCTTTAGAGATTGTTCCAGTCCTCAGAACGATTCTAGATGCGGTCGAGCCATCTTGGGGGGCGTTTCAGGCCTGGTAGGACTTCGCCAGAGGGCATGTTTAAGAAGGGCACCGGCATCCTCGCTCGCGCTGATACCAAATGGAAGCAACAACAACTGTTACCAGAGCACCACCCAAGGAGCATACTCTCGTACACTTCGAGATACCCGCCACAGACCCATCGAAAGTCGCACGGTTCTACGAACAGCTATTCGGCTGGAAGTTTAACAAGTGGGAAGGAGCAAACATGGACTACTGGCTTATCAGCCATAAGGACGCCCAATCTGCCGACGATACTCTGGGCGGACTCTACAAACGCAACATGCCGCAGGAAGGATTTCTCAACTACTTCAACGTCAAGTCGATAGACGACTCGATCAAGAACGCGACCAATCTCGGAGCCAGCGTCATCATGGCCAAGCAGGAAATTCCGAACATCGGATACTCCGCAGTGCTCAAAGACCCCGACGGCAACACATTCGCCCTCTTCCAGTCCGCAGGCAGAATGTAGCCCTCACAAAACCATAACACCCCAAATCTATTTTTCTTCTCAGTCCAGTTGGGACTGGGCCTGGTAAAGTCAGAAACCTTCCATCCTCAGCGACAAATTAAAGAGGATTCGGATGCCTAGGGTCTAGATCGGTCTCTCCTAGTCGGACTCCGTCTTGAGAAAGGAGAGTTTCAGTTGCATTATCCCTTTGAGGTTCCGCAGCTGCTTCTCGAACCCACGCACTTCTCTCACCCGCCCCCTGACCACCAGGACTTTCAAACAGTGGGAGGGTCCGAGGTGCATGTGGGTTGATGAAGCGATAATCTTCCTGTTATCATGCTCCAAGTCCGTGAGCCTTGCATCAATCCCTCGAGTCTCATGATTGTAGATGACTAGGAGGGCCCCCGTAATAGAACCGGCGGTGTGAACTGACTCCTCTTCGGCGATAAAGTTCCGCATTGATAATTGCAGAGCTTTCGACCGGTCCTTGAACCCGGTCTCTCCTGCGACCCGGTCAAACTTCTCAAGCAGACCCGGGGGAAGGGAGACGCTAACTCTAGCGACGGCGTCGGGCTTGCTCAATGCAGGACACGGAGGGTGTTTGCGGGACCCGCTTATTAGTCTGAATCCCGCCAAGGGTCTGCGCTAGGGGCGATTGGCCGGTATTACCCTTGTGAAATCTAGTATGAATCTGGTAATAGTTTAAATACAAAAATCCGCGGGTTGGATTCGGAGTTATGGGTCTGTTCCTTCCGACAGCCGTCATTGTTTCGATTCCGATAATGATATTCTTTGGCATGCGGCACGCGGTTGATGTTGATCATATCACCGCGATAGACAATCTTGTCAGAATGCACAGCGCTAGTCGCAGGGCGAGGCTCGTCGGAACAGCGTTCAGTGGAGGCCACATGTCGGCCGTCCTAGTGGAGATGATAGCGATAATTTCCCTCGTAGGTACGATCGCAAACTCAGAGCAGCTGGTGAACAATACGCTAGTGCGCAGTTTCCAGTTTTGGGGTGGAATAGTTGGCGCGCTGGCCCTCACTTTAATCGGCGGCTTGAACCTCTACAGCATGAAAAAATGGGGAAAAACAGGCTCAGCAATTCTCTCCACGAAAATTCACGAGCGAACCAAAATAGCTGGAACCTTCGGCTCAGCGTTCATTACTGGTTTCATTTTCGGATTGGGGTTTGACACCGCAACCCAGATTTCATTCATCATACTCACTACAGTTGTCTCCATAACTAATCCGATTTTTATCGCACTGATCCTCTGGGGATTCTTTGCCGCAGGCATGATTCCGACCGATACGCTGGACAGTTTTGTCCTGAGAGAGGGATTCTCCAGAATCCTTGGAACCAAGGTCTTCCGCTATCTCTCTTATGGACTCAGCGGAGTCGCACTGTTCGTTGCGTTCACTGAATCCTATGGTGTAATACTCAACACAGACATTCTGCCCCCTTTCACCGGAGCGTTTCTCGCTGTGGGGTTAATCGCCTCCACCTTCCTCTATGCCTACGTACAGAGTAGGCGTAGCTACCAGACGGAGATTCGAAAGTCAACAATCGACTAGCCCAAAAAATAGCTGCCGGAACCAACTGATTTTTTAGTTCTCAAGTGTCCGAAGAAAGGGGTAGGAGCCAGTCTGAGATTCTGCAAGACCTCAGGTGATAGTTAGAGATGCGCTTTGCATGAAGTTGTGGACCGAGCATTGGGTGTTGCAGTAGACTCTGAAAACGCCCGCCTTCACTGCTTGGAAGGTGATTCTCTGGGTGTCGTCTTTAATGACTTCGATACCGTTGACTGCATAGAAGGTGACTGCGAGCCCGTGAGCTTGAAAGTCCCGGTTGACCAACCTGATGGTAATTGTGTCACAGCGAGACGCAGTCATTGACGGTTCCATTCCTCCCCGGAGTTTGCTCCCGTTGTAGCCGTCCAGGTCGGCTATAATCGTGAAGGTCCTCGCAATTCCTTCCCCTCTTGGGCACGAAGGGTCGGGGGTTCCCACTGTCAAAGCCAGACCTCCAATCACCCCACTACCTGCTAGGATGAGAGTCAGAATCACTGTTTCGTGCACGCTGGGAGCCTTCAAACCTGTTATCTCGAGGTTAGAAATCCCACAGCTCTATGAATCTGTCACTGGCCTTCTTGAGCAGACTTGGATTGTGGCTGCCTAGAAGGCTGCGGATTTGCTCGCGATGTTGTAGCTCATAGACGACCCTCGCTTCACCCATCTGTCGGGTCTTCACTATACCTAGCCCAGCCAGTTCCGCCAGATGTTTGCTAATTGTTGATTTTGCCAGGCCTGTCAGGTTAGCCAATTGTTTGTGCGAAAGCCATGAGTTTGCAGAAAGGCTCTCTAGGATTTTCCGGTCCGTCTCTCCTCTAACGAGGGCAAAGAGGGGTCTTTCCGCATCACTGATTCCGGCGGTGTATATTAGCGAGTAGCCTCCATCTTCTACTCTAACAATCTCGCCGGTTTTGGCAAGCCTATCGACATGGTATCTGGTAGAATTGAATGACATGCCTAGGAGTCGTTGGAGTTCCCTCAGGTGAACTCCCGGGAGGAGAGAAATGATGAGTTTGACCCTTACTCTACCGTCTCGCCGCATTCCCGAGGTTCTCCCCTCTCACGATCAAGGCCAAGCTGAAACTGGCCAGCATCAGGAATTCTATAAAGTGGGATAAGTGTATTCCTGTCAGTGGCATGAGAATCAGTTGGTTTGACAAGAACATTGTCTCAATCAGCCCTTCTACTTCGCTCAAGGCAAGGAACGCGAATGCTAGAGAGAGGAACAGGTACCTCGTATTTCTCCGACCAGCATATGCGAATAGTGAAATCAGGAGAACCACGGCTGAGAAGGCCACAAGCAGAACGTGCACCACTGCGTCTGTGACGCTAAACATGAAGTCTCACTTGTTCATCGAATGATTCATGAGGGGTTGACGTTGAGAACGCCATCCTGCATGTAGAAGTGTATTGAGCACTCGATCCAGCAATATACTTGAAAAGGCCCTAATTTGTCCGTGGTAAAGGTCACGTCTTTGCATTCGCCTGGACGTAATATGAGACTTGGGGGGAAGTATCGGGTTATTGCAAATCCATGGGACTCTACAGTGTCGATATTCACGACGTGAAGAGTCACGCTCACTCCCAATGTGACGTTCATTATGGGCCAGGGTGCACTGTGGTATCTGCTACTGTTGAATCCGACGTTCATCCCCTGGTTTTCCATCAGCACTACGAGGTAGGCTGAGTTGGGGGCGTTCGTTGGATGGCTAGCGCAGTCAGGGGCTCCTAGGCCCAGGAAATGAAATGTGTATGCTGCAGAGAAAAACCCGGTGACCGCGACAACAATGACCATTGCTGCCAAGACGAGTCTAGGACGCCTCTTTAGGTGAACATTTGGCTTGACTCCTCCTCCTGTTGCACTTGTCTCTCCGTTACTGGTTCTTGAATCGACGGGCAAGATGCGTCGCATGGAAATCTAGCGGTGCTGGGAATATAGGGATATGGACAATTAGAGTCGGGATGATTAAGAGGCTTATGGCTCAACTGGCGAACTGATTCTGTCCATTGCCAAGCTCGCTGGCAGTAATCAGGTCTAGGCTCATGTCCCAGAAAGCCTGAGTCATCTCTTCCCAAGAAAAGCCGGTCAACTGTTCGAGGCGTGTTCGTGTGTTGAGCCACAACTCTTAGAAAGATTCAGGTCACACTCGATTGGTCATGCTGGGATTCGCCGATAGTTTCCTGCTGTGGACAGGGGCGACAATGATCCCAGCGTTCTTCGGACTACTCTTGATCGTAACGGCAGGAAGAGTGTTGAAGCCGAGATATCTTGCAGCATTTGCAATCGGGATTTTCCTCTGGTTTTTCGTGGACACTATCCAAGGATCAGGGACCCTCGATGTTGCAGCTGGCTTTGCAGGAGGTGCAGGTCAGGCTGGAATAGTAGGACTCTTCGTAATTGGCGTGGTGTTCTTCTTTTCACTTGATCATAATCGGAACATCTTCGCTCCTGGGTCAGCAATAGGGAAATACGGGATGGCTATACCACTCTTAGTCGCGGCCGCTCTGGGAATTCACGGGATTGGCGAGGGAGCATCTTTTGGTGGAACCGCCGCTCTGACGTCAAGCACTACTCTCCCAGAGGCGTTTGGAGGCCTAACAGGAGGGGTCGCATACGTTTTGCACAAGGCGCTTGAACCTATGATGATAGGAGCATGCTACTGCGTATACTCCCCCGAGCGTACCAAGAACGCCACCGGTCGCCTCAAAGACCTAGCGTTGCTGAGCATCACCTTCGCGATTCCCTCCTTGGTCGGTGCCGCCAGTGGCTACTACCTTACCTACGATAGCAGCTATTTCTACGCACTGGGGACAGGAACATCACTCTACGTCGCTCAGAGGCTTAACGGAGCATTATTCCATCCGACGGAACCTGCAAGCTCAAAAGAGACGGTTACAATAGCAGTCATGTCAATGCTCGGACTCCTCGCAATATATTTCGCAGCTCTGTTCCACTCGAGTTAGAGTTCAAAAGACCGGGCATGGTGCTCTATCGGGTTCTCCGTTCTTCGGATAGTCCTCCTGTTGAAGAAATGGCAGACACTTTCAGGGAACTCGGTACCCGGAAAATCACTGCGAATCAGGGAGGGATGTGGGCCTAGAATGCGCGCGTACAAACGCGTCTTGTTCTTAGGATTACTCCTGTCCCTAATCCTATTTTCCGCCCTCGCCGCCCCTTGAACGGTTTCAGTTCTACAGAAGCTAGCACGATTTCTCGGATGGTCCCGATCACGCAAACATCTAATCAGCCCGGCGCTTCGTTTGTCGAGATTAGCATTCCCACAACCAACTCGGGGTCCAATGCCATCGCAGCGGGTCCCAACCATACCTTTTGGTTCACAGAGTTCAACATAAGCCGGATAGGCGAATACACTCCATTCAACATGTCGTATCCCTTCCACGAGTACCAGGTTCCGGAGGAAAATGCGGTACCTGCCACAATAACTTTCGACAACTCCACGGGCAAGGTATGGTTCACAGATCAGAAGAACGGCGCTGGGAGTGTCTGGATGTTTGACCGTACCAGACCTCTAAGCACAGCTTTTACCCAGTACAACACCAGCATCACGGGCTCTGTCCCAGTCCAAGTGATGGTGGACGGGCAGGGCAACGTGTGGTTCACTGAACTTGTCGGAAATAAACTCGGCAAGCTAAACTATCCTAGTTACAGCCTAACGGAGTACTCGCTCCCGACCTCGAATGCTGGCCCCGCGGAAATCGCCTTCCAAACAGGACCGCAAGGCCAGCTATTGGTGTGGGTAACCGAAACCTACGCTGACAAGGTGGCCAGGCTCGACACATCAACTAACACATTCAAGGAATGCGTTTCTCCAAACGGCATCCACGCTCCTGTGGGAATCGTCGTTGACGACAACGGCACTGTCTGGGTTTCCGAACACGGAGGAAGCTTCATCGTCAGTTTGGACACGACGACTTCCAGCTTCACGAAATACCCCACGTCGCTCCCATCCAACTACGACATTTCTGCTCCTGCAACGCTCAACTTGGACAACAACGGACGCCTCTGGTTCGTGGAGCATTTCCTCAACAGAGTCGGCCGGTTAGACCCTGCTTCGAGAACCATCGACGAGTTCAATATCCCCACGTCAGCCTCCGGCACACTCTTGGCATACTCGCTCCAGAGTGCTCTTGACCAGAACGGTGACTTCTACTTCACAGAATTTTACCCTAACAAGATCGGGATGCTTTTCTCAAACGCCACATCGCCCGTCACCCTGGAGACTCCTCGAACACGGATACTTGGTCTGGTCGCTGGCCAGACGGCGACCCTTGAACTGCCTATTTCTAACAAGCTTGCGGCACCCTTGCATGTCGGGCTGGGTGTTTCAAGTTCCTTTACGCGCACCGGAGTTACTTCGTCAAAGCAAGCATTCGTCAACCCAGCACAGATTTCCCTGGGCCCTCACGCTAACGGGACGACAATACTGTCAGTAACTCCTGGCCTACTCGCGTCATCAGGGCTCTATTCAGTGAGTCTATCTGCAAGCGACGGGAACGCTTCCAGTATCGGCATCTTGTTCATCAAAGTCAGCCAGTCATTAGCGGGCATCGTCATCACCTATCTTCCAGTGATCGCCATCATCTCGGCAATTGTCGTGGGAGGAGCATACTTGTATGCCAGAAGAAGGCCCGGGCAGCGTTCCACACCGTCTCCCAGAGCGAACTTACAGCAGCCGCCAGGGAGCCCAACTAGGCTTGTTGTACTCGTCGCGGCATCTCTGTTGCTCACGCGGCTGGCAACATCGCTTCTTCCTGTAGCCCAGATTCCTGTCTATGTAAACGCGAAATGTCCAGGTCTGCCCCCGCCCTCACCCTCGTTCAACGGAGGAGTAGCTGGGCTGGACTATGGTGAGATCCTTGATATTGCCGCTATCGCGTTCTTTGTTCTTGTACTCTTGTTAGCGTTGAGGAAATGGCGCAACGATTGCAAGGCCGATAAGAATAAGCTGTGAATCTCCGCGCCGTTTATATCAACAGAAGCCGAGAAGTGTACTCTTGCCGATGAGCAGGGCAAAGCCTCGAAAGCAGAAAGACCTACCCCAGCCCAAACCACTCGCAAAGCCAAGCTGGGTCATGCATGGAAGGCGCGGATTGGCTATCCTCCTAGTAGCATTGGCAGCCGGCGTGGCGGTCGGTATCTACGCATTTCGAGGCGGGCTCTCGAGCCCCGCTGGAACAACTCATCCATCCGCTCCATACCAGGTATCGACGAACCCATCCAACCTGCAGGTCACTGGACCAGGCATCGTAAGCTTCGACGTCAACGTATCATCTCCAACAGGCTACTCCAATCCAGTTTATCTCAGGCTCAGCTTCGACACACCAAGTTGGGTCAAAGCCGTATTCCAACCCAGCACGGTCATTCCCTCCAGTCTAACACTATCACGTGTCGTTCTTGTCGTTGGAGGGGCAATGTCTCCGGGCAGCCTGAGTCTCAGAATAGAGGCGGTGAGTTTATCATACAAAGCTGTGACTATTCTCAACGCGGGAATAACAGCCCCTAACAGCGGGACCGCGTTCTATCTTTACGCAAACCAGACAGGGTTCAATGACACCTCCACCTCGACCCCCAATCCCCGCTTACCTTCCATGTCGGCGAAACGTTCGGAATCAGACTATACATTTCAACCACTCCGAACGATATTCATCACTATGTGGGCATCTATCCCGGAGGAACCCAGCTGGCACAAGTGAAAGAGCAAGGTGTAGGCTCCTATGCCCACTCGTCAATGATACACACATACCCCCAAAGTACAGCAATCACTTTCACCTCCTACGTCCCCGGCATGCTGGAGTACTACTGTGACTCCCACCCGAACTCTATGCACGGCAAAATACCGGTCGTTTCTTGAGAGCCACGTCTACACGCCTTGAGACACCTCGCGGAACGATTGCGGAGAATCGGAAGTCTTCTTGTCGTCCTCATGACACTACTCGTATTCCCTATCTTCCCCCGCGGCAACTTAGAGGGCTCAGCTATCACAAGCCCCGCGCCAATTCAGCAAGCATCGCCGACCAGTAACTACGTGACTACATTCAGGCTGGCCGACAGTAACTTGAGCCTCTCTCCAGTCATCGTGTATCCTACGCCCACGCGAGTATGGGTTCTAGCCCAGAACTATGGCCAACCCTTCTACTCCCAAATCCTGGCTTTCACACCCAAGCCTCAGCCGCGCTTCGAGGTTAGTGTTTCCCTGACCGGTGTGTTCGTTTCCAGTTCCATCACGGTCGACGCTCAGAGCGGGAGGATCTGGTACGGAGTTGGCAAAATGCTCGCATACTATGACCAGTCAACCGGGAAGAACCAGACAGTGGCAGGTTTTCCCGGCGGCGCTCTTGGATATCTCACCGTTGACGGTCGAAGCAGGGTCTGGGCCACGTTAACCGGAGCGAACAGTGTCGGATTATATGACCCCGCAAGGCCCGGGAACACTACCTACAGGGTGCCGACGTCAAACTCGGGTCTCCAGGGCATCACCGCTACAGCTCCTGATGGAAGCATCTGGTTCGCAGAAACATCGGTCAGGAAACTCGGACGACTTGACCCTAATACGCTCAGCATAACGGAGTACACTGCGCCATCAGATGTTGCCGCTCCAACCCAGCTCGTGGTCGATGCGAATGGCGTCGTCTGGTATAGCGACCATGCAACCAGCGATTTTGGAAGCTTCAACCCGGCCACGGGCGAGTGGCGGAAAATCCCTGTAGGGTACTGTCTCGGTGACTGTCCAGTCGCGCTTCCAAACGCTATTGCCCTCGACACAAATGAGAGACTCTGGTTCTCGGAACACTTGCGGGGGGTCATTGGAGAATATGATTCCGTACTGGGCCTTCTCACCGAATACACGATTCCACTCCCTCCCTCCAACACGCTTCAATTCCCAGCGACATGGTGGACGTGGCCTGGACCAGACAGTCTAATCTGGTTTGCAGACTTGTCCTTGAGAGAAATCGGATATGTCAACTCAAGCGTTCCAATCCCCCTGACAATAAGCTCTGAGAGGGGTGCCTCGGCTTTCCAAGGAGGACAGGGCACGCTTCCGGTCACAGTATACCATCAAGGCCAAGGCTCGGTATCCTTGGGCATCTCCACCACGTCTTTCGATACTCGAAACTCGCAGATTACAGCTCACGCCGAGAACCTCTCGCCTGTAGCGTATCCCGTGCAAGCTACCGCCAAATTCACGGTTGGGTGGGGCGCAAGTCTCCAATCCAGGTACGTGACCGTCACCGTTCAAAATGGAGAGATTGCCGTGAGCATTCCTGTAAAGCTCACAGTTCGAACAGCCTACTTGACCGTCGGCGTTGCTCTTGGCCTGACTGCAATAGCGGTCTTCTCCCATCGTCGAGAGAAGAGAAGCAATCGCGAGGAGGAAAATGCCGGTGAGACGAACGGGTCCTCTACAAAGACTGGTGAGGACCTTCACTCTAGGATTAGTTTCACTCCCTAGGCTAGAGGATTATCGCCATCTCGCCACAAGACCTGCTTGGACGGAGCGCGAAATCTGCCAGTCCCAATCTCTCTGCTGAAAATCGCCCGAATCAACATGCAGACGGCGATTTCAGACACACAAGAGGATTCTCGTTGTCCCGCCCCCTCAGCCCGAATTACTTTCACACGATGGTTTCAGGGTCAACTATGGACAGGGAGACAAGGAAGAGCTCGGAACGAAGGAGCGTTGAAAGTCGAACAGTGAGATCTTGAAAGACTCTGAAACCTCCAGCTCCCATGGGTGCACCGTCATGTTGACCTGGTTCACATAGATAGCAAAAGACGCGAGGGTAGTGCTTCTGTGTAAGACCGTGAAAGACCGCGTGTCTCCCACGGTGGTGTAGTCAGACCATGACTGGTTGGTAGCGACAACCTTCCAACTAGCATCAACATCAGTGGACGACGTATTGTTGACACCAAAAGTGACCAGATAGTGTGTGAAGGGTGTCTGGTGCGAATCGCCGCTGAACACGTGGGGAATCTTGGTGTAGGTTGAGCAGTAAACCGAGAGCCGGTTGAAGGCATCGCTACTCTCGGAGTAGGATACTGCGTAGACTGCTGTGGATAGAACCGAAACAATCGCGACTGCGAGAAGCAACACAAGTAATCTTCGTTTTCTGCTATGTTTGGCTCGTTTCTGCTTCTTGCCCACCTATGGGTCCCTACTCCACTTCAGACAAGCTTGAGGAGGTTGAACACTTGTGCTAGGGATTACTGTGTTCTGAGGGATAAACTGTTCATCTCATGAGACCAGAGTCCAGCTCGCTTCTCTTACACTAGACCTATGAGCTTGGCGTTCAGAGGAAATCTTTGGCAATCATTTTCAATCCTTCAACCTGGCTAGCGACACTGGTTTTTCCGTCATGGCTCGGCACTACAATGACATAGGAGACTCCGAGCTCTTCTAGCCTCTTCAATATCAGTTCGTTCTCAGTCTTGTTCGAAGAGAGAATCACCCTCCTCTGCCCTGTCACCGTGACGTACTCGCCCTTCTCACTCTTCAAGTTCAAAGCAATCCTAGCTCCGATCTCCTTCCCCTTCGCTCTTGGAGAGCTGTCCTTGAACTCTGAGACGAGCTTCGCAAACTCGTCTAAGGGTTGAACGTTCGGGTGCCATCCATCTCCAAGATTCACCGCTCGCTTCATTGCGGCCTTGCTTGTTCCGCCGATCCATATGGTGAGGTGCTTCTGAACCGGCGGAGGTTCAAAGACTGCATCGTCAAATTTCTGGCGTAAGAGTCTGCTTTCGAAACTCCGCCCTCCACTCCACAATGTTCTGATCAGCCGGATGGACTCATCCAGCCTCTGGCCCCTGTTGTGAAAGTTGGAGCCGAGGTTGGAGAACTCCTTCTCATTCCACCCCGCGCTGGTTGCCAGCATGACTCTGCCATTGCTGAGGTTGTCGACTGTAGCGAGTTGTTTTGTAACAACCACAGGGTTCCGCATAGCGGTGATGAGGGAGGAAATTCCCAGCTTGACCTTACTAGTAACTCCCGCCAAGTAGGCGATTGACGTTATGCTCTCGTAGATTCGCTCGTACGGAGTTCCACTGTCTCTCGGTATGAGGATGTGGTCCGTGCACCATACAGAATCAAACCCTGAGCGTTCAGCCTCGGCCGCAACATTACGAAGCGCCTCGGTGGAGCAAGTCTCGCCATAGTTCGGAACACAAACTCCGAATTTCATAAGCAAACGCGATGGGACACTAGGCTCTTAACAAGCTTCGGCTCATGCCCGGGGCGAACCTCCATGAAGTTCGGTGTTCAGATTGAGAACCATCTTGGCTTCACGTTCGATGCTGTTTCAGGAATTGCCAAAGAAGCTGAACAGCTCGGCTTCAATGGGCTCTTCATCTGTGACCATCTAACAGGGCGAAACGAAACGGCGGCTAGGCAGCCCTGCCTCGACCCATGGGTGACCCTAGGTGCACTAGCACAGACCACGAAAACTCTGCAGCTTGGCACACTCGTAACCGCAGTCGGCTTCCGCAACCCTGCGATACTTGCGAAGATGGCGGCAACTCTCGACAATATCAGCAATGGTAGGCTACAACTATCCATGGGGGCTGGTTGGTACGAGCCAGAATACAGTTCCTACGGTATCCCATTTCCCTCGACGAAGCAACGCATGCAACAACTTCGCGAGGCAATTCAAATAATCAAGGCAACCTGGACCCAGGACAAACCCAGCTTCAGCGGGAAAAACTACACTATCAAAGACGCGTGGTCCTACCCGAAACCGGTACAAAAGCCGGAGCCAAATATCTGGGTAGGAGGAACCGGCGAGAAGACGCTCCTGCGAATCGTGGCTGAGCTAGCAGACGGGTGGAACGCCACTGGAACAGCACCCGAGGAATACGAGAAGAAGCTGAAGGTTCTAGGCTCTTTCTGCACCGCCGCGGGGAGAACTCTGGAGTCCATCGAAAGATCCTACTACGCATTTGCCCTAACCGCAGGGAATGAACCTGAGTTCTCAAGAAGCTTTGAGAAATACTACTCGACCTTCAAGCGGCCAGAAGAGACTGTCGAGTCATTCACGACGAGAGTAAGGGGAAGCGGCCGATCTTTCGTTGGAACCGTCACCGAGATTGTCGAGAAAGTCGACAAGTTTCGAAAGCTAGGAGTCACCTATATGATCCTCTATTTTCCGGACAAAGACCAGTTGGGGATAATGAAACAGTTCGCGAAGCACGTGATTTCCAGGTTTAGAGATTGCTAGTCTTTGCTTACAATGGGGCCTGCTCCAGAGTCTCATCTTAGCCCGCCAGGTCGACTCCAAGGGGGCTGGGCGCGTTCACGGTAACAGCATGCTCAAACGTGCCAGAGTATGAGCCTCTTTGTTCTCACCACAGGTTGGTCTCATCTGGCGATTCAGAGCACGGAACTCGTCGCACGCGAAGCAGGCAGCCGGTCACACGAACTCGTTTTCGGCTCAATAGATGGGATACTAGCCGTTCTAGGAATAATTTCAGCCGCAGGCTCAGCGCTCCTTCGTCCCGAGCAGATTTTCACTACAGCTCTGGGGGGAGCAGTTGCCGGGTCTCTATCGGTGTTCGCAGCCACTTATCTTTCAGAGACGACAGAGAAGAAGGTGCGTCTATTAGACGCGCTGGAAAGTACGAGAAGAAAAAGGAACGGGAGGACCTTGCCTGCTCGGGGAATAGACCACCCCCACGTCCGTCGAATGCTCGCTCGGATTAACAGGAGGGCACTTATCTCCGGGACAATAATCTCCTCAACCTCGATGTTTTCATCCCTGGCACTCCTGTTACCTCTGATTCTTCTCTCACCGAGCTTCTCAGTCACGGCCTCCATGATGCTCGGGATATTCCTCCTAGTCCTACTCGGCGCCTTCCGAGGCCTGGCCCTGAAGCAGTCGGCAGCCAAGTCAGCCGCCAAAATGGTCGTCCTGGGAATCGCAATAATCCTACTCAGCAGGAGTCTCGGCACATATGTTGAACAGTCCTTCCTGCGATGAGCAGAAATCTTCCAGCAGGTGAGACGTCACCCGTCTGCTAGCAAACCGTGCTTGTGTTTGGCTCGTGCTCTTGGAGCCGTGTGGCTGTCATGTTACAGAAGCTGACGTTCCATCAGTCTTGCCTCGATTGCTCGAGACTCATACCTTTTGGGATTTGGACCACGCAAAAATGGTTGCCCTCCGGATCCACTAATATCTTAAAGTCCTCATCCGGCTTGTACTCTCTAGGATACAACGTTGCTCCCGTCTTTAGCAATCGCTTCACCTCACCTTCTTGATCATCAGTGTAGAGGTCCAAGTGCAGTCTGATCCTCCCCTTGACCTTTTTCGGAATCTGATTCAAAGACACGTTCGGATTCATCCCACTGGGATCCCGAAGAATCACCCACCCATCCTTCGGTGGCCGCTTGGGAACATAGTGGAGCATCTCCTGCCAGAAAGCCAGCATTTTGTCGAACTCATTGCAGTCGATAACTATCGAACCGATTTTCACATGCTGCAAGACACTTTCCCGCCAGTTAACAGCACAATAATTAACGATTGTTTATGCGCCGTCGTTGAAACAGAAAAACCGCCGGGGAAGCTGTCTAGAACTCAGAAAGCAGTGGGCCGTTACTTGGCCCAGACGCACATCTTCCCGTCCACAAGGTGCGCGTGCATAGGATATGCCTCCTGCTCAAACATCTTCAGCCTGCACTGCACTCCGTGTTTCGGGCAAGCACTCGTGCACTGTCTCATGTCCCTTGCAAGTGTAGTGACTGTTGTGACTGTCACTGTCTTCCACGTTCCCACTCGAAGCGCCCGGTTATCTACTTATCCCCTGGCAGGCTAGCTCCGAGAATTCAGGTCGCCCACAAGCAGAGAGCCAAGGGCTGATGGCTCGGCAGGGTCAACCTAATTGTTGGATTTCGCATCTCGCAGACACTCAGCTGGGCGCGGCTTTACTTCTAGCCCGTCTCCGAAGACCCAGTACGCTGGCAATCACGAGAACAGCAACGGCGGCTAGAATTCCGTAGAAGACTGGTGGATCCAGGCCCAGAATCTTGGAGAATGGACCCGTCGAAGCCGACCCGGGTCCGGCTGTCACTGTCACATTCTCAACCCTCGAATGGAGCAAGGCGCCTTTCGTACCCGTAATCGTCACCGTGTACGAGCCCAGCACAATTCCTCGATTCGCGGTCACCGTCAGGTTCGTCCGGGACGGCGTCCCTGGTGACAGGGCCAGGCTACTGTTCGCCACCGCAGCCTTCAGCCCGCCTAGTGAAACACTAACCGTCACCGCGGCCTGTCCAGAGAGACCGAGACTGTACAACTCGACAGGAATCGTCACCGCAGATCCTGTCTGAACCGAGAGCGAAGACGTGCCCGTGGAAACGGTAAAGTCTCCGACCACGTTGATGGTAAGCTTGACGGAACTTGACGGCCCACTTGTTGGCCCACTCCCCTTCGACCCCGCAACCGTCACATAGTATCGTCCCTCAGCCATCGACGGAGGAACGGTGATCGTCAGGGTCGACGTGGCCGAACCATTCACGGGCACGCTCAGGATTGATGGGTTCAGGCCAGAGACCTGGATTCCCATCGGAACAATAAGGACGATCGTGACCTGTCCCCCAAACCCGCCCAAGGATGAGGCCGTGATAGGAATGTCCTTCCCCGACGCAGACTTCAATTCCCAGACCAGGTTGCTCGCGTTCAGCTTGAAACTCGGCGTAGCCGACCAGAGGTTTGTCTCTGTGAGCCTCACCGAGCCCGAGCCTTTCGCGTAGAATGTTCCGAACGGAGTTGCACCGTTGTATGACAACCTGAAGTCGGCTGAAACGAGAATCCCGGTGGCCTGGTCCCAACAAGCAACAATGGCAACGTTTGCCCCAGACAGCGTGAGGGTTGCGTTGTAAACGTTCAACAGGCGCGAGACGGCCGCGAACACCCTGGTCACAGTGTAATTGATCGTTGGGACTCCGAACTGGCTATTGGATGAGGCGTAGAGATGGTCTCCCGGGTGAAGTCCTCCAGCGACGATCCAGAGTGTTAAGTTACCTCCATCCGTCCTAACATCGCCGATTATCGTGCTCGTCCGCATGGTTCCATTAGGGTAGCTGAGAGTCTGAAGCGCCGTCACCGACGAACCAGAAACCGTCTCCACCACAAGCCCAATCTCGCTCGCATTGAGAAACGGCTGGATAATTGAGGGAACCGCAACGAGTGCGGGTGGAACATTGGAGGCCCAGGACGCGGAGACATTCCCATAAGTCGCCTCGTCCCCCGGCAGAACAGCCGGCTCATAGCTTGGAAGAACCTGTTGCGCAGCCCTTCCGCTGGAAATCGTAACCGTGGAGGCCGAGGGCCCCGGCAACGACGGTGGAAAAGCTAGGGCGAGAATAGCAAGAAACAAAAGTCCGAGTTTACAACGTCTCGAAAAGAACAACTAACGCCTTTACAGTTGGAGTCCCCGAATATATCTGTAGGCCTCCCCACGACAATCTGAGAGAATCAAGAATTACAGCAACAGCGGAGACCCGCTACTCCCATGTCCGGTTTCGACATGTCTAAACGTCAAACCTCTCAGGCTCAAAACAGTCAGCTCACCGGAGCCAGTGCATAACCCTGGGCCAAAATACCTCAATCGCGAAACTCTACTCCGCGCTCAGCCATCCAATTCGGAGACAGATTGTCGACCTTCTCAAGACGCGGGATGGGGCCGGGTTCAAGGAGCTCCACGACCAAATCAAGATAAGCGTCGGAGCACTCTATCACCATCTAGACGCCCTAGAAGGAATCGTAGGTCAAGGCTCCGACAAGAAATACTATCTAACAGACCAAGGACGCTCCGCCATCGAGGCCCTCAGCGTCAGCGAAGAAAAGATAGCAACAGGAACAGTCCAGCCAGATCTTCCAGAGACTAAGCTCGCATCACTGGCGAAAGAAGCCCTCTTCGGACGGTCCATCTTCCACTATCTCAACCAGGAATCTCTGCGAAGCCTCCCGCTGGCCGTTCTGATTGTCGCGTTCGGCGGCTGGATCTCCGCCCAGGCAAACCTCGAACCCTTCCTCCTCTTATACCTCAACCCCCCAACCGGCATGGACCACACCCTGCTCATTCTCCTCTTCCCTCTAAGCTGGATCGCCACCTTCACCGTCACGGAAGCCCTCAGCGTCGCCGTCTTCAAGCGGCGAGGTGGCGAACTCAGCCTTCTCAACGGCATAGCCTTCGCAATGCTCCCCGTCATGATCGTTCCCGGAGTACTACTCCTCACCCAGACCCTATCCTATACACTCAGAGCCGAGAACCTGATCATCGTCGCACTTCCCATCCTTTTGCAAGTCTGGGTCGTCTGCCTACTGTCAAGCGCAATATCAACCGCGAAAGGCCTGAGGCTCGAGAGGACCGCGCTCATCAGCCTTGGAGTAGTCTACCTGAACATTATCGTTCTCGTAGCAATCCTACAGCTCAGCATATTCTAGACCGGGTGAAGCCTGCAGTTTGGTATGCTGAAGCAGGTTCTAGTTATCTAGAAACGGTAATTTCGCCTCTTCTCGAAGAAAAACGCCTAAATCAAGTCGTAATCATAGTATCTACTTGGAAAACGGCGTGAAAGGAAATGCGCAAACCAAACATAACAATGCTGCTCGGAACCTTCATCATAGCCCTCGCAGCTCTCGCAATTCCCGCAGTCGCTGCTACTGAAGGACCCAGCCACACAACAAGCGACGGAGTCATCGTGTTCAAGAACGGACCCCTTACAGGCGAGTTCGCTGGCAACGCTCCGCACTTACGCTTCTACGCTACCAACGACATGGCCCGAACAGTCTACTCGGTCAACTTCAGAGCTCTCACAGAATTCTCTACGAACAACTCTGGGGAAGAATACGCGAGCCACCTTATGGTTGCCCGCGCAGACTTTGACTCAGCACAGTGGACCCCCACTAGCTTCTACCCGTTGAAAAACCAGAACGGTGCCACAATCGGCATCGGCTTCAACTTCACACTCAACAGCTTGCTCCAGGTCGAAGGCGGAAGCGGCCAGCCAAAGTCCCTCAACTCAGGCGACGTCGTGCTCGCGGTCAAAGCCTACAACACAACCCGGACAATCACCGTCAACAACCAACCAGTCACCATGGGCAACGCGGAGATGAAGATCGACTTCGCACTGAAGAACTGGCCCTTCGCCAACGCCAACGACAAAATAGCCCTACAAGTCAACCTGCACAGCGACACGGGCCGCTTCGACCTCCACGAGCAAGACGGCACACGTAGCGTTGACGCGACACACGACGAGGGTCCAACGGTTGCGGAACACTCCTTCCATGAGACAACAGACGTGGAACAGGAAGTCCGCTTCGTCTCTGGACCCGTCACAGCTAGCCAGAACATCGGCTTCTTCCACTTCGTCAACAGCGCCACAGTCACAACCAGCAACGGCCAGACCTCCAGCGTGCCAGTAACAGCTTCCTACAAAGGCGAGAAGGAAGGAAACGAGATGTTTTTCAAACTCTACCTCGCCTACCCATCATTCCCAGCAGGCGCCACACTGCTCCATGACCCAAGCATCGGCCTCGCAGGCGGACTACCAACACTCTACCTAATCCTAGGCGGAGTCGCAGTAGCAGGGCTCGCAGCAGTCGTCGTCATACGACGTCGACATCCACAAGTCCAGAAGGATTCCAAGCAGAACTAGAAACCCTTGGGGCGGACGAAAAAGTCCGCCTCACCTCTTTTCCTATTATTCCACCCTCAACAGCAGAAGACCTAACGCTCACTAGGATGAGTCGACCTAGCCAAACAGCGACCTAGCAAGAAGTAGGATGTTCCTCTTCCTCTCCCTCATTCTTCTCTTACTGTAGTTGTACCACTCAGGGCCGTATGGTATGTACTCGCCAACACGGTGGCCCTTAGCCACAAGCTCCGCTTTCATGTCATCCCTGATTCCTTTCAGCATCTCAAACTCGAAAGTCCTCCCATGCTCCTTCCCCAATCGCTCAGCCTCTTCAATCAACATAGTATCATGCGTGCCGACGACAAAATTATCCCCCTCGCTGAAGAGAATCTTCAACAAAACAAGATAGTTGTCCTCGACTGTTCTCCGGTCCTTGAAGGCTATCTCCCCGTTCTCCGGATAGGCCCCCTTGACAAGCCGAACCCTTCCTCCGATCGACACTATGGATTTGACATCTTTCTCGGTCCTCTTCAGGTTCGCCTGGAGGCAGACTCCCATTTTTGGGTGGTCTTCGAAAAGCTCCCGATATACCTGCAGTGTATGTTCAGTGTAGGGCGAGTTCTCCATGTCAACCCATACATCAAGCCCCCTAGCCTCAGAGTTCTCAAGTATCCTAACCAGGTTCTTCTTGTAGAGCGGAACCTCCGCGGCGAGTCCCAGCTGGGAGGGCTTGACGGATATTGTCCCGTCTATGTGCTCCTTCTCAAGCAGTTCTGGAATTCTCAGGTACTCCTGCGTGTAGCTCTCAATCCGGTTCACGTCTGGCGTGTGCTCGCCCAGCCGGTTAATTATTGCACGGATCTTCCGGCTGTTCGCATCTTGGGCCGCCTTGATCGCGTCTCCGAGCTCGTACCCCGCAATCCAGCGTTTTGCAACCGGGTAGAGCAGGCGTTCTCCAATTCCGGGCATTGGGGGGTCCAGCTCTTCGAAGCCCAGGCGTTTACTATTTCACAGTCGGTGTGAGCCAGCTGAAGGGATAGGTCGCATCATCAAACCTCTCAGCCACAGACGTAACCTTCAACGCCTTCCTCGTCTCCACCATTATCGCCATCTCATTGGTCGCCTCTTTCCCCACGCTTGCCTCTAACGCTCCAGGCTGCGGCCCATGATGAACGCCCCGCCTGTGAAGGGTAAAGCTGCCAATCTCAATCCCTTTACGGCTGGTAAAGTCTCCGCTAACATAGTAGAGAATCTCATCACTGTCAATATTGCTATGGTTGTACGGAACGGTCACAGCTAACGGATGATAGTCCAGCTTCCGCGGAACAAACGCTAGCACGTCAAAGCCCGGTGCCTCGAACGCCTGGTGAACGGGCGGCGGCTGATGAACACGCCCCGTAATCGGTTCGAAATCATTAACGTTGAAGATCCACGGGTAGAGATATCCGTCCCAGCCCTCGACATCAAGCGGGTGGAAATTGAAAATGTACGACATCAACGAGTTCTCGACCTTGACCTTCACCTCAAACTCTCCTGCCTCATCATGCGTTACCAGCTTCTCCGGCCGGCGAAAGTCGCGGTCGCAAAAAGGAGCAAGCTCTGTCAACTGCCCGTAGTCGTTCCGGTAGCGCCGGGGCACTTCAACGGGTCCGGCTGACTCGGCCACTAGAAACCTGTTCTTCCGGTCCTCTAGGCTAAACCGGTAAGTCGTCCCTCTTGGAACGACGATAAAGTCCCCGGGCTTGAAAGGCAATACTCCGAACACCGACTCCAAAACTCCTCTCCCTTCGTGTACGAAGTACAATTCGTCTCCCTGCGCGTTCCGGAAGAACCACTCCATTCCCTCCGTTGGACGAACGGAAGAGATGAAGACATCATTATTGTAGAAGAGGGGTTGTCGTCCTTCAACAGGGTTTCCCGCAGGCTCTAGATCTTTCGTACGAACATGGTGATGCCTGTGAATGTCAGGACGCCAGGGAATGACAGCAAGATCCTTCAGCTTCTTGATGTGCGAGACCCTTGTCGGGGGGTTGTAGTGGTAGAGAGTGGAGTAGACCCCCGAGAAGGCTTCGGTGCCGAAAATCTCCTCTTGAAATAGCCCACCATCCGGCTTACGAAACTGCGTGTGCCGCTTCGGTGGCAGTCTTCCGAGGCTGTAGTAGCTTGGCAAATTCCATCTACCCACTGGCGTCTAGGACTGTATAATTCTGTTTGTCCCGCATATTTCTGGGCTATAACTAATCTCTTGAGTAGTGTGGCCGGCTTTTCGACCGTCACGGTCGCCGCTTGGTTTGGCGGCGTACTGACCACATTGGCCATCGGCTCTGAGCGTTCGCCTTCGGATTCGGGTTTCAGCGTTCTTTACAGTTCTGTCGGGCTCTTTTCAATGTGCGTCGATAGGTCTCAACATGTAGAGACCTGCCTAGTTTTTCAGAAATACTGTCTGTACCGCTGGATGGCGAATCTGAGCATTCGACTTCGAGATTCGAAGTTCCTTATCTGAGTCATGGAGCCCGGGGGTGGTAATCCAAAAGAAGCCTGATGTGCCAGGTTTTCCTGGCTCATTTTCCTTCTACCCTACTATAGGTGATCTAGAAAGATAAGCGTTCTTGTCACGCGAAAATTGAGCTTAATGCGAACTGTTCATATTACATCTCAACGTCTTTCAAGAGACCAACCGTCTCATTCTGGGTCGAGCAAGAAACGAACAGCCTTGAAGCGAGGTCCTAGATTTCGCGTTGGCCCCCGCTTGGACTCGCACCTAATCCTGACCTAATCCTGACCTATCTTCTAAAGGAAGACTAGTCTCCCTCTAGTCTGGCCAAGTCTTAATGCATGTCATGGTTGGGATGATATCCAGGACGGCAGAAACGTGGGGATGCCCAGGTCCAGTTCGGAAGTATCGTGGAAACGTCTGTTGTGGTATGTTCTGGCCGGGTCCCGAGGAGGTCCCAACCGTGGAAGAATCATCAACCTCCTACGAAGAGAACCCTACAACATCAACAAGCTTGCAGAAGCTCTCCAAGTTCACTACAGGGTTGCCGAGCATCATATTCGGGCTCTCGAGAAAAACCATCTGGTTTCATCCGCTGGAGAGAAATACGGCAAGCTCTACTTTCTATCGCCTGAAATGGAAGCACATCTACCCCTCTTCGACGAAATATGGGCACAGATCAGCCGCAGGGTTGAGCGAGAAGTGAAGAGATAATGTCTCTCCTTATGGACCTTAGCATGTACACGGCCGCGATAAGTGCCGTTCTCCTATTGGTCTTGGTCGCAGTCTACCTTCGCGTTTACAGGGACACTCACGCCCAGTTTAGCCTAGGCTTGAGTGTTTTCGCATCGATCCTCTTCGCCCAGAACATTCTCGCGGTCTACTCGTTCCTCACCATGGCTTCGTACATCCAAGACCCATTTCTTCCCTACTTATTGGGCATCAACGTTGCCGAGGCCCTAGCCATCATCGCTCTCCTCCGAACCTCAACGCGGTGAAAACTACACCTGATCTACACTTAATCTCGCTAAATCCGTAAAGTATCCGGTCCCAGAAACCTACCTACGAGAAATCTGGGAGGTGAATTGTAAGAATGAAAACTCTCACCATGACGATCTTTTCGGCCCTTGTTATCGCACTCGTCCTCTCAGTAACACCAGCTTTTGCAGCTACGCCAGGCTTCGGTAATCTCTACTACAACGGCACCATAGTCCGAACCGTGGTTCCCCCAGCGGCTTTCCCCAATGAAGGCCGGGACAATTTCTACAAGGTGACAAACGGCGCCACAGGACAACTCGGGATCGCAGCTGTTGCTCCCGGAAGTTCAGACTATCACGGCGGTCATTGGAAAGTATTCACTGTAACCTTCAACTCAGAAATCACACCCGTACTACTCACCTCGGAGCAGGCAGTTCTCTCAGCCCAGAACGCAGGAATGGTCACTGTGACTCGAAACGCTGCCGCTGACTTTCTCTGCCCGGTTCAACTATAACATCGAGTCGAAGAGCTTCAGCGCCAGCCCGGAAATGCCGGGGTATTCCTATTTTTTCTATGAGGAATATAATCAGGCCTCGTCCTTTTTCTTCTCCCATTCTCTGTTGAACCACGCCCACCACTCTTCTTCGCTTGGTCCCTTGCCTGGTTTTGTCATTTGTTCTCTCATTTGTTTATGAGCATTGTCAGTAGTAGCCATGATATGAACAAAATTTTGTTTTGCTATTTCCATTGCTGTGGGCTCCTTCATGAACTTCTTCGCAGGGTCCACCCATTTCTTTACACGTAAATTTCTTCATATCGCGAATCCTTCCTTCACGCGCCCGCTTTAACTCCCTCAATATCAGACTTTTTCATCTGGCTACGCGCCGTATCAAGGAGTATTCTCACGCTTCATTTATCCGGAATAACCGGTGCAGCTTGAAGATCGAAATCGAATAAATGTTCAAGCTCGTTGTTTCCTGTCGTCGAGTGTCCCACTGCCAGACTGTGTTCTTGTGACCGAGTGAAAGCTCATGCTGGTGATACCTTCCTCGGCAGCCGTTTGTTCAGAGAACTCATGTATTCGGGTAGCGAGACCACTAGGCCCTGCTTTCCGGAATAGGTTGATAGCCACTTGTTGGGCACGTTTTGGAACCACCATTTCCCCCGACGGGTCGGCCGGCTTGGAATGCTTGTTCTCCAAGTCTCCAAGTCTCCAGGCTTTCTCCAAGCCAGGCTTCTTTTTCGCTTCTTTCTTGACGGTTTTGGTCATTCTCGTGCTTCACCTACGGCCATGTCAGGGGGCGGCTGCTGTTTACTAGGGCGTTTTACGAACACGTCTAGGAACTTCTCGAAATCCTCTAGCGTAATCGCCCCGGCGGCTTCGCGTCGGCCAAGTCCTTCCATGAACATCCGCAACTCGACACCTCTCATGTAGGCGCGACGGAGCACTTCGGTAACCTGCTCGCCGCCCCATATCGCCATAGCTTTCTCTCTCCAGTACCGCGTCTCCTCTTTCATCTTCTCTATTTGCTCATCCGTAATCGACTCCTTGGTTGGGGCCGACCGCTTCGAACGCTTATTTTCAAAGCTTCGAAGCTTCAAGGCTTTTTCAAAGCCCGGCTCCTTTTTAGGCTCTTTTCCCAGTTTTTACTGGTCCCTAACCAACACTAAGGGCTCTTGCGGTTAAGATCAACAGCATCGTCCACCGGGGCCGCAAACGATGATACGGACTAGTCCTAGCTACATAGAGTCCAGCCGATGTATACCAGCTCATCTCCTAGTCAGCTCGCCGAACCTAAGCCACGCTCGCCGAGCTTGGGCCAGAACACTCACCCACTAACGCCTAATTTCACCAGTTGCTAACGTTCGAAGGTTTGTGCCTAGGTATTCGACGGCCTAGCTTTGACCAAGGAAACCCCAAAAAGCAAGACGCTCAAGGCAAAAAATTGCTACCCCAACCGTCGCAAGCGCAGGGTCGGGGCTGGCCGAGAAGAATATCGGAATCTCTGAGCCGACAAAAAATGCGACTCCGATGATTAACATCCAAGCTGCAACGCGCAGTCTTCGCTGAGCAGCAACGTATCTTGGACGTTCATTCAGAATGCCTTTGTAGATGAAGTAGCATAACAGGGCCGCTCCGGCAGGGGCCACGAGTAATATCGAAAAGTCGATTCCGATTACATTCTGAAACAGAATCCCTACAGTCGAAAAGACAATCGCGTAGAAGCGAAGAATAGAAAGTTCCTGCTGGTTTCCACGACTAGGAGTCCCTCTGTGTCCCGTATCTCAGATACGGAGAGGTCTCCGGTCTCGCCCTGTTTCTTATCGTACCAATCAGAAAGGTTTTCCCAGTCTTGCAACTCTGAAACTCCTATGATGGTGCGGCACCTTTACGCAATGCCTCTAAAGCTGTATCCCCACATCACATCTGTATTCCCACATTGTCGAGGGCGAGCATGAGGTCAAACGCCAATAGGCGGAGCAAGCCGATGGCGGGGCAGAGCCTATCCAAGCTTGCCAGAAAGGATCATAGATCGGTCGCTGCTTCGAATTCGAAAGCTTCTACGAGGCAAGTAAAACTAGGAAACTGTCTCTTGCTGACTCGTACTAGGCTTTGTCTTTTCATAGCCTACTCTTGTCGCTCGAAGAAGGATGAGCGAGCTGTACCACGCAAAACAACTTCCCTTCAGGGTCCGCCATAATAACGAAATCCTCACCTTCCCGTGCAGCCTGGTGAATGGTTGCGCCAAGCTTGACCAACCTCTCTACTTCGGCCTTCTGGTCGGTGGCGTAGAGGTCTAGGTGCATGCGGTTTTTGCCGAATTTTAGCTCGTCCGTTGCTTGCACGGACACGTTCGGACTGTTGCCCGCAGGATCCTTCAGCACCACAAAATCTTCGCTGGCCGGCCTTCGGGGAGCATAGTGCAACGCTTCCCGCCAGAACGCGACCGTCCTTTCAAAGTCCTTACAGTTGATGACGAACGAACCGATTCTCAGCGTCATTGCTCCCCAGAAATATCCGGGAAATTATCAGGTTTTGCTTTCAGCCACAGCCAAGGCCGTCTTGATTAGCGCGAATTAATCACGCTTCTCGGAGTACTGTCTTACGAGAAGAAAGTCACCGGGCTCGAACGCTCAGTTTTCATTTCGCCACCCTCTAACTTGTTGGAATTCCAACTACGAGACGGGCCAAGCAGAAATTGAGCGTAAGACTATTCATAAGAAAGCCAAGTCCTCTAGAATGACTGGAAGATGGCAGATCACGAGATTCTCGTTCGAGAACTGAAACCCAAGCTCGTCGCCGATTATCTCGGCTTCTTTGATGACATCTACGACAATGATTCATTTCTTAGATTCAAAGATAACCCTTGGTGGGGAGGGTGTTACTGCAGTTTCTACGACGACCCTCGTACTGAAGACGAAATCAACGCCTCGCGTGACAAGCGGTCTGAAAACAGGGCCGCCCGCGAGAAGACCATCGAGGAGGGGAAGGCGTCGGGTCTGTTGGCCTATGCAGGGGAGAAAGTCGTTGGCTGGTGCAACGTCGCCCCGAGGGGAAGCTATGTCAATCCTCGGTACCTGAAGCAGGCGATAGTTGATCCCAGCGAGAAAGTGGGCTCGATAACCTGCTTTGTTGTCTCTTCTGAGCATCGAAAATCGGCAGTGGCACAGAAGCTATTGCAGTCCGCGTGTGACCTGATTAAGAGATGGGGGCTTCCAATTGCAGAAGGGTATCCAAGGAACCCGGAATTGAGTGGAGATAACCCGTACAAGATTCCTCAAGACAACCTTAGTTTTCGCGGCTCGCTGAACATGTTCCTTCGTTCAGGCTTTCGGGTCCACATGAAGCTTGAAAGGTTCACGATCGTAAGAAGAGCCCTATAGGCCTGTATTAGCAGAGAGTGAAAATATCGATTTGAATCATTGACAAGCTGGCGATACGACAAGACACGGACATCTAACAACGCCTCAGGGAGGATTCTCAGCACACGGACATCCTCTAAAGATTCCGGAATCTCCGATTCTTTTTCGCCGCGGGCCGGTTGAGAGTAGCAAGATAAAAGAAACCGCGTTAGACGTTTTTCTAAAAACTTGCTTAGCAAATAATCGTTAGCTCCTATTACCAACGTAAGTCAATCTCGAGTAGGAGTGGTAAATGATCAGAAACCTCGTCTTCGAGAACATGAAAGTCTAGAACTCTAACGTCCGCTGAGGTGGAGATATAGTCTGCAAATTTCCCGTTCTTGGAGTAATGGCTACTGCGTGTTGACGTGACTGCGTACTCTCTTGTGAGATTCCTCAAATGCTGCTCAAGCATATTGATACAGCGGGTTTGTGGTAGTAGATTGAAGTCGCCACAAAGTATCTTGGCCCCTTCCACATGCGTGATGAATCTCACAATACGGTCCGATTGAATCAGCCTTTCCGAACTATCCTCTTTTCCACTGGGCAACCACATTCCGTGCATGTTCGCAACTGTACACCATTTCTTGCCGCGATGGAATCCGATCCACTGCAACCTTGACCCTATACTGAAGCTCCTCTTGTCGACAACGACATCTCTTTGAGGACATAGTATGGTGTCGCCGTAATTATCGATCTTGACCGAGTCCCTTACAAAAAGGGCGAGTCTCTCGCCAAAAGAAGTGTATGGTTCGGTGAGATATCCTGTGAATCCTCGCAGTTGTCTTTCCAATCGCTCGTACAGGTCACCCACCCTTTCCGGGTCACCTGTCTTAAAGCCTGAAGTCGGTGGATGTGTGAAAACTTCTTGCAAACAAAAGAGATCCGTTGTCTTCTGAAATCGTTGTAGAAAGGATGAGAACTGATCGTAAAGCTTTCCTCCCCAAGTGTTCAGGCAAATGAGTACAGAAGGGTCAGGAATCCCACTTGAGTCTGGATGATGACAAATCCGTTCTCCAAGGACGTGGAGGCACCATTGCTCAGGAAGTTGATTGCTTGGAAGAATAGGAACGCGAATATGATTATGCTCATGATCCTCCCAGCGAGCGTGAGCAGCTTAACGCAGACCAGAATCGCAGCAAGACCCAGAAACTGCGTTAAAGGCCGTGCAAACCACTCGATCTGTAAGGGGAATCGGGCAGATTTGGAACAAGGTCAGAGCTCGCGGATTCGAGATTCACCCACGGTCCAAATGTCACTCGTCCTAGTCTCGGTCTACCTTCTATTCGGGGCTTGGGGAGGAGATTTCTTGAACCTCGTTCAACCTAAGTCTCCTGCCTTGCCCTTTGTTCAGGACAACGTGGCTGTGAGGCAGGGAGGAGTCTGGATGCTCTTCACCTCGATGTTCCTCCACGCCAACCTCCTCCACCTCGGAGGGAACCTACTCTTCCTTCTGATCTTCGGAACCGTTCTTGAAGAACAGGTCTCGCGTAAAAGATGGCTTGTCACCTTTCTCGTCTGCGGCCTCCTTGGAGCGGCAGGGGGAGCCAGGGGGGCAATCGCAATGATTTTTCTCCTGGGACTCAACCTTTTCGCAGGGGGAGGAGAGCTAGCACATACCTTCGGCCTTGTATCAGGTATCCTCCTGCACGAATGGGGAGACAGCGTGCGTCTTCTCCATGGACAAGCCTCGGCTAAGTCTTGATTCTCGAAGTCGACTGAGGACTAGCCGGTACCCAAGGATACCTAAATCAGCTCAGAGACTTCGTAGGCGTACTCAGCTCCGCTGATTCGTTGAATGGAAAAGGGTGGAAGGTGAAAGTGTGTTAGAGTTCGCTGATTAGTGGAGCGTTTCTCTTGGGGAAGGGTCCTCGGCCTCTTACTTTGAACGGTGGCGGGCCGCTGAAGGGCAAGGTCTGTAGGAATTGTGGTTTCTGGCGTGCCTGCGTAACGGCTTCGAAGCCTGAGGCGAGCTTGATCAGTGTGGGTTCGCCGAAGGCTGTGCCGATGAAGGAGATGCCGACTGGAACGCCGAAGGTCATGCCCGCTGGGACGTTGATGATCGGATAGCCTACGATAGCGGCGGGTGAGGAGGTTCCGAAGACGAAGTGGTCGCTGTTGATTAGGTCAGTAGGCCAGGCTGGGTTATCGGTGCCGGCGATTAGCGCGTCAAGGTTGTTGTCGTTCAGCAGCTTGTCTATTCCCTCCGTCGCTCCGATCTTCCGGTCGATGGCCAATGACTCATTGTATGACAGGCCAAAAGTCTGTGTGGCGTTCGGGTCGGAGCTGAATGTGTTGGCGAGGTCGAAAATTTCCTGCGCGAAGAAAGGCATCTCTTGGTCGGCGTGGGCGTTGTTGAAGTCAATTAGGGCTTGGAGAGTTGGGCTGGTGATAGGTACGCCGGTTCGGGTCTTGAGATAGTTCTCTATGTCTATCTTGAAATCGAAGAGGAGCACGGTGAACTCTGCAAGGCCGCTATTGATGTTGGCGAGATGCGGGAAGGACACGGGGTCCACAAGGGCCGCCCCAGCGTTCTGAATTGCTGTAACCGCTGAGTCGAAGATGGCGTCGGCGTGGGGGCTGGACCCTTCAAAGTCTCGAACAACTCCTATCCTGGCGCCCTTGAGGCCCTTAGGATTCAAGAAGACTCTATAGTCGGCCGGCAAAGCAGGTCTCGGTTGGCCGAGCTTGCCGAGCGGGCTGGTGCTCGTAGCAGGGTCCCGCAGGTCAGGAGTTCTCTGCACTATAGCTGTTAGTACGGTTGCTGCATCTGCCACTGTTCTAGCGTGGGGGCCAACAGTGTCCTGAGTATGCGAGATAGGGATGACACCAGCTCGGCTAACGAGCCCGACAGTTGGTTTGATACCTACGACTCCGTTAGCGTTTGCCGGACAGACGATGCTGCCGTCAGTCTCAGTTCCGATGGAAACTGTAGCAAGGTTTCCGGAAGCTGCTGCCCCGGACCCCGAGCTTGACCCGCACGGATTGCGGTCGATCGCGTATGGGTTGTTGCACTGGCCGCCCCGTCCCGACCATCCGCTTGAGGAGAAGAACGAGCGGAAGTTTGCCCACTCGCTGAGGTTGGTCTTACCCAGGATTATGGCGCCCGCCTCGCGGAGGTGGGCGGCTACTGTCGAATCCTGCTGAGCCGGTGCGCCGACTAGGGCGAGTGAGCCTGCAGTAGTCTGCATCTGATCATGCGTGTCAATGTTGTCCTTCAGCAGGACAGGTATTCTATGTAGCAGGCCAGGGAAGGGGGGAGTTTGCGCATCCAGTTGACGAGCTATGGTGAGGGCGTCGGGGTTGATTTGGAGGATTGAGTTCAGCCTCGGGCCACTCTGGTCGAGGGCGCCAATCCGTGTCTTGTACATGTTCACGAGGGAGGTTGCGGTTAGGGTTCCAGCAGCAAACTGCGCTTCAAGCTGTGCTATCGTGACCTCTTCAATGCTTGGGTTCGGCGGGGTCTGGGATATCCGTGTAGGGCTTGCTGTTGGCGATGGAGGGAGCGGAATTTTTCCGAGTAACCCGCTGGCCCCGGAGATGACGGCAGCCACGCCTGCACTATACTTGAGGAAGTCTCTCCTTGAAACTCTCCCTTCTGTCGACTCGTGATTGTTCTCAGTTTCGGTCAATATTCTCTTCTCCTATAAGTCCGTAAAGCGGTGGTAGCTTGGGAATGAATTTTTAACAGTTTCGGGCCAATTTCTGTACAGGATATACAGCGCTAACTCCAGCCTGAGGTTTCAAGCTGGAGTTGGGCGTATCATGGTGGGGCCGGTGGGATTTAGACCTGAACGGGTATAAATCTGGTCGCACAAGGGTGGCGATTCCTTTTCTGGTCCCTCACGACCCTGTAAGGCATGGGGTTCGACCTTCAAGTTGAGCGCCTCGGGCGGGGGTGCAAATGCAAGTTCAAACCCCCTTCCCCACAAGCTTTTTCGCCACAAGATGGGAATCGAACCTCAAATCAGGTTTCGGGCGAGCGGGACGACTCACATGCGGAGCCCATCTGTCTCAGCCCCTTAGTGGAATATTGTAAGGATGGGCCACGCTCCGATGCTGGAAGCATTATGATGAATTTGATATCGGTGCTGGATGGTAGGCAACTCAAGGGGAAATGAAGAAGGATTATGCCGCGCCCTCTATCACATGGGCCACTCTGTCTGCATCCGCTGGTGTCGAATCTCAAGACGATGAATCCGTAACTCCAAAAGCCGTATCAACAGAAACGGTCAATTCGTTGCAGATATGTCAAGAATCGCTTGCACTGGCTAAGGGGGAGGAACCTCTTCTATCTCATAGGCCACCTGTTTCAGTCTCTTCGTGAAAGAGTCGATAATCTTGGGCACGCGAAAGCCTCGCCGGGACTAGGGGAAGTGGTTAATGTTTTGAGGCAATTTGACATTCGAACATCTCTGGGGAATGAGAGTGCTACGATCGACCTCAGGGAAATCGATCATCTCTTGGGATTGCTAATTGAGCTCGAAAGGGTGAGATTTTCGATTCTCTCTCTTACACTGGGCTTAGAGGTCAAGTAATTCAAGAACTTGTGCTTCTCTGTCATCTCGACATCCTTGAATCCAATAAGCTCAATCTTCCTCAGCACGCCTAGCAATGGCTCTTTCCCAATGACTGTCGCTGCTTCCCGGTCTGCTCCGAGCATCAATTTTCTTCAAGGGCTTGCCGCTGGTTAACGCGCCAAATATTAATGATGCAAAGTTGAAGGGGACATACGCTGAGAATCAGTATCCTTCCTACAGAGAAAGGTACCAAAAAGGGGATTAGAAAGGTGACGATTGTTGGAATAATCATGAATGGTAGGACGGTTCGAAACATGATGGGTCTTGTTTTGCTTCCACCACATCTTCCTGTAGAAAATCGAGGACGATGCTACAAGGGGACCCATTCTTCCGGAGAAAGACGTCCCAGCATAACAGGGGCAACTACTATTCGGTTGCGTCCGATCACAGGCCTGTCAGGAGCAACGAATGTAGCTGGACCCTTCCCCGAAGAGATTTCGTCACGCAAGGTCAGCTGAGTGGGAGAGAAATTAGTAATGCCGAGTTCGCCGCACAACTCTCTCGTAATTCTTAGGATACGGTCCCGACCACCCTTGCGATACTGGCAGGATTGGACCCGTTGTTGATTCTGGTCTACAGCCAAGTGGCTCTCAGCCTGATGCTTCCACTGCCCTTGCTACCGCTTGTCAAGTTCACCAGAGACAGGAACATTATGGGAGTATTCACAAACGGCAAGCTAACGACGATCTTTTCCATAATCTTCGTTGGATTATACTCTCACTGAATGGTGTGCTGATCTTCATCAGCTTCGGAGGTAAGATCTGACCACCACCAGGCTTCGGATTTTAGTGAGGTACTGGTTTCTCAGTCGACGTAGTCGGCGATGCTACGTAACAGACGTTAATTTTAGATTAAAAGTCTTATAAGCAAGTAACACCTGTTACTATGTTGCAATAAAATGCAAGAGAAAAAAACAACAATGCAAACCAATATAGATTTCCCGACCTACGTCTTCGCGACCGTCAATCCGGGCCGCATGACGAACGTGGTCGCGGAGCTAAAGCGAAACAGCCAGATAGACCTCATCGCACCGGTCACAGGCAGATACGACCTAGTACTACGCCTGAAGGCCAACACACCACAGAATGTATACCAGACAGTCAACCAAATCCGCGAGATCAGCGACATACGCACCACCACTACACACACCGGCTTCGACGGTATTCAGCCGGTCAAGAAGCTCGAGAGCCAAATGGCCCTGGGAGTTTCACTGTTGAACGTTCAGCACACATCGATCGAGAACACCATTAAGCAGCTCAGCAACATTCCAGGCTTCGTAGAAGCATGCACCGTACCAGGACAGTTCGACATCGTAGCACTCTGGCAAGCAAGAACCTCTGAAGACATCGTGAAGCAATCCGTTGAGAAAGTTAGTAATCTCGAAGGCATCTTCCATGGCGAGACACTTCTCGCTTATGCACCGTTCTTCAAAGCGTAACAATCCGAAATATAGCTTCGTAGACCTTCCCCAAGTTTTTAGTATCCGAAATAGACGAAGACTCGCAAACCGTAACTTTACGATAACAATGAGTCTAACAACCGTTGGATTCGAGAGCGCGGTTACCCAAGGACTTTTTTCTGGACACTTGGGCGGACCCGCTGGGTTGAGTTTCTGAAAGTGCATGTTAGCGTACCCGTCTTATTTTTCATTGCGTTGACTCATCCCTATGATCAAGGACGACTGCTGCATAGTATCTCGGAGTCCAACAACATAGCGTCCATATGCGCGTTGCTATAAAAGAGGGTCCGAAGTTTGGTCTCCTGGTTCGCGGCCCCGGTCAAGTCCGAATAGAGTACTGTCCCTTGAGAAGGAGTCAGAGAGTCTCGGTCGTTGATTAGCGAATCCTGCCTTTCCTCAGTCCTTCCTTGCCGGCCATCTTTTTCCTCTTTTTCTGCCATTCCTTACGTGTCGTCCTCTTTCGCCCGAAGAACAGAGTCGAACATAGGTGTGCAATTTTAGTTAATCGGATGCTTTGGAGAAGCGGAACAAATTCACGCTAAGGGTGGCGGACCCGCCGGGTTCGCATGGACAGCCTTGAAGGAAGAGAACCAAGACTGGCCGTGCTGATGAAGTCCCCTTTTTCGAGAGGATTAAAGACGCTGAGCCCGGTATTAGCAGGTTGCATCATTCGATGCCGAAGGCATATTCAAAGTCGTTGTCTCAAGACCGGAATCTGGAAATGGAGAAACTCTGGCTTCTTGCGATGCCTTCACAATGTTATTCTTCTGGTCTTCCTTTCAGACCTGCGCTCAAGCTTGGGAAGTTTTATTTCGAGAATACCTTCAGTCATACTTGCTGACACTTTTTCTGTATCTATGCTTTCGGCAAAGCCGAAGTTTCGGCGGAATGTAGAGAAAGCTCTTTCCCTATGCAAATAGGTTTTTCCCTTCTCTTCCTTCTCCATGTCAGAGTCAGCAGACAACGACAACTCGTTCGTTCCAACTTGAATATTCAGAGTTTCCTTCTTCAACCCTGGAAGCTCTGCTTTCACGACATATTCGCTGTCAGAGTCGATAACATCAACGTAAGGTATTCGCGTTGGCAGTTCATATTCAATTGGCCATTCGAATCCCCTGAAGGGGTCCCAGGGAATTAGGCTCATTGTGTCCAACAACTTGTCGACTGAAGGGCTCCAACTCGACGGAGGTTCCTTAACAGCAAGCGCAGGCTTTGTCTTTTTAACGACCGTTGCAGGTTCTTTCTTCTTGGGCATGGCTAAACATTCATGGTTTTGAATGCGGGCCTATATAGTTTCTTTGTGTGTCCGTCTTTGGCCTTGGTAGAGTTTTCCAAGAGTGGTGCTGGGGCTCGAAGCGATCCATGTTGGAGTAGCTCAAAACGCGGTCATAGAGCAGACAGAGGAATGTAAGAGGGACGATCTTACCAAGTTTCTTCGCTTCAAACCCTCTGTCCCTCCGATTGCGTCTTCTTTGGCTGTTTCGCCAAGGTACCGGCGTTTGCCGGTATCTTCTGCCATTCGTGAATTGTCCCAATTAACATTTGAACTACTACCGTCCTCGAGAGAGGCATGATTTGGGATGCGGTTAACTCTTCTCAGCTGGTGTTTTTCACAAAGACTGCAGTTACGGAAAGGGTGATAGAGATGTCTCCAGGGATTGGACTTTGAGATAGAATGGCTGGCCACCATCCCGTAGAGCACGGAAAGTCTTCTCCCGTCACAGACGAAGGCTGACTCAACTATTGGACAGAATACTATAACCGAAGCAGGCAGCTAAAATTGGCCAGCCAGGCAAGTTGGAACGCCACCAGAGAAGTATGGAAGAGGAAGCTGGTCCAAGCAGAGAGGGTACGCTGTCGGAGGTGCAGACATATTGTCAAGCTATGGCTCAGAACTTACGGTTACGGCCCAAAAAGTTACGTTCTGAAAAAGACCATATCACAATACGGCAAGACGAGAAAGACAACCCTAAGATTACCATGCGATGCTGGTTGGTGGGTTCTGTGAACTTCTTTGGCCAGTGCTGCTCCCGAAGATCCCATTTTCTGGGAAGGCGAGAAGTGTTTTCCTAGGGTTTAGTTTGTAATCCTTGCTTGGTTAGACTTCCTGAAGCCTTCTATATGTTCGTCTCTTGTCTTTTTCGTTTCCGAGTTTTTGGAGTAGCCTTCTTGGTGAAGGGTGAGTCTTGTTCCCCCGTTTGGTATTGAGTGGAAGATTAGTGTGACCCTAGTCACGTCGATGGATTCGTAATGAACAATTATCGCATATGGTTCAAGTCTCTTATTTGTTGAGGACACAAGGATTGTAGGGCATTTGCATTTCTTCTCTGCAATGACGCTGAGCATCAGGGGGTTTGTGGCGGTCGGTGCAATCCATTAACAAGCCCATCTACACGGCTTGCTATCTAGTCGCGGCGTCAGCGAATCTCTCAGCCTGTCGTCTTGGCGCGTTTCGGGGGTTTCTCTTTTCCATGTTCCGAATCTTCCTCTTTCTCCGTTATCTGCTCTGAAACATGCTCCGCCGACTCGTCCTCAGTCTCCTCCAGCTCTTCATCCTCATCGACCTCATCATCCTCTCCACTGTTCGCCTCGACATCCTCCGAGCTCATTTCCTGGTTCTCCAGCTCTCCATTCTCATCCGGACATCGTGTCTGCAGTTTCAGTGGCCTCTGAGCTCTTCGTTCCCCTCTGCCACTCGTTCGCTCTCTCAGCCAGTCTGGCGAGGAAATCCTCATCGTCCCTCGACAATTGCGCGTCCCGCTCCACTTTGCCCTTAATTGATTGCAGCCTAGTCTCTTCCTCTCCGAGAGGAATCTTCGAATCCTCTATAATCTTGAGCAGCATGTGAGGTCCTGATACTCCCCTGCCCTTCCTCATCCTCAGCCCTCGCTCCAAATTCCAGACGTCATCATCAAACGGCCTTCCTCCGCTGCCCTCGCATTAGTCATTGGGTGGACGACCGCTATGCTTGTCTCTTTGGAATCGTCTCCCGCGGCGGGCCCGTCTGCTGTGAGCATTACGCGCCGGCTGCCTACGCTTCCTAGTATCCTCCTTTCCCACTCAAGCCACCCTTCTCATAGTTGGCGCTCTCCACGCAAAATCGGTACTAGTCCGAGCCTATAAACAAAGTCCAGAACCAGCTTCACTTGCTTCAAAGTCTGACGAGAGTCACGCTCGTTCACGGAGACATCAACAAATACGGAGGAAGCCCCACAACAATTTTCTTTGATGGTCAGGATGGACAGTCGCTAAGCTCGGCAGTCACACAGTCTAGTGCCTCTTTCCAGTACCAATATCAACTCTATCTGAAATCTGGAGTCAGTTATGGCGTTAGAATCAACTATGAAGGCGGACTCTTTTCAAGTGGTGGAAGTTGTGCAGGAATACCTGTTGTCATGGATTGGCTTTCTTCAACGTCAGCAGTTCAAGGTGGGTTGAGCTCAGCCCTTCCAGAGAGAAGGTTGTCAATTCGCTCGGGAAGACTCGGACCGTATGAACGGAGGCTACGCTTCGCGCGCAAATCGTTGTTCCTCTCAACATCAGGAAGGTGCATATTGTCGATCTTCTTCAACGTCGAAATTAGTCTCTCTCTTCCGATGAGTTCTGCTGTCCTCAAGTCTGCCCTCAGCATCCGCCTGTAGACGGTTTTTCCCACGCGGAGAGCATAAACCAGTCCCACAGGTAAAAGGGGAACCACCGCGAGAAAAAGAGCGGTTAGGGAAGAGAAGAATCCTCCAATCACTTTCCCAACTATGGCGAATCCGCCCAGATAGGCTAGGCAGCCCAGTGTCCAGCGCAGGTTCGAACTCATCTTTTCCGCGCCTAGTTGATAGGTAAATATTAGTGAAGATGCTATGATAGGTCTCCAGTCCTCTGCCTCCAGCTTTTCCCTAACACTGCTGGCCAAACAGATGTGTCCACGCTGGAAAACGGGAATGTCCGGAGGCATCATTGCTCTCACATATGGGGACGCAGCCGGATGCCTCTCCACCCAGATCACGTCGCTGGGCTTAAGACGCGCTATACCTAGCTGGCGACATAGTTCGCTGGTGAGGTTCACGATTCCCTGATCATCTGACATCCGGAGAGCCCACTCGCCGTCGAGAATAGTCTTGCTAAGACCATAGTCGGTCAAAATAAGCCGAATGATACCTTATGCATGTTCAGAGGAGAACTGCGCGCAATGGTTCTGGAGTCTCCTTGAGGGAAAAAGAGCGTTTTCCGGATAAAGTGGTGAGAGCTCAACGGGAGTCCGGGGAGAGTCGGACTCCTATCGGGCTCTTCCAGATGCTACCCAGGTAGGAGCTGAACCTGAGTCCGGTTCCCTTCTAAGGCGTCTCGACTGCCAGGGGAATGTTGGTCCAAAATCTGGAATCGCGAGGTGCGCGAATCCCACCCCCCGCACCACTATGCGGGAAATGCAAATGACCGAGGATGCTGCAAGACGATACTGCAAGAGGAAACCTCAAGAGGCCTATCGCCTAAGATAGTGAAGCGAAACAATTCTTACTTCTTGTTGGTTGGCCCACCCGCCTCGCCCAAATGCTCCCGCGGAGGAAAGCTATGAAGACTCGCAGGCACAGCGGTGGCTCGTTTGAGCCAGATGGGCGACAGGATTGTGGTGACGACTACCATCAAGACGATCATAGAGTAGATGGCGGGTGAGATTACTCCTGAGGCGGTTGCTAGTCCAGCGACGATTAGCCCAACCTCGCCACGGGAGATCATGGCGATTCCCACTATCCGCCCGCTGATGCTGCTCTTGAGGAACAGAGAGGCGGGAAATCCGCAACCGACAAACTTGGTGACTACGGCCACTGCGATGAGGCCGACGCCGATTAAGGCAACTGTCGGGGTGACCCCGGCCAAGTTGACTTTGGCTCCGATGACAGCGAAGAACAGTGGTCTGAATATGAGCTCGAGCTTCTCCACGTACTCTCGCATGCGTGCTGCAATATTTGCTCCTGCTAGGCCCATTCCTGCGGCGAAGGCCCCGACGATTGGTGAGAGGCCGATGGCGGCTGCCAGAGCTGCCATGCCGAAGAAGAAGGCGGTGACCACGGTCTCAATACTGCCCGGGGCTTTCCAAATCCGGGCCTGGGTCAGGCGTGGCTCAACGAGGACTGAAATCCCTAGCAGGATGCCGAACAAGAGAAGGACTTCGCCGATCACGGAGGCCACACTTAGGAAGCTGATTGAGCCCTGACCGTTAGTTATCACAGAGACGACAACACTTAGCACAGCTATCGCAAGAACGTCGTCGACAACCGCAGCTCCAATTACCAGCTTTCCTTCTGGACTGTTCAGCCTTCCCACTTCGCGGAGTGACTCGATGGATATGGCGATGCTCGTGGCTGTCAGAGCCGCCGCAACCATCAGGCTGGTGGCTGCGTCAAAACCGAGCGCGGCGAATAATAGGAGCCCTCCGAAGAATGGAAGCACGACTCCCAAGGTTCCGGTGGTAAACGAGGCCGCGCCTCCCTTGACAAAGTCGCGAAAAGGCATTCCCAGACCAGCAATGAAGAGAATTACAATCCCGCCAATCTGAGCGAACGCGAGAACCACGTCATTGACCTCGACAAGATTGGGCTGGATCTGCACGAGCCCACCAAAATAGAGAGGCCCCAGTACAATGCCGGCGCTTAGTTCTCCTAGAACTATGGGAAGGTGAAACCTTGCGAATAGCTCCGCGAGAAGTTTGGCTCCCAGCAGGAGTATGCTAACAGCTACGATTGCTTGGAGCACCGGGTCAGACTGTAGTGCCACATTCGATCCCTCTCGGATAGAGAGTCTTTTCGGAGAAGTGCTCTATATGATACGTTTGGTTCTTGCAGAGGTAAACTGGTGCGCGAGTCCACCCCGCTCCGGAAACGACCTCAACCTATGAATTTCTTGGGACTGAGACCAGGTCTCTTTCTATCGGGAGTGCTGAGTTGGGTCAGGAGCCTCTAATAGGACATGAATAGGCCTTTGGTTCTCAAGACCATTTTTCTGCGCTCTTTCAGGATTCGATTGGCGGTGTTTCCGGTATGGGAATTGCTTCCTGAACGATTGTCTTGCCGGTTGGACGTTTCCCACTAGCTGCTTCTGAGTTTAGCCTTTTCCGTAGGAACCTTGCTGGGTCTCTTCGTTTCTTTGCTGGTAGGCCAAGAGTGTGCAGGCTAGTTTCTCCAACGCTTGAGTGGGCGAGCTTCCGACTTGGCTTAACGTGACCAAAGCTCGCGTAACAGAATTCAATGCATTTAGCTTGTAACACGCACAATGCACAAGTCAATTCGATTATTGGATCAATTCTGGCGGGCGCACCGTCCCCGTGTCGTTAATTTGTCCACTACTGCGCTCAGATCAGTGTGATACCTCTTGCCCCTAACTGGTCCGGGAGGACTATGGAAAAATAGGGACCTCGACCATTTCCTTCTAGATTGGAGGTAACCTGGCTTCCGACGTTTCCACCTCGTATGGAGACGGCTTCGAGGTGCCTTCGAAAGTCGACAATGCTCTCGCGCCTCGTGGGTGCATTTTCATCCTATGCACCGATTCCATAGTTGAGTCGAGACGATAATCGAGGAGACGCACACCACACCGCCCACCTGCAACGCTCTATCGGTCCACGACATCGAATTGTCTTCACCTAGTGAATCAACCACTCGAAAGCAAGTGTTAATCTATTTTGCCTCAGTTTACAGGCAGTAATCAGCAGATCAAGAAGACAGCTCGAAGGGTATTGTCGCATGATAAACTTCTGGAAAAAATGGGTCTCGCCTCTCTTCTCTCCGAACACTTCGACAGTATCCCCGTTGGCAGTGTGTAATACGACGAACTGGTCCTCCACGTGAACAACGCTCAGTCCCATTACATCCCGGAAGAGGCCTAGCATCGATTCAAACCGGCGCGTCCTTACGCAAGCCTATACTATTCCAAGAATCTTCACGTGTGAATCGCACCTCTAATCTAGTGGTGAACGCTGTCCGACACTCAGTTTCACATGCCTCTTCTATTTAATAGGGAGATTTTGACCGGCGTTCGCAACGCTAACCACTGAAGTGCGATGCAACCCACCTACCTTTTCTTCAACAAGGGAACCATTCTGATAAAGAGCGATGCCAAGGTTCCCTACTCGACTTGGGACGATAGGGTGCGGGCATTCAGAGCACAGGGCCTATACTACGGGGAGATAGTCGAGTTTCTGAACAAGAGCGACCTCTCGACAGTCAAGGACACTGTTCAGGACCTGCCTCCCTATCCCGACCTGATGAAATGCAGAACCGTAACCATGAGGGGGTACCAGAAGAGGGCGCTCGGCGCGTGGGACAAGGCAGGAAGACGCGGGGTGATAGTCCTGCCAACCGGTGCAGGAAAGACGGTGATTGCCATGAAGGCAATCGAGCTTGTGAACCTGCCTGCCGTTGTAATCGTTCCGACGCTGGACCTGCTGGAGCAGTGGAGGAAGAGGGTACAGGAGGAACTCGGCATCGAGGTCGGGGTGTACGGCGGTGGAGAGAACAGTGTCAAGGCCGTTACGATTTGCACCTATGAATCCGCGTACATAAGGGCCGGAGAGCTCGGCAACAGGTTCAGCCTCCTCATCTTCGATGAGGTGCACCATCTTCCAGGTGAGAGCTTCAGGCAGATAGCGGAGATGTTCACTGCTCCGTACAGGATGGGGCTGACCGCGACCTACGAGAGGGAGGACATGCTCCACCTCGAGCTTCCGAGACTAATCGGGGGCGTGGTCTACAGGCTCAAGCCTGAAGACCTTGCTGGAAGATATCTCTCTGCCTTTCGGCTCGAGAAGGTGAACGTCGAGCTCACGCAGGAGGAGAAGGCGGAGTACGAGAAGAACTACAGCGTGTTCACGCAGTATTTGGAGGAGAACAGGATATGGCTCAACTCCCCTATCGCGTTCCGGAGGTTCATTATGAGGAGCTCGAGGGATCCGTTGGCGAGGCAGGCTCTCCTGGCGAGGAACAGGGCAATGTCCGTCGCGTTCAACTCCGAAGCGAAGCTGGACAAGCTCGAGGAGATACTCCACTCGAATCCCGACGACAGAGTATTGATCTTCACCCAGCACAACGACCTCGTGTACAGGATATCGAGGCGGTTTCTCCTCCCGTTCATAACCCACACCACTGGAAAGGAGGAGAGGTTCGAAGTGCTGAAGGGCTTCCGGGAGGGGAGCTATAGGGCCATTGTGACCTCGAAGGTGCTCGACGAGGGGATCGATGTGCCCGAGGCCTCTCTCGGGGTCATCGTGAGCGGGACAGGCAGCTCGAGGGAGTTCATCCAGCGCCTTGGCAGACTCCTGAGGAAGAGCGAAGGAAAGGGGCAGGCGAGGCTGATAGAGCTCGTATCGAGGGAGACTTCCGAGACTAGGACGAGCAGCAGAAGGACGCGGAACAGGAAACATGATCGCGGCCAGAGGGAGGAGAGGAGGAAGGCTGGACGGCTGGAAGTCAGAGATGAATTCGGCAAGGACAAAGAGGATTTTTACGACGAGGGTGAAGAAGTAGTGGTCGCGTAGGAAAATGATGATGCGATAAGAGATGCTCCCGTCAAACCTGCTCCGGGCAAGAATTTCCAAAGGAAGGATACGCCCACTCTACGTAGCTCTCGATACTGGCAGCTTGGCCCTGGCGGAGAGGATAACGGGCACCTATAGAGATGGAGTGGGAAAAAGGAAAGGCGAACTCCTAGAGAACCTAAAGGAAGCAGAGAACGACGGACACGACTTCAAGCTGGTCAGAGGACTCTCAATCCTTCTCGATAGGAGATCGACCTTTGAGGCCGAGAATGCGCTGAACCCTGTCGAGGCCAGAAGAACCGTATTCAGAGAGGCTAGCAGGACCAGGGCGTCAAGCCCAGGGGAGAAGAACACGGTGCTTCAAAGGGTCTCTACCGAATTAGGCGTCTCTTCTGAAGCACTAGAGAGGACACTCTTCAGCGATATCGAGGACGAACTGATACTGAGGGATTTCAAGCCGTTCCCCGGCCCCGATACGCTTCTCAAGTACTACAACCTCTCCCTAGCGCAGACTCTACTCTTCAAGTCGCTCAGGGTCGAGTTCTCCGCATCCGGCAACTGGAAGAACATCTTCAGGAACGTGAAGTGGCTGGGTCTAATCTACTCCATTGACAGGGAAGAGGGCCAGTTCAAGGTCTCACTCGACGGCCCCTTCTCCCTCTTCAAGATGACAGAGAGATATGGGACATCGATAGCAAAGCTCCTCCCTCAAATAATATTGTCAGATTCGTGGGCGATCAAGGCAGAGATTCTCGCCAGAAGCAAGGGAGGAAAAGTGTACAGTTTCGAAGCCGATAGCGAAGAACTGAAGGGTCTCATCACGAATGTCGGAAGAGTCGACGACACAGTTGGTCAGAATGCGAAACAGCCGCAGGCCGGCCAGCCGTACGACAGCAGCACAGAGGAGAGGTTTTCCAGGTCGTTCCTCTCCCATGGTACAGGATGGGTACTAAGGAGGGAGCCTGAGCCTCTCATCGCAGGCACCCACGTGCTGATCCCGGACTTTTGCTTCGAGAAGGATGGCGTGAAGGTCTACCTTGAGGTGGTCGGTTTCTGGACTCCCGAGTATCTTGAGAGGAAGATAAACAAGCTCAACTCGATTGCCGCCGGGATAGATATGATCATCGCGGCCGACGAGGGTTTGGCCTGCTCCAAGCTCGAGAGGCTCAAGGGAAGAGCGCTGGTGATATACTACAAGAAGGACGTGCCGATGAAACCGATAATCGAGCATCTGAAGGAGAGGGAGGCTTCAATCGTAAGGGAGCAGGCCGACAAACTCAACAGAGGAGGGGCAATCGCGCTGAATGGGGACGTGGTCAGCATTAAAGAGGTTGCTGATGAGAAAGGTGTTGCGGTGGCGTCGCTAAGGATGGCCTTACGGGACTTTAAACCCGAAGGGTATGTGAGAGTCGGTGATCTTCTAATCTCAAAGGCCAAGCTCAACCAGATCGACGAGAATCTGAGAGGTGTCGAGAGGCTAGCAGATGCTCTAGGGATAATCGAGGCCTCAGGGGTAAAGGAGGAAGAGGGCAAAGTACTGGAGATTCTCGGCTACACGTCGATCTGGGAAGACGTGGAGATGGACAAGGCCAGGATATCGAAGATAATAGCGACGACGAAAACGACCCCGCCCAACGAGACGTCCTGAATCATCATTCAATTCCGGTTGTAATGCGCTTGCTATCACCCAGGAGAAAAACCGGGTCGTCGCAGGCGATGTGATTGACAATCAAACTCTTAGAGTCAGCCGAGGTCGGAAGATCAAAACTACTCAGAGAGCTGGAGAGAGATCCAGTTAAGAATCTATACGCGATTTGGAACTTGACCCGGGATCCAGATAACACGAAACTATACTCCTGTTTCGAGGGAAACAGAATGCTAGGCTACTTGCTGCAGTACAGCGGCCTCTCTCATCCAATGGCAATACTAGAAGCAGAATCAGAAGAAATAGGTTCAAAATTGATGGATGTCTTATCATGGAAAAAATTTGCGATACTCGTCTCGCCAGCCAGATACAACATTGTGGCGGAAAGATACAGATCAATATGGAGCTGTCTTGAGAATGAGCTAAGCCTCACAGACAGCCCGATCTCATCAGTCAGCTCAGAATATGAACCGGTCAAAATCCCGTCTACCGAGGCCGAGAAACTCTTGGACTTCTATCCCCGCCAAACCGCTGGTTCGAGAAGTTAGCAAATTATGAAAAGTGGCTGAGCAGTCAAACAGTCTATGGTATCTTCGTAAACGGAAAGATCGTATGTGTTGCAGGCACCTACATCGAAAGCCGGCATGGATGGATGCTCGGGGGACTCTACACACACCCACGCTACAGGGGGCTCGGGCTAGGTACAACAGTTACTTCTGCGTTAACGATAGAAGCTCTCAAGAGATCACAAAGGGCCATTGCTTACGTCGAATCTAGAAACAAACCCTCGTTGAGAATCCTCGAAAAACTGGGCTATCAGAAAACTCGCGACATAATGTTTGCAGACATAGGGACAGGGGTCCGTCCCCTGATGAACTAGAAATGTAGTCATGATTCGATTAGAGCGCCGTGATTAATTGCATTCAAGATCAATTAACGGCATCGGACAAACAGTCAAAGCCACTAACAGAGTTTTCTTGATCTAACCAATCATTCCTCAGAACACAGTCGGGTCCAGCCGCGGATGTCTCTGGCTGTCGGAGCACTCGTACGGTTGATTATTGGTCGCCTCTTGAAGTCAAGGAGTTCTGACTCGATGCTTCTGGACCCGGCCTCGTGCAGAGCCTTCAGAATCAGGTGGCAAATCTCGCCACAATAAATGGGAATTTTCTCGTGGAGGAATGATATACGGGAACTTGCAAGCCGACCACACCCCCCAGACACGGCGGATACAGAGTCTTCGAGCCAGGGTGAACACGGCGAAACAAGAGCTGCTGATGGCAACTGGTCATTCCTAGCACTCACTGCTAAGTGCCGTTCCGGCTCCAGACCCGTAAGCGACCTACGCCAGCAATTACACTTGTCAGGCCTAGCTGGGATGGTTCGAGCCCGTGGTCAGTCCACAGCACCACAGCATCGCTTAGTCGGGGAGCGTGCACCGTGGTACCCCGGGGGCTATCGAAAAGCCCGCTAGAAAGGAACAGTATAAGGAAGAGCCTCGCGACTGAGGCCTTCCAACCCTCTTTTTTCTCTCACTTCTTCTTGGGACCTGGCTGTCTCAGCCATCCCTCAACAGCGTCACGACACCGCAGGCTCGTCAATACTCAGATACTTCTCCTCGGCACGCATGGTTGCTCTGACACCTATCGGCAACGTCATCTGTGGATCAGTATGTCCAAAGTCCATGTTCATCATGATCGGAAAGTCATAGCCTCTCGTGTTCTCCAAGATTATCTTGTCAAGACCAATGCCTGTCGATGCTGGCTTGAAACCAGCTGTTAATGTACGCCCAACCAGCATTCCATTGATCTCGTCGTAGACCCCTTTTGTCCGCAGGTTCGCCAGGGATCTGTCTACCCAGGCCAGTGTCGAACCGTAGTCGGAATTTGACGCTTTCGTATCATCCGACAACATGGAAATAGCAAACTATGAATGGTACTTTGGCGATGGGACATCTGCAACTGGCCGATCGGTGATTCACAGGTATGCGACCATGGGATCGTACGACGTCGAGCTCATTGTGAAAGACGGTGCTGGCAAACTCTGCGGCAGATACTTCAAGAGTAACCGTCGTGAAGGGCCCAAGCCCGCCGCCACTCCCGCCACCGTTATGGTTGATTGTGGTTCTGGTCATGTCTTTGACGGTGGCCGGGTTGCCTGGTCTAGTATATGTGAAACGATGGCACAGACGTAGGAAAACTATTCGAAGATCAAACCCTAGGAGCATATTGCTGTCACTATCGGGGATTCCAGGGAAAGTGTCAGTAGTTAGATAAGAGTCCCAAGACTACGTTCGGCTTCCTCGGCCATATCCACGAACAGTCTCGGATGCTCGGTGTGAATAGGAAACAAGGTCTTTGCGTCAATCTCCCCAATAATCCGCTTCAGCTCCTCGCCAGTCGCGTGCCCAGACACATGGGACCGAGTGAAAGATCAGGGGGTGGTCCTGAGATGGTTCAAGGTGGACGCGTTTGCATGCACGAATCCGTCAGTGTATTGAAGCGCTTGGAAGAAGAGCGGGATTCCCGAAAACGAGAGAGGTGAAATAGGCCCAACCGTCATGAAAGAGTATTCCTTTTGTCTTGGAGTACTCTGGGGGTCTTTGAAGAGCTGGTAGAGCCTTATGGCCTCCTCGTTTCCGCCGATAATGTCTCTTAGCGCCTGAAGTTCAATTCCATAAGCCAATCCGAAGCCGAAGATGTAGACTCGGATCTGGTTGATTATCTCCCTATCAAGGCTGGAAAGAGTCTGACTCACAAACATCCACCCTAGCCCGTACTTTCTGGTCGTTCTCACGGCATCCTTCAGCGTACTCTTGACAAGCTCGAATTCAGGGTTTTCTTGCTTTTCTCGTGGTGCTAGTCGGTGAGCTTCGTCCAAGACGACCAATGTGTTTAGCGCCTTTCCCTGTTTGAACGTGCTCTGTGCTTCAGAGGTCAGTGATCTTATGAACTCGTTGATCACTATCATTCTGATGTCATCATTCCAGAGTATGTTCAATGGAACGTCAGTTTCGGACAGATTGATCATGATTATCTGGCCCTTGGCTCCTGCAGTCACACTTTCAGTAAGATCCTTAATCTTGACATACTCTTTCCTACCCTCGTAAGCAAACAAGTTCGCAACCTTCGCCCAGCGGTCGTAAAGGTCGTCGCTGTTAGCCACGCTAAGAGCGGATCTCACTCGCTCACGAAGTTCCTTGCTTGTGTAAATGTTCTGAAGAACATCCTCACTCTGTAACGCTCTGTGGACAGCGTCGAAGGTCTCACGCTTGTGGTAGTCCCATGGCTTGGTCGCACTGGCTATTCCTGACAGACCCGGCCTTTTTCCTCCGAGGATTGACTCTATTTGATCGGCGGCTCTCGCCTGATTCTCGTCGAGATATATCCCCAGCCTGTCGAAAAATCCGGATAGAGTTAGAACCTTTCTGAAAAGAGCGTTTCCTGTCAGAACGAGGTTGTGGAGGTCGTAAACTTTGACCTCTTTCGAAAGCTTCTTCGCAAGAATTTCGCTAATCTGGGGATCAGTGCGGAGCTTCGCAAACTCGCCTTGGGGATCCAGAACGAACATAGTCATCTCTTTGTGCCTTGAATAGCCAAGCATCAGCATCTTTGACAGGACGGATTTTCCAGATCCTGTCTTGCCGAAGACCCCGATGTGGTACGCTTCTCCTGCTCCCCCCTCTTCAAACCCAAAGTGTTTGAACCACATGGGCAGAAGAACCGTAGAACCGTACGCTTTTCCCAGGTAGAAGAGTTCGACAGCATAATCTGCAAGCAGGTCATGCATGATCTGCTCGTTTACCAGCTTGATGGAAGTGCCGGTAGCGGGCACCGTGCCTAGCATGCTGGGTTCAAAGCCATTAGCAGTTTTTCCAAAGACTGAGCTGACCAACATCGTCGCGTTGTGTGTATCCTGCCTTTCAGTGATCGGGTCCACTCTTCCTTTCTGACGAATTAGTCCCCTCATGGTAGGATCCTCGCTCCAAACATTCCTCAACCTGATCTCGGTAATCTGACCAAGCGCATAATGGTCACTAGCCTCCTGTGTGAAGTTGAACATGCTCAGACTTCCCACCAGCTTCTTGTCCGCTGCGGTGCCGAGTATGTCAAGAACGAGGCTGTTGGTTGAAGATGGGGACCCGACTACACCTATTCTTTCAGCGTGGTCGAACGAATTTTTCAGCTGGTCGGTCGGTATAGTTCCTCGCCTCTCAATATTCGGTCCGATAACCCTGCATAGCTAGGAAAATACTTCCAACATCCTGTGTCGGCCCCGACGCCATTTCCATCGTTGTCGCCTTTCTTATCGCCGGTAGAGCTGTACTCAGATGCTTCACCATTCTGTCAGCTAGGTATAATGGATAGGGCTCGACAATTCCTGGAGCTCCACACTGCAACTGGAACGATTCAAGAAGTATTGATAACCTGGCCTGATTTTTCGCAACTGAGGGAGAAACCTCTATGCGAAGCGCTGGAAAATAGTCGTACGGTCTATAGTACAGAACACTCAGCTCGTAAACTGAGGAAATTATGTGGTTAGCCTTGTCCTTCATTGCACTGGGCAAGCTGCCAAAATGCCAGTCCTCTTCCGGTTTGATCATATCGCTAGGCCCAATCACCTCGCCGCCTCTCAAAATGTATGAAAGCAAAGAGCGATCTTCGTGCTTGGACAGTCCGAGCGCCGACGAAATCTCGTTTCTGCTAGTGTATTTTGGAACGCCTGCAAAGATTTTGTCCGTTCTCTTAGAGGCGAGAATCTCCGCGTAGTGGTCCAACGCGGACCCGATCCGACCCAGTAAGACCCGGGACAGCTCTTCGGGAACTTCACCGAGCCTTGCAAGTGCTTGGTTGAGATGAATTAGTGGAGTTGTAAGAGACCCGTCGAGAAAGACAACGTCATGTGGGGCAAGCGCTGCCAACTCCAATTCCATCGTAACCATAACTGCCCGGATGATCAAGGCGGTGGCATCTCTATGGGCAACGGTAGAAACATCGCATAGATAGTGTGGACGGGGCCAATGTCGTTTCTCGCTTGGGGGAGTCAGTCCCTCTACTGCCACCCCTGCCATCGCAGCTATGTCAGTCGACAACAATCTCTCTATCGCGTAGGACCCGTCGACACCGCAGGTGGTCGGATACGCGTGCGAGTGGATGACTGCCGAGTCGGCTCTGAGAAGATTCTGGGAGCCTAGTGATTCCCTTATCTTCTCCTTATTGGATTGTATCTCTTGCAGAGAGGCCGAGAGCTGCTCACCAAGTCTCTTGTAATGCGAAAGCATCTCCTCGACCAAGGCCTCTGGTAAGTCCTCAAAAGGAGATTCCGGAGCCTGTCTTTCCATTCTTACACCTTCTCAGCCAACGTGTGTGTAAGAATAAAAAGACGGACTCGACCTCTACAGAGAGCATTCTCTGAAAAGCTTTAGAGCCACTAGTAATTTGTCAATATTGGCGTTGAGATCGTTGCTAGTTAACCAGATAGGTTGTAAGTCCTTCCCACCTGAACTGCCCTGGTTTCCTTGGCCATTTCCCTGAACAGTTCTGGATGTTCGGTGTGAATGGGAAACAACGTCTTCGCCTCAATCTCCTTAATAATCTGCTTCAACTCCTCGCCAGTCGCGTGCCCAGACGCGTGGGACTGAGTGAAAGACATCCCGAAGTGTTCGAGCCATTTGTGGAGGCGCTGGAAATCCCCCAGCATCTCCTCGTTGAAAGGTTCTCTCAGAGAGTGTATGAACGAGCTGCCGATCTCTGGTCTTATGTCGATTAGCTCGCCTATGTTGTAGTAGCTAACGTGGGCTATTAGCTTCGCCTGGTCCTTGCTCAACTTGTCCGCGGTCCAAGCGTTCGGCTGGCTTAGGAACTGCCGTTCATCGCTGTCGTAGTCCTCCTTGCGATACTGGCCGGTTCCTCTCTTTGGAACGATTATGACTACGTGGCTGTCGTCGGGCGGGGGAACCTGGAGCTTCGGGTCCTTTGTGAGGTGTTTCAGGAGAAACGCGTCTCCGAGCGTTACGGCGAGCTTTCTCCCGGTTTTCCTTGCGATCGAGTAAAACGTCCGTAGTCTGTCGACATCTTTGAAGTTGAAATCTGCCACGACGAGCTTGGCGCTCTTCTCAATCAGTTCGCGGCAGGCACCCAGGACTTTTCCTTCGCTCTCCCCCGTTTTCGCCAGGTTGATGACACAGAACTGTCTTCCAATAATAGAACCACGCATGAAGCCCGGCTGCTTCTTCAGGGCGCAAAAAAACAGGAGAGGTAGGGGGCGGCGAAAAGTGAAACTATCCGAATCGAGAGAGGGGAAGCGTGCTAGCAGGTACTGTGGAGCAGTCTTCCAGGCTAAGACCCCCCTGGAGGCCCGGGGCCCTGATGCTATCGAAGCCTCAGACTCTTCAGGTTGCACGACAACGTCATGAACCTTGGATCAGACAACGGACTTTGAAGTGCCGAATTGATTGGCAATATGACAATAACCTATTTGTTGATAGGTGCTACCTAGATCGGCGTACGTGGGGCATGGGAGAAACGATATACTATCGGGAGGCGAAGTGATCGGTAGAACCCGCGGTGTATCCTGGACCATGATTTGGATTTGAATGCCTACTGCTCGAATCTAAGTAGCGAGCGAATACTTATCACCACTCTCAATCAATCGCCCAGACAAGCAGATGGAACTCTCTAGAAACCGCAAGATCCTTGTGGTCGCGTTCGGTGTGATGGCAGTATTCGGCTTCCTTTTGACCCCTGCCGGATTGGAGACTCGTTCTCCCTCAACGCTTAGGTCCTACGCATTGATCCCTATTTTCTTGGCCACAGTAATACTGTGGCATCGCTTCCTTTGTCCTCATTTTCATGAGACCCCGAACCGCGACGATTCTCGGGAGCATCGCGGCCATCTCGTATATCTTCTTGGTTCCAGAAGATCAAGCCGGGATCTTCTTCCTGGGAGTGCCCGTACCTCCTCCAATAAGTCTGAGTGAACTTATAGTACTAATCCCCTCAGTGGCCGTTCTCCTCTGCGCTCCATCGGTCTATTCGGAGTCCAATCGCTCCCCGCAGACGAGGCACTGAATCTCTGGTGTCCCGGACTCATTCATGGACCTAAGGATATGGTTAACGTCGTGGACGATGTGCCGTAGTATGTAGGTCAGAGACTGCCTCGTATTCGCTACCATAACCATGAAGCCGACCCGAACAGCGTTTTAGACACGATAGCGCCCGCCCACTGACCGTCTATGGGGTGGAAAATCCCTACTCCGGGCCCTGAGGGTATCTACACACTAGAAGGCAAGATAGTTTCCTTTTGGTACGACTGAGGGCGATCCCAATTTGACGAAAGAACATAGTCGAAAGGAGCTTGAAAGACTTTACGAGGAATTTCGTAGGCTAAGTTTCCCACCCGCACATGGAGGAGAGGAGATTAGCCGGCTTCACGACGAGCTCATTTTGTACGATGCGGATGTCGCTGCAGCAGTAATGGCGGTCTTGGAGGCTCCAAAGTCTGACTCAAGTCTTCGCAAGCTTACGGGACTCCAAGAGAATGATGAACTTCAGCGTCTGATCGACCGATCCATTACGACGTTTCCGGAAAAAACTAGGGTCGGGGAAGTTGCTCGAGAATACAAGTACTACTATGACTCAATCAAGAAAATGCTTCAAGCCGCTCACTCTTATCTCGATGCATCGGCCGAATAGCTCTGTTTTCGCGAATTCGCCAGGATATAGGGAGGATATTCAGGGCTACTGCGTTAAGGCTCTCGGGCCACAGTAACGCCCGGCCTCACACTCTACACAACCGACTTCCCCCGTTTCACTACCAGACCTTGCAACCGTAACCCTCCATGTGCAAGTTCAACACCCGACTACAACTACTACGGACCCGTAACCATACAGATCCAAACGTCCTAACAACTTTTCGGATGAGCCCAGGACTATTTTCCTTCTGGACATTCGCAGGTTCTTGAAGGACGGATTGACCAACAGTACTCCCAAGAAAATACTCCCAAGAAAAGAGACCCGGCCTCAGTCCCAGGAAATTCATTGGTTGAGGTCGCTGGTCAACATCTCTGGAAGCCCGCTCTATTCTCTCGTGCGGCCCAGTTCTTTCAGGCAGAGGTGCAGAGGGTTCTCAGCTGCCTTGGCGACGGCCAAAAATCATTCATAATGAATACTAAAATCCTCCTTTATGAGTATTCTGGGCCGTGCAAAGGTTTCCTTCATATTCATACTTTCAATTCTTATGGCATTTTCGCCTCTCTCACCTCTTCGGACGTTCCTGCCAATTATTCCGCGCGCGACGGGGGCCGTGGCGATTTCCGACCCTACACAATGGGGGCCTTTCGGGCCCAACGTTCCATTTCTCTTGATTAGGATCTACTCAGATCCACCATCAGAAGTTGCCGCCTTCCGGGCCGGATTATTGGACGGAATGGATTCGCCGTTGTCGTCGTCCGATCTGGCCACATTGCAGCTGAACCCGGATGTTTCACTGACGGGTCCAGTTAGCGAGGCGAGGATGTTCCAGATCGAATTCAACCATTTGACGGGTCTCTTTGGCGTACCCTTCATGCAGACTCGCTCCAACTTCACAGCCATCCATGACGGTAAGTTCGACGGCACCTTTCTCTACGATGTCCGCGGCCCGGTAAAGCATGTCTGAGAAATCGATTCGGTCTTCCGAAGCCAATTCTCGCTCATATCTTTGCAAAACCGCAAGACCAAGGTTTCCGAAATGATGAACACGTGGCGTAGCTAATCTCAGACGCTGGAGAATCTGCTCAGTCGACATTCGGAATGAACGAGCGTTTTCAATGAATTCTGCCAATTGTTTCTCGATCACGCTACCGATGTACTTCGTATCCCCGAGGATCTTTTCTAACCCGGCTAGTGTCAACTTTTGCGTGCTAGATTGGGTGAACTGAGACTCAACTATAAGATAAGTGACTTCTTCTCCGATTCCGCTTTTCACAAAATTGTCATGGCATCAATGGGGAATCCCCGTGATTTTTTCCTCACAGCAAGACAGATCTGGCAGGCAAAGAAATCCCGGGCCGACGCAACCCTTGCTGAGGAAAAGATTAGACAGGTTGGTGGGCAAAGGGAGGCCGAGATTCTGCGCAAAGGAGGCGACATTCAGAAGATCTACTACAAGATTGTAGACGAACTGAAAATGAGAAGTGTCAAGAAGGAAGGGACAAGCAATTCTCCCACGGGCGTGTCATACTTCCTTATTTCGAACTACGAGACCCTTCCAAAGGACACACGAATCGCCCTCGATGTACTGGAACAATCTAAGATTCTCTACTTCACAGGATCTTACAGAGCTTTGCGCCGTCAAGGTCTCAAGTCTGAGATGATGGTCATAGCTTATCCGATATGTCTTCTGAAGTCGATTCGTTTCATGGACGTCATAGAATCGATGAAACAGTTGCAACAGACGGAAGGACAACTAATTTCGCAACATCGCGCTCAAATGGAACTATAGACAATTAAACAGATCAACCCTTACCATGACAAGGATACAGCGATGGTCAGGCCGGGAACATGCGATGTTGATTTTCCATTTTCTTCATTCACTGTCTTCCCCCAACCCCACTAATTCTCGCTAGTCTACCGTGCTAGCGGTCTGGACACCTACCACGATATCAGTCGAAAGGGCTCGAATACCTGCGCAACATCTACGCCCAGGCCAACCCCGTCATCACACCACAACCCAAGTTCACGCCCAGAGAAATGCTGGAGAAGATGGCCGGATCCATAGGCCTACCCCGAAAGGGTCCTGAACAGAGAAGCCCTTGCAGAACCACACCGCATACATGCAACCCCCCGCAGCGGGAGGAGGAAGAGATGCGACTACTCACGGGAGCCTTCGTAGACTATGTCATCGAACAGGTAACTCTTCGTCTCCTGGTGAAGAATCGTCTCCTTTTGCGGTGGATATTGTTGCTGAATCTCTGCTTCAGTCTTCGCAGGTTGAGGGGTCAGAGTTGGGAGAGTCGTCTGGTCACCGGGCCCACCGTTGGGGACATATTTGGCCAGCGGCTCTATGCCTTGAGTGTACTTGCTGACGGTCGCGACGCCGAAGCCGGTGAGTTTGTGTATATCCTCTATGCTGCCGCCTGTTCGGCGAAGTCTTTGTATGGCTTCTATGTTTGCGGGCATGAGAGTTTCCCGTCTTTTTCTTTGCTGAATCACTTTGGGGTCGGCCGTGTCGGCCCCTGTCGAATGCTCATTTTCGACTATTCGACTATTCGAGGCTTCTTCGACTTCCGGGTTCTTCTTTTGACCGGGTTTCTGCGTCGTAGCCAATTTTTTCTGGTCTTTGGTCATTCTCGTGCTTCACCTACGGCCATGTCAGGGGGGCGGCTGCTGTTTACCAGGGTGTTTACTAGGGTGTTTTACGAACACGTCTAGGAACTTCTCGAAATCCTCTAGCGTAATCCCCCCGTTGGCTTCGCGTCGGCCAAGTCCTTCCATGAACATCCGCAACTCGACGCCTCTCATGTAGGCGCGACGGAGTGCTTCGGTAACCTGTCCGCTGCCCCCTAAAGAGGCTGGACGAGACCGCTTCCAGAAGGTCTCTTCAAGTCAAACCGAGGACTAGGCTTCGAAGCGTTTGTGCCTCTGTGTCGGGAACAAAGAGATAGAATGATAGAACGACTTGACCAATTGTATCGTAAGCCCTTTCTGAGAGACTTCGCGAGCTGACCAGAGTTGGGCTTCGTTGGCAGCTGCAATAGATAGCTATAATGAGTTTCGTGGAAAGCAAGTGGGCTGTTGCGGTTCGCTCCCTTCATAACGAAGGCTACATAATGGAGGCGAAGTTCGGAAGAGAAGGTTCGCCCGTTCTTTACGTTCAGCCCTTCAGCTTTTTCAATTGAGTCTCAGCTGTAACAATCTGATTCTGAACCACGCGGAGTTCCTCTCTCGAGACTTGACGATGGAACAGTACAGTCTGTAGCTTTCTCGGACAGTCCAGAGTGTGTGAACACTCGTTCAGAATGGTCATTCTGATCCAAACGAGTGTTCGTGTCTGGTCTCGGCTTCTCTACGCCGGTCCCCGACACGTTTGCCTATCTGACGTGCCAGCTCTTGTAGGGCAGGGTCGATTGGACCCTTTCTCGCTTCTCGGGCTCTTGCGCGAACAAACTGCATCAGGGCTTCTTCGAGGTCTTCTGTGCGAATCCTCTGCAGGTCCTCCAGTTTCACGAGCGGTATGATAGCGTCGCCTGCGAGATGGTAGACCATGAGTTCTTTGTTCTTGTGTTCGAGGAAGGTAACTCGTTTTTCGAGCTCAGCTTTCAAAGCCTCGATATGCTGAGTCTTCTCCGCCAGGCTCTTCTCTAGTTCTTTAAGCCGGCTGTCAGCGGCCGCTTCTTCGGAGAGGTCTAGGAACTGGTAGGCCTGCTGGTACAGTTTGCGTAACTCTTCGATGTCCTGGGCCGTATAGGACCATTCTACACCGAGCGAATGCCCTTCCAGCTGTAGCTTTCGATGATGATCCATACCCACTCGACTTAGACTATTCGTGAAGAATTTGCGCAATCCGTGACTGGGTTGAATTCGAGCGTCCAGTCCGGCCTTGTTTCTCGCCAGCCTGAGACCGACATTTATGGTGGGATACTTGAAGGGGAAAATCAACGGGCATTCGTGAAGAACCGCCTTGTTTTTGCTTGGTATGCACGAACACTCGGCACGAATCTTTCCGGCTTTGACAAGTTCCCTGAGAAGTTTGACCGCGTTAGGACCGATGAACGTGATTCCTGAGGCTTTTCGACGCTCATAGAATTGGGGCTCGAAGGCGATGTGAACGAAACCCTTTTCACCCTCAAAATCATCCTTGACGTGACCGTATCTTAGCGAAAGAATGTCAGCAGCTCTGAGTCCAGAATCCTTTGCAAAATAGACGTAGAGCTTCTGAATCTTGTCGTCAAGAAACCCAAGTAACTCTATGACTTCTTCCCGCTTGTATTCCGGATGAATGTCCTTGTGGATTGCTCGCCCTGTCATAGTGCCCAGGTTCGCATATCCATTTCGTTTAAGATAACTTCTGACAACAGCCTGAGCGAATCGCTGAGAGTATTTCGACTGGCTCTCCCCGAACTTCTCTACAATGTCGAGAACATCTAGGCTGTCTGTGCGTGACTTGGCCCAGGCAAGAAACTCCTTGGGTTCCTTTACTCCAAGTTCCGGTCCGATGAATGAGAGGAACTTGTCAAACCGTTTCAGATAGTAGTATCGAGTAAGCTCAGGTCTTTTTCTTAGCCAGCGTTCAATGCTCGGGTCGTTCAGAAGGTACTCGAGGCCGGTGAGGTCTCGCATCTCGACTATCCCTATACGGGACTTGCTTCGAACTCGCTAATAATACTATCTAAGTCAATTATCTTTCTGCTTGACTATTCTGTTTCTCAACACTCCAAGCCTCTCAATCTCGAGCTCGACAACGTCACCCGGTTGCAGCCACTTCTGCTTCACCTCCCTAAGCTCTAGAATACTCCCTGAGCCGACCGTCCCTGATCCAAACACTTCACCAGGGTTCAGCTGGACGGACTGCGACGCCCTCGCAATCATCTGGGGGAAAGACCAGTGCATCTTGTCCATGTTCCCCTGCGAAAGCGGTTTCCCGTTGACCCTCGCCATCATTTTGAGATGAAACAATCCAGGACCAGCCCGTCTGTCCTCAAGCTCATCCGCCGTTACAAGCCATGGCCCCAGCGACGTCGCGAAATCCTTCGCCTTAGCCGGGCCCAGGCCAATCTTCATCTCTTTCGCCTGCACGTCGCGCGCGCTCCAATCGTTCATGATTGTATAGCCGAGGATGTAGGCCTCCGCTTCAGCCTCAGGAATATTCTTCCCGGGCTTGCCGACCACAGCGGCAACTTCCAGCTCGAAATCCAACATCTTCGTATAGCTCGGCGCCGGAACATCATCATCCGGACCATACACGACCGTTGGGTTAGAATAATAGAAAGCAGGAAACTCATACCACTCCGAGGGAATCTCCTGGCCCCGCTTGGCCCGCGCAGTCTTCACATGGTCTTCGAACGAGTAAAAGTCTCTCAAGGTTGGAGGCTTTGGAATAGGAGCGTGAAGCTTGACGGATTCTACGCTTTTGAGGAAGCGTTTGTTTCCCAGCTCGGACCTGTTGAAAACCCGCCAGGAAAGGTTTCGGAGGTCGTCAAGCGGTCGCGGGCCCCTTGCGAGGAGCTCGAGGAGAGTCGGAGTCTTCGATAGCTTCCGGATTGTCGGCGGAACCTTGACTTGAAGGCTAGTTGCTATCTTTCCTATATCCTGCGCGTCGAGGATCCAGTTTCCCCAGAGAATCCCAGCGTGAGTATTCTCCTGTCTCTTTTTGTCGCTGTAGGTGACCAGTTTCAACTGAGGCTAGAGGTTTCCACGCCTGGCTTGTTCCGCTTCGATAGACTCGAAGAGCGCCTTGAAGTTGCCCTTACCGAACGACTCGCTTCCCTTCCGCTGAATCAGCTCGAAGAAGAGTGTCGGCCGGTCCTGTAGGGGCTTGGTGAATATCTGCAACATGTACCCTTTGTCATCCTTGTCGACTAGGATCCTGAGCTTCTTCAAATCCTCAATCTTCTCAGACATGCCGCCGACCCGCTTCGCCAACCCGTCATAGTACGATTCAGGGGTGTTGAGAAACTCGATACCCCGCCCCTGCAAGCGCGAAACGGTCGCAATGAGGTCATCGGTAGAGATTGCGAGATGCTGGACTCCCGCGCCTTTGAAGTAATCCAAGTATTCCTGAATCTGCGATTTGCGCCTTCCTGTGGCCGGTTCGTTTATCGGAAACTTCACGGTGCCGGTCGGGTTCTTCACGACCTTCGAGCGGAGGGCGGAATATTCTGTGCTGATGTCTTTGTCGTCGAAGCTGATGAGTTGGGTGAATCCGAAGACCTTCCCGTAGAACTCGACCCAATAGTCCATCTTTCCCTCCTCGACGTTCGCCACAACATGGTCGACCCGTTTCAGTCCGACAGGGTCGGCGTTCCCCTTGGACGCCACAAAACCTGGAGCGAAAGCTCCCTTGTACTCATGCCGTTCGATGAAAGTGTGAACTGTGTCCCCGTAAGCAGCGATCGCAGCGCCCCTAATCACGCCATGGTCGTCCTTTAGAATCGAGGGATTCCTCACTCCCCTCGCTCCCCTTTTGACCGCTTCCTTGTAGGTCCAATCGACGTCTTTGACTCGGAGCGCAATGTCCGCGACTCCGTCCCCATGGGTGATCACGTAGCGGGCAATCGGATGGTCTGGTGAGAGCGCTGAGGTGAGCAGTAGGCGAATGTCGCCCTGCTGCATCAGATACGATGTTCTGTCCTTGACCCCTGTCTCTGGGCCGCTGTAGGCGGAAGGAGCGAAGCCGAAACCGTTCTGGTAAAAGTATGCGGCCTGCTTTGCATTCCCTACATATAATTCAACATAATCTATTCCTTCGATGGGAAGGGGTTCAGCTTTCAAGGTCTACCCGTCCAGGCTTGCTAGAGCTGGAGGGATTTAATTCATTCTCTAGTCCAGCGATTGCCGTTCCATCTAGACTATCAATGACGAGCTTCTCAACCTCTGCAGGAGTGTCCTCTTGGACGAAATGGCCCGCGTTGACAGGGTGAAGCTTGGCGCCGGGAATAGTCTTCGCAAGCTTTTCCGCATAGGCAGCTCCCCCGTGTGCTGTTCCCCAGATGATGGACGTTGGAATCTTCAGATTTGGTAGTGCTTGTTCGATTTCCTTCATCGGCTTGTAGCTAGGGTGGGTCAGACTGTCCGGGAACATTCGAGCGAACGCCTGGTAGGATTTTTTCGCATCGTCGTCCGGGAACGGTGACCAGTACGCCTCCATCGCCGAGTCTGAAATATTCTCAGGATGAAGACAAGAGCTCTTTATGGTGGCGGGCGAAATCTTCGCCGCTGCGGCGGGCGGAATGCGAAAATCAGTCGTTAGAAAAGTGTTCATCAGGACCAGTCCTGATACATTGGCCGGGTGGCGCACGACGTATTGCATTGCAAAGGTCGCACCCCAATCATGCGCAACCAGAGTGATGTTGCGAAGGCCAAGGGATTCGATGAACCCTGAGACTATTCTCGCATGGTGAGGAAAATCGTGGAGTCCCGGGTGTGGTTTGTCGGATTTGCCAAATCCCATCAGGTCAAATGCCAAGACCCTGTACTCTGCTGACACTCGGGGAATCAGCCTTCTCCAAATGTAAGACCAAGCTGGGTTTCCGTGGACCATCAAGACAGTCCGACCTCCATATCCCTCGTCCACATAGTGGATTTCGAGCCCGTCGAGGCGGAGAAACCGTTCCTGGAACGGATAGTCCTCAAAATATGCCCATCCATGTCGAATCATTCGAATCCTTGCTCCAAACAGTGCAGAACTGTCTAGGTCCGAGCGAACCGGGCCGGTAGCGGATTTAGGAATTCTGTCACCGCTCATCACGGTCTAGACGATACGTCTGCGTTCAGTCCGGCGTCTCCGACGAGTTAAAACCATAATATTCCGACCCTTCAGCCTAGGCGCGTTGAACGTTGGACTGGGGAATCGAAAACCGTCTGTCTAGAATCATCAAACCAGAAACCGGCCGGTCGGTAATGTTAGCGGTCGACCATGGGTATTTCATGGGTCCAACCCATAGACTGGAAGAGCCGCGTAAAACCATTGAGCCCCTCCTACCTTACGCAGACGCGCTCATGCTTACACGTGGAGTGCTGAGGACCTCCGTAGACCCGAAAGCAAGCGTGCCGATAGTGCTCAGAGTCTCCGGGGGAGCAAGTATCGTCGGAAAGGACCTGACGAACGAGCAGTTAACAACTTCGATTCGAGCCGCAATCCGGCTCAACATTGCCGCCGTTGCGATGTCAATCTTCGTCGGCTCCGAACATGAACATCAGACTCTCACGAATCTGGGCAAGCTTGTCAGCGACGCTGAGGATTATGGCATCCCAGTACTAGCCGTTACGGCGGTTGGAAAGGAGCTTGAGAAACGGGACTCTCGGTACCTGGCCTTGTCCTGCCGGGTAGCTGCTGAGATTGGCGCGCACTTTGTCAAGACTTACTACTGTGACGATTTCGAGAAAGTTGTCAGGGGATGTCCGGTCCCTCTAGTTGTGGCAGGTGGGCCTAAACTCGAGACGGAGATGGACGCTTTCCAGCTGGCCCATGATGCAATTGGGCAAGGAGCGGTCGGTGTTGACATGGGGCGCAACATATGGCAATCAGACCATCCGGTGGCGATGATCCGGGCGATCCGAGAGATAGTCCACGAGGAGGCCTCGGTGCGGGAAGCCAAGGAGGTTTTCGAGGAAGCTAAGAAAACCAGCGAGCCCGTTCTCGCAAAGATGAGCGCACGCTAACAGAGCGGTCTTCTCTTGACTCGGAAGCTGTACTGGGACGAGCCGTACTCGCGCAAGTTCACCGCAACGGTCGAGGAGCTGGACGGCAACAACGTTGTGCTAGACCGGACACTATTCTATCCCAGAGGAGGAGGGGTCTCCTGCGACATTGGAACTTTAGGCGGGACCAGTGTCGTCGAAACGATTAGGTCAGAGGACAAGATCCTCCATTCACTCACGTTCGTTCCGAGTTTCGGGAAAGGACAGAGTGTCCACGGAGAGTTGGACTGGGAGAGAAGACACCGGCTGATGCGAATGCACACCGCTGGACACCTGCTCAGCGCTATACTCTACACCAAAGTGAACGCCCGCATAACAGGCAACCAGATCGACGTTGACCGTTCAAGAATGGACTTCAACCTGGAAGCCTTCGATAGGGCCCAAATTGAAGGATTCGTCCAAGAAGCGAACAGTCTCATCCAGAAAGACGCGGCTGTCAAGACATATTTCATGGAGCGCGAGGAAGCGCTGAAACGTCCTGAACTGGTAAAGCTCGCGGAGGCTTTTCCACCCGCGGAGAAGCAGCTTCGAATCGTCGAGATAGAGGGGATAGACAAACAAGCTGATGGTGGACTTCACGTCCAGAAGCTGAGCGAGATCGGAACGATTCAGCTTCTCAAGCTGGAGAACAAGGGTAAGACGAATCGAAGATTATACTATGACCTTCAATAGGCTTCGATAGAAGAAATTGTGGAAGTCTAAAACTAGGCAGCGCTTGGAGGCGGCTGGAAACCTTGGACGGGCTGATTCTTTCTGCGTGCTCTCAAGACCACCCAGACGCCTGCTCCTACTAGTCCTGCTGCGAAAGCGCTGACCGCTCCATACATCCATAACGCGGCGATCGACCGGATTGTGTTACTGGTTGGGTTTCCGGTATCTGTGGTGGGCGGTGGAATTGTCCGGCTGGAAAGGTCAAGACTTGTGGATGCGAGCTTCAGATTCACGGAAGTGGTGGACCTTGATGTTCTGACAACGTTCACTGGCGAGGACACTACTATCCCGGGGCCGTAGAACTGCCCGTAGATGAATGAGCCGGCGGGATAGAGTGTTGTCGTCTGGGTGTACGTGTCAATCGTCGCGTCTACGTTGAACAGAAGGTCAGACTGTTTTCCGTAGTCCAGTTTGAGTGAAAGTACGTTGCTCGAACCGCTTGTGTAGCATATCGGACCCTGGTTGAACACTGCTATTCCGGAATAGGGGTAGGGGAACCGATTGTAGCAGTAATAGCTGAACTGGGAAGAGGGTTTTGTCTGATTGAACGCATCCCGATTCTCGAAGGAAACTGTCCAAGCATCATGTGGTCCAAGACCAGTACCTAAATTAACTGAGTTAGCTCCACGAACCGCAGCCTGTACGGTTAGGATTTCCACGGTGGACCCAAGCTTCAGCGGGCCGTTCACCCACCAGACCGTGTAGTACTCTGGCGGCGGGTAAAAGTATGGATAGCCGAAGCCAGGTCCAAATTGGAACGGTCCTTGGTTCGGAAACGGTAGGCTGTAGAGGAACGTAAGCGGGTTCAAACCGGGCGACGACTCCTTTCTGGTTGAGAGTTCGACCGTCTCACCCGTAACGCTGGATTGGTTGTAAAGTCTCTCCGGTGGAGTGGCAGAGGAATTGTAGAATGTGAGCTTGTTGCTCACTTCTAGTTGCGCCTTGTCGTCCAACCCCACTATGTTCCAATTGACGGGGCCGTTCAGGCTGTAGCTCTGAATCGTTGCCGGCAGTGGAGTTGACTGGACAACGTCAACCTCTCCTTTCATCCAAGGATGGAAGTTACAATGGTAGCTGAAATTCCCGGCGGACTTGAACGTGAATTGAGGAGAAGTGAATGTGAAATTGTTTCGCGGGAGAGTGAAGTCGAAGGCCCCTGTGTCAGAGGTGACGGTATGCGTTAGGCTTCCAAAGTTGCGCCATGAAACTGTCCCTGAAACGATTATCGTTACATTGATTGGACTAAACTGGCACGCGGGGTCAGGTGCGGGAGAACATCGACCATCATCATTAGTCGAGACGAAGGCACCCGTTTGAATGGGAAGGGTCGTCCCACAGGCCAGAGCTGCAATCGTCAAGTTTGTTGAGGTGCAGTTGTCGAACCTGGTAAGAGTCGCATTCAACTCGTAGGAAGCGGTGCTCCCGAGGCCCAGCGAGGGGGCCGCGGTCGCGGGTGAGACTGTGAGTGCAGCGAGAAAGATGATAAGGAACGGAGAGAACCTGATGATTCTCATCGAATGCTCATAGACTGAATTCGGCTAGCTTGTTAATAAGTTGAATCGTTAACGCGGGCTGAGAGCGTAATTATGTACCGGAATCGATTAGCAAGCTTTATTCACGCAATTCCCTGAATAGACCCACGCATGGCCAAGACTCTAACCGTTAAGCAACGCTATTTCATTCGTACCCCGATCGGGAAAGTGTTCGCTTCGCTCACTCAGCCGCGGATGCTGAGAAGATGGTTCATTGCCTCGGCCCAACTTTCCCCGCGAAAAGGGGGAAACTACACGTTCACCTGGCACGGTGGCTACCATCATTCGGGAAAGGTATTGTCTTACGCAAGGGATAGGACCCTGAGCCTTTCATGGCCCGCGTTCTGGAAGAGCAAGCCACTCGGGATGACTAGGGCAACATTTCGCTTGAAGACAAAGGACGATGGGACGATCCTCGACCTGACCCATTCGGGCTTCAGAAACAGCAGACCGTGGATCGAGACATACGGTGGCACCTGCTCGGGCTGGGCATACTTTCTCACCAATCTGAAATCTGTGCTCAAACAGAACAAAGACCTCCGATCTACCTACGACAATATCTAGACACTCGGACCAGCCAACAAGACGAGGTCCCAGAAAATAGGGTCCAACACTAAGTCCTTGACTTCAAGGGTGCAAATGCTACCATCGCTGGAAGCGGACGACCTCGTTGACGGGTCGCCTCCCCCGTTTTAGAGATGGCGATGGGACATTGCTCTGATAGTCAGGATAGCCGACCGAGATTACCCCGACAGGCGTGAAGTGGTCCGGAATCCCTAACTCCTTGCTGAGCAAATCTGGTCTGAATGCCCCGGCGAAATATGCGACCAAACCTTCGTCGACAGCTCCCAGGAGGACCAATAGAGAGGCACAGCCAACGTCAAAGTGCCAGTAGGGAACAGGCCACTCGATCTCGGTTCCGTCAGGCTGAATCTTGTCAGGCTCATGGTACCTATCATGGTAAATTTTCTCGCTCACACATGGAACTATCAGCAAGGGGGCGTCTCCCCGCAACCTGTTTAGCTCTCTGACTCGGGCGACTCTCTTGGGCTCCGTAATCACGACGAAAGCCGCTCCTTGGCTGAACCCGGCGCTTGGGTAGTGCTGAGCAAGGTCCAATATTCGCGTGAGAGATTTCTCCGGGACAGGGTCGGGCTTGAAAGCACGAATCATCTGCCGTTTCCTAACGACCTCCTCGAATTCCATGGTTCAACGGCCAAGTGTACTATTGAAAAAGAATAGCGTCTAGGGAGAGCGGGTTTTTATCCGTCCATCAGCGGGTTCAACGATTCGCCGAGCCGGCTCCGGTGATACTGAGAACGACACATAGCCTCACCTCCAACCAGAAGGTCTAATCCTGGCTTGATCATATTCGACAGGGCGCGCAAGAAGTTCGGAAACGTCGATGCTGTCAAGGACTTTTCTCTTACAATTGAGGACAAGGAGATTCTCGGCCTCCTTGGTCCGAATGGTGCGGGGAAAACGACCTTGATGTTGATGATGGGAACGGTATACCGCCCGACAGGTGGAACGATTACCGTCGACGGTCTGGATGTTGTCAAGCAGCCCAATGAGGTCCGAAAAGAGATCGGAATTGCGTTTCAGGACCCCCGAGTTGACGGAATACTTGGAGCTTTTGACGTACTGAACTGGCATCTGAAAATGACAACCGGCCTGACGAAAGAGCAGCGTGAGAAACGGGTGGAAGAGGTGCTTCGAAGCCTCGACCTCTGGGAGGCACGGAACAAACGAACCTGGTTGATGAGTGGAGGGATGAGGAAAAAGGTGGAAGACGCGAAGGTTCTCTGTCAACGTCCGAAGATTGCGGTGTTCGATGAACCAACCGCCTTCCTTGACGTGCCGAGCCGGCTACTGGTTTGGGATATGATACGTAAACTCCGTGACGGAGGCTCGACAATCATCGTTGCCACGAACATGATGGACGAGGCCGAAAGACTCTCCGATAGAGTAGCGATCGTGAACTTGGGAAAGCTAGTTGCTGCAGGAACTCCGGAACAGTTGAAGAGTACTCAGAAGGGGGGAGAGGTTTTGGAGGTTGCCGTCGAGTCGAGCCATGGGCTAACCGCTGACATACTGACCCAGTTCAGCGAGGTCCACAACGTGCATGTGGACGACAACAAAGTTGTGGTTTACCTGAATTCTGGACGCCTGCTGCTGCCGAAGATTGTTGAAACGTTGACGGAGCAGGGTTTCAAGATCGGCAGTGTGCATTTGAAGGAGGTTACACTGGAGGATGTCTTCCTCACCTACACCGGGCAACGCCTCGAATAGCCCGACACAAGCGTCTGGGCCAGCGTCGCCGATTCTCCAGATAGCACTACGTGATATTTCGGTCCTGTTCCGGACCCCTTGGATAATCATATCACGCAGTCTCGCATTCATCATCCAGCTCTTCGTATTCGCCTTCCTGATCAGCGAGCTCGTGGTCATTCCAGGCCGTCCGAGCTCTTACTTCTTCGAGTACTACGCTGTCGGCAGTGTCGTCGGCACGATAGCGTCGATATCGTTCATCATAGGCTACGACATCTTTGAAGAAGCCGAGGAGGGGGTCCTTGACTACCTGTTGACTCTTCCAGTCTCGAGACGCCAGTTCATAATCGGCCGGGCGCTGGGAGGTGCAATACGGGCCATGATCTACATCATCCCGATGTTTGTTATCGTAGCAGTTCTGGAGCATTTCAACAACCCTGCCTCATTGGCGGCTGCAGTCCTCGACCTGTTTCTCCTCGCATTTGGAGTGACAGGACTGTCGATCACAGTGGCCGTGAGCGTCAGAAGCGCAAACCGTTTCGACGTTGTGCTAGCGTTGCTGGAGCTTGCTGTGTCGAGAGCGAGTACGGCTCTGTATCCTATAGCTTTCATGCCGAGTTACGTGGCGGCTGTGGCCCCTTTCTCACCGGTTAGTTTTGCGGCTGACAGTACAAGGTCGGCTTTGACGGATGTAACATTGAATTTCCCGAGCCTTTTGGGGCTTGTCGCGTTTGTGGTGATATTCCTGGGGCTCGGCTCGGCCTTCTACTTCCGGAAGCTCGAGGGCGGAGTGTACGCATGAGCAATCTCAGACTGGTCCCGCTGATTGTGGAGAGAGACATACGGATACTTTTCTCAGACACTTTCTTGATCGGGATAATGTTCGCGAACTTCGGCATCGACCTCTTTGTCACAGCGGCTACGTTCGGAAGGCTGATACCGCAAAGCGTCTTGCATGAGAACTACTTTCTCTACATCGCTCCAGGCTCGAATTTCGTGACAGCGATGGTCGCCGCGTTTCAGTCTGGCCGCGACGTGTGGCGTGAGAAGTACATCAAGGACCTTGCGTCATACTTGCTCACCCTCCCCGCCCCCCGACGTGTTCTAGCTCTTTCACGGATAGCTGGAGGCGTGGCGAGAAGTGTTATCGCTACTTTTCCCGGCACGTTAGTGATTTCGTATCTCTACGGGATACTTCTCGACCCGCGTGTCTTTGCCGCGTTTTTGATAGTTGGTCTGTTTTCTCTCGGGATTGTCGGGTTGTCAATCTCGCTCTCGGCTTTTGCGTCGAGTATTGAGGTGTTCGTGACCGTGAGGAGTGCTATCCAGCTCTATCTCTCTTTTCTCAGCACTCTTTTCTACCGAACAGACGTTTTCCCGAGCTTTCTGGTTCCAATAGTCGTGTCCAACCCTATGACTTGGGCGGTGGAAGCATTCCGGTCATTGCCGCATGCTCAAGGCCTGATTGGCCCAATATCCGTCCTGGTGATCCCATCGCTTGTGTTTGCGGCCTTGGGAATGGCCAGCTACCTCTGGTACGCTAGGCTCTAGGTGGATGATAGAAAGTCCAAGACTGCTCTATTGAACTCGTCTGGTTTTGACGTGTTGGCGATGTGGTCTGCGCCTTCCACTACTGTAAATTTCGACCCGGGCAATAGTGAATGCAGCTTCTTGGTCATCATCTGCATTCCCCTGACGTCTCTGTCTCCCACCAATAGGGCGACTGGCATTCGGATCGTGCCGAGGCTCTTGAAGGCCGGGGGTTGAGGAGATTTTTGTAGCCTGTTGGGCGGGTCTTTGTGAATGTGTGAATTCTCGGTCGCTATTTGGAGGAGGCGCGTTCTGTTTTTCTCGTCTTGCGCAGGGGCCCAGATTTCGAGGTCCATTCTCACAGCGTCGTCTATCCTGTTCTCCTTGATCGCGAGGTCTTGTGCGTCCATCAGTTTTCCTGTTTCATCCCAGGCCTTGTCTTCCTCCGGTGAACCCTCGTAGCCACGTATCCCAGGGGCGACCAGAAGCAGACTGGTGACCATGTCCGGGTGTGTTGAGGTGAAGTCGAAGGCTATTCTGCCACCGTTCGAGATGCCTAGGATGGTGGCTTTTGGAATCTTGAGATGGTTGAGCAGCGAAAACAGGTCTTCGGCGTCCGAGTATTCCTCTTTAGGCCTGCTAGATCTTCCGAACCCTCTAACATCGTAACGAATCACCTTGTTATGTTTCGCGAAGATTCGGAACTGTTCGTCCCACATCCTACTGTCGAGAAAGCCGGCGTGAATCAGAACGAGAGGCGCTCCGTTCCCTTCTACCTCGTAGTAGAGCTTGCCGCCCTTAACGTTCACAAAGCCTTGTTCCAATGTTATCCCCTCCGAAACCGGCATTTGATTATTTAATCGCGGCCCTAGCCCCTAGTCAGAACCCTTTTTAGCCAAAACAAGTCGGCCCTCTTTCACGGGGAGAGTGTTTTGGCTCGTTGCGAACAAGTTCATAGAGAATACGACCGGTTTGCCAACGGGAAGATTCAGACAGGTACACTTCCTTCCTCGATGCATGTTAACGGGAAGGTTGCATGGTATGTCTTTCAAGGACCTTACCGAGGACTCGCCGATGCCTGGACCAAGCTTGGAAAAGAGCTGCAAGCTATGGGGCCTGGAAAGTTCTCGGGTCCACCGGGAGATGTTTACGCTTGTACCCCGGCAGATCACAAGGGGTCGGAGGAGAAGCTAATTACGATTCTCTGGGCCCCGATGAAGGAATAGGCGTCACGACAAGCCTATTCTTTCGAGAATCCTCGGGAAACGTGAGTCTGTTCTGAGACCGTCAAACAAGGGCTCGTTCAGGTTCTCGGCGAGCGTACTAGTGCGGTCTTCAACAGCCCTATCCAGCCATTCAAACGCCATGTCTTTCTCGCCGAGGATTGCATATACTCCAGCTATGGCTGTGCTTGGAACGTATCTTTCATTCGAGACCTCCTTGAGATCTCGTAGTACGCCTTCGGCATCCCGCTTCCTGTTTCCTGCCATGCACGCATAGGCTAGTTCAGTTCTAGCCCAGGTAGACTCGGGTGAAAGATCCAGCGCCTTCTCAATCTCTGCGGTTCCCTCCTCGACAGAGGACGTTGAGATGAGAGCCGAGCCAAGTTCGGCGTGAGCGTAGGCGAACTCCGGGTACTTCTTCACGACACGTCTGAGCTGGTCTATTCCTTCTTGTCGCCGGCCTGCGTGAAATAGGACAAGTCCCACGAACGTGGCTATTATTGGGAAGAACGGATCTAGCTTTTCCGCTTCTTTTACCTCTCTAATCGCCTCATCCCACCTCTTCTGAATCCGCAGCAGATGCACAGAATACCAGAGATGTGCGGTTGCGTAGCTAGGGTTGAGGTCGAGAGCGCGCTTGTACTCCTTCTCGGAGCCCTTCCAGTCCCGCTTGAAGTATGCTAGGCTTATGGCCAAGGAAGTGTGGGCTTCCGCTGAGGTGTCGTCCATTTCAACAGCTTTTGCCGCGTATTCCATAGCTTTGGGCCATGCGACTTGGGGTCGTACGAATCCCCAGTTTTCCAGAAGATGGTAGCAGTCCGACAGCCCCGAGTAGGCTGCTGCGTACTTGGGGTCTCGCTTGATAGCCTCTTCGAAATAGTGAGTCGCCTTCTGAAAGCCCTGCTGCGTCCTTTCACTCAGGTGGCCACGGCCCTTCAGGAAGACTGTATAGGCGTCGACGCTACGGGTTGGAATGTTCTGGATCCTCTGTTTTTCCTGGGCGAGGAGTTGAACCTTGAGAACTTCGGCCACGTTTTGGGAAATGTCGCTCTGGATCGCGAAAATGTCCTCTAGCCCTCTGTCATAGCTTTCGGACCATTCATGCTTGTCTTGCGCTCCATCGACTAGCTGAACTGTGACTCGGACCTTGTTACCGGCCTTCCTGACGCTTCCTTCCAGAATAGTGCCGGCTTGGAGCTCCTCAGCTACGTCCCGGATGGGCTTCGGGTTCTTTCGGTACTGCATCATTGACGTCCGGGAGACCACGCTGACCTCGCGAATCCTTGAGATTGTCGCGATCAGCTCTTCTGTTATTCCATCTGCGAAATATTCGTCGTTTGGGTCGGGGCTCATGTTTGAGAAGGGGAGGACTGCTATTCTTCGCCGGTCCAGCTGCAAGGGGCCCTTCTTCGTTTTCTCACGGGGCCGAGACGGGCCTTTGATCCAGCTCTTGAGCCCGCCGGGACCTGACAATGATCGTCAGGTTGAGGAAGATTTCTTCTCAAATAAGGGTGTGTGAGATGCTCGGAGTCGGGCCATGAGTAGGACCAGAGGACCGGTCAGAGTGCTGTGGCTTCTCCGCACTTGTGACACTTCCACTCGCCATGTTTGCGGAGGAAGACTTCGTACCCGTCGCACTTGTAGCAATAGAACCGTCTACTTCTCACGATGAGTTGGACGATCATGACTACGAGCCAGCCGAAGAGGACTAGGGCGAATCTCCAGATCCAGTTTAGCGGATCTTGTATGAAGTACCAGACGTAGAGGGAGAAGAGACCACCGATGAAGAGAAGGATTGCGATGCCACCTGTGTTGACGGATGTCTCGGATAATCCTCTGACCAGAGGACCGAACAAGGTCTTCGCAGGTCGGCCAATGGGAATAGAGATTGTGCCTCTTCTCGAGGCTCTCTCTGGGATGGATATTCGCGCGAGGGTGAGCGCGTTCAGAACATGCTTGTGAGAACCCTCTATCCTCAGCAATACCTCCTGTTCGTCGATGAGCGCATAGAGTTCTTGGAAGATGAGCCCAGGACGGATTGCTATTGGCCGGACCTGTTTGTGTCGGCGGGGATTGCGTGAGGTGAGGCGCATGGTCCAGTTGGGAACGGAGTGTTCTTCCCAGAAGAGGAGGGCGAAGAAGCCGATGAGGAAGACTAGGAGGAACGCCGTGGTAAAGCCTGGGTACCGCCAAGGAGCGGCTTGCTGGTAGAATGGTGAGCTGGCGATTAGGATGAGGGAGCCGAGATAGCCAAAGACTACTATGATGATCGCTAAGAGGTGGAGACCATAGCCGCTAGAGGAGGAGACTAGGAGGCGGAGGGAGCCAATCCTCGCCTCTAGGAGAGAGTACGCGCTGAGGTAGGGCGCCCCAGGCCAGACCGGGAATAAATATCTGGTTTTCACTGCCTACCGTTCTCTTTTCCAGTTGGCGACAAGCTGGGATTTCAAATCCTAAGATTGCTTTTGTGAGGCCGCTTACGCGTCTATCTTAGGCCGAGCAGGGGTAGAACGGCGTTTGCTACGACTGGCCATGCTTCGGATTCTGGGTCGATGAGTTCGAAGTGGCCGACTTGGTCGAGTTTGACGAGGGTGGATTGGTCGCCGAGTTGTCTGGCTCTTTCGACGTACGTTTCGGACTGGGAAACCGGGACGATTTCGTCGTCTGTTCCGTGGACTAGGGCTGTTCTTGTTCCGGTAGGGAGGAGCTCAATTGGGCTGGCGGTGTTGTAGCGATCAGGGTGTTGGTCTGGTGTTCCGCCTATGAGTCGTGTGACGATGCCGTGTCCGAGATTTTGTTTCCAGGCGGCGCGTAGGTCGGTGACGCCGGCCAGGGATATGGCTCGGGTGACTGGTTTTCTAGGGGATGGGTTATGGAGTGGGCTCGTTTGTGGGATGCGGTGTCGGCTGGCCGTCCAGAGGGCGAGGTGCCCGCCGGCCGAATGGCCTAGGATGGCGGTGTGGGCGTGGTCGTAGCGCGGGTCGGACGGGGTTGTCTCTAGGATGTGATCTGTTGCGTGCGCGATGTCCTGGAAGGTTCCCGGGTAGCCTCCGCCAGGGTCTCCGAGACGTCGATATTCGAGGTTGCACGTGATCGTTCCCTTCTTGGTCAGAGCCGCGCAGAGAGCGCCGATGTGTTTTAGGTCATAAACGGACTGCCAGAAACCACCATGCACCACGAAGAGGAGCGGGAAGGGTCCACCGCCCTTAGGATATCGTAGCTCGGCAAACTGGCGTGGGTCGGTGCCGTATGGGATTCGCTCGTCGAACGGGGGTGGAAGTATGTCTAGGATGGAGCTCAACTAGGGGACTATGAGATCACGGGCTCATTTCAATGGTATAAGCTGCGGACGAGGACGTCCGTGCCACTGGGCAGGTGAACTGAGAAAAAAAGGGTAGAGGGGCTGCACTGGGCTGTTTTTAGAGTCCGAGTCCCGCGCCTAGGGTGTAGATTGCGCTGGTGGTCTGGGTTTCTTTTGTTCCGTCTGCCATTGTCACGGTTACTGTTATGGTGTAGATTCCTCCGACTGTGATCAAGAGTCCGAGCGGTAGGGTTGTGGTAGTGGCGGTTGCATCTTGGCCGGGTTGTAGTGGGAAGGCTTTGTTCCAGGAGACGGTGAGGGGTAGGCCTGAGATCTGGGCTGTTATCGAGGTGATGGGGCTGTTTCCGGTGTTGGTTCCGTGCATGCTAAATTCTGGTGCGTGTCCACCGTCGCTGTGAAGGTCTGTTTCTTCAAAGTCTTCTTCGTCGATTTCGAAGTGGTGTTTTCTCTGGTTAAGGGTTGATCCTCCGGTTTGGATTGCAATGTCCGTGTGGGAGCAGTCCACGCTATTGGTTAGGGCTGCTGTGCAGACGTAGCTGCCTGAGTCTCGTCTTGTAGCTGGTTCAGCGGTGGAGTTGATGAACTGGTCGTTGGTGTAGATTATCGCTGCAAGGCCTGTGGTCGGGCTGACTGCTACTCCAAAGTCGTCCAGTGGATCCCGGTTCCCGGTACAGGTGACCCCTGATTCGCAGACGCCTCCGTAGTGTATTACTCCCGAGGCTGCGACCTGGGTCCATGGACTATTGGGTGTGGCGGCTTGGAGGTTCTGGCTGAAGTAGACCTTCCTCGCCGCTTCGGGGGGATAGTTGTCAGGGTGGACAGCGCTGTAATAGTCTGTGCCGTACCAGATGACGTCGAGACCGCCTGCGGCTCCCGCTGAGCTCCAGGGAAAGATTGCTGTGTTCGACGGTGATTTATTGATGGGGTAGGGTCCAGACCAGGTTTGGCCGAAGGTTTTGGAGAAACTGTAGTAGAGGTTGTGGTCGTCACTATAGACAACGTACACGTTGTTTCCCTGTCAACACTCACGTTGATGAACTGATGTCCGTAGTCAACTTGGTCGTTGGGATTGTTGTACACCGTGTAGTCCTTGAAGGTGTTTCCCCCGTCGGTGGAGACTCCTATACAGACCGTATGGACGTGGCAGGAGACTAGGCACGATGACAGCTCGGCAGCGTCGGCGATAGAACTGAAAACCTGGTAGATTACATGGTTGCTCGGGTCGATGGCCATGTTTCCAATTACATTGTTGAAACCGGCCAGGAATGCTATGTGAGTTGGGTCAAAGGCGGAGGCATGTTGTGTAAAGGTGAAACCCGCGTTGTTGCTACAGTCGACCACTATGTCGTTAGAGGTCAGGGTGGAGTGATAAGATATGCAGACTTTGCTGACACCGTCTGCCGCGATCCATTCTCGGTCGTCCACCGGAATGCTTGCGCCTGCTGGGTTGATGGACCAAGTGGCGCCACCGTTGCTGCTGGTGCTAACGTAGACGTTGACCAATGGGGGCGTGCTTTGGAGGCTTGCTACGTAGATGTTGTAGAATCCGTTGTTGTTCTTCCGAGGGGCCACGGCTATGTCAGTGTCGCCGCCCGCAGGAGAGAGACCTATGCCGTTGCATGCATCTGTACAAGTTGGAGGCAGCTTTCCTGAGGATACACTGTCGGGGAGTGGGAGAGTCGTGAAGTGGGCGCCACCGTCAGCTGACTTCCAGGCGAAGGTTCCGCCGCACTGTCCGCCTATGACGCAAAACACGTTTTCTGACGAGCCGTAGAAGTTGCCGGACCTATCAGCCCGGATCGCGGGCTCTCCCTCGGTATTCTGGCAAGTTCTCGAGGTGTTTGGGCAGGTGGTTCCGACACTGAAGTCGGGATTATTATGGTGGAACGGGTTTCCCGCTACTTCGTAGTTGGTGAACGTAGCGGGTGCTGGAGTGATCGTTCCTCCTCCGCCTTCGTTGTCCCAGGCTGCGGTGTGCGGTAGGGTTGCGGTGGTTACGAAGACTGCGCCTTTGATTGCTAGGATTGCCAGTAGTAGTGTTCTTGTCAGTTTGGTAGAATCAATCGAATTTTTCATCCTAATGGTGACCGGAGAGGGGGTGACGGGCCTCGAGCCTATGACCAATATTCCGCTTCGCGGAATTTTCGAGTTCTAGAATGATTGACTTTCGAGAATTTCGCGTTACGATATTTCCGATTATGATATGATAATGGCAGGGACTTTCCTTCGGGATCGCCGCATATCTATGGACTGCAGTTCAACTCGGGGGTGGCTTCCACCGTTTCGTTCTCTCGTTAGCGAGGAAAAACTGTTCAAGGCCTCGGTGAGGCCTTGTTATATCATCTCTCGTTTGTGTTCGACTGCCTAGGCGAATTTCTAGTCTGATGATTGACGACTTGTATTGGATTACTTATCGTCTGCCGGTTGTATGGTGACTGAGCCCGCCGTGCCAAGCTGGTCGTGCAGTCCGCAGATGTAGTGGAATTCTCCGGGGGTCGGATCGAGTGTAGATGGGTGATTCCAGGTCAGTCGGTACGTTTCCCGCGGTGTAGGGTCAGTTCCATCTTTCCCAGTTCCGGGTCCTCAATCTCGAGGGAGAGTTTTTTCCGACCCGTGGTCCAGTTCCTTATCTCCGAAGGATCGGTTCGGCCTATTTTCTCTACTACGTGAGTGATCTGGCCCG
>Ga0209058_1000058_pt1 | contig 79380 bp, 87 predicted proteins | sample GraSoiAngelo_147_FD_185904 | JGI IMG/M metagenome (GOLD analysis project Ga0209058, IMG submission 185904) | Grasslands soil microbial communities from the Angelo Coastal Reserve, California, USA - 14_1009_05_40cm (SPAdes) (version 2) | ecosystem: Environmental > Terrestrial > Soil > Grasslands ... | reverse complement strand
CTTGCTCTGCGTCAGGCAGCAGCTTGACGTTGAACCCGAGAATCGCGGCCAGGTACGGGTCTTTCGCTCGAACGACGTCAGCCTCGACGACGTCTCGTCTAGATATTTCGCCTACGTCTGCGAGACGCACCGGTACTTTGGAAATGGAAAGAGAGGTTGTGAGCGCTTCTAGGGAGCCGAGGGCGTCAGCTTTTACGATGACTCCCGTTCGATCGGTACTGACCTTCACCGATTCTATCTCGCTGAGTACTCTCTTCTCGAGCTCCGCTCGCTTCGACGGGTTATCTATTCCGTAGATCGGAGACCCTGCGATCGCATCATCGAGACCTTGGGCTGCGATCTTGATTCCTGCAGCCGCATCGACATATTCGACATGGCTGAACTTGTCCCGGGGATCACGGATCTCATCGAGGGGTTTCGGCACGAGTAGAGCCCGGACCCGTGTTCGTAGGATACCGTTTCGTCCAGCGAGTACTATTTCGTCATCTACTTTGATCGTCCCGTCATAGATCATGGCGTCTATAGTCACTCCGAGGCCAGGTTCCTCTTTCACCTCCAGAACGGTGCCTTCCGCGGGACCTGCGCTGGTTGTTAGTTCTCCCTTCATGTAGATCTGGGTGAGTCCGACCAGCATCGCCATCAGTTCAGGCAGTCCCTCTCCTGTTTTGGCGCTCGAGGGTACGAGGGCGATGTTTTTGGAGAAGTCTTTGATCCTGTCGAACCGATCGGCACGGAAGCCGTATCGGGACAAGGTTCCCATCATCATGTATATTCTGTTATCAAGATCTGTCAAGACCTCGGGTCTTTGCTGTTCTGTATTGGCGAGAAATGAGCCGTCGGGTGACGACTTCCATCCTGGTATTGCGTCGATCTTGTTGCAACATACCAGAAAAGGGGTTTTGCGGGCCTTGAGGATATTCAAGGATTCGACGGTTTGGGGCTCGATCCCTTTGGTGAGATCGATGACGAGGACAGCGACATCAGCAGCGGATCCTCCCCGCTTGCGCAAGTTGCTGAACGTCTCGTGACCCGGAGTATCGATAAAGAGTATTCCTGGAACTTCGATCTTGAGGTTAAACCTAGTTAGGAGTGGACCGCAGATCCTTGTGATGGTTTGAGCGGGGATGAGGCTGGCGCCGATCCACTGAGTGATAAGGCCCGGTTCTCGGGCGGCTACGGAGGTGCCTCTAATCTTGTCGAGGAGCGTGGTCTTCCCATGGTCTACGTGTCCGAGAACGACTGCGATGGGTGAACGAATTGCCATACCCGGGAAGGCTCCATATTGCCCTCCAGTTTTCCACTGTCCGTATTAAACCATGATTTTCTTCGAAAGACGCTTATCCGCTAAATTCCGTCATGGAAGAATATGGATGATTCTTTTCTCGCATTTTCGAGACTATCAGATGCGTGAATGATGTTAGCGGTTATGGACAACGATAGGTCGCCTCTTATCGTGCCAGGCTCAGCTGCCTGTGGATTTGTGGCGCCGATGACCTTACGCAGCACGTCAACCGCGTTCGCGCCCTCAAGAATCATTAACAAGACGGGTCCGGAGGTAACATGATCCACGAGTTCTTGGAAGAAGGGTTTTCCCTTATGAACCGCGTACAGGGTCTCCGCCTCTTTCCTAGTTATGTTGTGAAGACGTAACTGTTTGACTAGGAATCCTTTCCTCTCTAACCTCGACAGAACTTCACCTGCAACCCTCGATTGTAGGGCTTCAGGCTTGAGAAAAGCGAATGTCTTGTTGTTGGAGTGGCTGCTCAGCGTCCTTTCTCTCTCTTCCCGTAGTAAGCAGTCCACTTTAGCTTACGAGAATCTCTCTTGAATGATAACGTGCTGACTCTGCATCTGCGTGAGCAGAAATAGAGAATCGTCCCATCGTTTTTCACGTGCATGATACCGGTCGAGTTTGGAAAGTTCTTTCCGCAGAAAGAGCACTTGAACGTCTTTGGCGTCGCTTACGCCTACCTGATTTTTTTCGCTTCTCTCTCAGTCTCTCGGAGCATGAGAACGTCGTTGAGACGGATAGGTCCCTTGACGTTTCTGGTGATAATTCGTCCCTTGTCTCGGCCTTCTAAAACTCTGACTCGAACCTGAATAACTTCTCCCGTAACCCCGGTCCGACCGATGACTTGAGTGACTTCGGCCGGGATGAGTGGTTCGTCGGACCTATCCTTTGACTTGCTCACTTGCCCGCGCCGGTCTTTCTGATATTCTCAACTATCTTCAGGATATCCTTGAGAGATTGCGCACCATCGCCTGGCTCTACGACTGAGATTGCAGCGGAGCCGACGTCTAGCCCGGCGGACTTGCCTAGCTCAAGCTTGCTGGGAACGTAAAGGTATGAGATCTTTCTCTCTTCGCACAGGATTGGTAAATGGGCCACTACTTGCGGGGGCTCAACATCCTCTGCGATAACGACTAATTTGGCGATTCCTCGCTCTATTGCTTTTGTCGATTCGTTTGTGCCTTTCCGGAGTTTTCCGGTGTCTTTCGCGACTTGTAGAAGTTGATAGGCCTTGTCAACGGCTTCTTTGGGAACTTGGAATCGTACGTAAACGGATTTTTGTGCCATCCAGACTCACTCTCATCGGCCAGCAGGCTGGGCGATGCCCGGCTTTTATGAACGTTTCGACTAGTGATGGAAACAACACTAAATATGCCGCGGGGCTGATGCATCGAAGATATGTCCCAAACACCAGCGAAGCCACCGGCACAACCGAAGGCGCCAGCACCATCACCGGCAAAGCCGAAAGCGAAGAAACTGCGGATGAGAAGCGAGCTCTACGAGATCTCTGGCTCGACGACGAAGCTGAAGAATCGGAAATGTCCACGGTGTGGCTCAGTTATGGCGTCTCACAAGCAACCTACCCAGCGGTGGGTTTGCGGGGCTTGTAGCTTCACAGATTACGGGCCAAAATGAGCTAGGCTATTTTTCCACAATAAGCACTGTGGCTACAACTAGTTCTATCCGACTCTATCGAACTCTGATAGCGAACTTTCCCGGGACCTTGATCTGCATGAGCCGGGCTACTTCTGAGCCCGCTGGTTCGAGCACAACGACGAAGCCAGTCCAATCATCGCTTAAGTTGGTGGATTTACAGTTGGGGCATACAGGACCTGCGCTAATCATTCGACAGTTTTTGCATGCTTTGTCTGTCAAGCTGCTGCCTTACGCTCCAGCTTCGGAGGTTTGCCTTTGAGGTCCTCTTCGATCCATTCTATTCTGCCCAGAAACGGTTGGCGTAGTGTGATGCCGATTTTTCCTCCTGAGCCGCCTCGGGGGAAGCTCACGGCGATTATTCGTCCTCTGACCATGTTTCCTTTTCCGAGGTTTCGGTGACTCTCGCGTCCGGCGAGGACACCGTGCTTCTCATCGTAGGTTATGAAATCGTCCATAATCTGAGACACGTGTAAGAGAGCGTCTTCAGGGCCTATTCTAACGAATGCTCCGAAGTCGGTGACCTCGACTATCTCTCCTTCCACAACCTCGTGGAGCTCTGGGAAGAAGGTGAGCAGTTTGAAGACTGATTTGTGATGGGTTGAGCCGTCACCGGGGAGAATTTTCCCGGTTGTCTCAACATCAACGTCCGTGACAAGGATGACGTAGCCGAGTTCTTCATCCACATAATTCTCGTACTTGAGCTTGATCTGTTCACGGGCGACTTCGTCGATGGGTTGTCCGAACTTCTGCGGCGGAATACGGACTACGTCTTCGACTGTCACTATTCGGAACATATTCACGGAAGGCGGCTGAACGAGTTATTTTAGGGCTCCGCTTGGGAATCGCGCTGATTCTGGGTTCAGATCTTGGTTCTGATGAGCCAGAGAGCTAGCTTCCGGAACGCGATAGCTCGGTGCGAATACTTGTCCTTGAACTCGGTTCCGCCTTGGGCAAACGTCTTCCGAGAGCCTCTTGGAATAAATATCGGGTCAAACCCAAAGCCCTGATTTCCAGCGGACTTATGCGATATCGTCCCATGCACTTTTCCCGAGAACTCTTGAGACGAACCCCGGGGAGATGCGAGAGCCAGGGAAGCCTGAAAATACGCTTCTCGTTGTGTCTGTCGATTCATCAAGCGCAAGAGTCCTTCAACGCCAATGGTGTCGTGGACGTATGATGAGAACGGGCCAGGGAAACCGTCCAGGGCTTTAACGAAGAGCCCCGAGTCTTCGACCAAGACCGTGCGGTTGTGTTTCTTGGCGGCTTCTTGCGCGGCGAACTTGGCTATTTCACCGAGGTTTGTGCTTTGGATCTCGGTTTTCATGGAGTCGAGTAGCCGGATCTTTATTCCGAATGGGTCAAGAGTTCTGCGGGCTTCTTGGTACTTGTGATGGTTCTGGGTTACAAACCATAGTGTTCGTTTATCGGATGGCGAAGTATCTGCCTCTCCGTGCAATCTCCGCGGCTTTCCGAAGACTCGATTTCGCCATTTCCTCGCCGACGACCTCTCGATAGCCCTTTGCGACCCTTCTGAGCGAACTCGTGGCGTCGAGGGCATGTGTAGCAATCAATGATCTCTGGAGTAGGTGAAGATCGCTTCCATGGTCTTCGTGGTCCGTTGATTTGCGAGCCATTCCGAAGTCTACCATGAAAGGCTTCTCGTCAGCTGGTAGAATGATGTTTGACGTAGTCAGGTCGCCGTGTGTTATTCCTGCCGAATGGAGGAAGCCCACTTGTCTGCCTAACTCTTCAAGAAGAGCGAGCCGACGAGCATTACTCATCCTATCAAGAATGTTTCTGGCGAGCAATCCGTCTATGAACGTCATGATAATCGTAGACCGTTCGACGTCGAGGCCGAGAATGCTAGGAAGCCTAGCCCCCGCGACCTTACCATCTCGGATCGCGGACGACTCCCTGATGGTTCTCTCTTTTCTGATGCTAGCGTCCAGCTTTTCGTGTCGATAGGCTTTTCGAACTCTTCTCTTGACTACAACTTTCCATGGAGGCAGCTGCGATAGAAAGAGATCTGCCTCCGCGCCGCGGTGCAGCGGTTGGAGGTCTAAGGTCGAGGAATCCATGGAACATCAATCTCATCCAGACGCCATCGCGGATTGACAAAGCTTTCTGGGACGGGGACAGTGACGCCGGATTCGAAGGCGAGTCTTCCCGAGCAAGCGATCTGCGCGCCGCAATCTCCAGAGTACTCTATCGGAACGGGATGAAATGTTGCTCCGTGATCCTCTGCGACCAATTGGATCATTTCTCGAAGGCGCTGGTTCGCGGCTACACCTCCAGCAAGCAGAACTTCTTTCTTCCTCGTTTGAACCAAGCTGCGTTCAACGGCCTCTGCAAGCATTGCAAAGGAGACCTCTTGGATCGAGAAACAGATGTCTGGCAAGGACTGTCCTTCCATTAGGAGTCGTATGGCGGCGGTTAGCAATCCAGAGTAGGCAACATCGTTTCCCTTCACAGTGTAGGGCAGAGCTAGAAGGGTCCGACCTTCTTTCGCTTTTGACTCAACGGCGACTCCTCCCGGAGACGGGAGCTTTGCCTCACGGGCAAACATGTCGAGGAGGTTTCCCAAGGTGATGTCCTCTGTCTCGCCGTATATCCGCCATCGTTTGTTCAGATGAACCGCGATGGCAGTGTGGCCACCCGAGACCAGAACTGCTAGAGGATCATGTGATCGTCCAGCAGCCATGGCTAGGTCCAGGTGAGCAACACCGTGGTGGACGGGGACGAGAGGCTTGTCCAAGTAAAGCGCCAGTGCTCTCGAGATCGTTGCGCCTATTCTGAGGCAGGGTCCGAGACCCGGTCCTGCAGAATAACAGACGGCGTCCGGAGAGACTCTTTCTCCAACCCCATGAAGGGCTTTTTCGATTACGCCGCTTGAGACTTCGTTGTGATGCTCTGCCGCTTTTCTAGGATGGATTCCGATCCCGGTCGGCGGCCGGTACGTGGAATTCACGTTGGTGATTATCCTGCCCTGATCGTCGATGATGCTTGCCCCGAAGGTGTGAGCTGTCGATTCTATTCCGAGGAAAAAAGTGGGTACTAACCGAGGGTTTTGCTTCACTGGACTGTCCCCTGACGCAACGGGGTCGTGTCAGGGGTGCTGGGATCTTGTGTTACTTGAGGGCTTTGGCCAGTTTATCGAACGATGTGTTCCAGCCCATTTCAGCCATCTTGCTCTGCTCGCCCGCCGGAAGGCCGACGTGCCTCAACGTCATACGGGTCTTGCCACCAACCTCTTCAAACGTTACCGTAACCAGCATTTCCATTGGGAGGTCCGAGGGCATCCCGTAATGAGAGGCCGGAACCACATTCCCTTTCTCGTCCGCGAAGCTGTCTGTGGAGACTAGCCGCTGCAACGGGACGATCTCCCGGTAGACACCTGTGCTCCAATAGTCCTTGCCGTCTGGCGATCGCATGCAGAAGAGGTACTTTCCGCCTACGCGGAGGTCGATTTTAATGAAGGGCGCGGTGAAGCCTTCTGGCCCCCACCATCGCTTTGCTCGTTCAGGGTCTGTCCACGCCTTCCATACTGCTTCGCGTGGTGCATCGAACACTCGTACGATTGTTAGCTCGTTACGATTTCTGGTTTGACTCATTTCTTCTGTTCTACTTGTCATTCTTTTTCCTCTAGATGTTTGGCCAGTCGGGCGAGGCGGTCCTCCCACAGGACCCGGTACTGGGTCAGCCAGCCGAACGCCACGCTTAGCGGTGCTGCGTCGATCTGGCAGCGGCGTACCCGGCCTTCCGGCTCGACCCGCAATAGTCCCGCATCTTCCAGGACCCGCAGGTGCTTCGATATCGCCGGCAGACTTACCTTGTAGGGTTCTGCCAGTTCGCTTACCGTGGCGTCGCCGGCCGACAGCTCCTCGAGGATAGCCCGCCGTATAGGGTGGGCCAGTGCCCCGAAGACCTGGTCTAGGTCGAGGACGACCTTAGCTTGACTAACCATCTAGCTGAGGGGTGTGCTCGGAGATTATTTAACCTTTTAGTTAAGTGATTTGTCACGGTTTGCGGGACCCTATCATCGCCCTTGATAGGACACACATGGCTCTGATCAGAGTATCGGGCTAGACCGTGTCATACCTGAAGCATTTGATGGTGTGGTCGTTCACCATTCCGACAGCTTGCATGAACGCGTAGCAGATTGTGGGGCCGACGAACCGTAGACCCCTTTCGAGTAGGTCTTTGCTCATAGCGTTGGATTCCCTGGTGGTCGCGGGGATCTCGTTGAGCGACTGAAATCTATGCTTGATTGGTTTGCCGCCCACAAACTGCCAGATGTATTTGTCGAAAGAATCGAACTCCTTCCGTATTTCCAAGAATTGTTTTGCGTTGTTGATCGTGGCTTGGATTTTGAGACGGTTCCGTATGATTCCAGGGTCGCGGAGAAGGCGCTGGACGTCCTTGTTGTTGTAACGGGCAATTTTCGAAGGCTCAAAGGCATGGAATGCTTTACGGTAGTTTTCGCGTTTGTTCAGAACTGTCTGCCAGCTGAGTCCTGCTTGGGCGCCCTCCAACACTAGAAATTCGAACAAGGTCCTGTCATCGTGCAGCGGGACGCCCCATTCCTTGTCGTGGTACTCAACCATGAGAGGGCTGTCGCCCATAGTGGCCCATTGACACTTCCGAAGCGTAGTCTCTTTCAATTCGCCAGTATCACCCTGCCCGTTTCTTCTTCCTTTGAGCGATCTCTATCATCGTGATGAGCAGTCCTGCATCTCCGAAGATGAGTAAGTAGAGAAGAGTGTTTGCGGGCCCGCCAAACGACAGGACGATTCCCCAAACTATCAGAACTATGGCCGTGAACATAACGGCGATTGTCAACAGAGCGAGTATGAAGACCCTAGACAAATGTAGATTTATACCCCATGGTCTCCGCTAGTACTTGTCGGAATGGATCCTGCCGCCGGATACTGTCAACTTGTAAAGGTTAAATTTTGCGGGTGCGACTATTCGAGTCCCCCGATATTGGAGGAATGAACCATCAGAAAATTAGTTGTATTATCATTTGTAACGCTTGATGGAGTTATGCAGGCTCCAGGCGGACCCGATGAGGATACGAGTGGCAATTTCAAGCATGGAGGATGGTCTGTCGGCTACTGGGATGGTTTTATGGAAAAGGTCATGGGTGGGCAGATGGGAAACCCATACGACCTCTTGCTCGGCCGGAAGACCTACGAGATATTCGCAGCCTATTGGCCGAAGGCAAAAGACGACCCGTTCGCCGACAAACTAAACAAGGCCAAGAAATACGTCGTCTCAAAAACGCTTAGAAAACTTAACTGGGAGAATTCCGTACTCGTCACGGGTAACGTCCCAGAAGAGATCAGGAAACTCAAGAGGCAGTACGGGCCTGAACTGCAGGTTCATGGTAGTTCTGATCTTATCCAAACTCTTCTAAAACACGATCTCGTTGATGAGTTCTGGTTGAAAATATATCCTGTCACCATAGGAAATGGCAAGCGACTTTTTGGCGTGGACACGATACCGGCCTCTTTCAAACTTCTTGAAAGTAAGACCTCAACCGCAGGCGTTATCGTAGCCACATATCGGCGAGACGGAGAGATCAAAACAGGAAGCTTTGACTTGAGTAATCAAACAAGAGAACTCAAGCCCTCGAAACAGTGATCTCGATAAAGCAAGCCTGTATATCCTTCCAGAGGACATTCTACTCATAGGTGAGGGTAGTCTGCAGCCTGAAATCAACATAGGCACGCTTGGTCATGTCGACAATGGGAAGAGCACCATTGTCCAAGCGCTGACAGGGGTTTGGACTGCTAGGCACTCTGAGGAACTGCGAAGAGGAATTACGATCCGTATTGGATATGCTGACGCCTCGTTTTACGAGTGCCCGTCCTGCGAGCCTCCCTACAATTATTCAACGAGCAAGATCTGCCCGAACTGTAAGAGCGAGACCAAATTCCTAAGATCGGTAAGTTTCGTTGACTGTCCGGGTCACCACAGCCTCATGGTCACAATGCTTTCCGGGGCCGCGATCATGGACGGATCGATGTTTGTCATTTCAGCGAACGTCAAGTGTCCGCAAGCCCAGGACCGAGAGCACATGCTGGCCGCGCAGATGGTCGGCCTACGCAAAATGGTGGTCGTGCAGAACAAGATCGACGTGGTAGACCGCGCCCGGGCCAAAGTGAACTATCAGGAGATTCGCGAATTTACCAAGGACACTGTCGCTGGGAACGCGCCGGTGATACCGGTTTCAGCCCAGCATAAACTGAACATGGATGTTTTGATTGCTGCGATCCAGGAAAAGATTCCCACTCCCAAACGCGACTCTTCGGTTGCACCGAGAATGTCGATCCTCCGATCATTTGACGTCAACAAGCCCGGTACAGAAGTGGAGGATATTCTTGGCGGGGTTGTTGGAGGGTCTGTTGTCCAGGGGGTTTTCAAGAGGGGAGAGGAGATCGAGATCAAACCTGGAATCAAGGTGGGCGAGTCGAACCGCGTCACCTACGAAAGGCTTGTCGCGAACGTGGAGACCCTGCAAGCCGGTGACGGAGAGGTGAAACAGGCAATGCCCGGTGGGTTGATTGCAGTTGGAACCGATCTAGATCCGTCCATAACAAAGTCCGACGGGCTGGTGGGAAATGTCCTGGGAAGGTCAGGCACTCTTCCCGATATTCTAGAAAAGGTCAGCCTCAACGTTGATCTATTCGAAAGAGCTGTCGGGACAGAACAGCTCGTCCCTGTACAGAAGATCAAGATGAACGAACCTCTAGTCCTCAACGCGGGAACCGCGGTTACTTCTGGGCTGGTCGTATCAGCAAGGGAAGACATCGCAGACGTACAGCTAAAGAAACCCATCTGCGCTGACCCAGGATCCAAAGTCGCTCTGAGTCGGAGAATTGGGGAGAGTTGGCGCTTGATCGGGTTCGGAACGATTAGGTAACTAGTCCGATTATCCCTGTCAAATTGTACACCAACCTGACCCCTTATTGGATGTCACTCTAGCAACTAGCGAGAGTATCGATTAACATTGTTGCGGAAACATGCATCAGGGATACCGTTTCTTGTTCGGATTGTTTCAGGAACAGAAGCTAATGTCATGATGCGGCCAACACCAGTATAGGCTATGGATGACAGAAGCGGAGAATAGCCCCGCTTGAACGAGACCGGAAAGCAAAATCCAGGTCGCGATCGTTCGCTGCCCACTTCCAATGTTGGCAAACAAGCTCGTCCCCGCAGCAATCTGAAAAATCGAAACGATTGGAAGCGCTAAGAGAAGTAGGCATAGTCCATATGCGCATTCAGCCACAGATCCCCCGAGGTTAATGAAATTGCCTGAACCGATTGCCGTTCCGCCATAATGAGTGAGCGTCCCAACGACGCCTACCAGGCCCCAACCTCCAAGAAGAACACCCATGGTCGCAATCGTCAGAGCCCGTTTTCGAGTCCAAGCGAATCTCAATAGCTAGTCCACCTATAGTCCCTAAGAGTTGTCCTGTGGAATCCTATCTCGGGACTCACTTTTGGGCTTATCCAGAAAACGCAGAGGCGAGCGATCTACCTATGAATATGTTGGCATGTAGAGTTCCGCTCGTCAAGGCTTTCCCACAATAGAGCTGGAAGAGATCCATTGAAAACAAGCCATCCTCTCACCGTCCTTCTCGATACTAGCTTCCTTCTGATAATGCTAGAGCAGAGAAGAGACATTGACGAAGAGCTACGAGACCTCATAAAAGGTCCAGTTCGAGTCGCCACCCTTGACATGGTAGAACGCGAGCTCCAGCGCCTCGGAAGAACTCGATCCTCCAAAACCGGTGGTCTTGCCAATGCTTCTCTTGAGCTTTTGAAATCGAGAAGATACTCGATCTTGACATCTGGAATTGAGACGTCGGATACAGACGCTGCCATACTCTCTTTCTCATTAGCCAAGAATGAGCCATTAGCAGTCGCAACCGTTGACCGCAAATTGAGAGCTGCTCTATCCAGGCTGGGTTCACAGGTAATTTATCCGAAGCGTCAGCGAGGGTTGTTGATGTCGAAGAGTGTTCCTCCAGTTCGACTTAAATAACGCCCAGCCGGGGTCCGCGGTGTAATCAAGGGATCAATAGTTTGGCAAGGCTCTATTCAGGTAAGAGAGGAAGTTCAGGATCGACAAGACCTGTTAGCAGACGTCCTCCTGCCTGGTTCAAGTACGAGCCTGAAGAGGTAGATGCCCTTGTTCTGAAACTGTCCAAGGAGGGAAACACGCCCAGCCTTATCGGGCAGATTCTCCGTGACAGGTATGGCATTCCGTTGGTTTCGCAGGTTGCCGGTCGACGTCTTGAGAAGATTATTCCAGAAGAGGGTCGTACGAAGCTTCCTGAGGATCTTGAGAATTTGTTGAGAAAGGCGACGAGTGCGACTAGGCACCTTGAGAAGAATCGGAAAGACTACCCGAACAAGAGGGACTTGGCGTTGATCGAGTCGAAGATTCATCGGCTTGTAAGCTATTATCGAAAGATTGGGAGAATTCCTAAGGATTGGGTATACAAGCCAGTTGCAGCCTCACTCGACTAGCCTCAACGAGCGGAGACTGGAACTTCAGCGAACCGCCGACGACACCGCATCGGTAATTAGAGAAGCGGCTTCTAAAGAATCAACGATTCTGACGGTAACGCATTTCGACGCCGACGGTCTAACCGCTGGTGCAATAGCGTTTGAGGCGGTGAAACGTCTCAATACGATTGTTCATCTGCGAATTGTCGAGAATCTCAGCGAGAGAACGATTGATGAGATCGGAGCGATTGACGCTGACTTCATCGTGTTCTCTGACATTGGCAGCGGTTATCTCGACATTGTATCCAAGGGGCTCAAGAATCGAGAGATCGTTATTGCCGACCATCACCAGGTACTGGGCGAGGCTCCGCCGAATCTACATCACTTTAACACCCATCTGTTGGGTTTCAACGGCTCTGAAGAGATCAGCGGAGCGGGAACAGCCTATCTTCTCGCAAAGGCGATCGATCCGAAGAACGTGGACCTGTCCGCACTCGCCATAGTGGGATGTCTTGGTGACCAGCAGGATAAGGGTCCCAAGAGATCTCTAATCGGGCTCAACACGGAGATTCTTGATGACGCGGTCAAAGCTAAACTGGTCGAGGTCACGCAGGACCTGGTCCTGTTTGGAAGACAAACCAGGCCAATCCACAGGGCGATCGCATCAACCACAACCCCGTTCCTGCCGGGACTGAGCGGCGAGGAAGATCGCTGTCTAGCGTTGCTTGACTCTGTGAACCTACCCACGAAGGTGGATGATCGTTGGAGGACTATCTCTGATCTCTCGCTTGAAGAGAAGAAACGACTTGTCGACAAGATCATTCGACATATGATCTCGCTGAAGCTCAGTGGAGAAGTCGCCCTTGAACTGATAGGGTCCGTGTACACGCTGAGCAAAGAAGAACCTTCAACCCCGCTCCGGGACGCCCGGGAATACGGGTCTCTCCTGAACGCTTGCGGCCGCATGGGCAAGCCAGGCCTTGGGGTAGCCTTGGGCTTGGGCGACCGTGGGGCATCCTTTGAGGAAGCCCAAGAGGTCTACTCAGAATACCGAAAATTCCTGTCGAAATACATGAACTGGATCACCTCTGATCCAAAGTCGCTGGTTCAGAAGGGACACTTGGTAATTGTCAGGGGAGAAGGGGTGATCGATGAAAACATGACCGGAGCTGTCTCTTCCATCCTTTCCTCCTCGAACCTTTTCGGCGGATCAAAAGTAACCTTAGTGGTAACCGCGACAAAAGAGGGCGAATCAAAAGTCTCCGCACGCGGAACCGATCAGCTGATCGAGAAAGGACTGAATCTCGGGAAGATTCTTCAGGACTTGTCGCCCAAGTACGGTGGATATGGAGGCGGCCATGCGATAGCAGCAGGCGCTACCGTACAACGTCAGAACTTAGAACCGTTTCTCACCCAGTTTGAAAGGACCGTCGAGTCGACAATCAAATGATAAGAGCGCAGATCAAAATCTCGACACCGAACAGGGCAACGTCCAGGTCGCTTGTAGCATCGGTCCAACCGGATAACTTGAACATGAAAGGTCTCAAGGTGAGGGGAAAAGCACTGGACCGGACCGCATCTTTCAGTCTCGAATTCGGTGGAAAGATTGAAACATTCATATCCACCGTGGACGACCTCCTCCGCTGTCTTCAAGCAGCAAAGGAGACGCTAGAAAAAGTATCAAACTAATGGAATAGAGACTGTGTCAAAGACCACCAAGAAAGTGCGGGACAAGTGGAGAACCAAGGAATGGTACTCCGTATACACCCCCGCCTACTTTGGGGAACAGAACGTTGCTGGAATACCTTGCGAGGATCCGAAGAAGCTTATCGGCCGAGTCGTAGAAACGACGCTGTATGATATTACCAATGACTTCTCCCACCAGTCCATCAAACTATACTTCCTCGTAACTTCGATTACAGGTGATCGAGCGGATACAATCCTCAAGAGCCACGAATACTCTACTGACTATCTCAGAAGCCTTGTCAGGCGAGGAAGTACTCGTATCGACGGGATTTTCACCGGTCGAACAGTTGACAGCTATCTCACACGAGTCTACATCGTAGGATTCAGCCACGGCAGGATAAACGGCTCCCAGGAACATGGGATACGACAGGTCATGGGCAAGATCGTCGCCGAAAAAGCATCCAAACTCACCTACTCGCAACTCTGCCACGAAATGGTCCTCGGAAAAATGGGATCAGACGTCTACAACGAAGCCAAGAAAGTTTGCCCGTTGCGTCATATCGGTGTGCGCAAATCAAAACTGCTCTCCATGCCATTGAGCCTAGAAGATGCAATGCCCAAGGGAAAGGTCCCCAAGGAAGTCGTCGAAACTTCGCCTGAAATCGTCGCGGTTGCTCCCGAGCCAGCAGCGTAGCGCTGCCCGCTTTTGAACCTGCAGTTCGGCAGTTCTGGTATCCGGGGCAAATATCCTGAAACAGTAAATTCATCAGTTGCCTTCGAGCTAGGCAAACTCATCCCAAGGATCATGGGAGAAAAGCTGGCACTTGGAAACGATCCGCGATACTCCGGCCCAGTTCTAAAAGCGTCATTTCTTGCGGCTGCGCTTGAAAACAGAGCGAAAGTTCTAGACTACGGCTTGATTCCGACACCAGCACTCGCTTACCAGACAAAGTCTCTGGGACGATCAGCTGGAGTAATGATCACAGCTAGCCACAATCCGCCAGAGTATAACGGGTTCAAAGTGTTCAACAAGTCCGGGGAGGCTCTCGACGACGAAACGAGACTGAGCTTGAAAAATCCGAAAAAGCTTCCTTACGATGGCAGGGCTTCTAGCCTTGAGCCTGCGGACCCAAGAGAGTACAAGGAACTGCTTGCCCGGGTGGCCTTCAAGAAGAAATGGAAAATTGTACTTGACCTAGGCAATGGTGCCGCCTCAAGTCTCGCTCCCGCGATCTATCGAGAAAGACTGGACAAGGTTACGACCATCAACTCGTACCCTGATGGAGGTTTTCCCGGCCGAGGCTCCGAACCCACACGGAAAAGCGTGCAAACTCTCGGTAGCATGGTAGTCGAGACTCATTTTGATGCAGGGATCGCATTTGATGGTGATGCAGACAGAATGTACATTGTAGATGAGAAGGGGAGTTGCCCGTTGCAGGATAGAATACTTGCATCCTACATCGCCTTCCTCGCAAAACGCTCAAAGGGTCCCTTCGTGGTCCCGCTCGACGCGTCTATGGTCGTAGATGAGATAGCCGAGAAAACAGGTGCGAGGCTGGTTCGAGGCCCGGTCGGCGATGCTAAACTTCTACGGGAAGCGAAGCGGTTGGGCGCGAACTTCGCCGGAGAGCCCTCCGGGGCATGGATACACCGCGACTACAACAACTGCCCAGACGGACCCTTATCAGGACTATTATTTCTCAAAGCAGCAGAAACCCTTGGTCTCCGAGTGTCAGAAATGGTCAGGGACGTTCCGGAATACCATATGATCAGAGAAGGGATGAGATATACTGGAAAGCTCTCCCAAGGCAAATTCTCCAAAATGGCTAACGGTTTGAAAAGGATCCTTGGGAAAAACTCGTCGGTTGAGACAAAGCTCGGGCTGAGGGTAAACACTGATCGCGCCTGGGTTCTCGTCCGGGACAGCGGAACAGAACCCGTGATACGCGTGACCGGCGAATCGAAAGATAGATCCGAGGCAACGAGAGTGATGAGAGAAACGCTTCGACTCTTGAGACAAGTCCTGAAGGGACGGTAAGACCGATTGAAAGCAGCGATCCTCGCCGCGGGTAGAGGAGAACGTCTCTGGCCGCTTGCCGAGAAGAATCCTAAGCATCTACTTCCAATCGGTGGCGAGCCTCTCCTACAGAGAACAATCAGAGGGCTTGTCCACGCTGGAGTCCGCGAGATCGTCATGGTAGTACAGTTTGAGGCGGAGAAGATCAAGAACTTCTTTGGAGATGGTCAACGGCTTGGTTGCAAGATCAGATACGTGAAACAAAAGAGGCTCGGAGGAACCGCCGACGCGGTGGGGACGTGCGAGAACGAGCTGCGAGGAGAAGACCGGTTTCTAATCGTCTACGGCGACAATTACTACGACCAGAAGGCTCTCAGCAAATTCGTCAAGTCATCGGACTCCAAGGATTTGCTGATGGGTGCGGCGGAGGTCAAAGACCCGTCGCGCTTTGGTACGTTGGAAGTCAAGAGGGGAAATATTGTCTCGATCCGCGAAAAGGTGGCTACCGGCAACCTCGGAGTCGTCAACGCGGGTATCTACGTTCTCGACAATTCCATCTTCTCTGCCATAAGGAAGACCCGCAAGTCTAAACGTGGAGAGTTCGAGCTCACAGATTCGCTAAGCTTGTCGATGGCTGAGGGGAGACGGATCCGGACGATTCCCTTCGGCAAGGGAGAATGGGTGGGGATTACATACCCTTGGGACCTTCTGGAGGCGAACCGGTCAGCGCTGGATTCTGACGAAGAGGTTCGCGACGGACAGACGGAACCAGGCGTGTATCTGAAGGGCAGCGTTAGCCTGGCGAGAGAATCGCATGTGAAGTCTGGCTCCTACATCGAGGGTCCCGTTTATGTCGGCGAGGGTGCAATAGTGGGCCCTAATGCCTACCTCCGACCGGGAACCTCGCTTGGAAAAGGAGCAAAAGTCGGTGCTGGCTGCGAAGTCAAGAACAGTATCGTCATGGACGAGGCCAAGATTCCCCACCTCTGCTATGTCGGAGACAGCGTTCTGGGCAATCATGCATCACTAGGAGCGGGAACGATCACCGCCAATCTAAAATTCAATGATTCTAACGTGGAATCAAGGGTAAAGGAGCGGCCGGTAGACACGGGACAACGAAAGCTGGGCGCAATTATCGGTCATGGAGTAAAGACTGGTATCAACGTCTCCATCTTCCCTGGAGTCAAGATCGGGGCAGATGCGTGGATTGGTCCCGGAGCAATTGTCAGAACAGACGTCCCATCAAAAGCTAGAGTGAAATGACCTCATAGGATCGAGTAATTCGTCGGGAGAGACGTGTGGCGTTTCATTGGTGAAGGACAAATTGCCATTGGACTCAGTACACGCGAGTCGAACTCGGGTTGGCGCTCTAGCCCTTCCGATCTCCGGTTTGGTCGCAGCTTCGGCAGCTTTAGTTCCAGGCATCGGTATCAACCCTGCTGTTGACCCTGCCGGTTTCGCTCAGGCCGCAAATTACGTGGGTCTTGCTAACCTAGTCGGCATAGTCAGTTTGGTCTTTTTGCTGTTCGGCTTCCAGGCTTTGCACGCATTTCTTGAAAGAGATTCTGTCGACAAGTGGGCGTTCGCGGGCATGATCCTCAGCTTCATCGGTCTCGGCCTGTTCTTGCCGTTCTTGGGAATCTTTGCCTTTGCCGGACCCGTTGCAGGGAAATTCTATCTCAGCGGTAATCTTCAGGCAGTCAGCATCATCTCAGAAGCAACCGGCACATCGAACCCGGTTGCCCTTGCCATTGGTGGAGTCTCTGTACTGTTCTCAGTTCTTGGGGCGATTCTCTTCTCCGTGGCCATTTGGCGATCCGGCAAGCTGCCGAAATGGTCGGCTTTCGCTTATGCTATTTCGGCTCCCCTGAATTGGGCGCCACATTACGTTCCCGTTCTCTGGCTCTTAGGTGGAATACTCCTTTTTGGAGCTGGGATTGGAATTACACGAGGAATTTGGAAGGCTCCAAACGAAGAACAGTTAGCTATCACCTAGAGCTAAGTCCCTCGACGCGCAACTTACCGGGGTGATCAAGTTCCCCTTCGAGGTCGAGTCTCGTTCCCGTGAACCACTCGGCTACCTTGACATTCGTTCGGGTGTGCTGTGTGACTCGCGAAACTGAGACTTCGGACGCCCCTTTTGCCAGCACGAGATATGGTATGATCATATCTCCCATATGGCGGTCCAGCATCGCTGCCGACTCGACCTCTTCGACGAGGATTCTTCCGGCCGTCGAGCCTACTTCCTCGGCGGGTCTTCCTCTCTCCCCGAGAGCGTCTGATCCCAGAATGTTCCCGATTTGATTTTCTGCTGACAACACTATTCCACTCCCGGGACTCAACTGGCTCCTATCGTCTAGAACTTCAATGTCGATTGAGGGAGACGGTAACTTCGCTCCTTCGAGCCATGTCTTGGCTGAGGTTGCCTGTCGTTCCGCTACGTGCCTCGGTAGAGCTGTTGCGTGGCTGATACCATGAATTCTTGATATAGACGCTGACCTCGCGTTTGTTAGTGGTTGCAGCTTCGAGGGACCTTGTGTCGAGAATCTGACGAGTCCTCCTCCCTTCGGATAGTGTCCCCTTCTAACCAACTCCAACTCACCCTGGTACCCGATTTTCTTGAGAATGGGCAATGTGATAAGACGGACGTAGTCGATAGGTGGACTCCACTTCACATCTGTTCCACCCGTAATCTCTAGTTGGACTGTTCCGGGTGCAAACGCGAGGATAGGAATGAGTGTTTGAAGGACGAGGGTGACGCTTCCCGCGGTGCCCACGTCAAATCGGAATGATCCTACTCTCAGTTTTCCTGGTTTGAAGACAAACTCGGTGGAACCGACTGCTAATCCTTCGAGATGTCCAGAGCAAAGCTCGGCTGCTGCTTTAACCCCGGTCATGTGTTGTGGTCTGATTCCCGGTTCGGCTCGGCCCGCTCTAATATTGAACACATGGATCTCTTTCGATAGTACTGCTGCGAGAGCAACTGCTGTTCGGAGAACTTGTCCGCCACCCTCGCCGTAGCTCCCGTCTACCTCGATCATCTTGCGCCCAGCGTTGAACGACTATTCTTTAAGGAGAGCAGCCCTCGAAGAAAGAAGCGAAGCAACTAATGGAAAAACTGACTCTTGTGACCAAAGAGCACGACGAAACCTGGTTTGGCGTACTGATTGACAATCAGGGCAGATTAATTGCCTCAGCTTTCTCGATGTCAGAGAAAACCCTAGAAAGACATCTTCGTACCGATGCCCCGAGAACTCCCATTCGCGAACTCACGAACGAGTCAAACATTGCCTTGAATCAGATGATCAACATCTATGAGGGCAGGAAGACGACCAACAAGGTGCGCCTCGACTGGGATAGTGTACCAGAATTCCAGAAGAATGTCTGCCAGCGCATGAATGAGATTCCAATGGGAAGAGTGACGAGCTATGGATTGATAGCCAAACGGATCAGCTCGGGTCCAAGAGCAGTTGGAACCGCCGTTGCAAGAAACCCATGGCCATTATTCATCCCATGTCATCGAGTCGTCCCCGCAAGCCTGGAAATTGGCAACTACTCTATCGGAGGGACGCTTTCCGAGCATGGATGTGAGGTCAAGCGGGACCTTCTAGAGCGAGAGGGCGTATCGATAGAAGGCGGTAAAATTGCTTCGAAGGCCCTTTGGGTTCCGACCGGGGCTTGAGAGTTGACGACTGGCCTCTATGTGGGCCGGTTCCAGCCATTCCACCTCGGACACCTTGAAGCGGTAAAACATATTCTGGCTAAAGTGGACGAGCTAGTCATAGTCGTAGGAAGCGCCCACGACAGTCACACTATCGAGAACCCGTTTACTGCCGGAGAACGGATCACCATGATACGGCTGGCTCTAAAGGAGGCGAAGATAGATGCGAACCGATACACGGTATTGCCTCTTCCTGATGCCGAGTTCCACAAGGTATGGGTCTCCCACCTCCTCTCCCAAACACCCAGCTTTGACCTCGTCTTCACAAATGAACCTCTGACAGGTAGGCTTCTCAAAGAGGCAGGGATGCGAGTTGAGAAGATACCCATGTTCAACCGAACCGCGTTCACAGCAACCGAAGTCAGAAAAAGAATCATAGAAGGAAAAAACTGGGAAGAACTCTTACCGAAATCTGTTGCCGGTTACGTGAAGCAGATCAAGGGGGAGGAACGAATGAGAGAGATTGCCCAGACCGACAAAGCGAACTAGAATCGAAGTTCCAGTTTGTCTAACGGCTTTACGTCGAGTTTGTGTCTCGCGTCTTCTTCTCTGATTGCTATTTCCAGGAAGCCTTGACTTCCGGGTAGTACTGCCATGGCTCCCTTGTCAACTTCGTAGTAGGATCTCGCGTATTGAGCTTGTAGCTTTCGGGTTCCTGTTCGGATTTCAACGCCTTCTCCAAACTTCAGAGGTATTTTCTGAAACATCTCCTCACCGACATTGGTGATGACGTTTCCAAAAACATCTACGTGCAACACCTGACAGCTGAGATTTTTCGCAGACAACTTCGGCTGTGATACGTCGAGTTTTTCCAGTTTGGAGATTCTGGGTCCCACTTCCTCGGGTCTCCGACCAGAAGCTATCAGGCCGGCAGCGTAAGCGAACACGTCCCTCCCATGAAACGTGGATGAGACCGAGGTTCTGTGAAACTCCTTTTCTCGAATTTCATAAATCGACTTGAGACCTAGCTTTTCGCTTGCGCGGGCCATTAGACCATTGTCGGGTCCAATGAGCAAGCCAGCGTTGCATTCGATAACAATCGCCTTTCTAGCGCTTCCAACTCCAGGATCAACGACTGCCACGTGTATCGTGGCTTCTGGAAAGTAGGGAGCGGACGTTTCAAGAATGAATGATCCCATCTGAATATTGTGTCGTTCGACATCATGGGAAATGTCCGTGATGACAGCATTCGGGCAAAGGTCGAGAATAGTTCCTTTCATCTGTGCAACGTACCCGTCTCTTGATCCGAAGTCAGAAAGTAGAGTGACGACTCTCATCAAAGGGTTGAGACCGAAGATGTGAGACTTAAACGCTCCAACCAGGCTGGTTTCCTTAGAGACAATGGAAGGTCGCCTTCGAAACTGTCACGCGTCCCTCAGAGGTAAAAACTGGAGGGCTTGGACTAGCTACAACGCAACCAGATGTGAGACTGAAACAGTCACCTGGTCAAGGTATCCACTGTTACAGAGATGTGATGGTCTAGGTTATTGTCTCAACGCACCATGATCTTACCTCTGAATGATCTGGCATTCATACTAGGAGACGTCTGCATTATGCTTGGAGGCTACAAGCTCTACATGAGACACAGGATGGCGAAACGGAAGAAGAGACAGCGAGAGTTCCTGGCAAGGGGAGAAGCCTGATTAGCTTGTTCGTCGGTGCTTTCTTCGAATTCTCCGCGGTCTTCGGCTAGTTGATGTGCGCCAGCAGGCCGGAAAACATCGTTTGGATAATATCGACAAACGCTTTTCTGGTCTCCTGCCTGTTCATACTCGCCACTTCCCAAATCAAGAGTCCGTCATGAACTGCGATTGCCCTTCTTGATCCAGATGATGTCATGAAGTCGGGGAGAGCGGGTGCTCATCGTTCCACTGGTTCTTGAAAGCCTTGAACTCTCTACGGTAGACTACGACAAGAGGGACCCCAAGGACGACTGGCAATAGGATTGCTATCAGCAAGAAGGGACCGCTCAAGGACGAGGCTACGACAACGAACACTGTTTCTAAAACGATCAGCCCGATACCGAGTACCTGATATGGTCTGCTCCATCGCAGGTAGTCGGGATGGTTGGTCCGAAGATGGATCAGAAACTCTTTCTGAAGAACGTCTCTCGCACTCGAACCTCTTCTGGACGCGAAGCGCGGTGCGTCCGTAGATATCCACTGACCGCAAATAGGGCACTTTTTCCCTGCAGTCGAAATCCCCATAGGTCTTCCCGTTGGCTCTTAGCTTGTCAACCCGATAAGACTTAAAAGAACCACGACTTCGTTTCGCGAAATAATAGCCGGCAGGGTTGATTCTTGAGTGAGACCCAGAAACTTCTGATGCTGCCGGGTCCTACCAATGTTCCGCCTCGGGTGATGAGGGCGATGTTGAAGCCCCTTATTGGTCACAGGGGTCCCGAGTTCAAGGAGCTGTTCAACAAGCTTCTGAGTAAGACCAAGAAGGTCTTCGAGACGAAGGGTGACATGTTCATTCTTACCTCCTCGGGCACTGGAGCCACTGAGGCCGCCCTGCAGAACATAACCGATGATGGCGACAAGATCATCGTTAACGTAAACGGGTTCTTCAGCGAAAGGCTGGGCGAAGCAATCAAGGCCTACGGAGGAAAACCTGTCATTCTGGGCTCAGAATGGGGTAAAGCTCCCCGAGTCGAGGATTTTGAGAAGATTGTGAAGGCGAACCCTGACGCTAAGGCGCTTGCAGTCGTCTACAACGAAACATCCACTGGAGTAACCGTTCGGGCACTTGAACGGCTTGGAGAGATGTGCGCGGAACATGACATGCTCTTGATGGTGGACGCGATCTCAATTCTGGGCGGCGATAAGTTGCCTGTCGATGATTGGAATGTGGATATGTGTGTGACGGCGAGCCAGAAGTGCTTGATGACCCCTCCCGGATTGGCCTTTATCTCGGTTAGCGACAAGGCGTGGACGAAAATCAAGTCGAAGAAAATCAATCGCTCCTATTACCTCGACCTCCAAATGTATCAGAAATATATCCAGGACGGCTACACGCCATTCACACCAGCTGTGACCCTTCTGTACGCGTTGAACGAGGCATGCGACATGATACTCGAAGAGGGGCTGCCGGCACGCTATGAACGGCACAGGATATGTGCGGAGGCGGTCTACAATGGAATGGAAGCAATGGGTCTCGGGTTGTACGCGGAGAAGGAATCTCGATCGCATACGGTTGCTGCTGTTAACAGTCCTATGGGGATGGATGAGGGGAAAGTGAGGGAACTGATAAGAACGAAGTATGGAATAGACTTCGGGGGAAGCCTCGGGAAGGCGAAAGGAAAAATGTTCAGAGTTGGAATCATGGGCAACGTAGGATCCGCCGACATAATGACAACAGTTGGCGCCATAGGATCCGCGACATCAGAACTGGGTTTCAAGGCCAAGGTTGACGAAGGGTTAGAAGCAGCGAGAGAAACCCTATCAAGACTACCCGGAAAGGTGAACTGAGAAACAATGGCAGTCAAACCAGGAGACTTCCTACTAGTCAACTACACCCTAAAAGTGAAAGAAAGTGGGGAAACTGTTGACACCACCTTCGACTCTGTGGCAAAGGATGCTCACATTCATCGAGAAGACTCAACATTTGGTCCAAAATTCATCATTCTCGGAGAAGGATGGCTTCCGAAAGGGCTGGAAGAGTCTCTCGTCGGACTGGACCCTGGAACAAACAAGACGGTTGAGTTGACTCCTGAGAAGGGTTTTGGCAATCGAGACCCTGGAAAGATGCGGCTAGTCCCGCTAAGACGATTCAGGGACAAGGAATACCCAACTCCTGGCCAGCAAGTGGAATTTGACGGAAGGCCCGCTGTTGTTCGGGCTGTGGGTGCAGGACGAGTTCAAGTCGATTACAATCATCCGCTCGCAGGCCGTACTTTGGTATACGATGTATCAATCGACAAAGTCCTAGAAAACGAGAACGAGAAGATACTCAGCCTAATCGCTCTGAGAATTCCTGAGGTTCCGAAGGAAAAGTTCGCGCTCAAGAAGCATCAAGACGATCTCACGATCGAGGTGCCCGAGGAGGCCTTCTATCTTAGCGGACTCCAGGTTGCTAAGAAGGCTGTTACATCAGACCTTCAGAAATTCTTTCCGGACATAGATACTGTCGCTTTCCAAGAAGTCTTCAAGAGGTCCGAGCCAAAACCAGAATTGCCCGCTGCCACCCCGAAACGGGTGGAGGTTTCTCCAGAGAAAGAGGAGAAGGTGGAGGCAGAGCCCGAATCGGCCCTCAAGAAGCCGAAATCCCCCGCGAAGAAAAAAGGAACAGCGACACGGAAACCATCCACGACCACCTCCCGCAAGAGACCTAAGATGGGATCCGAAAACCAAAGATAGACCGATTCAGTTCAGAGAAATGTGGTCCATCGTGAGCATAGACGCTGGTCCAAGGTCTGAATATTGTTGGGGGGCAATTTGGTCGACCGGACGGGTCGGTTTCAATAGGGCTCTTTCTAGTCAAAAAATCTCGCTGTTTTCAATGCGCTACGATAGAGGGTCCCGACAAGGCCCAACTGGGGCCTAACTGGTCGCCAATCCTTAAAGCGACGATCTCACCCTAGATCGTACATGGCGATAAATCAGAAATTAATTCGATTCTACGAATATGCTCAGTCGTACGTCAGGAAAGAGCGGAGCGAGGAGCTAGAAGAGATGCGGCAGACCTCGTCCCCCGATTATTTCCTGCGACTAACTCCGGACGAATTTATGAGAGAATACGTATGGACAGTCTACGCGGCTGGTTTTAAGAACGCCGTACTTGAGAGGAAGTTTCCCGCTTTGGAGAAAGCTTTCGAGGACTTCAACCTAGACCGAGTTTGTCGGATGACTTCAACGGCTACCGCCCTAAGCATAATCAATCGCACTAAGAAGGCAGAAGCGGTTCTTGAGGGGGCGCGTCTAATATCGAAGATAGGTTTTCCTAATCTTAAGGAACAGCTCGTCAAGCTGGGAGCTGATGCGCTAGTTCAGCTTCCTTACATCGGTCCAGTTAACAAGAGCCAGCTGGCGAGAAATATTGGCCTCGCAAGCTTGCATAAGAATGACGTTTGGGTTAAGCGACTGGTGCGATTATCTAGCTCGAAGGATGACAAACAGATGATAAATGATTTGTCTCAAAGATTTGGCGAGAAACCGGGGATTGTGGACTTGATTCTATGGAGATTCTGTGCAGATAATGCTTGGAAATTCCATGGACATTCCAACCTAGACGATTTCTATGGAAGTCTCTAAGAATACTCACAATCAGACGACCCCACACCTCTTCATTGAGTGATCAAGTAGCTTGACACGAAGCGCGGCTAGTTGGTGACGTGGCGTGAGCAAACTCCCTTTGAGGGCCGCCTATGAGTTTGGCCGGGCGCATGATCTTGATTCAGATGTAGAAAGAATAAGACCAAAATTCGGCACAAACAAAGTGAGACTAGGAAGCTATACTTCTAGCATCACTCGGGGCTGGATTATCGTATTATTCCAATCGAGGGGCATCTTTGATGATTTTTGTCGCAAACACTGGCCATACTATCAAACGAAGTCAGGACAAACGGAGGCTCAGCGATACCTCAAGCTCGTGATTGAAGCGGCATTTGGGACAGCGAAATCTCCCAAGTAGGCTAAGGTAAGTTGTACGAGGGTGTACTAGTTAGACCCCTCACGTCGCATGGAATGACATGGCCATCCAGGTCCTTAGCAAGTTCATAACCACCTCTGAATGGTTACAGCCAGCCCTCATCTGTTTAGTTCGAGTACGCACGAGTCGCTATTCTCGAAGCTCGAACTTAGATCTTAGGTCGTGAAATTTCCAAGCTCCATCGTAGAATTCGACAAATTCCTCGTAGGATTTGAATGTGTAGCGGTTCCTTATTTGTTTGAAAGGATAGGTAGCAACTTCCTTCTCAAATTTCGCTCTTTGATCTTCTGGTGCTATCACGAAGAATCTTGCGTTGGGCACATGTTTGCTTATTTGGAATTGCCTTAGCAGACCCTGCTTCACATTCGTAGTGTGCTCGACCTCGAAGCAAACGGCTGGAAAATCATCTTTAAACCAAATCACATCAATATCTTTGGCCGATTCCAAAACACGCTTGGGAGCGAAGTCTGGAACCTCTTCGAGAGTGGCTATTTGCCCAAGAGTTCTCGGAATCACCGTTCTGTATCCCTCTAATTCTACGACTTCATAGAACTGTTCACCTGGATCTTTGCTTGGATCCGATGTGTAAGTATCATATCCAAGAATATTTCCCAATTCGAGTATGGCGGCTTGCGCCATTTCGTGGGCGTCAATTGTCACCAGAGCAGATTTCTTTTCTTCAATCTTGGCTTCAGAAACCTCGCTTAATGCGTTGGGCAGAACCCCCACATGTCTCTCGTGGAATCGGATGAGCGTCTGTGGCGAAAGTTTCTCGTCAAGAATACCGGCCACCTTCGCATATCTTCGTGCGAGTTGCAAAACTCGGCTTTCAGATAATTCGAAAATCCGTCCTTTGGTTCTCTTGCCAACAAAAGCGCTTAGTTCGCGCAAGAACTCAGGCTCGAGCGCAATTGTCTCGGTAGGTCTGCCCATCTTTCGACGGACTAGAATTCCACCGGTGCTAAGGTCTTGGATTTGCAGGCCCTTCACAACCGGCTCTTTAGGAAGCCACTTCTTGTTCTGTTCATCCCACCTACGCTTGGGAGTGCCGACTATTTCTCCTACGCTCAGACCATACCCCGCCATCAGTCTGAAAACAAGAGCATCGCGTTGACTTTCCTTCTTGGCTGCTGCAAGAATTCTCTTGACCTCATCGAGATTGAGGTTTCGTGACATATGCGAGATCTTTTGATCGACCAAGCATGGTATTAAGACAATAGTCGCTGTGGTTTGCCAGGGCCTACTTGCGGGCAAACCAGATCGTTAGTGGTTCGTTCCTAGAGTCGATTCTTCTGAAGACGGGTTGTAACTGGTAGAAACCATTGACAATGTGTTCGCTTGGTTGATCATTGGGACTACGCAATTTGGAGCAGATAGTCGGAGGTAGCTGAATTTCCCTCTGCGCGAATCGCGGTAGAGGTGGGAGTGAATGTTCCCTTTTGGCCAGTGTGCAACGTATAGAATGTGATGGTATCTCTCACTCCAGAGAATGAGTCTGGGTTACGTGATGATTGAATACGTAATGCTCATGAGCCAGAAAAGGATGAAAACTGAATACCAAGGTAATTGCAATACTGGTAAGCGCAATCGCGGTAGGGGCAATCGCACTCTTCTCAACCGGAGCACTCAGCCCTCAGCCAACCTCGACGTCCTCTTGCAATACTGAAAACTCAAACCTTCTAGTCGGAAGTTTCACGGCAAGCCAAAGCATACCCTATGCCTACACAGTCGAAGTCCATAATGCACAATCCGAGGTGGTGAAACTCACGTCTTACACGCTTGGGACACAGTCGTACAGCATCGACGTAGCAATCGCGGCAGGACAGAACGGAACGTTCACGACAGTCCAAGATCCTAACTCCGAAACCTGGATTCCAGTCAAGACATCGTGCGGAAACCAGATCATGACAGCATGGGTTAGTTCAGAGAACTACGCAGAAAACATCGCTCCGACTTCCGTTGCGTTCGAAGATTCAACGCATGTAGCCGTAGATCTCCAGAACAATGGCACCGCAAGTGCAATACTAACAACTTACTACGTCACAGATCCAAGCGGCAACGAATACGCTCTCGCAAACTGGAGCGGTCCTACAATAGCACCGAATAGCGTTACGACAACAACATTCAGCATCGGTTCGAGTTGTTCGCAATGCGCCCTCCATGGTTCAGCATTCGCTTTCACAAGCGGACACCAGTACACAATACAGGTCGTAACGGGACGCGGCAACCTCTTCACGTTCACCGTAACCCTGTACTCGGGTCACCACTACTCAATAGATCTTCAGATTGGATTCGGGAGCACGGCTTACTAGATCAGAACTAGCTATTTGTGTGCGAAGTAGACGGTTAGCGGGTCTTCCTTAGAGTCGATTCTTCCGAAGCCGAACCTAACCATCTGAATAATGCTTCCCACCTTCTCACCGATCAAGTTCGTCTCCCCGAACCCTCTCGTCCTTGTCGCGTCCGGCATAACCACTTCGCAGGAGATGCGTTGGTCGTCGGGAACCCATTGTATTAGAGGTGCTTTGAGCTCTCTGGCCTTCGCGTATTCCTGGCTGTGAAAAGTTGCCTTAACCAAATCTGGTTTGGTTGAATGAATCTCTACATTGAACAGTTCCATAAGCCGGACAACCTTCGCCTTCTCGAATACCTGCAGATCGGTTCCAGAGAGCCAGATTCGAGCAATACCCTCGCGAGGCACCACTTTCAAGGTGCGATTTCCAAGTGATGGTAGTTCCGGGTGAAGAGGCAGATGCGCTTCGAACGCCTGAGTAACATGGTCCACATCCATCGGGATAGGATTAGGGATGAAATTGTACCTGTGAGCTAGCTTGTCTATTTCCTTGCGATTCGTGGCGTTGATATTGTCCCAGCTCAACGTCGCGTCCACCGGACGAGCGCCCATCTCATGGACTATCTTTCGCAGAGCCTCAGGCGAGTATCCCCTCCTCCTGAGAGATGCTATGGTCGGGATTCTAGGATCGTCGAATCCATCCACCAATCCCTCTTCCAGCTCTTTCACCATCTCTGACTTGCTAAGCTTGAACCCGATCATCTTCAAACGCCCATACTCGATCGCTTCAGGATAAGACCAGCCCATGTGCTTGTAGAGGAAGGTCTGCCTGACCGCGTTGGTCAAGTGCTCCTTTCCCCGAATGATATGGGTAACTCCCATGAGATGATCGTCAACCGCGGCTGAGAAGTTGTACAAGGGCCAGACCCGATACTTGGACCCGACCCGAGGATGAGGATACTTTTCGGGATCAATTATTCGGAAAGCTGGCCAGTCTCGAACCGCTGGATTCGGGTGAGTCGTCTCCGTCTTGACACGAACAACAGCCTCTCCTTCCTTCAGCTCTCCACTGAGCATCTTATGCCACAGCGCAAGATTCTCAGCGGGACTCTTGGACCTGTGAGGACAGGCTCGGCCTGACTCGATTATCGCTTTGAACTGGTCCGGTTCACACCTGCAGACAAACGCGAATCCCTGTCCAAGCGCTTTCTCCGCGTGCTGATAGTAAATTGGGACTCTATCGCTCATGATGTACTCCTCGTCCCACTGACAACCCAACCACTTTACGTCTTTCTCGATCTGTCCATAATACTCGATAATCGACTTCTTCAGTCGCGGGTCTGTATCTTCAAAGCGGAGGATGAATTTGCCCTTGTACATCCTCGCGTAATCATGTGAGAGAAACACGGCGCGAAGAGATCCTATGTGGAGAACGAAGTCGGGGTTTGGGGCGAACCGGGTTACGATCTGGGAATACTTGTCCGCGTTTGGAAGCGGAGCCAGAGCCTTAGCATCGATCGGTCCAGCAACTGATCCTTTCTGCGATGACATTCGAGTATCCAGTTCTCGAGAACCCAAACCGATTGAGGTGTTAGAAAAGGTGCTTGTCGATGATCTCGGCGGGTCCACCTGGGTCCGAGACTAAGAGCGAGTTCGCGAGCTTGCTGATGTTTCGTCGAACTGCCTGGGCAGCGTCTCGTGTGGTGTTCACGAAAACCGATGGACCAGTATCCAGGGAGAACCAGGCTGGAATGTCCTCTTCGGTTCGGAGCCTTCGTACCTCTCTGATGATCTCGATAGAGAGTGGATTGAAAAGAACCAGTCCCTCCTTACTGGTCATGGTGACTGCATGCAGGTTGAGTGTATCTTCCTCGGCTAACCGTCCAATCGACTCCACATCCTTTCGCGAGATAGCCCGTTTCATCCGTGGAAGAATACTTCGAAGGTAAGCCAGCCTAGGCTTGAAAAACGGAGACTTGACAGCGTCAGCATGAGCTCTATCCGTTTTGATCTCTGACTCCATCGGAACAATTATCGTTCTTAGCTTAATCGAACTCGCTGATGCAAGCTCCTCGGCATAAGACCGCCCGTTTCTGTTCGCGTACCAGATGGAGAAGGCCCCAGCCAAGCTGCGGGAAGCAGAACCGGCGCCTAATCTAACAACTTCGGACAACTCTGGAGTCTTGATATCGAGGTCCAACGCTCTCGCTGTTGCGAGTCCGAGTGCGGCGAATCCAGAGGCTGAGAAGCCCAGTCCCTTGCCTTTGACGTCGGGGTTTCTGGATTCTATTCTTGCTTTCGTGGACCCGAAACGAGACAACTGTCGGAGATGGTTAACGACCGCCAAAACTCTGTCCTGTTCTTTTCGGGATGGCGATTTGCCGTTTATCCTGATACGATCATCCGCGAACTCTCGGTTGAACGCGACTGTTGTGATGGTTGGAAGTGCTTTCATGCAGACTGATATGCTGTCGTGGAATGGTAACCGCAGTCTCTCGTTTCGCAGACCGTGGTATTTCACGAGCCCCTGAATTGCATACGCCCGAGCGGAAGCCTTCATGTCCTATCCAATAACGCCGGTCGTCCGCGCGACTTTCTCCGCAGCCGCCTCCGCCACACCGGTCTCTCCGAGAATTGTGTAGCGTTCGGGACGCAGACTATGCGCCATGGTCAGGGCTTTCACCACGTGTTGAGGAGAAACGTTAAGCTCTTCGGCGGTCGAGGGAGCTCCAATCTCTTTCAGAAACGCTTGAATTGATTCCCAATTGCCTCCTTGGAGATAGGCGCACAAGACGGCGCCAACACCGGTTCTCTCACCATGAAGACTCGTTTCACCGGCCACAATGTCGAGGGCATGACTGAACAAGTGCTCCGATCCACTGCATGGTCTAGAGCTTCCGGCAATACTCATCGCGACTCCACAACTAATGAGCGCCTCTACAACCGTTTTGACGCCCTCAGGGTTTCGCTTTAGAATCTCTTTAGCATTTTTAGTTACAAGTTCAGCACTCATCATGGCAAGGTTGGCGGCATAATCACCGTAGTACTCATTCTTCAGCTTGTGCGCGAGCTGCCAGTCCTTGACAGCTGTAAACTTGGCAACAATGTCGGCACAGCCAGCAGCCAATAGGTTGTAGGGTGAATCGGCAATGACATCAATATCCGTGAGAATCGCCACTGGCGCTTGTGCTCTAACCGAATAAGGCCTCGAACCGCCCTTGATCGAAGCATAAGGGCTTGCGATTCCGTCGTGGCTTGCAGCTGTAGGAACACTCATGAAAGGCACTTTCGACTTGGCAGAGGCGAGCTTCGCCAGATCGATATCCTTCCCTCCGCCAACGCCAAGGACCAGTGAGACCTTGGCTTTCTTGATCGTTTCTACGACATGATTCGCAACTTGTTCGGTTGATTCCTTGACGATTACATGGTTAACCTTCAGCCCGGCCTTAGTAACTGATTTCGCAACAGGCTCGCCTGCGAGAGGATAGGTTATCGGCCCTGAAACTACGAGCGCGTTACCGGTGAAGCCGAGTCTTGAGCAAACCTCTCCAACTCGGCCGAGAACATTCTTACCCACGATAACCTCTCGCGGAAGCTGCATGTAATGGAGAGACTCGTCAACTTCCATGGTATTCACGGGAAGAACAGGATAATCAGAGTCGCAACAAGAGTTAGGGCTTCAAGCCGGAAGAATTGACGTCCGATACGTCTCGCAATCCGGCCGACAAAACTCGTGATTGTCTGGAATGTCTCTGATCCGAGAACTCGCAGTTCAATCGAGAATTTCGAGAAACTCGCGGTGGATTCCTCCATCGACGATATCGCACGCTGGACGGTCTCCCTCGCCTTCTGCTTCAACAATCCGACGTCCACATGAGCGCCAACTGGGTAGTATCCGAGAGTAGACCTCACAAGCCCTGTCACCAAGTGCGTGTCTGTTGTCATTATCTCGCCATCGGCTACTCCGATCGTTTCAAGGTCTTCCAGTATTGCCTCTCTAACTCCTGTATGCATGTTATTCCCGTCTATGGTGAGGTAGGCAACAATCTGGTTCCCGTTCCGGACTACTAGCGAGGAGAGCCCGCCTGGGCCGATCCCGTCTTCGAGCCGAAACTCTTCTAGAGAGTCCGCAGCGGATCCTGTTTTGAAGGGGGATTTTCGGGCGAGAGCCAGCTGGTCCAGCACTTTGACTGAGGCCTCAACGAGCTTTCGTGCCTGTTCAGAGGTTATTGAGGTTTGATTCGACAGACTATTGTGAGCATCAGCAACAATAGCCGTCAGACCTCGTACTTGGGCTTCTCGCTCGATCTCAACCGCAACCTCGGAAGGCAAATCCTCCATGTCAGTGGGGGACAAAGTCAACGTGAGAAAAGCGACATTTCCGAAGGCCTGCCCGGACACCTTAGCCTCGTCTACGATAGATCTGACCAGAGCGCTGGATTCATGAATTTGACCGGGAGCAGGATATTCCTCTAACGCGCGGTCTATAACTCGTTGCACGTCCGCCTGGGAAACTATGTTCAACTGATGATTCGAGATCCCATGTGGGACCTGGACGATCCCACCCTTTGATCTTTCAATGGACGCCTTTAGTTTGTAAGGGAGACCCGCACTCCCAAGGTCACGATAGGGTCCCGGATGGAAATTCGATACGACTACGCAACCAACCGACCCTTTCGTGCCAGAAAAGCCGAGAATCGAGCCCTCAATCGTTCCCTCTGTTCCTAACGTCCCAAGTCGCTTTTCCAAAGGCTCAGGGTCAGACTTCAGCCAGTGTTGGAGAAACGCCCTGAACAGAGTAAGCGGCGAATCTCGAACCTCAGGAGTACCGGCACGCTCTACATTTCGAAGGATCCTGGACACGCCCACCGCTGAAAGAATCAAGCCCAGTACAAATGCGGCAATTCCACGGATCAGAAGATCACCGGAAGCATTTGACAGCCTAATGTTCGACCCAATAATCGAGAAGGAGAGGATCGCTAGAGTGGGTGGAAACGCGGATGCAAAAAGTTTCCTCCAAGACCCCATCGATGAGATCGAGCCGATCGAAAGAAATCGTAGGGGCAGAGAGAAGGCCAGTACTGTGAAGAATCCATAAGCCCAGGGTGTTGAGTTAGAAAGGAACGTTCCCGCGAAGGCTGTGACAGGTAAGGCTGGGAGTAGCAAGAACCAGGATAGGATTTCCATTCCGAGAAGCCTTCGAAAGGTCAGAACCTTGTCTCCATGCAGAATCGCTGCCGAGTTCAGTGCCTCCCCAACAATGGTTGGTATCACGACTGCAATTAACGGAAAGAGAATCGCGGCTTGGAGACCAACTCCATCTAGAGGAAGGGCGAGAACCGATGCAAGCACAGAGATTGTTACGAAGACGGAGAGGACTTCGGGTGTGGATGGGAAGCCTACTCTGCGGATGAAGTTGAATGCTCCAAGGGTACCACCTACTCCTCCAGTACCTTCCTTAGCCACGACGTATCCACTAGCCGCGTCTCATCGCGGACACGATACTCTTCACTGGACCGGGTCCTTGTTGCTCCAGAAGAGTTCCCGTCACAATAGCCGAAGCCCCAGCCTTCGCCAACGCGCGCGCCTGGTCTGGCGTTCGGATACCGCCTCCTACAATTACAGGAATGTCCAGGTCCGAGGAGACCTTTTCGACCATGCTTGTTTCTACTGGATGTTCTGCACCGCTTCCCGCTTCAAGGTAGACGAATCTCATCCCGAGATACTGGGCTGCAAGGGCATAGGCAGCGGCTAGTTCCGGCTTGGAATAGGGGATTCTGCTCGCTCTTCCAACAGAGCTCACCGCGGTCCTTGAATCCCCAACCACCAGATACCCTAGCGGAATCGGTTCTAGCTTGAACCGCTTGACAGACGGCGCACCTTTCGCCTGGGCACGTATTAGGAATCGAGGAGTGGAAGAGTTGAGTAGAGACATGAAGAATATCGCATCGGCAAAACGACTTACTCCTGCCGGGCCGTTCGGAAAGAGAATGATCGGCAGATCGGTTAGCTCCTTGATCTTCTTCACAGTCCCGTCGAGTTGATCAACCGACCTGACAGTTGAGCCTCCAACCATTATCGCGGCAGTCCCCCAACTTTCGAGATCTTCCAGTGACCTCGATAGCCGTCCTGTAAACTTCTCAGGGTCGATCAATGATAGGTGAATGCAGCCTCGTTCCTTGATCGCTGAAAGGAGAGAAGCTTCTACGGGTCCCATTTTTTCCGCTTTCTATCCTGTCAATAGTTGGTAGGCGACCTTCATCGCAAGAAGCGGGTGTCGCGCCATCAACCCCACAGCCTTCGTAGGACTGAACCCGTTCGCCATCTCAACCAGATCCTGTCCCTCCAACAGACCTGTTATGATATTCAGCTCATTATCAGAGAATCTTTCGAACGAATCCAAGGCTCTCAAACTGTTGGATATTCGGTCTCCCCACAACTTGTCAAATCTTTCTCTGTAGCGTTGCAAATTCTCCGCAGACACGTTCCCCTTGAGAGACGAGGTCGCTGCTTCTTCGCCTGCAATCTTTCCCGCCACTAAACCAGTGTGTATGCCCGCTCCGGTAAGCGGTATGACTTGGCTTGCAGCATCACCGCATAGCATCATGTTGTCAGCGACGTAACTCTCGGCCTCTCCTCCAACTGGGACAGGGGCGGCAAGGGTCCGCTCTATCTTCGCAGATCCAAAGGCTCGGGGGTGGTTCTCGATGAACTTGTCGAGAAGCACTTTCGCTCCAGCCCCCTTCACGCCAATCCCGACATTCGCATCCCCATTTCCCTTTGGGAACACCCAGATGTACCCAGCCGGCGCCTTTTCATGCCCAACGTAAATCTCGAGCTTTGACTCATCCTCCACAACACAATCCGTCATCGAATATTGTAAGGCTGTAATCGCTTGGTAGTTCTTTCGGGGGAAAAATCGTCTTGCCAGGATCGACCCAGTGCCATCGCATCCTATGACAATCCTCGATCTAACCGAGCTGGACTCCCCGCCCTTCTTCGTCTGAATTTCGATCAACCCGTCTTTTCGCTCGACATTTTCCACGGACGTCTCGAATCTTGTTTCAGACCCCGCCTTCTCAGCGCGGTCCGCTAGGACTCGAAGAAAAGCGGGCTTGTCAAGAATGTAGCCTTCGCCGCCCACGTTGACTTTCTTCTGTTCATCCGGAGCATAGAGGACAGCGCCGGATATGTAGTTCGATACAAACTCGCTCGAAGGCTTGAGCTCCGCGTCCACAAGAGCATCGGCGAGAACTCCCTCGGCACAAACCTTCTTCCCCGGAGAGGGTTCCCGCTCTATCAGAACGGTCCTCGCGTGCGACTCCGCCGCCTTCCAAGCAGCCATCACCCCTGCGGGGCCAGCCCCGATAACGGCTACATCATAGGATTCCAAAGATCCATTCTTCCAAGAACATTGGCTCAGGCTTTGTCTATAGTTGGGTCTATCGGTTGCTGGGCAGCAAGGCCAGCCTCGATTTCTATATGTTTCCCTGACTGAATAGTCACAGGCGCCTTCACACCGCTATCGACAGTCGTAGTGGTCCGATTTCGCCTTTCCGTCTCCACATCGACCCGGTGAAGGAACCATAGCGAGTACATAGACAAACCGAATGCCGTTGTCACAATCTTCGTAGCAAAAACCAAATTGAGAGGGCTCTTGAGGTCGAAAATGCTTGCCACTTTATCAGGGTTGCACGGGAATGGTAAGCAATTAGTCGTTAAAACTTCGAGAGCCAACCAGACCATGAAGTTGTAGAAGATCTCGTAGAACGAGGCGAACGCAACCAGGGCTGTGCCGAGGAAGAGCATGTTTCGAACCCGCGGGGAAAGCTGGAGAAAATGTTCCTTATTGGACTCAAGGCCCGTAGCCCAGTATACGAAACTGAAGTAAGCGAACCATGTTATGGGCTTAGCATAGAAGTAGGGAAAGATCGAGGGATCAGGCCATTCTGACTGGACGAACTGTATTCCCACTTGAGGATTCGTTGTTGCCTGCAGCCCATAGAATACGATGAAAGCAAGCGCGGTCAGCCCGGATGACCAGGATAAGAAAGACCAGGGGCGTCTATCGATGAAGGATCGGATTTCGCTCCAACGCTTGCGGCCCGGCTTCCCTTCCGTCATAGGAAACTCGTTTCTTTGACAGGCGATAGAGCCTTTAGGCTTTCGTAGAAATCAGAAATGGGGGATTTGGGAGAAACATGGTTTCTCCCTACCTCTTATTGGGCATCCTTATTGGATGACTTCGCCTGAAGCGAAGCGGTTCGAAACCCGTGTGATCTTTATCTTGATGTGATCTCCGGGTTTGGTGTTTGGTACGAAGACAACAAGACCTTCGACGCGCGCGATCCCTTCACCGCGGCGACTGATCTCTTTGATGTCGACATCGTATTCCTTGCCTTCTTCGACCGGTTTCGGTCCGAATCTGTTCGCACCGCCACCACCGCCATAGCCTCTCCTTTCATAACCCATAGCATCTTCCACCTCCGTTCATCGTTTCTTCCGTTCGTTCGGTTGCTACGGGAGAAAGCAGCAGTCGTTACTCACGGCTACCGGACGATCTCCGGCCAGTCAACCTGACATGAGGAAAGTGGACACTTCAGAATATAAACATGCTTTCGCCACGGCACGACAAGAAACGTAATTCTCTCCTAAAATCGAGTTTGTATACCTCATGCAACAAGCCGGCTCGCATGCCCACGGCCGTCAAGATACTTCCCCTAAGGGGACTTCCTCTAATCAAGCCGGGCGATGATTTGCCCCGGTTGATAGTTGATAGCGCCCGCAAAGTTGGATGGGGGATCCGAGAAAAAGATGTACTTGTTGTGGGTCAGAAGGCCGTTTCGAAAGCCGAAGGCAGGCTCGTCAACCTTGGCTCTGTTCGGCCGTCGAAGAAGGCATTGGCCTTTGCTCGAAAGACGGGACGAAAGCCCGAGTTCGTTCAGATAGTGCTCAATGACTCCAAGAGAGTTGTCAGAGCTGACAAAATGGCGTTGATCGTAACAACAAAACACGGCTGGACTTGTCTCAACGCGGGCGTGGATAAGTCGAACGTGAAAGGGGACCAAAACTATGCGCTACTTCCAACAAACCCAGACGCTTCTGCGAGAAAGATCAGAAACAAGATACGACACCTAACTGGCAAGAGCATCGGCGTCATAGTAACGGACACTCATAGTCGTCCGTTCAGGCTGGGACAGGTTGAGGAAACGATCGGAATTGCAGGCCTCAAACCTCATGCCGACTATCGGGGCCAAAGAGATCTGTTTGGTTATCAATTAAAATTCAAGAATGTAGCCTTAGCCGACGAAGTGGCCGGGGCGGCTGAACTCGTCATGGGACAAGGAAGAGAAGCAATTCCAGCGGCCATCGTCCGAGGATTGAAGAGGGTTAGATTCCAAGACAGGACAAAGAGCTCTGACCTAACCGGACCCGCCAGCGAAGACTTGTTCAAGGGGACATTGTGAAAAGACGAGGCTCGGGTCCGAAACCGAGTAGAAGCTCAGACAAGGTCTCGGTCGCGTACCCTACGTCTCGTTGGACAAAACTGGAATCACTCAGAGAGAGGGCTGTCCATGTTATCAACGCCCTCGCTGGTTGGTCGCAATCTGCTCTGACGCACGGTAGCGTTGCTAGAGGAGACGTGGATGATAAGAGCGACGTAGACGTGTTAATCCCGTCCAATGTCAACACCCAGATCGTCGAAGCTGCCCTGGAAAACGCGGGTTTTACAATATTCTCAAGAGAAATCGCCCAGGCAACTCCATCTCATTCGCCTAAGGCACACATCCAACTAGACGCCGAACAAACAACCTCCGTCACTGTCCCGCTGACACCTTTCCGCTCACTAGAGCTGGAGTTCTACGCGTTCGGAGGAAAGGTCGCACTCGCAGAGTTGAAAGACAAAATTCGAAACCCGGGTTGCACCAAGAGGCTAATTCTGATCGAACCGACTCCGGAAGGTCATTTCGAGTCTCCTGTCGTGGGAAGAGAAAGCGAAGTTGCGAAACTCTTGGGAGTCAGCGTTGCAATTGTAATGGAACGAGTAAGGGTCTTGACGCGGAGGGATACTATCGGTAGAACCGGAATGTATCTCAGGATTCCAGTCCGAGACGGAGAATCCTTCGAAGAGGTCCTTCAAACGCGCGTTGACTCGGACCCGGCCTTGAGAAGAACGCTTCGGGGTCGAAGTTGAAAAGGTAATATGAAACCCGCATGAGCCGAGCCTAACTCCCGAACTAAGAGAAGAGCTTCTTGAGTCTACTCGACCCGTACATTCCGTTACTCTTCTACCTCGCCGTTTGGGCCGTCATCTACGCTCTCGCGGTTCTATTGAAGGCGGACAAGCATGGAATCATAGCCAAGCCCTACTACCTCATGCTGAAAACGGTAGCCTTCAACAGCTGGCTGGAGAGGATAGGCGGCCGATTTCGGAGGGGCTGGCTCGCCTTCTTCGACATCGGCGCAGCAATGGGCATCGGCCTCTTGGCATTCGTCATCTACAGTTTTGTCAACAACGCGGTGGGGCTGTTCAGACACAGTTCGAGCGCTGGACCCACTCTTCTGATAATTCCCCTCCCCGGTCTAACCATTGGGTGGGATATTTTCCCATACATTCTACTAGCGATAGCAGTCCTTTTGATTCCGCACGAAATGGCCCACGGAATAGCAAGTGTGCTTGACAAGGTCCCCATAAAGTCCTCAGGGGTCTTCATGGCAGTTTTCTTGCCTGGAGGATTTGTTGAGATCGATGAAGAGAACCTTGCCAAACGTAAGGCGAGGACCAAGTTGAGGGTCTTTGCTGCCGGATCGTTCACCAACGTGGCTACATGGGCGCTAGTTCTAGTTCTTCTAGTCGCACTCTATCAGCCAGCACCTGCTGGCGTCCTTGTGACCGGATTCACGAATGGAAGCCCGGCACAGATGAATGGGATGCTACAGTGGTCCATCATAACTCAAGTCAACAACAACGCGACCCCCGATGCCCAACACCTAGGGCTATACCTGTCCACCCTCAGCCCCGGCTCGACTGTCACGGTCCATCTTAGCAATCCTTCACAGACGCTGACATTTACGACTGGAAAGTCTGAAACCAACTCCAGCAGGGCAATACTTGGAGTCATAACTGCGAACTATGTTCCTCTCAGATACCAATTTCTACCCGTTTACTCATCATATCAGCTTCTCACTGCATTTAGCTGGATGCAGTTGATTCTGCTTGGAGTTGCTTTGGTCAATATGCTGCCTCTCTTTCCGTTTGACGGGGATCGCTACTTCGATACTGTATTAGGGGTTCTGGGTTTGAAGAGCACCAAGAACGTGCGAATCGTCGCCAGTGTCATTTCTCTCGGTCTCTTGAGTTCGAACATTATTCTTTCTTACATCTTGTTCGGGACGATATTTCCGAGATAGAATCCGATGGATCCTGAATCCTGCACAGTGTGCAAGCGAAATCCCGGCTATTTTCGAAGGGAATATGAGGGGAAGGTTCTATGCAAGAGCTGCTTTAGAGAGTCGTTGGAACGGAAGGTCCGTCGAACCATCAGTCATTGGGACATGTTCAGCCCCGACGATCATGTTGCCGTGGCAGTATCAGGGGGAAAGGACAGCCTCTCACTTCTCATGATCCTCCACAAGCTCTGGAAACGATTTCCACGAACTCGTATCACCGCGGTCACAGTGGATGAGGGAATCGCAGGTTACCGGGAAGAAGCCGTTGATCTTGCAACAAAGTACTGCGAAAAGCTCGGGGTAGAGCACGAGGTCGTCTCGTTTGAGGAGCTGTATGGGTACGGTCTAGACGATTTTCTGAAGAACAAGCAAGAAAGGATGACCGCTTGTTCCTACTGCGGCGTCTTTCGCAGAAAAGCCATCAACCTCGCCGCCAAGAGAGTTGGAGCAAACAAGATCGCAACAGCACACAACCTCGATGATATTGTGCAGACTTACATGTTGAATCTGTTCCAGGGCGATGCTGAGCGATTCGTCAGGTTCAGTCCTGTTCTCAAAGATCCCCGCGGACTGTTCCTAACTCGGGTGAAGCCGCTGTGCGAGATTCCTGAGAGAGAGGTTGTCATGTATGGTTATGCCGAGGACCTAGAGTTTCAAACCGCCTCTTGTCCCTACATGACCGAGGCTTTGAGGAATGAGCTTCGGACGGTTCTGAACAAACTGGAACTGGCTCACCCGGGTGTGACTTTCTCTGCTTACCGGGCAATGCTCCGACTTCGAACCCTCGCCGAACCAAATCTCGCACCATCTCATCTGCAAGCTTGCAAGTCCTGCGGAGAGCCAACAACATTCGAAATTTGCGAGGCGTGCAAGATGCAAGGCATAAACTCGGCTATCCCTGAAATCCCGGCTTAGAGGGAGATTTCTAGAATTGGAAGCAGCTCAGTCAAGACCCGATATGTAAAACCCCAGACGATCTTTCCTTCGACAACGAAGGACTCCACACTCCAGGGCTTGTCTCTGACCGTAATTTCGCTCGTTTTCATCTTCAAGGGTAGCTCGGCTAGGTTCACCCACAAAGAGTCTGCAATTTCCGGGCCGATATTGACCCTGGGCTTTATCCTCAAACCATAGACCCAGGGCTGAACTCTCATTTCGATACGTCGCATAGGATGACCGACCGAGAGGCTGCCAAGTTCCACGCCGACTTCTTTGAGCTTGATTCCAACTTCTTCATCGACCTCCCGGTGAAGAGCGGTTCGAGGCGTTTCCGCGTCTTGTTTGACTCGACCGCCTGGAAGTCCAATCTGGCCCGACCACGGGTCCCCCTCTCTCTCCGCCCTTTGTACTAGGAGTGTCTGCAGCCCTCTTCCAGGCTCGTCCCAGAGAAGAATCGCAACCACCGCCTCCACTTGGTCGCCCTCGTTTGATCGGTTAATTGACGCGAGTTTGTCCTTGAGATGGAGGAGGTTTGGAGTCAGCTCTGGAGTGGGCAAAAGCCTAGCACACTATGGTTGCTGCTTCGTTCACTAGCGGCAAGGAGAGTTCGGCATGGGTTTGTGTTCTTAGGACTTTTAGAAGGCGATTGGTCGTTCCTCTCGCGGTTTGCCACCGGCCTCTTCGCCGATGATCTGGTATTTTGCTTTGACGAGTTCCATGAAGGGTCCCAGATCTTTTGAGGACTGGAAGGCGAAGCCCGCCCAAGACCGTTTCCTTATCTCGTCACGCAGGCGCCAGTCGATCCCTTGGTTTTCGGTTAGACGGACCCTCGCCTTGAAGTCGGTATGGAATGTCGCGCTCATCTCGGCTCCTCTAAGGTGGAGGTGGAAGAGTTGACGGCCTTCGTAGAAGAATGCGGGGGTGGATTCGCTGCTGTGTTTTTCGTAGAGGACTTTCATCGAGACGCCTTTCAACTGTCGCATGCGTGTCCTCAACGCTTGGAACAGCGACCATGTTTGTGGAGAGACGCGGTCTGCTATCATGGAAAGATCGAGAGTTTCCTTCCGAGGCAAGCTTAGAACGCCGGATATCCCTATTCTACTAAAAAAGGTTAGATGAAGAATCGGAATCGAGAACCATCGGTTTCAGCGCGGATTTCCGCTTCTGTCGATCATTTTTCTGTAACTTTTTTTTTCACCGATCCAAAAATTAAGCATTCTTTTCTCGACCCCCCGGGGGGGTCTGTTTTTCTCGCGCGCCGCCCTTCGTGGCGCGAAACAAACCCGTACATGAAATCGCCTATTATCAGCCCTGTTCTCGAATCTGGCGCCCCGCCCCTATACTGCCGAGCGCGACCCTTCTTGACACGGGGACAAAACCGCTAGAATCGACCTACCGTCCAAGCCCAGACTAAGCCCCGAATCCCAGGACTCGCCCAGAATCCCTGCCAGACGGCTGAGGAACCTCAGCGAAAAAAGGGGGTCTAAGCGACTCGACCTCGCATAGCATGAGAGGCGAGTCCGGAAAGGATGCCAAAACCAAACCCGCCCGACCCGACACGCCATTAGGTTGCCTCTCTTAGTCTCTTCCTCCACAACAAATTCTTCCTAGAATCCAAAACGTACAAGACCCTGTGAAACGGGATCTGGGTTTCACCATCCCGCAGCAGGAACGAGCCCTTACCCAAACTGGCTATATCCGAGACCTTGATGACCATCTGATCGTCCACCGTGCCACGATGAATGTACGCCAGCTCGAACTGTGAAGCATCACTTCCACCCCGCATAATCCTCGAAAGGATCGCCCTCAAAGGATGCTCACGCATGAGACAGACAACTGAACGGTTAGAGAAGATGGGTTTTTCGATCCCTCGACAACAAGGCTAAATCATTCCAGTAGACCCGAAACGTCCACCGCCAAGACAAGAACGGTGAACTCCGTGGATCCAAAGATACTTCGAAAAGAGACCATCACTTCAGCGCTAATCACGGACGTCTGGACAGTCTGGACGACCAACGAGGGAGTAACGAGCTTTCTCGCCCCGAAAGCCAACATCAACCTCGAAGACAACGGCCCCTACGAGATAATCTTCGATCCCGAAGCACCACTAGGCTTCAGAGGAACGGAAGGTTGCAAGATACTCGGGCTCGAACAGATGAAGACGCTATCTGTAGAGTGGAAGGCACCACCCCAGTTCCCAAACGTCCGAAGACAGAAGACTCGTGTTGATTTCTACTTTGAAAGAGTTGAAGCCCTAACCAAGGTCCGCATCGAGCATTCAGGCTGGCAATGGGGCGAAGAGTGGGACGAAGCATACGAGTTCTTTGACCACGCATGGGACCTCGATCTCGCGAGAATGCAACAGAGATTCGCCTCCGGTCCTATCGACTGGAGTAAGCCCTACGTTCCAGCCTGGCTCGGACACCGCGCAACGCCAATCCGCGACCACGTCCCAGTCGAAACCCGCTAGTGTGAATTTCGCGGAATCTTCCGACCCCGGTCCCTGTCAAGCGCTAGCTTTATACAAAACGGCAAAGGGTCGAACCCTGACGCAATTATGGGCGAAGACATCTACATGCCTGGAGCGACAACCGTCGGACTCGTATGCAAAGAAGGAGCCATCCTAGGCTCCGAACGAAGATACGCGTACGGAACATTCGTTATGAGCAAGGTCGCCAAGAAAGTCTTCAAGATAACAGACAACATCGGAATCGGCTGCGCCGGAATAATCGGAGACATGCAAGTCCTCTCCCGCGAAGCACTAGCCTACATGAACATCTACGAATACGAACGAGGAAGAGCTGGAACAGTGAAGAACGCGGCCAAACTCATGGCCAACCTCCTATCCGCACGACGCCTCTTCCCCTACCTCGCCCAGACCATAATCGCAGGCGTAGACAACGGCGCCCCAAGCCTATTCGTTATGGACCCGATCGGGTCCGTGCTCGAAGACAAGTTCGCCGCAGTCGGAACAGGCGCTGAAGTCGCGATGGGAGTCCTAGAATCAGAATACAGCGAAGGACTATCGATTGACGAAGCCCGCCCACTCATCCTACGAGCCATAAGATCCGCTCTAGCCCGAGACATCTCCAGTGGAGATGGAGTCGACCTACTAGTTATAACCGAAGGTGGTATCAAAGAAGAATCCCACAGTTTGGTTAAGACAAAATCCGACTAACGAGAACCCTGTTATAATACCACAGAGCCCAGCGGAGCAGAAGCTCACAAGATGCTAACAAAGAAAGATCTGACCGCGATCCAGAAGGATCTTTCCCAGTTCGATCGCGCGCGGGAGAGAGTCCTCGACCTCTCTAGAGCTGCCACGAGAATGGCATCATCTTCAATCCTCGAGATTCACCGAGGAGACTTGAAAGCCGCTAACTCGACGTTGGAACAAGCCGAGAAGACACTTCAAGAGATTGAAAAGTTGTCCGTTGACGCTCCAGAGCTTCGAAGCTCCAACGGAGTCATAGTCGCGTTCCAAGAATACGTGGAAGCGATCACCTTACGGAAAGTTGCCCAGAACGAAGGAATCGTATCCATCGCCGAGTCTGGCGCCGATCATCGAAGCTACGTGCTCGGTCTGCTAGACGCAGTTGGAGAATTCCGAAGAATGGCACTGAACTCTCTCCGAAAAGGAGACGTCGGAAAGGCGGAGAAGCTCTTAGACGCCATGGAAGGAATATACGATGACCTCCAAACACTCGAGCACACTTCGATCGTGCCTACGTTCAGAGTCAAAATGGACGCAGCAAGGCGAATCATCGAGACTACGAGAGGCGATGTCGTCACTGAAGTTAGACGATTCTCACTAGAACAGGCTTTAGACCGCCTCGGAAAAAAGATAGAAAAGTGTTAGCGTTCACCTGCCTTTCGTAAGACGAGCAGTCTAGAAATGAAGCCTTCTCACCTCCTAATTCTCTACAAGCTCTCCGAGCAAGGAGCAACGACAAAGGAAGTCGTTAGCAGCACCTCAGATCTCGCGAAAGGCATCGGAGGCTCACAACAAACAGCCTCACGCCGTCTCATCGAGATGGAAAAGCTAGGCTTGATCGAGAGAAGTCGAGATGGACGAGACCAGAAGGTGCGGATAACCGGAGAAGGACTACGAGAGCTATCCGACATGTACCTCAACCTGAAACGAGTCTTCGAAGCACCCAAGAAAGATCTCATAATCACGGGAGCTGTATTCACGGGTCTCTCAGAAGGCTCATACTACATGAGCCTCGACGGCTACCGGAAACAGTTCATATCCAAACTAGGATTCGACCCGTTTCCCGGCACCCTGAACCTCAGAATCAGCAAGGAAAACCTCAACGACCGCAAAATCCTCGACACGTACCCATTCGTGTACATCGAGGGATTCGCTAACGAAAAACGAACCTACGGCCCGGCAAAATGCTTCAGAGCCGTGGTCAACGACAAGGTCAAGAGCGCAATCGTCCTCCCCATCCGAGCCCACTACGGCGAAGACGTTGTAGAACTGATCGCTCCCGTCTCGCTGAGGAAGCAATTCAAACTCGTTGATGGAGACAAGGTTCACGTCCGAGTACCAGTCAGTCCCTAAGAAGCTGAGACCGCCTTCGCGATCCTGCTCTTTAGCTTCGAGCTACTGTTGAAGCCAATAGGCCCAAACCTTCGTATCCGAACAACCCGGACAGGCAACCCTTCTCTCCTAACAAGCCGTGTAACAGCGGCTCTTATCTCATCCTGGTCATAGCCGACACACACAATGTCAGGGTTGACCTCTTTGAGGATGCCTAGGAGATCGATTTCTTCCCTTCCGAGAATCGCTCGATCGACGACTCGGAGAGCTGCAACGAGCTCCCGCCTCTGATCCTCAGGGACAATCGGCCCTCTTCCTTTCCTGCGACGGACGGTCTTGTCCCGGGCGACTACGACAACAAGCTTGGAGTGCGGGCCTCCCGTTTTCTTTGATTCTTCAAGGAATCTGAGGTGTCCTAGATGTAGAAGATCGAAGACACCAGTGGCTAGCACCGTTTTTCTCGGCAAGATCAGAACGAAAGAGGCTGTTAGTTGAAGGAATAAGAACGCTTCTTGCCGAGTTCGGCTAAACTGTCAAGCCGCGTTTGGGATCCCCTTTCGGCTCGTACTTTAACATCATAGCTTGCTTCGATGAAGCTTCCGGTGCTTCGCCCTTCTTCGAAGTGATCGTAACAGGCGTGTACCCGCTTATGATAGCATAGACGAACGAGTCATCCCCTCGTTCCGTACAGTGTACTTGGAGCTTGTAGAGAGCCTCTCGATGCGTGAACACCATCTTCGTAGCCTCAGAATTGGTAATTATGACTCGACCGCCACAAGTCGGACAAGCAATCGTCTCGTGTCTCGCGATCTTGAGACCGCAATCCGGGCACCAGACATCCTCGTCCCTTCGAGCAATGAATATTGACTGCCAAACACCGACATGTTTCCTAGGACTGCACGCGTTCCATTCGGAAGTTGTTAGCCGAGTGGCCCGAAAAGCCCAAGCGGCTTCCTCCTTCCACTTGGTCAGGTGTTCGGCTCTGTCCTCACACGTCTTGTGGAAGAACCGCCTCTGCCCTTCCTGGCTGAACGAGGCTGAGACAGGTTCGTCCTTGTGTAACTGCTTGCCACAGCCCGAACATTCTTCCATGAATCTCGACGATAATAGACGTGGCCCATGATATCAGGGCAGTGTTACCGGAACAAATCCGGTCTCGCTAGAACTCTGCCAACTCGAGAAATTTTAGCGCGTCAAGAAGACCCTCAGCATAAGCGATGCACGCGAGAGCAGTGACCGGTTTCCGCTTGTCGAGGTAGTGCTTCGCGTCTTGGGTGTAACCTCTGGCGAGTTCTAACATATGATCCAGTCGTGACGATGGAACAGGAGCATCGCTCTTCTTTTTCTTCAACATTCGTAGCGATCGAGAGGTAGTCTCCAGATACCTCGCGGCCCTCTCGCCTGCCCGCTCCCTCATTTCAACGACTCCAGATCCTCATCGCTCGCTCCACAAAATGCCTTCAAAGATTCGGCCTCCATGAAATGCAGCTTTCCCGGTACCACAAGGGAATGAGGGACCCTCCCAAACTCTTGGTGCTGAAGCGTTTCAAGCCTTCGAGAAAGCACAAACTGGTCGTCGGATCCAATCCGTGCGACGCCAACGCCTAACGACCGTTGAAGCCCGGGATCCGCGACCACTAGCTTGGCCGCAGCCTCCCTTATCGTTAGCTGTTTTGACTGCTCGGGTCTGACATCGAGAAGCATCAGCGTATGTAATCCCCTCTTGCCGTTATCATGCAAAGTGTCCAGCACCGAGCCAGGAACCCCAGATTCGTGAGGGAGAGTGACAGATTTTCCGAACTTGTAGCTCTGAAGACCGGTAGCTCCGCAGACCGCAGACGTTATTGACGGGCCATGGATGATCCTTGAAGGGATACCCTTCTTCGCCAGTTCCAGTCGGATAGAGACATGAGTTGTAGCGATCATCGGGTCGCCCGGGACCAGGAAAGCAACTCTCCCCCTTTCGACCGCCTCAACGATTTGCTTGCCTCCTTCATCCTCTAGCTGGACTCGGCTCAACTCGACAATCCTTTTTCCGAGTAGAAGTTCAAGTTTCTTCCTATCCAAACCGGGCATGATGTTTGTGTAGAACTCGGCGAATACATCGCTCGATCGTCGAGCCTCTTCTAGCCCTTCGATAGTGAGACCTCTCTCATCGTTCAGGCCCAGCCCGATAAACGTGACAACCATAGCGATAGAGAATAGGACTGCTTGCTAAAAGCTCGTTTTCAAAAGCTCTAGCGCTGTCTTGTCCCAGCGCCCTTGGACGAGACCTCAGAGGCCTTTCCCTCTTTGCCCTTCTCATCCACGTGCTTCCCCTCAGCCTTAGCCGGTGTCACGGCGCTTGGAGCATGTTTTTCAGATGGCTGGCCAGGCTTGAGTTTTAGTGAAAGCAGCTTTCCCCGTAGGATTCCGAAGCGCGAGACTCGGAAGACCAAACCTCGCCCTCTCGCTATCTCGAACGAAACTGTGTCGGATGCGATTCGTCTCCGTTCCATTTTCAAAACCGACAGGTTTCTGACACCTTTCCTTCCCGATCTTACCAATGTGAGTTCGATAACGCCGTCTGCTATGTTCTTGATCTTCGCGATCGAGTCCTCCGGTATAGCCCCTTTCGACGCGGTCAGGATAAAGAGACCGCCAGTCATCTTCACCTTCGCTCCGACGGTCTGTAAGAAGTTGACTGCCTGCTTAGCTTCGACCCCGTTAAAGATCGGCGTGAGAGAGTCGAGAATGAGAGTCACAGGGGCATTCTTGGCCTTGGTTATGAACGAAGTGACCTGAATGTTGAGCTCAGTGAGATCCGACGGGTCCCTAAGAGCGCCTTCACCCTGCCCCGCAAGCCCAGAATAACAATCAATGATCTTCAACCGCCCCTTGCGAAGGGGGGAGATAATGTCCCAACCAAACTCTCCCATACGAGCCTGAACGTCCTCCGGAAAGGCATCGTATGACAAGAGGGCACACGGTCTCCCTGCATCAAGCTCCTCATGCAACAGCTCGTAGGATAGGACAGTCTTTCCGCTACCTGGATCCCCGAGGAGTAAGAGGCTCGACCCACGAGGGATCGGCCCTCCCATCATCTGCTCAAGATGCTCGAACCCCGCAAGCGACCTATCGTACCGCTTCAGGACAAGGATACCCCCCAGAAGAGAAACCACGCCGCCAACCACGAACGGAAGGTAGCTTAGGGGAGAAGTCACGATGTCCACCCTAACCGAAGTTGCGATGCTCGGCCCAGTATTCCCGAAACCATCGTTTAGAGTGTTAGCGTTGATCCCGACCGTCCACGCGCCACCCGGGTCGAAAGTAGACACGGAGTAACCTGTGGGAGTATAGAAACCAAGACGGTTCGCGTCGTAAACCGCGGTGAGGTTTGCCATAGTAGCTCCTGAAGGATTCTCGACCGAAACAACGTACTGGCCGGTTGTGAGAAACGCCCCGGTGGATCCTGAGTATTTTATTCGAAAGTAAGGGTAGATAGTGTCCCCTGTCGAAAAACTAGTGGTTGGAACGCCTTTGGAGTTGTAGGTGATCATAGCATCTACAAATAGGTCGCTCTTCGTAATCGTAACACTAACAGGAAGACTTGTCCCTGAGTTTCCACTCGTGTCTCTAGCGTGGATTACTATTGTCCAAGAATCAAGTGGATCGTTCATCAAGACCTGATAGCTAATGGAGTAGACCCCATTACTCGAGCTAACTTCAGGAATCGTTAGTTGGCCGTTCGAAGGAGTGTTCGCAGTTACTAACGCACCGGTTACCGCCCCCAAAGAGTTCGTCACGGTAGCCGTGATTGTCAACGCCTGCCCTCTTTGGACAATTGTCCCGGAAGTTGGTTGAGTCACCACAACGCTCATCATAGCAGTTACCGTGAACTGGCCGGTCGCAACGTTCGCTATGTTCGTCGGCGATGTCTGATTCACAGCAACATTGTAGACGCCTCCGACGTTGGTAGCGACAGTGCCGTTCAACACGGTCCACGAAGTTGAAGTCGAGCTGTATTGGACAGATATGCTGCCCGAACCTCGATTGTCCGTTGATAGTACCTGGTTTGATATCGCGGAACCAGTACCGTTCGGCTTCTGCACACCGATCGTGACCCCGTAGAACGTATTCCTCACCCCATTGGTGACTGTCACCGCGATTGTGACGCTGTTACCCAAGCTTGTAGAGGAGGGATTGATTGAGAGAGAGTAAGGAGCAATACCTTGTACTTGGACTACTAGTGTCAGGGCTGAGGCCAACACTAGCATTAAGAGGATAACGTATGGTCTCATCAGTACCCAGCCTCGGCAGCCTGCAGCATCATCCACGAAGCGGCTACGACTCGTGTCGGGGAAGGCTTGTGTTACCAGAACAGAAGCAGGCTAGGGACACCAACACGGTTTTTCGTGACGAGCCGAGAAGAACATGGTGACTGCGAAGTGCCCAGGGGTGAAAATGAAACAAGCCTGCTGGACGTCGGATGCTTGATGAACCAATTTCAAAAATCTCGATTATCGTTCGGCAGATCTGGAATCGATTTTCGTTCGGAAACGGTAACCCTTATTAGAAATTCGGCCGGGACCGAGCCTTCGGCGGGTTCGTGGGCCCGTAAACCGGACACGCGTGCGGGTCTAGTCGGGCAGCTCAGCCAGGTAGAGCAGCAGACTCTAAGGCTGAAGCTCTTAACCTGAAGGACGAGTCCATCCAACTCGTTCGGGGAATGGTCGAGGGTTCAAATCCCTCCGGGCCCGCCACGGCACGATCACATCCTCCCCTACTTCTCCTCGCACGACCATCCACTCCTTACAAACGCTTCTCTCCGAATGGTTATAGCCCGCGACAACACATCCAGCTATGTGCAAACGACGAATACGCCTCTCTCAACCGACCTAGTCCGTGAGTTCGTAATCGCAGGCCATGGAAACCTAGAGAAGGTAAGGAAAATGCTGGAAGAGAGACCGGATTTGCTCAATGCAGCATACGCTTGGACCGAGAACGACCACGAAACCGCGATCCAAGCCGCCGCTCAAGTCGGCAGTGTTCCCGTGGCAGAGTACCTTCTCGAAAAGGGAGCGCCTCTCGAAATCTGCACTGCAGCTATGCTGGGGAGAAAAGAGGAAGTAGAGAGGAGAATCAGAGAGAATCCAGGTAATATCAATTCGACGGGGGCGCATGACATTACGCTCCTGACCCATGCTGCTTTGAGTGGCGATATCGAACTGGTTCAGTATTTGTTCCAAAACGGGGCAAAGACAGGATCATCTTCGGCTCTTCAAACCGCAGTTACACGGGGTTACTACGACTTGATCGTCTGGCTTATCGAAAACGCAAGTCCAGACCTGAATGCGAAGAATTTTCAGGGAAAAACCCCGCTTTCGATAGCCATCGAAAGAAAACAGGAAAAAATTGCCCAACTCCTCAAGAACCACGACGCCGGAGAATAGTCAAACCCGACAATCTCAACCAATCCACGAAATTAGAGTCCATCGCGTCACGTCAGAGAAGAAGTTAGTCAATTGAAGCTTCGAAAATCTGCCGAGGAAGAGCGAAGGCGACCCTCGTGCTCTAAACACGGAGAGTACGATGGGCCCTATTGTCCTGAATGCTATGAGCGCGCCATGAGCGGCGAAGCTATTGACAAGACTGTGGCATCGAGCTAAAATAATACGTGTCCGGCTCGTCCGCCTACGCATTGAGTACCCGATTGTACCAACTATCTCATTCAGCATCGACTAGTCGTGGCGACGTCCCAGATCCAGCGATGGTCAGATGGTATTGAAGGCAATTACAAAGGACGAGACCGCAAGAGTTGGTCCGGATTACTCCAAAGACTTTGAGACCCTCGAAAAGATGGAATGGGCGTTCTCGAAAGGAGATATTGGTTTCTTCAGAATAGTCCTCGACGGCAGACCAAGCTTGCTTCTCCGAATACACGCGGTCTGCATGCTCGCCGATATGAAAGATGAAAGGGCTGTCCCTACTCTCTGCGAGACAATGAAACATGATCCAAGCCCGCTAGTCAGACATGAGGCAGCATTTGCACTTGGCCAACTAGAGTTCAAGTCAGCAGTGCCCGCGCTCCTAGAAGCCATGGCGACCGACGAGAGCGTCCTCGTAAGGCATGAGTCAGCCGTGGCTCTCGGGTCCATCGGAGAAGAGACAGCCCGCCCGGGACTGATCGACAGACTACAAGACCCTGATGAGGACGTGCGATTATCCGCCGAGGTTGCATTGGCAGATCTGGATTTTCTAAAGCGCCTCAGGACACGAACCAGCAGGCGATAAACGCCGAGTCCCCCTGTTGAGTCCCAACACAGATTCCGATCTCCTCCAAGAGAGCGTGTCTCTAAGCATCCCACAGAAACAAGGAGAGAAAGCGATCCAACTCCTCGGGAAGCTGAAACTGCTAAACAGAAAACTCGCACCTCAAGTGATAGACGATCAACTGCATGTGCCGCTCGCGCGAGCACCGAAAGCGCAAGAGCAAGAATTGCTTGAAAGAGTCCTAGGAAAACAGAATCTACTGCGCGAAGAATTTCGCTCCAGGTTGGAACCCGTTGGTTCGCTGGAGAAAATTCTAACCCAGCAGCTGCCTTCGAGCATTATTCGACTTGTTTCGAAATCGTTCGATATCATTGGCGACATCGCCATAATAGAGCTCTCTCCGGAGGGAGAACCGTTCGAAAAGGACATCGCCGAAGCGCTGATGAAGGTGCACAAGAACGTCAAGTCGGTCTACTCAAAAGCTGGACCAATAACCGACAACAGGCGATTAAGGCCTCTTCATCACGTCCTCGGTGCGAATCGAACCCAGACAATTTACAAGGAAATGGGTTGCCGCTTCAAGATCGACATCTCGAAAGCTTTCTTCTCCCCACGCCTATCGGCGGAACATCGGAGAGTGGCCGAACAAGTCAGGCCAGGAGAATGCGTGGTGGACATGTTCGCTGGTGTGGGACCGTTCTCGATACTGATCGCGAAACGATTGAACGATGTGCAAATCCACGCCATAGATGCCAACCCCGAAGCTGCCAAATTGATTGGAGAAAACGCGAAGATGAACAAGGTCCAGAATAGGATGAAGGTGTGGTCCGGCGACGCTCGAGTTGTCATCAAAAACAACCTCGCAGGGACAGCCACGCGAGTAATAATGAACCACCCCTCTCAGGCGAGGGAGTTTCTCGAAGCCGCGTGTGAAGCACTTGGACGCGACGGAGGAATCGTACACTACTACACGTTCGCAGAAGGCGCAGACAACGAGTCAAGGGCGAGGAAAGAGCTTGCAGGAGCCCTCGCTAATTCAGGTTGGAAAATTGAGAAGATCATGGCCACACGCAAAGTGAGAGGTGTCGCTCCGATGAAATGGCAGGTTGCAATAGACGCGGAACTCGTGCCGGCTTAGGTCTCCGCAGCCAGCTCGACCACCACTTTCCGGCTAGGGTCTTGAAGCAATTCTACGAATGACCTCGGAATGTCCGCTGCCGCTTGATTTGCGTGCACCATCAGGGTCCTGTCAGATATAAAACCGCTTTTTCTGACCACGATGTCCGTTGAGTGTGAGAGCGTCAGCCCCTGGGCGCCTCGCCCTTCGACCGCGAACTGATCGCCGTCGACGGTCAGAGTTAGGCGCGCCCTACAGGCTCTGGTTGCGAGAGCGTTTTTCATAGGCTTAGGCAAATCTATCAATCCTACAGAACACCCAACCGCAATGATGCAGTCTCCGTTCTTGCTAAGACCAGTGTCCCTCGTGAGCTCCAAGGTCGTTGGGTGGGTCGACAAGACCGACCGATGGCCGCGTGCATAGAACTTGAAATTCATCGAGACTTACACTCACCAACCAACCAGAGGAGTCTAATATGCTCAGCCTACCGGTGATAGTTGGAGGGATGACCAAGATCCGTGGATTTCGCAAGTGAAAGAAAAAGAATGGTCCAGGCCCTGATTGCGGAAGGACTCCTCAAAACCCGCGAGGTCATCGATGCTATCGGAAAGGTCCCGCGGGAACTGTTCGTTTCCGCCCATATGCGACAGTACGCGTACAATGATACTCCACTGCCGACGGAACATGGCCAGACGATCAGTGCGCCACTCGGCGACCAGCCGGGCGTCACATGGTGGCCATAATGAATGAAGCTCTAGAACTTCGACGGGGGATGAAGGTGCTCGAGGTGGGTGCTGGAAGTGGATACCACGCAGCCACAATAGCAGAAATTGTCGGCGACGAAGGACATGTTTTCGCCATTGAATATATTGACAAACTGGTTGCGATTGCGAGAAGCAACTTGGATCGAGCAGGATACTCTAACCGGGTCACTCTAGTCCACGGTGATGGATCGTTAGGGTACTCTGAGAGAGCCCCCTACGACAGAATACTCGTGACGGCCGCCGCCCCCAAGATTCCGCCCACTTTGCTAGAACAATTGAACTCAGACGGAATCCTAGTCGTACCGGTAGGTGGAAGAATGTTCCCACAAGAACTTGTCCAAGTCCGGAAGAAGCCTGGTGGAACCTTGGATCGAAATTCCCTGGGAGGAGTCGCATTCGTCCCTCTCATCGGGAAGTACGGCTTCAACGATTAATTGCCGAAGAATGACTCAAGCGTCTTCTTACCACTCTCTTTGGCCATTGCACTCCTCGCCCTATCCACGGCAGTCCGGACTCTCTCCTCGTTGAAGTCTCTCTCTCCGCAGAGAAACTGCACAAGAGACTCAACATCGGATTCACGCCATTCCAAGGTGTAGTTGGAGGTGACGGCCGGCTTCAGAAATATCTCCCTAATCCTGTTCAACTCGGGTGGGGGAACCACTTCTTTGTTCGCCTCGGCAATTCTCTCGAGGCCGCCATACTCCTTGACTAGCTTCAGCGCGGTCTTAGGCCCTATGCCCTTGAAACCGTCCGGGTTGAAATCTGTTCCAATTAGAATCCCCAAATCTACAAGTTGCTCTCGTGAAAGCTGGAGAGCTTGCAATGTTGATGCCAGGTCCACTAGTTCCGGCTCTACCTGCACGTAGGCCTCTCGCATAGGTAGCTTTCTCTTTCCACTTATTGCTAGATTCCGGACGAGCCTCCGGGCCCCGAAAAGAAGAGAATCGTAATCCTGGCTGACTGCGGCCCAAACATCCCCGCGAGCTGCCATGTGGGCGGCCTGGGCTTCTCCTTCAGATGGAGCTTGGACAATCGGGACGCCAAGGAACCGGAGAAGTCTGTGAGCATCATCAATCATCAAATCCTTAAGGCTGGAAGTTGCCTGAGCGTACCGCTTTGCCTCGTCAAATTTGCCGGTTGAGAGTGCGGATTCGTATCTCGTCGTGGCTTCGACTTTGATGACTTGTCTTCGCTTAATCTCCGTGTCTTTAAGACTTGGGGGCTTTCCATCGAAGACATAGACTAGCCGGATGCCTCTCTCCGCCAAGTTAGTCGTTCGGTAAAGGAGCCCGCTCAGATGGCTCGTAACTCTACTCTGTCGGTCCATCAAGGGCTCACCGGTGGGCCCTCGAATTATTGCGAGAAACTGGTACAGTGCATTGTAGGCATCGACAGCGAAAGTCTTTCCTGCAAACTCGTCCAGCGAAATCTTGGATCGAGAAATGATGTCGCCCAGATCCACGCCCAAACCTCTACTGCTCCCTGACCATGGGCACTGGAGCTCTCCTATTCCTGTATTCGCCCACGCGGTTTGCAACCAGCGCTGCGACAGCTCCGGCACCAACTCCTCCGTCGATATTGACCACAGCCATTCCTAGAGAACATGATTGCAGCATAGCGGCGAGGGCCGCTAGCCCTTTTTCTCCAAACCCGTAGCTTCTAGATGTGGGGACTCCTATGACCGGGACATTCACAATTCCCGCGACGACTGTAGGGAGTGCCCCTTCACGACCCGCGACCACAAGTATGACATCGGCCTCCCATTTGAGAAGATCGCGGACGGGCTCGAACAAGCGATGAATCCCGGCTACGCCCACATCGTGGAAAGATCTAGTCTCGCAACCCATCTCGCGGGCGATAACCTCCGCTTCCTCAGCTACCGGTATGTCAGAAGTCCCTGCGGTCAATATCCCAACTCTGCCTCCACTTCGCCGAGGCTTGTAGCTCTTCGACTTTACGACAATCATTCGAGAGCGTGAAAAGTATTCAATCTTAGACTCAGTTCCGATGACAGATCTAACCGCTCTGGCTTGGGAACCGCTCAAACGACTTACGATGGCTCGACCAGTTCGTCTTAGCATTGCCTGGGTAATCTTCGCCACATCGCTGGCAAGCTTGCCCTCGGCCAAAATCACCTCAGGAAGGCCTTTGCGCTTCTCCCGGCCAACGTCGAGTTTTGCAAACCGAGACAAGCTAGCGATAGCAAAGAGTCTATCCTTCCTCTCGAATCGCTTTCGACTTCGCTCAAATTTCTCCAGTGAGGACAAATCGGCTACTCCTTTTTCGCAGGTAAACTGTTTAAGTTGCCACGGGGGAGTGTTTTGAATATGTTGCCTAGCCATGCGAGTACGGATTTGCAGGTCAAGATGGAGAAGGTTATTCACATAATTAGCCAATTCAATGGGGCTGTCGTTGCATTGTCCGCTGGAGTGGACAGCTCCCTTGTCGCTGCCCTCGCACGGAAGGCATTAGGGGATCGCGTTGTCGCAGTGACTGCCCTCTCCGAATCTCTCGCACCCGGGGAAATCGAAATCGCGCAGAAAACTGCGACGCAAATCGGGATTCGACACGTTGTTGTTACGACCGATGAGGTGCATAGCGCAAGTTACAAAGCAAATCCGTCTAACAGGTGTTATTACTGCAAGGACACGCTCTATCGCGAATTGCGACGCCAAGCTGACAAGTCCAGTTTTGAGGCGGTTCTTGATGGCACCCAACTCGACGATCTCGGTGACAGTAGGCCGGGGCTTCTTGCGGCCCGGGAGGCTGGCGTAAGAAGCCCTCTCGCAGAAGCGGGTTTCTCTAAGAAAGAGGTGCGGGAAACTGCTCGACTTCTGGGGCTTGATGTATGGGACAAACCAGCCATGCCGTGTCTCTCATCCCGGATACCACACGGCGAGGAGATCACGGTTCAGAAGTTATCTCAGGTCGGAGAAGCAGAATCAATTGTCAAACGTTTGAGCGGCGCCCGAGACATAAGAGTCAGGCATCATGGAACAGTTGCGGCAATCGAAATACCCCAAGAAGAGCTAACCCTATTTCATCAGAACGGTTTGATGAACCAAGTTGAGAAAGAACTTCGACGATTAGGGTTTACAACCGTAACTATAGGTCCACGGAACCCGAACAAAGTAGGAACAATAGGGCTCGGACAAGACCATTCTCTTCCTATCATTAACACTTCCAATCACTGACGAGACCATCTAAAACTGTCGGCGCGAACAGGAATGATCGAAGAGATTTTGCCCGGCGTGGCTGGACTCTTCATCATCGCCTGAAAACGTTTTTAAGCCATCAGAAACCATTTCAGCACCAACTCTTTCCGTTTCTCGGAAAGCATGATCTAACATAAGAACTACCGGACAGACGACAAGTTGGAAAACCTAAGTCCACCAAGTATGGGTGTTTTGAATTGACTACCACAATCGGCGTAGTTTGCAAAGACGGAGTTGTCCTTACGACAGACACCAGAGCGACCATGGGATCTTTTGTTGCTCACAAACATGCAAAGAAAGTCTACCGAATCGACCACCATCTAGCAATGACGATCGCGGGAACAGTGGGCGACGCCCAGGCTTTAGTAGAAATGCTTAGAGCGAACTCTTCACTGTACAGGCTCGACCTCGCCCGGCCAATCCCTGTAAACTCCGCAGCACGGCTAGTTTCCAATATTTTGTTCGGCGCCAGATACTATCCGCTTGGGGTCCAAGCACTCATCGGAGGAGTCGACGACAGCGGAGGACACATTTACGCGCTCGACCCTCTCGGAAGCATGATGGAAGAAAAATACGTCTCAACTGGATCTGGATCTCCCGTTGCATACGGTGTCCTTGAATCAGAATGGAAAGACTCGATGAACGTGAAGGAGTCCGTTCCTATTGTCGTTAGAGCAATCGATTCGGCCATGAAAAGGGACTCGGCAAGCGGCGACAGTTTCGACGTTGCCCTAATCACGAAGGAAGGATACAGGGAACTTACAGAGGACGAGAAGAAGCACATCCTCCACGCCTGATCCCTTCTTTCAAACCTTCCACAGATATCACAGTCGTAGAGAAAATTGACTAGAACCTACAACGACGTACACGCCAAGATACGCGAGACAATCGTAGAACATATGCCGAAGGACGCTGAGATAACCAGGATAGAATTCGAGGGCCCAAGGCTCGCGATATACGTAAAGAACGTCGGACTATTAGCCGAGCAGAGTTATGTTGTCACAGAGATAGTAAACCTACTTCATAAGAGAATCGTAATCCGATCTGACCAGTCCATACGTCTCCCGGAACGAGAAGCTGAGGCGTACATTCGCAAAATTATCCCACCGGAGGCGGAGATCTCCTCAATTAACTTCGACCCAAGCCTTGGCGAGGTCGTCGTCGAGGCAACCAAACCTGGAGTGGCTATAGGGAAAGAAGCGGCAGTTCTACAGCAGGTTGTAAAGGAGACTAGATGGCGGCCACGAATACTTCGAGCCCCCCCGCTACACTCCAAGATCATTTCGAGCACCCGGCACATTCTTCACACCGAGAGCGAAGAACGGAGCAGAATCCTCCGGGACGTCGGCGAGAGAATCTTTCGCCCCACCTTCAGCAAAGCGGGCTATGTCCGACTCGTAACCCTCGGAGCCTTTCACGAGGTCGGACGAGCGGCCATGCTGATCCAAGCCGGATCCAGCAGTATTCTGCTTGACAGCGGAATAAACCCAGGAGCGCAGGACCCTACTTCGGCCTATCCGCGATTTGACACCGATGAGTTTGACCTAGAAAAACTCGACGCGGTTGTCATATCTCACGCCCACCTCGACCATTGTGGAATACTCCCGTTCCTCTACAAGTATGGCTACGATGGACCCGTTTACTGCTCGGAACCGACACAGACCCTGATGACACTGCACCAGCTTGACTACCTCGACGTTCACAGTAGGGAAGGCGAACACTCGCCCTACGACCAAAAAGACGTCAGGGAAGTTGTAACGCACACGATACCTCTACGCTACAATGTAGTTACCGACGTTGCTCCGGACATCAAACTCACATTTCACAACGCTGGCCATATCCTGGGAAGCTCAATGGTCCATCTACATATCGGCGAAGGCCTCCATAACATCGTCTACAGCGCTGACTTCAAGTTCGGACGAACAATGATGCTCGATCCCGCGACAGCGTTATTCCCGAGAGCTGAAACACTCATCATCGAGAGCACGTACGGGGGTCCCGACGACATCATGCCCGACCGAGAGGGAGTAGAGGGCAAGCTCGTCAGCATCGTCAACGACACCGTCGAGAAAGGAGGGAAAGTGCTGATACCAGTTCCGGCTGTCGGGCGAGCTCAGGAAATCATGCTAGTCCTAGACGCATACATGAAAAATGGGGCCCTAAGAGAACTCCCCATCTATATCGAGGGAATGGTCAATGAGGCAACCGCGATCCACACAGCCTTCCCCGAGTACCTAGTTCGCGACATCAAGGAACAGATCCTTCACAAAGACATCAACCCGTTCCAGTCCGAATACTTCCATCCGGTAACTCATCCGAGCGATAGAGAGGAAATTATTGCCGGTGGGCCATGCGTAATTATTGCCACATCAGGTATGCTCGAAGGCGGGCCCGCGATAGACTATTTCCGGCACCTTGCACCCGACCCTAGAAATACGCTCGCTTATGTGAGTTACCAAGTGGACGGTACTTTAGGAAACAGGATCAAGAATGGTCTGAAAGAGGTCTCTCTCTACGCTCACGACGGCAAAATGGAAATGGTGAAAGTGAATATGAGAGTAGAGTCCATTGAGGGATTTTCCGGCCACTCGGACAGAAACCAGCTCTTAGGGTTCATCAAGAGAATGGCTCCCAAGCCAACCAAGATCATAGTTAACCACGGGGAGAGAAGGAAGTCTGACCTGTTCGCTCAGAACGTCAACCGAATATTCGGGATCAAAACCGTCGTTCCCGATGTTCTGGAGTCAATTAGGCTCCGATAGCTTTCTGGTTTCAGCGAGTGCCTGGGACCGCTTCGTTTTGAATCGGAACCGCAGGGATTGCCGCTTCGGAAGAGGCGGTTTCTTTCCTCCACACCTTCACGCCCGCCGGCGTTATGACAATACGCTCCTCTCCCAGACGAGCAATGTCCCCACCCAAAGATTTTGTGTAGTCAGTCAATTCGGTGATCGCGAGTTTTGTCTCCTCGACGCTCTTTCTCGCTAATGGAGTGATTCTTACGATGAGAATGTTGCCCATTCTAACCTCCCCCTTTATTGTCTCCACATCATCTAGTTCCTGAAGAGGAAGGGCCTTCACATAGATCGAAGAATGCTGCATTGGGAAAGATCAGACTATGCTCCGAGAGCTTAACATCGGGCGTCAGCCCAGTTCGATTTTAAACATTTCCCTGACTCTTTTCGATCCAAATCCTCAATTGGACCCTGACGAAACCGGACCCTTCGGCTTGATCACTTCCCAGATCAGGTCTCCAACGTAGTGGATGTTTTCGACAACTTTACCCTTCTTTGCTGCGGCCAGGGGTCCCGATCCCGTGAGTGCTTTTCCCACTGCAAGATATTTGCCATGTTTTTCGTCCACGACGGTAAGGAGCTGTCTTTCCGCAAACTCCCCACTGACCTTTTTGATTCCCGGAGCCATAATGTCAGCACCTCCCACCACGTGTGGAACGGCACCCATGTCGACAATGACCCGTGGCAGCCCGTCGAGGGCAGAAGTATTGGTCAATACAGGTGCCAGCTCGCCTTTCCTCCTAAACGCAATGGCTACCCCGTCGACAAATACAATTTCCGAATCTTTGACAGTCTCAATCTCCACTCTGGCCTTATGAGTGAGATGTTGTTGGTTGGGAAGCCTTTGAAGTTCTTCAATCAGGGGCTTTGAGTCTCGATCCTTGAGTATTGTCCTAACTGTCAAGACTTTTCAGGAAGCGCGATGAGACAATCTTTAAAAGTGTACCTTCGCCGGACAACCGCAACTCTCCGGTTGAACAGTGAATGTCTGAAGTTGCCGCGAAGATCTTCGAAGAGAGCCTGAACAAAGTCGTACTCGTCCAGCTTAAAGGCGGACGAACTGTGCGAGGAAGACTCTACAGCTTCGATCAGCACATGAACCTAGTGCTGGAGGATGCGGAGGACGTCACCAACGCTGAGTCAACGAAGAAACTCGGCACCATCATTGTCAGAGGAGACAACGTAGTCCTGGTCTCTCCCCCACCAAAGAGATAAGTTCGATAATTACTTTCTAGCTCTCGCGGCACCTGTAACTCGCTAATCAAGGATCTGACTTCGACATATTGCTGCCTAAGCTTAACATCGAATTGCCGAGAGCAACTGTTGCAAGATACCAACGCAAAATTCCAAGAACACTTTACAAAGGTTAAATAGAATCCGGCAGGGTTCGCCGGAAACTAATCCGTGAAGCGACTTGATCCGTTGTTCCCTAGGTATCCTTCTCATCCTTCTCTCGCTGTCCATGGTTGTTCCTCAATCCGCTCAGCACGCTTCGACCAATTCTAATCTACCCGGACACCCGACACTAGCCCCCTCGAACGACCCATACAATCCACCGTGTCCCTGCCCAGCCTTCAACGTGACATATTCTCAGTTCGACCTTTACACAGACAAGAACGCGACAGCCCCTCCACCAAATCTTACGTTTTTCAGCATGATAAACAACACCCAGACAGGACAGCCCGTTCCTGGCACTGCCTTCGACTATTCAATCCCGAGTAACACGGTCACTGCTCAGAGCATCAATTATACTCTCACAGTTCCGAGAGGGCCCGGCCTCACGACTTTCCTAAAGTTCGACTGGAACGGCACCATCGGCCAGGGAGCTAGGGCCCGCTACTTGGTGTACAACGCCTCAAACACCCCGGCCCTCCTCCTACTTAACGTAACCAGGGCGGGCCCACCTTATTCTTTCAATTTTACGGGAGGTCCCCCAAACAGCCCGACCGGAGGCGTCCCTGTTTCCTGCTCCTCCACAGACGAATGCTATGACGTTACCAACCTCATAGGGTTCAAGCTGACCCTCGCTTTTCTTTTCAACAACTCGAACTCAACCGGTACGGGTTTGAACGTCCGTGTGGCTAACATCGAAGTGGCCTCTGTCGCCAATGTCCCTACTGAATCCTCATTTCATACTATGACGCTCAATTCTCCTACTCAGGTGACACACAACGCGAATGTTACGGTAACCTACAACGCTACAGCCACAAACTCCAAGCATCTCTGGGGTCAAACAGTCACCACCTATTATTTCCCGAAATCGTACACGCTAACAAGCATCAGTCTCAACAACACCATTCCGCTGTCGCTTGCGCACCCTATCGCCCAAGGGTCATGCACCGCATCCTCCTGCTCAAGCTCACAGCTCGTAGCTCTCAAGAACATCCAGTTCATCGCACTCAACGACACGACCACCCCGAGCTCAACGACAACCTATCCCTGGTTCAGAGGAACAGCCTTACTCCTCGCAACAGGTGCTAGTGCCGAAGGGTCCGTCCAGACGACCCTCGGAGGGCTTCCCACGGATTTCTGGGTTCCGGGCGACACACTGCAAGTGAGAGTGGATGACACCAGGGGCGTTAACGTCACAGGTTCCAATATTATTTCGATTCTTTCTCCCTCCGCCCCAATTTCAAATCTGACCGAGACATTTTCTGCCCCTTCAAGGGGTGTCTTCTTGTTCAATTTCACGAGTGTTCTGCCGCAAGCCCCACTCGGGTCGAATTGGAATGTTACAAGCGTCTTCTTCAATGACTTCGACTACGGCAGGGCATTCCATCTTTTCAGACTAGAACAGCTCCAAGTGAACCCAGGATCTTTCGGATACTCTGGAGACAATAGACGCCTCACAGTAGGCGGTTCGCTTTTCTACGGATCAAACTCGAGCAAGCCCGAAAGCATCTTCGGAAACGTCGCGGCGATAGACAGTGGTTCCGCCCCTTCTCCGCTTACCACGTCAGTTCTTTCCAGCGGCGTGGGAAAGGGAATGTACATTTCTAATGTGACCCTGCTAAACGGGGCATTCACCTCGGGTGTATCGCTGATCGGGACGTTTACTGTGGTAAACCCGACTGGGGTAAATGAGAACGCAACCATCACCTTCGAACACGAGTGGACTTCACGACAGTCCCACGGTTCAAGCGTGACGTTCAGTCTCCCTAGTGGCGATTTCCCGTTCAACCCGCCAATTGGGACCGCCACTTTCGCATACAAGCTAAACGCGACACTGACTCTAAGTGGCATTCGAGTCGTCGTAACAAGCTTAAAGTCTGGTAATAGTGTAACGGTCAACTTGCCGGCAGGTACTCCTCCCGTTACCAGCGTGAGACAACACTCCGGCCTATTCAAAATCACGATAGACAGCGAGACACTGTCAACCCCCAGCCCGTGTGCGATTCCCACCTGCACTAACGCTATTGAATCGCCTACTTACGCGTACATTCTCGTTAACCCGCCGTTGCCCGGCAGATTGTTGGCTTCGGCACCAATTACCATGGGTACAGGTGGAGTCTTCACAGGCGTCATAACTTCAGGGGGAGAACTCGGTGCAAGGAAGTTAGTCTTTTTTGTCTTGGGGCAAGATCCTGGCGGAGTCTCTATCACGACGCAGGACAAGTCAACACCGGAATCGACGATTCTTCAAGCAACCCTAGACAACGTTCCAACTGCAACTCAGGGACAATCGACAACGATGACCCTGCACCTGCAAAGCAATTCAACTATACTCAACATGGATATCACGGTGGGCTTGAATGTTGACGGGCAGCTTGTCCAAAGCAGGTCCAATGTTTCCATTTCACACGGTTCAAAGACTGACGTCCCCTTTACCTTCAACGCTCCATCTGGCCTTGGGGTTCACACGTTCACCTTCTTCTCTCCTGAATACGGGGCTCCCCTGATCACCGGCACGATTCAGGTGTCAATACTTCAAAGCAGTCTCCAGGTGATAATTCCTGCAATCATCGGACTGGCTGCCGCTATCATCATACTCCTATTCTTCCTGTTCCGGAAGAAACCGGAGACACTGCCCGATTCTCCCCCGAAGGACAGGACAACCGGGGGAAAACCTACAAAACCAAACCCCGGAACCTCAACCTCGAAATCCTTAACTTAAACCCAGCACCACTTCTGGAATTCTTGGTCAGCATTATGGAGTCCGGTCCTGAAGAACCACTAGGAGAGTCGACCCCACCGGAAGCTCCCCCGCGAGAACGAAACCCCGGCGGGCTAATTTACGAATGCATCAACTGCGGATCAAAGCTAACGGCTGACCAGCTCGCCATGACCCCGGAGATCAAATGCCCTTTCTGCGGCTATAGGATACTTCGAAAGGTAAGACCTCCAATCGTAAAACATGTGAAGGCCCGATAACAAGGCCGATCGATTCCGTTTCAAAAGCGGATAAAACGCAAATACTCTCTTCTGACCGTAGTCTGAGCCGACAACCCTTGCAACAACAAATCAAAGACAAACACAAGCTATTGTCCGAGACGGCTCGGCGAAGAGGATTCTTCTGGGGCTCGTTCGAAATCTATGGAGGCCTCAGCGGATTCTTGGACCTAGGGCCCCTAGGCGTCGGACTGAAGCGACAAATCGAGGATACATGGCGACGATTCTTCCTTCAACGGCATGGGTTTGTCGAGGTCTCTACCCCCATAATTACTCCTCACAAGGTGTTAGAGGCCTCAGGTCACGTCGAGAACTTCAAAGACCCCATGACGGAGTGCAGTAACTGCAAGAGAAGATTCCGAGCAGACCAGCTCGTTAAGGAAGCTACCGGCCTCGAAACCGAAGGAATGAGTCTCGAGCAACTCGGCGCGCTCTTGAAGGAAAAACATGTAAAATGTCCAGAGTGTGGCGGACAACTAGGGCCCCCCCAATACTTCATGACCATGTTCAAAACTAACATAGGCCCATACGGCGAAGACCCTGCTTACGGCCGCCCGGAAGCAGCACAGGGAATTTTCGTCAACTTCCACCGAGTCCTCGAGACAATGAGGGAAAAGTTTCCGATCGGAATAGCCCAGGTGGGAACCGTCCTTCGCAACGAAATATCACCCAGGCAGGGTCCCATACGACTACGAGAGTTCACAATAATGGATTTCGAACTGTTCTTCGATCCGGCAGAGCCCGACTGCCCGTACCTCGACGAGGTCATATCTGAAGAGTTATCGATTGTTGCAGAAGAATCGAGAAGCAAAGGCACAGAAAATGCAATCAAGGTCAAGGTAGGCGAAGCCGTCAAGAGACAAGTGATCAAAGCACCCTGGGCGGCGTACTTTATGGCCCTCTCGAAACGGTTCCTGACTCAACTCGGGGTCGATGGACAGCATCAGAGATTCTTCGAAAAACTTCCATCGGAAAGGGCTCACTATTCAGCCCAAACATTCGACCATGAAATTGAGCTGGACCGCTGGGGCTGGACCGAGGTTGCGGGTTTCGCGTACAGAACAGACTACGACCTTCGAAAACATATGGAAGCGACCGGCGAAGACCTGCGAGTCTTCAAGCCATACTCGACACCTCGACTCCGAAAAGTCAAATTGATCAAGCCAAGCCACCAAAACCTCAGAAAAATCTTCCAAGAACAAACGGGAAGAATCGCCGACCTAATATCCAAAGACGATCCTGAAAAACTGCTCGCGGCCAAGAAGGCCAGACAGCCCGTGAGAATTGGGTCATACACTGTTCCATCAGACTGTTTCGACGTAGTTGAGGAAGACGTGAAGGAAACTGGGACCCGTTTCCTACCTCACGTAATCGAGCCAAGTTTCGGGGTGGAACGCCTTCTCTACACGACCCTCGAATACAACCTGACGATAAAAGAGGACAGATTGATACTCGGTCTCCCATTCAAACTTGCTCCCATTCAAGCCTCGGTCTTCCCGTTGGTAAACAAAGATGGGTTACAGAAACGGGCTACGGAAGTCTACGAAGCCCTCATCGCTGAAGGGTTGAGAGTGGAGTATGATGAAGCCGGCTCTATTGGGAGGAGGTACGCTAGAGCCGATGAAGCCGGGGTGCCTCTCGGCATAACCATAGACTACGATACTCTGAAGGATGATACTGTCACTGTCCGAGATCGCGATAGCTGGAGCCAGATGAGGACCCCCGTTGGAGTGCTAGCATCGACTATCCACACGATAGTGAAAGAAGGTTTCAACACTCCAAAGTAACCTAGATCGGGAACGCTGCTAGTTTTTTATGGCGAGGATAGCACCACTTTGCGAGACGTGCTCTTTGATGACCTTTCCAGTCGAAACCGAAGCAAACATACGACGGAGAATACTCGACATATGCAGAGAACAAACTAGGAACGTCGTAGACATAACCCGCGAACTGGCACTCATGACCGACAGGGTTTCGGATGGAAAAGCCAAGGAAGCGAAGGAACACTATCAAAACATGCTAAAGATTCTAGGGGACTTCGAAGGGACCAAAAAGAAGCTCCTAGAAGAAGTCGCCTCGTTCGGTACCCTCCTCAGCAACCGAGAGGACTTCATCAGACTAATTTTCAAGATAGGCGAAGTAGCCGACTATGCTCAGGGTATTGGATATCGACTATCCGCAGTGATTGACCGGAACTGGAAAGTCGACAGGAAATACACTAAGAGGCTGGCGGAACTGAACGCCCTAGTTCTAGAAGAAATGTCAAAAATACGAGAGACCGTAATGTCACTGGGTTTCAACCCAGCAAAGGCCATGGAGCTCTCCAGAGGCGTCGAGGAAACAGAGAAAAAAGTAGACACAGCCTATCGATCGCTCGACCTCGATGTTCTAGACGACAAGATTCCACTACGAACACTCCTACTCGTACGAGACCTTAGTGCTCACATGGAAAATATGGCCGACCTAGGCGTGGATGTTGTAGACCTGATCCGGGTAATTGCCCTGACCGCCTAGAGAAATCATGAAACCCGCGACGCTTCAAGGTGAAGCCGAACTTATCGGAACCCGACTCATAGTATGGGACGCCAAAAACGGGCTTGACATTTACCGCTCCGGCTTCTTTGGAAAACCGGTCGGAATACCAAAACCCAAGCCAGACCAAGACTTCGACGTCCCACTCCTTCTAGACCTCATGGAAGGACTATACCTTCTAGAACATCAGAGGATATCCGTGATTGATGGAAGAACCAAAGAACCGGTTCGTAAATCGGTTCTACTGAGAGAAGCGAGAGAGACATATCGTGGATTCAGCCAAGCGTACCAAGTCTACAAGGATCTGAGAAACAAGGGTTACATCGTCACTCCTGGAATAAAATTCGGAGCTGACTTTGCGGTGTACGAGCACGGACCTGGCATAGATCATGCCCCCTTCATCGTTTCTGTCGAAGACCCCGAGTCCATCATGGGACCCTTCGAGGTAGTCCGGGCGGGAAGACTAGCAACAACCGTTCGGAAGCAATTCATCATAGCAATTCCAGACACAAAGCTGGACGAGATCAGATATCTCGTTTTTAGCTGGTTCAAAGCCTAACTCAAGCTATCAGATCGACTCGCAACGGTTCGTTGAGCATCCCTGAGAAAGGAAAGAGCAAAGTCACGCGCGTGTCTTTCAGTTCCTCTGTGTTTCCCGTCTACGTGCCTTAGGTGATGATAAAATTCATGGATCAATACGTACGGATCAAACAGGTAATCTTCGCTCGATATGTAGATAGTCCGTTCTCTATGCACGTAGCATCCGAGCGCTTTTTTCTCGCCTCTAGGTAGACCGATCCGTAGGATCGGCCGTTCTACGCGGTAATGCGCGCAAAGGGCGTCAAGCGCTTTCTCAGGCTTTCTTTCTATCGCGATGAGACGTACAATGTTTCCCTGGAACTCGGCCTCTTCGAGTCTATTCTTTCGTCCAGACTGCGACCGACTCAGCGCCAATCAACTGCTGTTGCGACTACTGTAACTCCGCGTTTCTGGTCCAAGACCATTGCTGTGTTCTCAATACAACCCTTTAAGGTTCATCAAAAAGAAGAGAGCTCCAGGACCTTTGATGTTGAAGAGAATCCAGGTTCTCTTTGAGAATCATCCTGAACGGTTGCAAATTGCTGAGTTCTTGTTGAAGAATGGATTCTGCGTCAGGGCAACAGGATTTTTGTCAATGAGGGTGAGATCCCGCTGTCAAAGTAGCTCGAGCAGTCGGAGTTGATCGCCGGACCGTAAGTGAAACGATTCGGGCGATCGACCGTGACAGAAAAGTCAAGACGGTTTTTCGAGGCTAGAGTCAGCTGGACCGTCGCTCCGGGCCGCAGCAAAGCAACTCGGGCTTGGAATTGTTGAGATAACAGCCGATAACCCGAGCAAGGATCGGGATTCTTGCGAATGCATCGATGGTCTTGGTGGACCATGGAATAGGCGTTAGACAAGCGCTGGTCGGCGACCCTGAACTGAATCCGGAGCCCAAGCTTACAAAAATAGGAGATAGGGTCATCCTGGGAAAGGCCATTCCGCTGATTCTTAAGATTCCGTGAGTTGCCAAGGTGTCAGTTTACTAGTAACCCAGACTATCGTCGTTACTAAAGGTAACATTTATAGGCCAATTCCGTTACCTAGAGTAACGAATAAGGGTCTACCAATGATACTACGGCTAACCCAGACAGCAGAAATGCAACGCGTCTCGCCACAAGACATCCTAGACTACAAAACCTTCGCTCGCAAGCATCAAACTCCAGCGGGAAAGAATGAACTCAAGCAATTCGAACGATTTCACGCCGCAAGGAATCTGATCTCCCAAGAAATGGACACATACCTAGACGCGAAACTAACGTCCAACGACCATTCGAGCACAATAATTGTCGACGTATGTGGCGTCAAGAACAAAACCCTGACAGCAGTGTTTTGTCAGACCGCAGGAATAGACGAGTCCCTGGCAAAATCCCTCGAAACAATCAACAAATCTCAGAACACCACCGTGATAATTCTTCTACCAAGAGAATTAGATCAGCCTAGCCTAAAGGAACCAGTGCGCATTGCCCTCGAGAGAGGCAAGGCTACGATGGAGGTGCTCGGCTGGTTCGGCGATACATTCCAGGAAACGTTTCGGGAAACCCTAGGCCTCATAGAGCTCTTGGGAAATGAAACCAGAATGAGAATGCTAGCACCGCTACTCGAGAGGTCGGGCGCGAAAAGAGACTATCGAACCAGGATAAATCCAAAGCTTGTCTACCACAACATCTCCGCTCTTTCCGATGCAGGTCTTCTCGACGAGAATATTGAAGGAGCATACGAATTGAGTCAATTCGGAAAGACGGTTTTCGCGGAATTCATCACATTTCTAGAAAAGACTCGAAAGACCCTTGATGAATCAAGAACTAGGGAGGTGAAAAATGATTGAGTGAGGATGAATTCTTTTCCAATTGGCAGCGTCGTCGATGGCGATTTCCCACTGCCAACCTCTTTGACGAACTAGAGCAGGACTTTGAGTCGATGTTCAAGGACCTGGAGCTTCCAAAGGATCTTATCAGAGAGCGAAAGCTTCCCGACGGTGGCACCGTGAGGGAAATGGGTCCATTCGTTTACGGCTACTCGTTCAGCATGGGTCCCGACGGCAAACCCGTAATCAGAGAGTTCGGTAATGTCAAACCCTCCCTGAGAGGAGGACCATCCGGCGGAGTTAAGCCCCGGCTCGACGTCAAGGAAGATCGAGAGCCTCTAGTAGACACAATAGTCAACCCCGACACAGTGAAAGTCGTAGCCGAGCTTCCAGGTGTCGAAAAGCCGGACATCGCCCTCGAATGCGATGGACATAAGCTGACACTGAAGGTGGACACGGACAAGCGGCGCTACTACAAGGAATTAGAACTTCCGGTCGAAGTAGATCCTGACACGTCAAAAGCTTCCTATAAGAATGGCGTGCTAGAGCTATTGCTGACTAGGAAAAAGACAGGGTCAAAGGCCAAGCAGATAGCCATCGACTGATTTGGGAGTACAACTCCCACTACCCCCTTTTTCCGGAGCCCGAGAATCAAGTTCAATCTTTCGGACGATATGTACGAAAGAGAATGATAGACCCGAACCTAAGTCTTAACCATTGATGATGGCAATTCAATTACATGGTTTCAGGCGACTTGGTCATCAGTCAGGCGGAGCACAAATCCAGGATCGAGAAAATTCGGGATCAATTGAAAAAATCGAGGTGCGCCGCGCTCTATCTGACGAATCCCACGCGGATTCTCTACGCTACTGGATTTAGCCACATTTCCACGGAGCGACCTCTAGCATTAGTCATCCCGCAAGAAGGTGCCATCTTCATGATGGGTCCTCGGCTGGAGGAGGATCATGCGAAACAGGACTGCGCTCTCATAGAAGAGTTCTTCAGTTATCCCGATTATCCTGGCCGTACCCACCCGATTCGCCACTTTGTCAATGTATTGACAAGAAAGGGATTTGCAGGATCGAAGATCGCGACGGACTCCGTTGACGGGGCAGCGGGAGGCTGGGGTTACCGAGGTCCTTCTTTACGAGACTTGCTCCACCGGGCCAAGATGGTCGACGGCAGAGACTTGGTTGACCGTCTGAGGTGGACAAAATCTAAGCAGGAAATACGACTATTGAAAGAGAGCGCTCGATGGGCTGAGAGGGCCCACGATATTCTAATGGAAAACATCGCATCCGGAGAGCATGATGCGATAATTGGGCTGAAGGCGAGCTATGAGGCGTTGACAGGAATGATGAAGAAACTTGGAGCTAGATACCAACAACTAAGGTGGGGCCTTTCGCCAGTAGTTGTGGGCTGTCGGGGACAGGTCGGACCAGGATCGGCTGTGCCACACGCGGTTTTCTCTAAGCGGAGAATCCGGAGAGGGGATGTATTGGTTACTGAGGCAGGTGTCGAAGTCGGAGGATACACTAGCGAGCTCGAACGCACGGTTATCGTTGGGAAAGCCGGGAGCAGAGAGAAGAAATACTTCGAGACCATGCTGAGAGCTCAGGACGCCGCACTAAGCACATTCAAGCCGGGCGTTGCCTGTTCCCAGGTTGAGGCCGCAGCTCGGAAGACGGTTGAGGCGGCCGGTCTGACCGGCGCTCTTCGCCACCACGTTGGCCACGGCATTGGAATCGATGGCCATGAGCTACCGTGGCTCGACCCAGGCGAGAAGACGATCATGAAGACAGGAATGGTGTTCTCGTGCGAACCAGGACTCTACATTCCCGGCTTCGCCGGGTTCCGACATTCAGACACGATAGTAATAACCAAGAACGGAATGAACTTCATAACACACTATCCACGCGACCTGGAAAAACTGACAGTCTAGCAGAACTGAACCGGATTCTACGTCCACAAGGCACTGGGCAGAGCCTTCTCTGCTGGAGGAGAAACATGATGATCGTGGTAGGTCTCTCCGCAGTGTGGACATTTGAGATTCCTTCGCCACATTCGGTAGATCAGTTTGAGCCCAACGTAAGTCAAAGCGAAAACGACTATACCTGCGATCGCGGATGCGACTGCAGAGTCTACGTTCATTATGAAGATGAAATAATGAATGTCGACCAATTCAAGAGACCTCTAACACGACACGAGCGAGGTGTGGACGCATGAGTGGACAGAGTTTGGCGCTCATAGGCTATAATGCGAAACTTGCGGTATAAACCTACCTCGAAATCAAAGGCGCAAACTGAGCCGATAGGTATCTGTTTATTGAAAAATACATCCTACTCTAAGAGACTTTCTGGAATCTTGCTAGGAAGTCAGGCCTGACTGGTCGGCGGGGTAGTCTGAACTGGTTTCAAGACCTCGTCCGCGTGAGTGATCTTGACCAGCCCTTTGAGAAGGAGCCGATTCGTTATCTTCGCGCAGACATCACAGTCTTTACCCGGACAATACCCTTTTAGAAAGTTCTCGCACTTCCATCGATAATTCTCTATCTCAACAGTGGACATACAGACGAGGCCTTTGACGATTGGCCTGAAGCATGAAATCGACTAAAGTATCGCGTAACTTCACGCAAAAGCGGCCGGTAACATCATGAAGGTCGGCCCATTTCCTTGTACACCTCTGCAGAGACTCGTGCGCCACCTCGAAGGCAGTTTCCGTCGCGTACAGCTTAGCCACCCTGCCTTCCTTTTTGGCCTCCTCTCCTCGATCGAGAACTCGGGCAGCATGAAGAATGAGCAGTCGAGAAGCTTCAAGCTTGATAGCCAGTTCCGCCCGAATGTATGAGTTTAGCCAGCCCGGCGGAGTTGGTATGTGTCTAGGCGTATTGGGTTGGCGCGATAACGATCGGCTTCGGCTTAGTAACAACTGCGACGGCCTCCCGGAATACTGGCCTATAAGCGATTCCGTAGAGGATGAGTCCATCTTTCCCCTCGTAGTCGAGCCTTCTGATGACCCCTTCCAGTCGGACCCCTGGTTTCAAATCCGAGACATCCGCGTCGACGAACAGCACCTTGTTTTTTTCGAGGAGTTCGAAGTTTGAGGTCCATCTCTTCTTGAAGGGAAGCTTTGCGACGTTCTTCAGCTTCGCAAATCGTGGAAAGCGTTTCTTCTCCATCGGTCCCGGACAGTCGGAGGCCAGACAGGTCTCTCTCGCGGGATAATAGATCCTATTGCACCCCTTGCAAAGAGAGAGCGAGAAGTAACTTCCATTGACCGATTCAATCTCGCCGACCAGTCGCGGAATCTCTAATCTTCGCTTAATTCTTGAAAGTCGTTCGCGAATCAAATCATGGTATGTGTCTATTCTGATCTCAGATTTCCGTTCGACATAGTCCATCACGGTGGGAGCTCGTCCTCTCTTTTCCTCGATTCCATCCTGTACCTCAAACCAAGTCGCGTTTGAATAAGCTCCGGAGCCGTAGGACACACCCAGAACCTGATCGCCCGGCCTTGCTTTGTCGAAAAGTGAGGCGAGGGAAATCATCGTAGAGGCAGCATACGTATTTCCAGTATCCAGCACTCTGAGCCAGGGCTTGATCTTCTTCTCAATATCTTGCTCGGTGAGTCTCATCCGTTCAGAGATAGATGAATCGCCAACGTATGGGATTTCGTCCTGTGTTAGCGCGTTGCACGTCTTCATCGGAAGATACCCCGATGGCTGGTGAAATGTTATCCAGTCAAAGTCTGATAAAGAGAGATCGGGATGCTTGCGGAGCAGGTTGGCGATCGCACCGATGATATGTGATTTGTATGCCTCAACAGTCGTCCTGCCGAAGTGTTTGGGAACAGCGGATTCCTCACGTCTCCAAAAGTCCATGAAGAGGCTTGAATACGGCGCAATGTCCTCGATACTCGCGATAAGATCACTCTTCCCTAAGACAAAAGCTCCAGCACCCGCACCAGCCGAGTACTCTAGAGGGTCCCCACGTTCAGCCTGAGCAACGTCCGACCCAATCGCAAGACCGTATTTTATTCGCCCGCTTCGAATCTCAGCGTCAATGAAACCGACCCCTTGCATTCCGGAATTGCAAGCACCTTCAAGATCAGCAATGAATACATTCTCCCCGACACCGACAAAAGACGCGACGTGTCGCGCAATGGTTCCAACTGCGTAGGGCTTAGACTCTGAACCAGCAGTGACGCTCCCAATTTCGCTAGGGGAGATCCCGGCCATTCGTATAGCATTCTCCGCCGCCTCAGTGGCGATGGTCATCGTGTCCTCGGTATGGCCCGCCACGGCTTTTTCACGTAGAAGAAGTCCATGTCTAACCTTCTCTAGAACCTTTTCTAGTTCTTTCCCCCGCTTCTTCTCTCGCTCCCTCACAATCTTCGCAGTCTCAATCCGTTCTCGGGGGATGTAAACCCCGTAACCAACGATCCCAACTTTACCATGACTCATGAGACGACCCTCGGAAACATTCGATATGTGAAGAGCCACTTCTCGGCCAATACCGTATTTAAGACTACGTTGAGCGCGGCGCGAGGACGCGACTCGATCAGATCCCCTAGCTTTCTCCAAAAGACGAATCTTCCGTTCCACGGCACAGGCGAACAGTTTCTTCAATCCTTCTGAAACTCGAAGAGTACTCACTTGGTTACAGTCTGTTTTTGGCGCTGGAGACCGGCTCGATGAACTAATAGCTTCTCGAAGGACGACAGATGGAATTCCGCTCCACAACGAGCATGATTCTTGCACTGATAATTCTATCCCTCTCAGCCGGTGCCATGAATGTTCATCATCAAGAGACGAATAGCGGACTCGTCCCGAGTCATTTACCCCTTGCAGCGGTGAATGGCCCTCAACGAACCATCGTAATCACGGTTCAGTTTACCGACAAAGGAAACAGTACTTCCCCTACGCAGATTCTAACGATGCTCTCAAACTTGAACAACTATTACAACGAAGACTCGTACGGAACCGTCTCATTTCAGACGAGCATGACGCCAGCGGCCACATCAAATTGGTACAATTTGACGAACTCAATGACGTACTACGGAGCAGATACTGTATCGAGTGACAGTCAACTAGTATCTGACTCGCTGCAAGCAGCATACAACGCAGGAGTCGACCTCGCTAGCTACAAGTTTGCAATAGTAGTCCACTCAGGCAACGATGAAGCGATGACTCATGCAACCAGTGATATTCATTCCTTCACCATTCCAGGTTATGTCTTCAATCCGGCTCCCTTGATATCATACAAGATTTCCACGTCCGTGGTAGCCGAATCTGACCCGACAGGAGTTTTCTGCCATGAGGCAGGCCACCTCCTCGGGCTTCCCGACCTCTATGATTTGACCGGTCAAATCGACCCGTCGAACAACTTTTTGGGCTACTGGGAAATAATGGCCTTGGGAGAATGGAATCCGAACACTGGTAACCCATTCCAGCCTAAACCTGGCACGTATCCATCTCACCATTCTATCTGGTCGAAGATACAACTAGGCTTTGTTCCAAGCTCAAAAGTCGACGTCGTTCAACCAGGTCAAAGCGCCAACATCACCTTGAAGAACTTAGAATCTCCGACCAATGGCAACCAATCCGTTAAGATCCCTGTTGCCGCCAACAAAGATGGCTCGCTGACCTACTATCTATTGGAGATGAGGGCAAAGATCGGCACGTATGATCAGTACCTGCCCTTTCCCTCAGATTATCCGGGCGCAGGCATTCTAATCTACGAAGTAAACGAGAGTATTGCGGCCGGGCATGGTAGCGTCCGGCTAATAGAGGCCCATCCAGGCGGAGATCTTAGCGACGCCCCCTTTGGACCATGCAATTCTCCGTGCGTTAGTGATAACACGTTCTTAGACCAGGCGAACTTCGTAAAAGTTATCGTGACAACAACCAGCCCAACTTCCTATTCGGTTCTGGTGGATCGAACAAGCGCACCAAGGCTTCTTTTGCAAATCAACACTCCCTCGCAGGGCGTTAGCATCACCATTGACGGCGCCAACTGGACCTCGGACGCTTCAAACCAGTTGAGGCTCCCGGTGCGATATGGCCCCCACACCATTTTCATACAACCGCAAATTCCAGTGTCGATCGGATCCACAACCATTCAACTCGGGCTCACAGAGAGCTTTGCCGCATGGGACGACGGAAGCACGTCGAACCCACGATGGGTCTCAATTGTCAAAGATAGCGTTCTAACCGCGAGCTATCGCGTCGTCATTGAGCCCTCGTTCGCCACTGCGATCACTGCTGCGACTATTCTGGGAGTCGTTGTTCTTGCCGTTACGCTTCATCGAAGACGACATCAGGCTCTTAGCCAGACCAAGGGTTTACCGACTTACTCTCCGCCTGAACCCGGCATGACTCAACCAGGCAATCCGTCGTCTCCGATAGCATCATTCCCAGGGAATGATAGTCTTCCTGGAGCACCCGTAAAGAGCGACAACGAGACCAAGGGCGCCTAGCCCGAGACCGGCAGTGTTCGCGGTTCCATCCCTGGCAATCAAGACCTTCTCCGTACTTCCCAAGACTCGGGCTGAAATGTTAACGGTTTTCGATGGTTGAGAACCCTGGTTGTCGAACACGAAGCAGTATGTACCTGCCGCCCTTAGTGGAATATTGAACGACTTATTTCCCACCGTTTGGTCCACGAGTACAGTTGGAGGGTGAGACGATGGATAGCACGACTGAGAGTCGTTCATGGCTAAGAGTTCGAAATGGATAGTTGAAGCGCCTGCACCAGACTCGAAAACTGTAACGTTTGCGCGCAATTCATTGTTCATGCCGGAAAACGTGCTAATGTTCCTTGGCTGTCCAACTAGAGCACCTGCCTGTATCGGAAACCCGTTTTGAACCCAAACGTTCTGTTCGCTAACCACTGGGGTCGTGTGGACAGCCGGGATTGAGGCATATGCGGCTAGGCCGACTACTAGGAGAGTCAGCCCAAGAACTACGAGTTTGAACTGCGTGACTAGCGATCCTCCATGTCGCGCAGTCCTTGAAACTCTTTGAGTCCGCTTAGCCGATGTCGCATTATGCTAGCCTCCAGCTCGGATTGCAACAACGAAAAGATGTCTTTGTGAATGCTCACGAAGTCGGAGGCGGTCGGGCTTCTCGGGCGAAGCAACTCGATCGGTACTATGCTCTTGACTCTGGCAGGACGTGCCGAGAGTACCAAGATCCTGTCAGCGAGTTCGATTGCTTCGGGAAGGTTGTGAGTGACGAGAAGGAAGGTCTTCTGAGTTTCAGCGTGAATCTCTGCAACCTCTTCCCTGAGAGCTTCCGCCGTGAACTCATCGATAGCGCTGAAGGCCTCGTCCATTAAGACAACCTCTGGGTCTATCGCGAGGGCTCTGGCTATTCCGACCCGTTGCTTCATTCCGCCGGACAGCTGTTTCGGATAGAGTTTCTCGCTATCTTTGAGACCCACCATTCCGAGGAGCTCTCTAGCCGTATTCTCCCTCTCGCGTTTCGGAACATTCTGGACCTCAAGGCCAAAGGCGACGTTGTCCAGGACTGTTCGCCAAGGAAGTAGGGCGAAGGTCTGAAAGACCATGCTGATCTTGGGGTGGGGAGCGGTAAGCAGATCCCCTTTGAAGCGGATTTCCCCAGAGGATGGTCGATCTAATCCTGCAATCATTCGCAGAAGAGTGGATTTCCCGCATCCGCTTGGTCCAACGATGCAGACAAACTCTCCCTCGTGGATTTGGAAAGAGATGTTGTTCAGGGCGGTCACGGTTTGTGGGGGTTCGGAGTATACCTTTGTGACGTTTGAGAATTCAACGTGCATCCAGTTGTCTACCGCCATCTCTTGATTCGTTGTTCTAGCCTGTCGAAAAATGCTCGATCCAAAAGGATAGTTAGAAGCCCTACTGTCATGATCGCAGCTAGGCCATAAGTCATTGAGTGCGCTGACCCCTGAATACTGTTGGAGATGAAACTTCCGACCCCCGCGACGCTTGCGATGATCTCCACCGCGAGGAGGACGTTCCAGCTGAACTCGAAGGACAGTCTTAGTCCAGTTAGGAAGTTCGGAAAGATCGAGGGAAGCACGATTTTCGAGAAAGTGTCGAGTCTCCCCGCTTTGAACACAGAAGCAACGTGGAAGTAGTCCAATGGAATCTCCTTGACCCCCTGCCTAATTGTGAAGTAGATCGGAAAGAAAGCGCTGAAGGCGGAGATGGCTACTGCCGCTACGTTACCTCGACCGATCACGGTAACTAGGAGAGTTAGTATCGCTAGGTCCGGCAACGCGCCTACCAGCATAATGATCGGGGTTATTGCCTCGTCCAATTGGTTTCTTAGACCTACTAGCAATGCTAGGGGCATGACCACCACTAGGGCGAGAGAAACCCCCGCGGCTACGTTGACGAAGCTTTGGCTGACGCGAACGAGGAAGAATGGTGTCCCTCCAAGCTGGACTAGCGTGAGAAGAACGTTGTGAAGAGGTGGAAGTTGATCACTAGAGACTACGCCGGATAGAGTTACTGCTTCCCAAAGACAGAAGATGGCGACGAGCGTGATCAGCCAGGGTGGCAGTCGGGCTTTGTTCCGGCTTGTGTCCTGGACTCGATGGAAGACTTTGGGACTGAATGGCCAGAATCGCAGCTAGATACACCGGGAGCGACAAAGTCCCTTCTGAGAACTAATTAGGTTTGGACATCCTGTACGCAAAATTTCGCGCTGAGAGGGTTAATGTCCTGAACTCTCTCCGTCACGCCGTTATCGGTTCTAAGGAAATAAACGAGTGGTCAGAGGCAGAGGTTTGACTCGGAGCAGTTCAAAACACGCCTGTGCAGAGCGGGACGCTGCTGTGCAGACTTGTGCATAGTACTGTGCAGAGGAACGCTAACCGTGCCAAGATCGGAGGTACTTTTGCTGCAATCGGGACAGAGTGTCGATTTTGCGCCCGAATGCTTCGAGTCTCTGTCTAGCGACCTCGAAATCGAGATTTTCGGGTACTTTGACAACCTTCGCTGGTAATTTGCCCTTGTTCTGGGTTAGATATTCCGCCGACAAAGCTTGGTCGGCGAAACTCATGTCCATGACTTCGGCCGGATGCCCGTCCGCGGCGGCCAAGTTGACGAGGCGCCCTTCAGAAAGCAGGTATAGCCTTTTCTTGTTCCGTAGCGAATACTCAACAACGTCGGGGCGTACCCTCTTGCGTTTTACTGCAAGCTTCTCAAGGTCTCGGACGCTCACCTCAACGTTGTAGTGGCCGACGTTGCAGAGGATCGCTTGGTCCTTCATTCTGAGCATATGGGAGGCGGTTATTACATCGGTGTCGCCGGTTGCGGTTATGAACAAGTCGCCTTTCTCAGCCGCATCGGCCATTGGCATGACATCGAATCCTTCCATCAGTGCTTCTAGCGCCCTAACTGGGTTCACCTCAGTCACGGTGACTTTCGACCCCATTCCGCGCGCGCGTTCCGCTACTCCTCTGCCAACCCAGCCGTACCCAGCAATTACAACATTACGACCTGCGAGCAGCAGATTTGTCGCCCGCATTATGCCTTCGAGCCCAGATTGCCCAGTTCCGTATTGACTGTCGAATAGGTATTTGGTGAGAGCGTCGTTGACGGCGATGACTGGAAATCTTAGTTTTCCTTGCTGTTCCATCGCTTTGAGGCGCGTCACGCCTGTTGTAGTTTCTTCGCAAGCGCCAATGATCCTGCGCAAACGGCTCCCCCCTTTCAAGTGAGCAAGAATCGAGAGTTCGGCACCATCGTCGATTAGAATGTCGGGTTGCAGATCTAGAACCCGATTCAGGTTTTGTTTGTGTTCTTTGTCGGTCACTCCGTGCCAAGCGTACACGTGAACTCCCGTTTCGGAAAGCGCCGCTGCAACATCGTCTTGAGTCGAAAGAGGGTTACTACCGGTTATTGCTACGTCTGCACCGGCTCGGTGCATGGATTCTGCTAGGACAGCGGTTTTTGCTTCAAGATGCAGGCAGGTTCCTATCTTGTAGCCCTCGAAGGTCTTGCGGGCGACTAGTCTCTTTGTTATTTTTGCGAGCACGGGCATGTGTTCTCGAGCCCATGCCATCTTCACTTTGCCAGAAGGCGCAAGTTTGGGATCTTTTACCAGACTCAAGGTGATGCCCGAGGTGTAGGAGCAGAATATCAGCGTTACACGCTGGGCCAATTTGGTCCTCAAAACGTGGCCTGGAGGCTCTAACGCCAGGAATTGTGTGAGAAGTTTCGGGAAAACGATCACTGTTTGGAAGGAAGGAATCCGCTCTAACGAACAGCCAACCTTATCTCCCAAATCGTATTGTGCCGCATTCTCGTGGAAGATTGGTCGAAGTTACGATAAATGGATCAAACCTGACGCTGACAGAGCTAGTGTCCGTGGCCCGAAGCGACAACACGGTTAGAATAGACATGAAGGCACTACAGAGAACAATAAGGGGCAGAGCAGTTCTTGAAAGGCTACTCCAAGCGGACGAAGTAATCTATGGCGTCAATACGGGGTTTGGCGCACTATCCAACTTCAAAATCGCTCCCGGAGACCTCAGACAACTTCAAGCAAACCTTCTCCGAAGCCATGCCGCAAGCGTAGGCAAACCCCACCCAGCAGAGGTGGTTAGGGCGATGATGCTCCTAAGAGCGAATACCTTGATCAAAGGCAATTCCGGCATCAGGCCAGAAATTCCGGAGCTCATAGTAGCGCTCCTTAACAAACGAATACATCCATACATTCCCCAAAAAGGATCTGTCGGGGCTAGCGGTGATCTTTCTCCCCTATCTCACATCGCACTGGTGTTAATGGGAGAAGGAAAGGCCGAATACCGAGAGAGATGGGTCTCAGGGAGACAAGCCCTCCAGCGGGTTGGTCTGCACCCGATACAGCTCGAAGCCAAGGAAGGCCTGGCACTGAACAATGGCACGCAGCAAATGACCTCGATAGGCTGTCTCAATCTTTGCGATTCCTATGATTTGTTCGCAGCATCTGAAGCGGCTTTGGCGCTTTCTCTAGAAGCGATCAGAGGATGGATTGACCCGTTCGATGACCGGATTCACAAAGTAAGACGACATCCCGGACAAGGGCGAGTTGCATCGGACATTCGTACCCTCATAGAGGGTAGCAAGCTGTGCCGGACGATAATCAACGACGATCCTGTGGACGGGCGTCCCCAGGACCCGTACTCGTTCCGATGCGCTCCCCAAGTCATGGGACCAGTGATCGATGTAATGGACTATGTCAAGTCTACACTTGAGATCGAGATGAACTCGGCCACTGACAATCCGCTCATTTTCCCAGATGAAAGAGATTGCTTATCCGGGGGCAACTTTCACGGACAGCCAATCTCCATGGCTCTTGACATAATGGGTTTGGGTCTCTCGACCCTCGCGAACATATCGGAGCGAAGAATATCCGCTCTGCTCGACTCATCCTTGAACAACGGTTTGACGGCCTTCCTGGTTGGGAAGGAATCGAAACCTGGCTTGTCAAGTGGTTTGATGGCCCTTCAATACACGGCGACCGCCTTGGTCGCGGAGAACAAGATACTGGCCCATCCGGCTAGCAGCGACTCTATCCCGACCTCCAGTAACTTCGAAGACTTCGTTAGCATGGGTCCGGGAGCCGCCCACAAATCAACCAGCATTCTTGAGAATTGCCGGTATGTAGTCGCTATAGAACTCTTGACCGCGGCTCAGGCGGTTCATCTCAGAGGGGACTCAGGTCTAGGAAGAGGTACTAGGAACGTCTATCGAGCTATCCGGAAAGAAGTTCGCCCTCTGACTCAGGATAGATCTTCCCACGACGATATCGAACGGATATTCGAGATCGTCAGGAGCGGGCAAATCAGCGACACGGTCAAACAGTTCATCAAGAGCGCGGATTAGATTGCAACTCTACCCGCTCAAGTCCAAACTCGTTTTACCCGGCGATTCGATTACTGTTAGACTCACTGAAGCACTCGCTTCTGCCAAACTGGGAGTGAAGAACGGAGATATAATCGCCATCGCCAGTAAGGTTGTTTCTCTGTCTGAAGAGAACGTTGTTTCTCTCGCTGAGGTCAAACCGTCGATTTCTGCCAGAAGACTTGCCAGTCGGTTTGGAATGCCTCCCGAGTTTGTTCAGGTCGTGCTCGATGAATCTGATGCCGTCTACGGTGGGGTTCCGGGGGTTCTTCTCACACTCAAGAATG